>Ga0160432_100117_pt1 | contig 76764 bp, 69 predicted proteins | sample HID1971M_E0MG_FD_108250 | JGI IMG/M metagenome (GOLD analysis project Ga0160432, IMG submission 108250) | Enriched millipede-associated microbial communities from UW Madison campus, WI, USA - HID1971M_E0 MG | ecosystem: Host-associated > Arthropoda: Insects > Digestive system > Unclassified ... | reverse complement strand
CGCCCCGGGGTTCGCGTACCTGACCGGGGACGACGAGACGCTGGTCGTGCCGCGGCGGGGGTCGCCGCGCACCCGGGTGCCCGCCGGCTCCGTGGCGTTGGCCGGCCCGTACTCCGGTGTGTACCCGCGCGCCAGCCCGGGCGGGTGGCAGCTGGTCGGTCGTACGGACGTCGTCACCTGGGACGCCGACCGCGACCCGCCCACCCCGTGGGCCCCCGGGGACCGGGTGCGGTTCACGGCCGTGCGCGCATCGGTCCGGGGCGCAGGGCCCGCTCACGGCGGCAGTTCGGGTTCGGCGCGGCAGTCCGGACTGCCGCCGCGAGCCCGAACTGCCGCACCGACGGCGTCGGGCCGGGGGTTGGAGGTCGTGACGCCCGGGCTGCAGGCGCTGGTGCAGGACCTCGGCCGCCCGGGACTGGCACACCTCGGCGTGTCCGCGTCCGGCGCGGCCGACCCGCGCAGCCTGCGCGCCGCAAACCGGGCGGTGGGCAACCCGGTCGGTGCGGCCGCCGTCGAGGCGGTGGGCGGCGGGCTGCGGCTGCGCGCCCACGGCGACGTCGTCGTCGCGCTCGCCGGGGCGGACGCGCGCGCCGTCGTGCACCGCGGCGGCGACCCCGACGACGCCCGCCGCGCACCCCGGGCACGGGCGTTCCGGCTGCGCGACGGCGACGAGCTCGAGCTCGGCGCGCCGGCCCGCGGGTGGCGCACCTACCTCGCCGTCCGCGGCGGGATCGACGCGCGGCCCGTGCTCGGCTCCCGCGCCACCGACACCCTCGCCCACCTCGGCCCCGCCGCCCTCGGCCCGGGCGCGAGTATCTCCACCCTGCCTTCCGGCGGGGCCGTGGCGGTGGGCGACGTCGGCGCGCCGGACCCGGCGACGCTGCCCGCGCCGGGTGAGGTCACGACGCTCCCCGTCGTGCTCGGCCCGCACGACGACTGGTTCGCGGACCTCGCCGCGCTGCTCGACCAGGTGTGGCGCGTGACCGACCGCTCGGACCGGGTCGGCCTGCGGCTGGACGGCGCGCCCTTGACGCGGACGGCCGACGCGCAGGGCCGCGAGCTGCCCAGCGAGGGCTGCGTCACCGGCGCGCTGCAGGTGCCCCCGGACGGACTGCCGGTGCTGTTCGGCGTCGACCACCCGCTCACCGGCGGCTACCCCGTGATCGGGGCGGTGGCCTCGACGCACCTGTGGCTGCTGGGCCAGCTGCCGCCGGGGGCGCGGCTGCGGTTCGCGCCGGCGGACCGGTGACGTCCGGGGGAAGCAGCCTCAGAGCCGGAGCAGGTCCCTGGCGAGCGACTCGCGCAGGCCGGCGGGCGGGTCGACGTACCCCTCCTCGACCAGGGCCTCGGGGAAGCCGCCCGCCGCGAAGGCCGTGTTGAGGTCGTCCACGAACCACAGGGCGGGTCCCACCCGGCCGTCGACGCCCTCGCCGGGCAGCAGGATCCCGTAGGGGCCGTCGCCGCTGATGTTCGCCTTGTGCAGGGCGTCGGGCGCGTAGTCGAGCTGGAAGCCCTCGCCCGGGTCCGGGTCCTCCCGCCAGCGCTCCAGCTCCTCGGCGTAGTACTCGCGGGCCCCTCCCCCGTACACGGCCTGCTCGAACTCGACGACCAGGGGGTCGGCCAGCACGCTCTCGGGCCATCGCGGGTGGTGTCCGACGAGCCACACGTCCCCCACGTGCCGGATCCAGGCCGACACCGTCATCGGGAACGGCGCGAGCTCGGCCTCCGCCCAGTCCGCCAGCGCGGCCGCGTCGGGGCCTGGCGGACAGTGGGCGGGGCGGGGCGTCGCGTCGTCGTCGTTGCGCGTGGCGGCGAACCCGTCCGCCTGCAGGCGGTCCACCAGGGTCTCGACGTTCCGGCGCGCCCGCCGGGCCATCTCCTCGGCCACCGCCAGCGCATCCTCGCGGTGGGGCTCGTCGAACACCCGCAGCCCCAGGGCGCGCAGGTCGCGCCACACCTCGTCCCGCTCCCCGGCCCGGTACCGCGCCACATGGCTCACCACGGGCGCCATCCTGGCAGAGCGGACACTGCGGGCGGCACCCCGCCGCCCAGGTCGTCTCATCCGTTCGGCTGACGTCGACCGATCCGGCCGGGCGATGCCCGGAGCCGTGGGCCGGAAAGACGATGGTCGGGCGCACGACGCTGCGGCACGCAGCAGTCCCGGACAGGAGAGAAGGACACCGGCATGAAGCTCACGAAGTCCACGAAGCCCGTCACGATCGCCGTCTCGGCGCTGATCGCCCTCGGGGCGCTCACCGCCTGCAGCACGGGCGAGGCCGACGCGGCGGCGGGCTCGGGCACCGCGGCATCGCAGGACGCCGCGGACGAGGCCAGGACGCCGTCGGACGTGCTCGCGTCGACCGCCTGGGAGACCACCGGCGCGACCGACACCGACGGCGAGGACGTCCCGCTCGACGACGAGGACGTCCGCGACTTCGTCGGCTGGGCCTACTTCGAGGCCGACGGCACGTTCACGATGTACACCCTCGACGACGCCCCGAAGATGCAGGGCGACTGGACGGTCGACGCGGAGGGCACCACCCGCCACGTCGTCGCGAGGGACGACGCCGGCGAGGTGCTGTTCGAGCGCGACTCCGACATCGTCACGCTGACGGACGAGGAGTTCACCTACCGCGTGTTCCCCGAGGAAGGGAACACGGACGTGTACTACGACATCGTCCACACCCCGACCGACCACGAGGAGCCGGCGGCCTCGTGAGCCGAGCCGTCCCGTGACGCGCCCGCTCCCCTCCCGGGGGGCGGGCGCGTCGTCGTGCAGCTCCTGCCCGGTCAGCCCCGCTCGGCGGCGAGTGCCGCGACGCCGGCGACCACCCGCTCGATACCGAACCGCAGGGCGTCGTCGCGGCCCCCGGGCCCCGCGTCGGCGAAGGCCGCCATGGTGCGTGGGTAGTCGTCGGCGTGCTCGGTGAGGACCGGCGCCAGCCCGGCGGCGAGGTCCGACTCCGGCGACGCTCCGCGGGACTGCTGGCGGACGTTCGCCATCACGTGCCCGACGAGCAGGGCGAGCGTGTCGAGCTTCTCCGCGCCGCTGAGCGGGAGGTCCGCGAGCGCCGCGAGGCCGGCCTCGTACCAGGCGAGCTCGACCGGGCCCGGGACGTGCGGCCGCTGCGCGAGCTCCACCGCCCACGGGCGTTCGAGGGCCTGCGCGTGGACGCCACCCGCCCAGTCGGTCAGCGCGGCCCGCCAGTCCGCCCCCGCCGTCACGGGCGGCGCGGCGCCGAGCGCCGAGTCGAGCAGGAGGGCGTCGAGCTCGACCCGCCCGGGCACGTAGCGGTAGAGCGCCATCTTGGTGGTCCCGAGGCGTGCGGCGACGCTCTGCATCGTCACCGCGTCGAGCCCGTGCTCGTCGGCGATCTCGGTCGCGGCGGCCACGACGGCGTCGATGCTGAAGCGCGGCTTCGGGCCGCGGCGCACCGGCGCCGGGCCGCGCCACAGCAGCGCGACGACGCCGTCCGGGCTGCCGCTCGGTGCGTCCGGGCCCGGTGCGGTGCCCCTCGCCTGTGCGCTCATCGGCCTGCCCTCGATCTCGGAAGGTTATTGCGTCCATCGTACGCGGTAATTTATTGTGTCCCCAAGACGCAATAGATCGAGGAGAGATCATGACCGCGACGAAAGTCCTCGTCTCCGGAGCGAGCATCGCCGGACCCGCCCTCGCCCGCTGGCTGGGCCGCAACGGGTTCGACGTCACCGTCGTCGAGAAGGCCCCCGCCCCGCGGCCCGGCGGCCAGGCCGTCGACGTCAAGGGCCGCACGCACCGCGACGTCCTGGACCGCATGGGGGTCCTCGACGACGTGCGCGCCCGGCAGACCGCCCGGACCGACTGGCGCATGGTCGACGCCCACGACCGGGTCCGCGCGGTGATCCCCGGCGAGTTCATCGGCGGCGACCTCGAGATCCTGCGCGGCGACCTCGCCGCGGTCCTGCACGAGCACACCGCCCACGACGCCGAGTACGTGTTCGGCGACGAGATCGTCGGCACGACCGAGACGTCGCACGGTGTCCAGGTCGCGTTCGCGCACCGGCCGACCGAGCGGTTCGACCTCGTGATCGGCGCCGACGGCGTGCACTCCGCCGTGCGGCGGCTGGCGTTCGGCCCGGAGGAGCAGTTCGTGCAGCACCTCGGGCACTACTACGCCGTGACCGACGCCGCCGCCCCGCTCGACGGCCTCGAGACGCGGCGCCCCGACGGCCGCGCCGTCGCGTACGGGTACAACGAGCCCGGCCGGCTCGCGCTGCTGGGCGGGCAGAAGGCGCCGAGCCTCTTCGTCTTCCGCGCCCGGCACCCGGACTACGACCGGCACGACGTCGCCTCCCAGCGGGCGTTCCTCGAGGCCGCCTTCGCCGGCGCCGGGTGGCGCGTGCCCGCCGCGCTGGACGCCGCCCGCCGGGCCGACGACTTCTACCTCGACGCCCTGGCACGCACCCGCATGACGTCCTTCACGCGCGGCCGGTTCGCCCTGGTCGGCGACGCCGGGCACGCCAACACGCTCGGCGGGTTCGGGACCGGACTGTCGCTCGTCGCCGCCTACGTCCTCGCCGGCGAGCTGGTCGCGGCGCACGGCGACCACCAGGCCGCGTTCGCGGCCTACGACCGCCGGATGCGCAGACCGACGAAGGTCGCGCGGTCGGGCAACGCCGGACCGTTCCTCGCGCCGCCGTCGGCCGCCCGGATCCGGATGCGCGACCGGACCTTCACCACGGGGTGGATGTACCGCTCCATGCTGTGGATGACCGACACGTTCGCGACCGACGACAGGATCCCCGCCTACGACCTGCGCTGAGCGTTGCGCTCAGGCCGGGCGCGCCAGCAGGCTGAACGCGTTCGGCACGCGCCCGTCCCACGCGGCGGCGTCCACGCCGTCGGGGCGCCAGAACGGCTCCGGGTGCTCCTCGAGGTGCTCGATCGCGAACCCCGCACGCAGGCACGCCATGACGGTCTCGGCGAGCGTGCGCTGCCGCTCCACCGCGCCGTGGCCGGGGAACGTGTCGTTGACGTGCGACGCCTCGAAGTACCCCCGGTCCCGGCGCACGCGGACCTCGTCGGCGTCCCACGCCCACAGCGGCACCAGCGGGTGCGCCTCGTAGACGTAGAACCGGCCGCCCGGGCGCAGCAGCCGTCGCACCTCGGCGAGGAACGCAGGCAGGTCAGACACCCAGATGAGCGCGCCCTTGCCGGTGTAGACGAGGTCGGCGCACGCGTCGTCGAGCCCGCTGTCCGGCAGCACGGCCCGCGTGTACCGGCACGGGACGCCGAGCTCGTCCGCGCGACGCTGCGCGCTCGCCACGGCCGGCCCGCTGTAGTCCAGGCCGTGCACCGACCGCGCCCCCATCCGCGCGAGGGCGACGTCGTCGAGGCCGTGGCCGCTGAGCGGGTGCACGACGTCGGCGCCCGGGACGATCTCCCCGAGCGCGGCGACCTCCGCGGGCAGCAGCCGGGCGGTGCGTGCCGCCTCGAGGTGCTCGTCGTACTCGTCGGTGTACTTGCGCGACGCGACCGCCCAGGCGGCCCGGGTCGCGTCCCCGGTGACGTCCATGGCCGCACCCTGACACAGGGACGCCGCCGGCCACACGGGCATACCGGGCCCCGCTTCATCCCGCGGGACGGCGGCCGGCGAGGGCAGCACCCACCTGCCCGGCGAGGGTCACGGCCACCAGGCGCCGGTCCAGGTCCGGCCGGCAGACCCGCGTCGACGCGGTGAGGAGGAACCGCCCGTGCAGCTCCCCGCCGTGCTCCACCGGCAGCTCGATCCGGTCGTCGACGGGCAGGCCGTCGCGCGCGACGTCGAGCGGCTGCCCGTCGCGGGTCACCGTGCCGTCGCCGTGCAGGAGCGGCCGGCTCGGCGGGCTCGCGCCCGTGCCCGGGTCGAAGCGGCAGTCGTCGATCCCGAGCACCTCGACGACCTGACGCTCGACGGCACCCACCAGGCTCTCCGTGGACGCACCGTCGGCGACGGTCCGGGCCGCGCTCACGATGCCGTCGAGGTACCCCGCGCGACGGCTGGCCCGTGCCTGCTGGCGGCGGCCCCAGAGCGCGATCTCGGTGACGGCGACCCCGACGAGGAGCAGCAGCACGGCCGTCTCGACGTCCGCCGGGTCGTCGATGGTGAGCCGCTGGTACGGCTCGGTGAGGAAGAAGTCGAACCAGACACCGCAGGACAGGGCGGCGAGCACCCCGGCCAGGCGGCGGCCGGTCGCGGCGAACACGACGACGACGAGGACGAGGCCGAGCGCGGCGTTCGTGTTCGCCACGCTCTCCCGGAAGGCGGCGAGCAGGGCGCAGGCCGCCAGCGGCACCACCAGCGCCGCCCACAGCACCAGCACCGAGTCCCGCGCCGTCGTCCGCACACCTCCATCAACCGCCCGGCGGCACCTGGGAGTCAACGGGCCGGAAGGCCCCACCCGTAGGGCTTCCGTCAGGGTGCGGCCCGGTGCCGTATGGATCCCGTGAGGACGGGCTCTTCGCCTCCCGGACAGGTGTTGCATCGTCGTCGGCGCCCGGGAAGGGCGCTCGGCGCGACCCTTTCCCAAGGGTCGGCCGTCGACACTCGAAGTGGGGACGTGCTCGTGCTTGACGTCGTCTACGTGCTGGGCGTGATCGCCCTGTTCGCGCTGGTCGCTGGTGTGGCGAGGGCGGTGGAGAAGCTGTGATCGCCGTCGAGCTCCTGGCCGCCGCGCTGGGCGTGGCCGCGCTGGTCTACCTCGTGGTGGCCCTCGTGAAGCCGGAGAAGTTCTGATGACCTGGCTCCTCGCGGCGGCGTCCCTCGCGACCGTCGCCCTCGTGCTCACCGCCGTCTACCGCTCGCTCGGCGACTACATGGCGACGGTCTACACGACCCCGCGCGACCGACGGGTCGAGCGCGGCCTCTACCGGCTCCTCGGCGTCGACCCGCGCTCGGGCCAGACGTGGCAGGCGTACGCCCGCGGGGTCCTGACGTTCTCGGCCGTCGGCCTGCTGTTCGTCTACGCCCTGCAGCGCACGCAGCAGTGGCTGCCGTACTCCCTGGGGCTGCCCGCGCCGTCGCCGGACCTGTCGTTCAACACGGCGGCGTCGTTCGTGGCGAACACGAACTGGCAGTCGTACTCGCCCGAGCAGACGCTCGGCTACACGGTGCAGCTCGCCGGGCTCGCGGTGCAGAACTTCGTCTCGGCGGCCGTCGGGATGGCGGTGGCGGTGGCGCTGGTGCGCGGCTTCGTCCACCGGCGCACGGGCACGATCGGCAACTTCTGGGTCGACCTGGTGCGGGGCTGCCTGCGCATCCTGCTGCCGATCTCGCTGGTCGGCGCCGTGGTGCTGATGATCGGCGGCGTCGTGCAGAACTTCGACGGCTTCACCGACGTCACGACCGTGGCCGGCGGCACCCAGAGCATCCCCGGCGGGCCGGTCGCCTCGCAGGAGGTCATCAAGGAGCTCGGCACCAACGGCGGCGGCTTCTTCAACGCCAACTCCTCCCCCCCGTTCGAGAACCCGAACGCCTGGACGAACCTGGTCGAGATCCTGCTCATCCTCGCGATCCCGTTCTCGCTGCCCCGCACGTTCGGCCGGATGGTCGGCGACCACCGTCAGGGGTACGCGATCCTCGCCGCGATGGGCGTCATCTTCGTGGCGTCCTTCGTGGCGCTCACGGCCCTCGAGTCCGCCGGGCACGGCACGGCGCCCCAGCTCGCCGGTGGGGCCATGGAGGGCAAGGAGGCGCGGTTCGGCATCGTCGGCTCCACGCTCTTCGCCACCAGCAGCACGGCGACGTCGACCGGCGCCGTGAACTCGATGCACGACTCGTACACGGCCCTGGGCGGCATGCTCCCGATGCTCAACATGATGCTCGGCGAGGTCGCCCCCGGCGGCGTCGGGTCGGGGCTCTACGGGATGCTCGTGCTCGCCGTCATCGCCGTGTTCGTCGCGGGGCTGCTGGTGGGGCGCACGCCGGAGTACCTCGGCAAGAAGATCGGCCCCCGCGAGATCAAGCTGGCGAGCCTGTACATCCTCGTGACGCCCACCCTCGTGCTGGCGGGCACCGCCCTGAGCTTCGCGATCCCCGCGGTGCGCGAGAGCGTCACCTCGACGTCGATCTGGAACCCCGGCGTGCACGGCCTGTCCGAGGTGCTGTACGCCTTCACGTCCGCCGCCAACAACAACGGCTCGGCCTTCGCGGGGCTGACGGCGAACACCCCCTGGATGAACACCGCCCTGGGCGTCGCGATGCTGCTCGGCCGCTTCGTCCCGATCGTGCTCGTCCTCGCGCTCGCCGGGTCGCTGGCGCAGCAGGACAAGGTGCCCGCCACCGCGGGCACCCTGCCGACGCACCGCCCGCAGTTCGTCGGGCTCCTCGTCGGCGTCGTGCTCGTGCTCACCGCGCTCACCTACTTCCCCGTTCTCGCGCTGGGTCCCCTGGCGGAAGGGCTCGTCTGACATGTCCATCCCACTGCCCACTCCACTGACCACCGTGACCGAAACCCCGTCGCACACCTCCCCGGCGGCACCGACGCCGGGAGGGGTCTTCACCTGGGCCCAGGTGTGGGACGCCCTGCCGGGCGCGTTCCGCAAGCTCGACCCGCGCCGGATGTGGCGCAACCCCGTGATGTTCGTCGTGTGGGGCGGCGCTGCCCTGACCACCGCGCTGGCGGTCGTCGAGCCGTTCCTCGGCGGCCCCGTGGAGTCGGGCGGCACCGCCGTCCCGGGCTCCTTCACGGCCGTGATCGCCCTCGTCCTGTGGCTCACCGTGCTCTTCGCGAACCTCGCCGAGTCCGTCGCGGAGGGCCGGGGCAAGGCGCAGGCCGACACGCTCCGCAAGACACGGACGGCGACCGTCGCCCACCGCGTCGTCCGGTACGACGACGCGGGCGACCCGGACGCGCTGCGCGCCGCCGTCGACGACGTGTCGTCGGCCGACCTCGACCTCGGCGACGTCGTCGTGGTGGAGGCCGGCGACCTCGTGCCGGGCGACGGCGAGATCGTCCGGGGCATCGCGTCCGTGGACGAGTCCGCCATCACCGGGGAGTCCGCGCCCGTGATCCGTGAGTCCGGCGGCGACCGCTCCGCCGTGACGGGCGGTACGCGCGTGCTGTCGGACCGGATCGTCGTGCGGATCACCTCGAAGCCCGGCGAGACGTTCGTGGACCGGATGATCGCGCTCGTCGAGGGCGCGAGCCGGCAGAAGACGCCCAACGAGATCGCGCTGAGCATCCTGCTGGCGTCGCTGTCGATCGTGTTCGTCGTCGTCGCGCTCACCCTGAACCCGATCGCCTCGTACGCGGCGAGCCCCGTGAGCGTCGCGGTGCTGGTGGCGCTGCTGGTGTGCCTCATCCCGACGACGATCGGCGCCCTGCTGTCCGCCATCGGCATCGCGGGGATGGACCGCCTGGTGCAGCGCAACGTGCTGGCGATGTCCGGTCGCGCCGTCGAGGCCGCCGGCGACGTCACGACGCTGCTGCTCGACAAGACCGGCACCATCACCTACGGCAACCGGCAGGCGAGCGAGCTCGTGCCGCTGTCCGGCGTCGACGCCCGCGACCTCGTCCGGGCCGCGGCGCTGTCGTCCCTGGCGGACCCCACGCCGGAGGGCCAGTCGATCGTCACGCTGGCCCGCACGGCCGGCGTCGACGTGCCCGCCGGCACGCCCGGCGAGGTCGTGCCGTTCACGGCGCAGACCCGCATGTCGGGTCTCGACGAGCCCGACGGCACGCAGATCCGCAAGGGCGCCGGGTCGGCCGTGATGGCCTGGCTCGACGCCGGCGGCGCGCCCACGGCAAGCGCCGTCGTCGCGGAGGTCACCGGCGCCGTCGAGGGCATCGCGCAGTCCGGCGGCACCCCGCTCGTGGTCGCGCTGCGGGAGCCGGGCGGCGCCGGGCGCGTGCTCGGTGTCGTGCACCTCAAGGACGTCGTCAAGGAGGGGATCTCCGACCGGTTCGCCGAGCTGCGGTCGATGGGCATCCGCACCGTGATGATCACGGGTGACAACCCGTTGACGGCCAGGGCGATCGCCGCCGAGGCGGGTGTGGACGACTTCCTCGCCGAGGCCACGCCCGAGGACAAGCTGGCGCTCATCCGCCGCGAGCAGGAGGGCGGCAACCTCGTCGCCATGACCGGCGACGGCACGAACGACGCCCCCGCGCTCGCGCAGGCGGACGTGGGCGTCGCGATGAACTCGGGCACGTCGGCCGCGAAGGAGGCCGGCAACATGGTCGACCTCGACTCCGACCCGACGAAGCTCATCGACGTGGTCCGCATCGGCAAGCAGCTGCTCATCACGCGCGGCGCGCTGACGACGTTCTCGATCGCCAACGACGTCGCCAAGTACTTCGCCATCATCCCGGCGATGTTCATGGGCGTGTTCCCGGGCCTGGGGGCCCTGAACATCATGGGCCTCAGCTCGCCGTCGTCAGCCGTGGTCTCGGCCATCGTCTTCAACGCGATCATCATCGTGCTGCTCATCCCGCTGTCGCTGCGCGGCGTGCGGTACCGGCCGATGGACGCGTCGAAGACCCTGGGCCGCAACCTCCTGGTCTACGGGCTGGGCGGCATCGTCGCGCCGTTCGTCGGCATCTGGCTCATCGACCTCGTCGTGCGCCTCATCCCCGGGTACTGAGCAGGAACAAGGAGAGAAACCCATGAACGCCACGACACGCAGCACCGGCCGGACCCTCGGGGTCGCGGTCCGCGCGATGGTCGTCCTCACCCTGGTGCTCGGCGTGGGGTACACGCTGGTGGTCACCGGTATCGGACAGCTCGTGCTGCCCGCGCGGGCCGACGGCTCGCTGGTGCACGACGGCGAGGGCCAGGTCGTCGGGTCGTCGCTAATCGGCCAGGGCTTCACCGACGCCGACGGCGAGCCCTTGCCCGAGTACTTCCAGCCGCGGCCGTCCGCCGCCGGTGACGGCTGGGACGGCGCCGCGTCGTCCGGCTCGAACCTCGGCCCCGAGAACCCCGACCTCGTCGCCGCGATCGCCGAGCGGCGCGCGGCCGTGGCCGCGCTCGAGGGCGTCGAGGAGTCCGACGTCCCCGCGGACGCCGTCACCGCGTCGTCGTCGGGGCTGGACCCGCACGTCAGCCCCGAGTACGCCGACCTCCAGGTCGCGCGGGTCGCGGCCGCGCGCGGCCTGACCGAACAGGAGGTCACCGACCTCGTGGCGAGGCACACTGAGGGTCGCGCCCTGGGGTACCTCGGGGAGCCCGTGGTCAACGTGCTGGAGCTCAACGTGGCCCTGGACGATCTCGGGAGGTGAGCATGGGTCGCGGACGGCTGCGCGTCCTCCTCGGCGCGGCGCCGGGCGTGGGCAAGACCTACGCCATGCTCGAGGAGGGCAAGCGGCTGCGCGAGGACGGCAAGGACGTGGTGGTCGCGCTCGTGGAGACGCACGGGCGCGCCGCGACGGCCGCGATGTCCCAGGGCCTGGAGGTGGTGCCGCGCGCCACGGTGACGCACCGCGGTGTGGAGCTCACCGACCTCGACCTCGACGCCGTCCTGGCGCGGCGCCCGGAGGTCGCGCTCGTCGACGAGCTGGCGCACACCAACGCCCCCGGCCTGCAGCACGCGAAGCGGTGGGAGGACGTCGACGCCCTGCTCGACGCCGGCATCGACGTCCTCTCGACCGTCAACATCCAGCACATCGAGTCGCTCAACGACGTCGTCCAGAAGATCACCGGGGTGGCGCAGCAGGAGACCATCCCCGACGCGGTGCTGCGCGCCTCCGACCAGATCGAGGTCGTGGACCTCGCCCCGCAGGCGCTGCGCGACCGGCTCTCCTCCGGCGTCGTCTACCCGGCCGAACGCGTGGACGCGGCGCTGTCGAACTACTTCCGCCTCGGGAACCTCACGGCGCTGCGCGAGCTCGCCCTGCTGTGGCTGGCCGACGAGGTCGACGCGGCGCTGCAGCACTACCGCACCGAGCACGGGATCGACTCCACGTGGGAGGCCCGGGAGCGCGTGGTCGTGACGCTCACGGGCGGCCCCGAGGGCGAGACGCTGCTGCGGCGCGGGGCGCGCATCGCGGCACGATCGGCGGGCGGGGACCTCCTCGCCGTCCACGTCACCAGCCAGGACGGGCTGCGCGGCGCCACCCCCGGCGCGCTCGCCCGCCAGCGGCTGCTGGTCGAGGAGCTCGGCGGCACCTACCACCAGGTGGTGGGCGACGACGTCCCGACGGCGCTCGTGGAGTTCGCGCGCGGCGTCAACGCGACCCAGCTCGTCATCGGCGTCTCCCGGCGCGGCCGCCTCGCCGCCGCCCTCAGCGGGCCCGGCATCGGCGCGACCGTGACGCGCGAGGCCGGCAACATCGACGTCCACATCGTCAACCACGCCGCCGCGGGCGGGCGCGCGCGCCTGCCGAGGATGGGCGGCGCCCTGTCCGTGAAGCGGCGCGTGGCCGGCTACCTCCTCGCGGTCCTCGGCGGGCCGCTGCTGACGTGGGGGCTCGTGACGGTCCGCAGCGAGGAGTCGCTCGTCTCCGACGTGCTGGCCTACCAGCTGCTCGTGATCGTGGTGGCGCTGGTGGGCGGCGCCGGGCCGGCGGTCTACGCCGCGGTCCTGTCGGGCGTCACGCTCGACTTCTTCTTCGTCGAGCCGTACTACACCGTCACCGTGGGCGAGCCGCTGCACGCGATCGCCCTCGTCCTGTACGTCGTGACGGCGATCCTCGTGAGCGTCGTCGTGGACCGCGCCGCCCGCACGACGCGCGCCGCCCACCGGGCCGCCGCCGAGTCGGAGGTGCTCGCGACGGTCGCCGGCAGCGTCCTGCGCGGGCAGGACGCCGTGCAGGCGCTGGTGAGCCGGGCGCGCGAGGCGTTCGGGCTCACTGGGGCGCGGCTCGTCGCCGGCGGCGTGGTGCTGGCCTCGGACGGCGAGGACGACCCGGCCGGCGCGCGCACGGCCATCGACGTCGGCGACCGCGCCGTCCTCGAGCTGTCCGGGGGCGACCTCGCGGCCTCCGAGCGCCGCCTGCTGAACGTCATCGCCGTGCAGCTGCAGGCCGCGCTGGAGCGCAGCGACCTGGCCGAGGTGGCGAGCGAGGTGGACCAGCTCGCCGAGTCCGACCGCGTGCGCAGCGCCCTGCTGTCCGCGCTGAGCCACGACCTGCGCCGCCCGCTGAGCTCCGCCGCCGCCGCCGTGAGCGGGCTGCGCTCCGCGCGCGGCGCCCTGAGCGAGGCGGACCGGGACGAGCTGCTGGAGACCGCGGACGAGAGCCTCACGGCGCTGGCCACGCTCATCACCGACCTGCTCGACGTGAGCCGACTCGAGGCCGGCGTCCTCGCCGTCTCGACGGCGCCCGTCGAGACGGCGGACGTCGTGCTGCCCGCCCTCGACGAGCTCGACGTCGGCCCCGGCGAGGTGGAGCTCGACCTCGACCTCACCGCGCCGAGCGTCGTCGCCGACTCCGTGCTGCTGCAGCGGGTGCTGGTGAACCTGCTGGCCAACGCGCTGCGGCACTCCCCCGCCGGGCGGCGCGTGCGGGTCTCGACCAGCACGTTCGCCGGCACGGTCGAGATCCGGGTGGTCGACCACGGCCCCGGCATCCCCGCCGACCGGCGCGAGGACGTGTTCGTGCCCTTCCAGCGGCTCGGCGACACCGACAACACGACCGGCCTGGGGCTGGGCCTCGCGCTGTCCAAGGGTTTCGTCGAGGGCATGGGCGGCACGCTGACCCCGGAGGACACCCCCGGCGGCGGCCTCACGATGGTCGTCGCGCTCCCCGCCGCGGGCGCGACCCCCCACCCCGACGGCCCCGACCAGCCCGACCACCCCGACCTGCCGGAGGCGACCGCCCCATGAAGATCCTCATCGCCGACGACGACCCGCAGATCCTGCGCGCCCTGCGGATCACCCTCACCGCGCAGGGGTACGAGATCGTCACGGCGACCACCGGGACGCAGGCGATCGCCCGCGCCATCGACCACCGCCCCGACGTGTTCATGATCGACCTGGGCATGCCCGAGCTCGAGGGCATCGACGTCATCCACGCCGTCCGCGGCTGGTCGGACGCCCCGATCCTCGTGGTGTCCGGGCGCACCGGAGCGGCCGACAAGGTCGAGGCGCTCGACGCCGGCGCGGACGACTACGTGACGAAGCCGTTCTCCATCGAGGAGCTGCTGGCCCGGATCCGCGCCCTCACGCGGCGCGTGGCGCACGAGGACTCCGACCCCGTGGTGCGGTTCGGCGACGTGACCGTCGACCTCTCCGCGCACAGCGTCGCGCGCGCCCGCGGCGGCCGGACGGAGCACGTGCGCCTCACCCCCACCGAGTGGCAGATGCTCGAGCGCCTGGTGCGCAATCCCGGCAAGCTCGTCACCCGCCAGACGCTCCTCACCGAGATCTGGGGGTCGGAGCACGTGACCGACACCGGGTACCTGAGGCTGTACGTGGCGCAGCTGCGCAAGAAGCTCGAGCCCGACCCCGCCGCCCCCCGCTACCTCGTCACCGAGGCGGGCATGGGCTACCGCTTCGACCCGGACGGCGGACGGTCGTGAGGATCGGGCCCGCCTGCGTATGCGTTCCGTGAGATCCGGGTCCCGCGCCCTCGACTCGCAGTAGACCGGAGGCATGAGCCTCACGACGCTGTTCACCAGCCTGGTCCGGCACCCGCGCGCGGCGGTCGAGGGATGGCCGGAGGGCACCGAGCTCGCCCGCGACGACGTGCTCGTCGACCGGACCAGCCTGGCCCGGCTCGCCGAGAACTATCCGACCCCGCGCGTCTACGTCCCGGTGGGCGCGGACGTCGCGCGGGTCGACCGCTACTGGGGCGACGCCGCGCCGAGGACCGTGGTCCTGGCGCGCGTGACGGACGCCGTCCCGCGGCTCGGGGACGATGCCCGGCAGGCTTGGCTCGACGCCGACCTGGGCGGCTGCGCGGCGCTCGTGGAGCAGGCCCGGCTCGTCGGGCGCGAGTCGCAGGCGCCGGAGCGCCGGTTCACGCTGCACCCGGCGCCCGGCCGGGGCGGTCCCGCCGTCTGGCTGCCGCGGGACCTCCGCCGCGGCGACGTCCTCGCGATCCCCTGCCCCGGACTGGTCGAGGCAGCCGACCTGGCCCGGTAGGACGCCCCCGGAACGCGACGAAGGCCCGGCGGGTGTCCCCCGCCGGGCCTCCGTCACGTGCTGCGGAGCGTCAGGCCTTCGCGCCGGCGCCCACCGGCTCGCGGCCGGCGTCGTCCTTCGCGGGCCCGGCCTGGGCGGCCTCGTCCTGCACGACCTCGTCCTGTGCCTCGTCCTCGTCGAACAGGTGCTCCGACGACGCGGCGCGGTACTGCTCGAGGTCGAGGATGCCCTCGCGCTTGGCGACGATGGTCGGGACCAGCGTCTGCCCGGCGACGTTCACCGCGGTGCGGCCCATGTCGAGGATCGGGTCGACGGCGAGGAGCAGGCCCACGCCCGCCAGCGGCAGGCCCAGCGTGGACAGCGTGAGGGTCAGCATGACCATCGCGCCGGTGAGGCCCGCGGTGGCGGCGGAGCCGACCACGGAGACGAAGGCGATGAGCAGGTAGTCGGTCAGCGACAGGTCGATGCCGAAGATCTGCGCCACGAAGATCGCGGAGATCGCCGGGTAGATCGAGGCGCAACCGTCCATCTTCGTCGTCGAGCCCAGCGGCACGGCGAAGGACGCGTACTCGCTCGGCACGCCGAGGTTGCGCTCGGTGACGCGCTGCGTCACGGGCATCGTGCCCACCGACGAGCGGGAGACGAACGCGAGCTGGATCGCCGGCCACGCGCCCTTGAACCAGGCGATGACGCCGAGGCCGTTGGCCTTGAGCAGCACCGGGTAGACGACGAACAGCACGAGCGCGAGGCCCACGTAGATCGCCACTGAGAACGAGGCGAGCGAGCGCAGCGACTCCCAGCCGTAGGTGGCGACGGCGTTGCCGATGAGGCCCATCGTGCCCAGCGGCGCGAGGCGGATGATCCACCACAGCACCTTCTGCACGATGGCGAGCGCGGACTTGTTGAACGCGAGGAACGGGTCGGCCTTGGCGCCCGACTTCAGCGCGGCGATGCCGATGACCAGCGCGACGACGAGGATCTGCAGCACGTTGAAGCTGATGCCGGTCTCGGCGCTCAGCGCGCCGTCGGCGCCCGCCTCGACCGACGTCGAGGCGCCCAGGCCGAGCACGTTCGTCGGGATGAGGCCGTTGAGGAAGTCCATCCAGGTACCGGTGCTGGACGGCTCCGCGCCGTCGGCCACCGACAGCGTGGTGTTGTGGCCCGGCTGGAACACGAGGCCCAGGCCGATGCCGATCGCCACGGAGATCGCGGCGGTGATGGCGAACCAGAGCAGCGTCTGACCGGCCAGGCGGGCCGCGTTGGTGACGGTGCGCAGGTTCGCGATCGACGCGACGATCGCCGTGAAGATCAGCGGCGGCACGATCGCCTTGAGCAGGGTGACGAACGACGAGCCGATGGTGTCGAGCGTCGTGGTCAGGCCGTTGGGCGTCTCGCCGTCGGCCTGCGGGCCCATGGACAGCGCGAGCCAGCCGAGCAGCACGCCCAGCACGAGGCCCAGGATGATCTGGACCGAGAACGACGGGAAGCGCAGCCCCTTGCGTTCGCGCGGCTGCGCGCCGGGGACCTTGGTTGCGGAAGACACGGGAGAACCTTTCGCCTCGGGCGCCCGAGGGCGCCTGGGTGTGGACGACGGCGGCACGCGGTCGTCCGGATGATCGGGATGCACGAGGTGCGGGGGGACGCGCGCGTGGCGGCGTCCTGGGGCGGGGTCGTCGGCGTCGACGACGGTCAGCGTGCGGTCAGCGACACAGCGCGCTGGCGACGCGACGGAAGTCGACGTCGAGACGCGCGGTGAGGTGACGCCTCACGGGAACGCTGACAGCCACGGGAGCTCCATGCACGATCGAGGAAGGGGAGGATCAGGCGATCGAATGATCGACGTGATCGAACGCAGGTATCGAACCCACGAATGCCAGACCTTAGCAGCGGGATACCACGATGCCCATGCCGGCCCCTGGGTGTGTGAGGCACCTCATGGTGGTCGTACGGTCGGCAGGTGACCTCCGCTCCCCTGCCCCACGACCCGCTCTGGCCCCGCGCGGGCCGGTGGCCCGCGCCGTCGGACGCTCCCGCCGAACCCGCCGCCGACCTGGCGCTGATCGGCGTCCCCACCTGGCGCACGTCGCTGTCGACGACCGGCGCGCACGCGACGCCCGCCGCGGTGCGCGACGCGCTGCGCCGCTACAGCCCGGCACTGGTCGCCGGGCCGGACGGCACGCCGGTCGACCTCGGCGAGCTGGCCGTCGTCGACCACGGCGACGTGCACGAGCCGGACGGGCCGGACGGCGAGGCCCGCGCGCGGGCCGCCGTCGCCGCCGCGCTGGGCGACGGGCGGTCTGGCGCGCGCGCCCTCGTGGCGCTGGGCGGCGACAACGCGCTCACGGTCCCGGTGGCCCTCGGCGCCTGGGTGGACGACGTCGCGACCGCCGGCCTGGTGACCTTCGACGCGCACTACGACCTGCGCGACGGCGTCTCCAACGGCTCGCCCGTGCGGCGGCTGATCGAGGCCGGGCTGGACCCGGCGCGCGTCGTGCAGGTCGGCATCGCGGACTTCGCCAACTCCGCCGCCTACGCGCGGCGGGCGCGCGACCTCGGCATCACGGTGGTGACGCTCGACGACCTGCGCGGTCGCGGACCTGCCGCGCTCGGCGACGTCGTCCGCGAGGCCCTGGACGTCGCAGGCGCCGCGGGCGGACCGGTCCACCTCGACGTCGACGTCGACGTGTGCGACCGCTCCGTCGCCCCCGGCTGCCCGGCCAGCGTGCCCGGCGGCCTCGCCGCCTGGGAGCTGCGGGCGCTCGTCCGCGAGGCGGCGCGCGACGGGCGGGTGCGTTCCGTCGACGTCGCGGAGGTGGACGCGACGGCGGACGCGCCGGACGGTCGCACCGTCCGCCTCGCGGCACTCTGCGTCCTGGAGGTTCTGGCGGGCCTCGCAGCACGTCCCCGACCGCCGAGGTAGTTCAGATCCCCGCGAGGTAGTTCGGGCAAATACCGCGAACCGTGCATCTCGGCCACCCTGTCGAACTACCTCGCGGAGTCTCGAACTACCTCGCGGGGATCTGAACTACCTCGCGGTGGCTCGCACTACCTCGCGGGATGCACGATCTCCCGGCCGTCCTTCCACACCGCGTGCACGAGCGGGACGCCGGGACGGTAGGCGAGGTGCGTCCGGCTCGGCGCGTCGAGGACGACGACGTCGGCGCGGGCGCCGGGCGCGAGGTGCCCGACGTCGTCGCGACGCAGCGCGCGGGCGCCCCCGGCGGTGGCCGCCCAGACGGCCTCGGCGACGGTCATCCGCATCTCCCGGACGGCGAGCGCCACCATGAGCGGCATGGAGCTCGTGTACGACGAGCCGGGGTTGCAGTCGCTGGCCAGCGCGACGACGGCGCCGGCGTCGAGCAGGCGGCGCGCGTCGGGGTACGGCTGGCGGGTGGAGAACTCGACGCCCGGCAGCAGCGTGGCGACCGTGCCGTGCGCCTCCCCGCCCGCCCACGACGCCGCGAGCGCCGCGACGTCGTCGTCGGACAGGTACGTGCAGTGGTCGACGGCGGCCGCGCCGAGGTCGACGGCGAGGCGCACGCCCTCCCCGGGGCCGAGCTGGCTCGCGTGCACGCGCACGCCCAGCCCGGCGGCGGCGCCCGCCTCCAGCACGCGGCGCGACTGCTCGGGCGTGAACGCGCCGGTCTCGCAGAACACGTCCACCCAGCGGGCGTGCGGGGCGCAGGCGGCGAGCATGTCGCCGACGACGAGGTCGACGTAGGCATCCGGGTCGGCGGAGAGCTCGGGCGGCACCACGTGCGCGCCGAGGAACGTCACCTCGTCGGTGACCTCCCGGGCGAGGCGCACGGCCCGCTCCTCGTCGGCGACGCTCAGCCCGTAGCCGCTCTTGGTCTCGAGCGTCGTGGTGCCCTGCGCCAGCGCCTGGTCGACGTGCCGGCGCAGGTTCGCGCGCAGGTCGTCGTCCGACGCCGCGCGCGTGGCCGCGACCGTGGTGCGGATGCCGCCCGCGGCGTACGGGCGGCCGGCCATGCGCGCCTCGAACTCGGCCGACCGGTCGCCGGCGAACACCAGGTGTGTGTGCGAGTCCACGAAGCCGGGGATCACCGAGCGCCCCGCCACCCCGACGACACGGTCGGGCGCGCGCCCCAGCGCCTGCTCCACACCGTCGGCGCACGCGCTCTCCGGGCCCACCCAGGCCACGCGCCCGCCGTCGAGCAGCAGGGCCGCGTCCCGGATCACGCCCGTCGGGTCGTCGATCGGGTCCAAGCCCACCACCTCGGGGGCGTTGGTCGTGAGCTCGCCGATCCCCAGGATCAGCGTGGCCGGGTGCGACCCGCCCGGGTGCTCCACCTCGCGCACGTCACGCCTCTCGCTCGGGTGCGGATTCGTCCGCCTCCAGCATGGGCACGCGCAGCCCGCCCCGCGCGGCGGCGGCCGCGGCGTCGTCGTACCCGGCGTCGACGTGCCGCAGCACGCCGAGGCCCGGGTCGTTGGACAGCACGCGCGCCAGCTTCTGCGCCGCGAGGTCCGTGCCGTCCGCGACGGACACCTGCCCGGCGTGGATCGACCGCCCCATGCCGACGCCGCCGCCGTGGTGCAGCGACACCCACGTGGCGCCGGACGACGCGGCGGTGAGCGCGTTGAGCAGCGGCCAGTCGGCGATGGCGTCGGAGCCGTCGGCCATGCCCTCCGTCTCCCGGTACGGGGAGGCGACGGAGCCGGCGTCGAGGTGGTCGCGGCCGATGACGACGGGCGCGCTCACCTGCCCGGTGGCGACGAGGTCGTTGAACGCCAGCCCCGCGCGGTCGCGCTCGCCGTGCCCGAGCCAGCAGATGCGCGCGGGCAGCCCCTGGAACGCGACGCGCTCCTGGGCGGCGCGGATCCAGCGGTGCAGGTGGTCGTCGTCGGGGAAGAGGTCGAGCACGGCCTTGTCGGTGGCGGCGATGTCGCGCGGGTCGCCGGACAGCGCGGCCCAGCGGAACGGCCCCTTGCCGCGGGCGAACAGCGGCCGGATGTACGCGGGCACGAAGCCGGGGAAGTCGAACGCCCGGTCGTAGCCGCCGCGGCGCGCCTCGTCGCGGATCGAGTTGCCGTAGTCGAACACCTCGGCGCCCGCGTCGAGGAAGCCGACCATGCCCTCCACGTGCCGCGCCATCGACTCGCGCGCCCGGTCGGTGAACTCGTCGGGCTTGGCGGCGGCGTAGTCGTGCCACTCGTCGACGGAGACCCCCACCGGCAGGTACGACAGCGGGTCGTGCGCCGACGTCTGGTCGGTGACGACGTCCACCGCGACGCCGCGGCGGAGCAGCTCCGGCACGACCTCCGCGCTGTTGCCCTCCACCCCGACGGACAGCGCCCGGCGCCCGGCCTTCGCCGCCTCGACGCGACGGACGGCGTCGTCCAGGTCGTCCGCGACCTCGTCGAGGTAGCGCTCGCGCACGCGCCGCTCCAAGCGCGACCGGTCGACGTCCACCACCAGGCACACGCCGCCGTTGAGCGTCACAGCCAGCGGCTGCGCGCCGCCCATGCCGCCGCACCCGCCGGTCAGGGTGAGCGTCCCGGCGAGCGTGCCCCCGAAGCGCTTGGCCGCGACCGCCGCGAGCGTCTCGTACGTGCCCTGCAGGATGCCCTGCGCGCCGATGTAGATCCACGACCCGGCCGTCATCTGCCCGTACATCGTCAGCCCCAGGGCCTCCAGGCGGCGGAACTCCGGCCACGTGGCCCAGTCGCCCACGAGGTTCGAGTTGGCGATGAGCACCCGCGGCGCCCACTCGTGCGTACGCAGCACGCCCACCGGCTTGCCCGACTGCACGAGCAGCATCTCGTCCTCGGCCAGCGTCGTGAGGGTCCGCACGATGGCGTGGTAGCTCGGCCAGTCCCGCGCCGCGCGGCCCGTGCCGCCGTAGACCACCAGGTCGTCGGGGCGCTCCGCCACCTCCGGGTCGAGGTTGTTCATGAGCATCCGCAGCGGGGCCTCGGTCTGCCAGCTGCGGGCGGTGAGCGTCGTGCCGCGCGGCGCACGGACGGGGACGGGGGTGCCGAGCTCGTGGGACATCGTCGTCTCCTTCGGGAGGTCGTGCGGAAGGGTCAGCGGAGCGGGCCGACGGCGGCGCTCGCGGCGGCGACGACCTCGCCGTCGGCGACGAGCCGCGTCACGGCGTCGATCTCGGGGGCGAGGAACCGGTCCGGCCCGGGGCCGGGGACGGCCGTGCGCAGCAGCGCGTGGACGGCGCCCGTGCCGGCCGCGGGAGCCATCGCGCGCGAGTTGTCAGGGCCAGGAGCATCAGAACCTGCGTGTGTTCCTGACAACTCGGGGTCCCGAGAGTTGTCAGGGCCAGAAGCATGAATACCCGCGCGTGGCCCTGACAGGTCGGCGAGGCGGAGGTCGAGGGCGCGGGCGGCGGTCATGAGCTCGACGGCGAGCACGCGGCCCAGGCCGTCGACGGCGCGGCGCAGCTTGCGCGCCCCGGCCCAGCCCATGGACACGTGGTCCTCCTGCATGGCCGACGACGGGATGGAGTCGACGCTCGCCGGCGCGGCCAGCCGCTTGAGCTCCGAGACGATCCCCGCGGCCGTGTACTGGGCGATCATCAGGCCCGAGTCGACGCCCGGGTCGTCGGCGAGGAACGCGGGCAGGCCCTCGTTGCGCGCGACGTCGAGGAACCGGTCGGTGCGCCGCTCGCTCATGCTCGCGACGTCGGCCACGGCGATCGCGAGGAAGTCCAGCGCGTACGCGACGGGCGCGCCGTGGAAGTTGCCGTTGGACTCGACCCGGCCGTCCACGGTGACGACGGGGTTGTCGATGGCCGACGCGAGCTCGCGCCCGGCGACCGACGCCGCGTGCTCCACGGTGTCGCGCGCCGCACCGTGCACCTGCGGCGCGCAGCGCAGCGAGTACGCGTCCTGCACGCGGGTGCACTCGGGGCGGCCGTCGGAGTCGAAGGTCCGGTGGCTCGCCACCACCGGCGACCCGGCCAGCAGCGCGCGCAGGTTCGCGGCCGACGCCGCCTGCCCCGGGTGCGGCCGCATGCCCACCAGGTCCTCGGCGAACGGCGCGTCCGAGCCGAGCAGCGCCTCCACGCTCGACGCCGCGGCGACGTCCGCCGTCGTGAGCAGGCGGTGCAGGTCGTCGAGCGCGAGGCACAGCATGCCGAGCATGCCGTCGGTGCCGTTGATGAGGGCCAGCCCCTCCTTCTCCCGCAGCTCCAGCGGCGCGATGCCGGCCGCCGCGAGCGCCTCGGCGGCGTCGACGAGGTCGCCCTCGGCATCCCACGACGCCGCGACACGCACCGGCCCCTCCCCGAGCGCGGCGAGCGCCACGTGCGCCAGCGGCGCGAGGTCCCCCGAGCACCCGAGGGACCCGTACTCGTGCACGACCGGCGTGATCCCGGCGTTGAGCATCGCCGCGTACGTCTCCGCGACCACCGGACGGGCACCCGTGCGGCCGGTCGCGAGCGTCGCGAGCCGCAGCAGCTGCAACGCGCGCACCACCTCGCGCTCCACCTCGGGCCCGCTGCCCGCGGCGTGCGAGCGCACCAACCCGAGCTGCAGCTGCGCCCGCTTGTCGGTGGGGATGTGGCGGCGGGCGAGGGCGCCGAAGCCGGTGGAGACGCCGTAGTGCGGGCGGGCGTCGCCGGCGAGGTCCTCGACGACGGCGCGGCTCGCCGCCATCCCCGCCAGGGCACGGTCGGTGAGGTGGACCTGCGCGCCGTGGCGGGCGACCGCGACGACGGCGTCGACGGTCAGCGGGTCGCCGCTCAGCTCGACCACGGCGCGAGTGGTGGTGGTGACGGTCATGCCGTCAGCACACACCGTCGGGTGCGCGCTGGACACGGGTTCGGGCGAGGTTCAGTCTGGGATCCCAGACAACGACCACGACAGCGCCGCGGAGGAGGGCACGATGGCGGACGTCCCCGCGGCGCGCAGCACGCTCCGGGTCCTGACGTACCTCGCCGCGCAGGCGGGCCCCGTCCCGGCGGCGGCGGTCGCGCAGCACCTGGGCCTGCCGAGGTCCACCGTCTACCACCTGCTGTCCGTGCTGGTGGACGAGGGCTTCGTGACGCACCTGCCGGAGGAGCACCGGTACGGGCTGGGGACGGCGTCGCTGTCGCTCGGCTCGGCGTACGCGCGGCAGGCGCCGCTGGCCCGGCTGGCGCGCCCCGTCGTCGCGCGGCTGGTCGAGACGACGGGCGAGAGCGCGCATCTCGCCGTCCTGCACGGCCGCGAGGTGCTGTACCTCGTGGAGCAGCGGGCGCCGCACCGGCCCAGCCTCGTCACCGACGTCGACGTGCGGCTGCCCAGCCACCTCACCGCGAGCGGCCGCGCGGTGCTGGCGCTGCTTCCCGGCCCGCAGGTGCGGGCGCTGTTCCCGTCGGCGGCGGCGCTCGCCGACCGCACCGGCGTCGGCCCGCGCACGCTGCGCGCCCTGCGCGAGGTGCTGCGCGACACCCGCCGCCGCGGCCACGCCACCGAGGACGGCGAGGTCACGACCGGCCTCGCCTCCGTCGCGCACGCGGCGGTCGACCACACCGGCCGCCCGGTGGCGGGCGTGGCGCTGACGTTCTGGTCCGACGACGTCGACGACGCCCGGCGCGACGAGCTCGCCGCCGCGGCCGGTCGTGCCGCCGCCGAGATCAGCCGCCGCCTGGGTGCGCGCTGACGGCCCTCACCCCGGGTCGTGGGACCACCGCGCGGCGAGCCGGCGGAAGGCGACGGTCAGCTCGGGAGGCTCGACGTCAGTCAGGTCGGTGTCGAAGGTGGCGAGGATGCCGGCGACGCCCGCCCACGACCAGGCGCCGACGGTCAGGCGCGTGCGTACGTCGTCGAGCCGTTCCACCACCGAGCCGCCGGGGGCCCAGCGGGCGACGACCCCGACCTCAGGGGCGAGACCGCCGTGGACGTCGACCGGGTCACGCTGCGGCTGCTGCTCGCCGAGGCTGCCGGCGACAGGCTACGCACCGGCGTCACCGTCACCGGGGTAGTTCACGACGCCGGAGGACTCCCGACGGTGCTGCTCTCCGACGGCACCAGCGAGACGGGCGATCTGGTCGTCGGGGCCGACGGCACCCACTCGGTCGTGGCGCGGCACCTCGCCGGAGGGCCGACCAACCGTCCGGCCGGGATCATCGGGTTCTCGGGACGCACCGCGAGCGACGACCTCAGCCTGGCGGAACGCACCCGGCTCGGCCGCCGGTCGGGCATGGCGATGGGGCCGCACGGGGCCGCCCTCTACGTCGGCTTCCTCGACCCCGAGGGCAACGCGGTCATCGACGCGGCGAGGCTCCGCAGCTCCGTCACCACGTGCCCCACGTACATCTGGGGTGCGATGGTTCCCGAGAACGAGCAGAGCGCCGGGTTGCGCCGGCTCGGCGGCACCGAGCTCCGCGACGCCCTGCTCGACCGGTTCACGCGCCGGGGCTGGCGGCCCGGCACGCTCGAGGTGGTCGCCCGCGCCGACCCCGCCAGCCTCGGAGCGTTCCGCTTCAACGCGGCCTCGACGTCGGCGCACCAGCTGGCGCCGTGGCCCGCCGGCACCGTGACCGCCCTCGGCGACGCCGTCCACGCGACGCCGCCCACCGCCGGGATGGGGGCTGGCGCCGCCGTCCTCCGCGTCCGCGGCGCCGAGCTCCTCACCCTCGCCATGGGGACCGTGCGCTGGATCCTCGCGACCGACAGCCGGCTCGGGGCGGGGGCGACGGCCGCTGTCCTCCCCGCGCTCGCGGCCGTCCACCGGATCCGCCGAGCCGGCCGACGACCGCGCGCTCTCGCGCCGAGGTCGCGCTAGGCGACGGCGGTCCCCTCCAGCTCGACCAGCTGGCCGGGGACCGCCAGCCGCACCACCCCGAGCATCGTGGTGGTCGGTGCCACCTGGGCGGCGCCGACTCGTGCCGCCAGCACGCCGTAGTGCCGGAGAAGCAGATCGACGTCCGTCGTGTACACGTTCAGGCGGACGAGGTTCGCGAGGGACATCCCGGCCCCGTCGAGCACGGCCTCCAGGTTGTCGAGGCTCAGGGCCAGCTGTGCGGCGAGGTCGCCCTCGTGCTGCGGCCGGCCGTCGCGGCTCATGGCCGTCTGCCCCGAGCAGTACAGGGTGCGGGTGTGCCCGGAGACGACCTCGCCCTGGTTGAACCCCATCTCCACCGACCACGTCACCGGGTTCACTGCCGTTCGTTCCATCGTCACATCAGCTCCGTCCGACTTGCCGACCGCGGGCGCCACCGGTTCGGTGGCTGTCCTCGCCGACGCCGTGACCGGCGTCTGACCAGGAGCCTTCCAACGAATCACGACACCCACTGTCAGGTATCCCGCTAGGGTCTTCGCATGCGCGCCGACCGGTTGGTCTCGCTCGTCCTGCTCCTGCGGCAGCGCGGTCGGTTGACCGCCGACACGCTGGCCGGCGAGCTGGAGGTGTCCACCCGCACCGTGCTGCGCGACATCGAGGCGTTGTCCGCGGCGGGCGTCCCGGTCTACGCCGAGCGAGGTCGGCACGGTGGTTTCGCGCTGCTGCCCGGCTTCCGGACCGAGCTCACCGGGCTCAACCACGACGAGGCCCTCGCCCTGCTGACCGCCGGATCGGGGCGCGGCGAGCGGGTGCTCGGCCTGGGCTCGGCGCTCGCGTCGGCGATGCGCAAGGTGGTCGACGCGCTGCCCGAGAGCCATCAGGCCAGCGCGAGCGACGCCGCCCGGCGACTGCTCGTCGAGCCGGAGCACGACCTGCTCTCACGCCGGCCGGACACCGAAGACGTTCCGCGCCCCGTGATGAGCGAGGTCCGGCGCGGCGTCCTCGCCGGGCAGCGGCTGCGCATCCACTACGCGGCGACGGGTCAGGAACCACGGTGGCGCACGGTGGACCCGATCGGCCTGGTCACCGTACGCGGCAGGGCCTACCTGCTGGCGACGAGGTCCGGCGCGGACCGCACCTACCGGCTGTCCCGGACCCTGGCCGTCGAGGTGCTTCCCGAGCCGGCGCAGCGCCCGCACCAGGTCGACCTGGACCGCGCGTGGCGCGAACGACGCGCGCAGTTCCTCTCCGACGGCCATCTCACGGTGCTCGCCCGGGTGGACCCGGTGCGGCGGGAGGATCTGCTGGGCGACGCGGTCGCCGTCCGCGCCGAGGAGCCCGACGGCGACGGCTGGCTGCGGCTGGAGGTGACCTACCAGGACGCGTGGCACGCGGAGTGGGCGCTGTGGCGGCTCGGCGTGGACGCGGAGGCCCTGGCCCCGCCGTCCTTGCGCGCATCCCTGGGTCGCCGCGCCGCCGCGGTCGCCGCCCGCTACGACGACCCCTCCTGAGGGCGCCGGCTCAGGCTCGTCCCAGCCACTCCCGGGCGGCGGCGACCAGGGTGGTGACGCCGAGGTCGAGGGTCGGCTCGGGCGTCGGGGCGAAGAACGGCGAGTGGTTGGACGCGACGCCCTCGGGCAGCCGGCCGGCCGCCAGGTCGACGCCGGCGAACCGGGCCGGGTCGAAGCCGCCGAGGAACCAGTACACGAGGGGCGCCCCGGCATCGGTGGCGAGCTCGCCGACGTCCTCCGACGCCGCCATCGGCGGCAGGGTGAGGACGACGGGCCGGCCACCGGCCGCCTCGATCAGCGTGCGCCGCCCCTCGAGCGCGGCGGCCAGGACCGGGCGGGTGCGCTCGGCCGCCTCCGGGTCGTTGACCATGGCCGCGAAGGTGGTGATCGTCTCGACCTCGGGCGCCTCGGTGGCGCCCGAGGCGGCGGCCTCGGCCTCGGCGATGCGGCGGATCGCGCCGAGCACGCGCTCGCGCACCGGCTCGGTGAAGGTCCGCACGTTGACCAGCAGCTCGGCGCGGTCCGGGATGATGTTGGGCTGGGTCCCCGCGCGGATCGCCCCGACGGTCACGACCGCCGAGTCGCCTGCCGCGATCTCGCGGGACACAACGCCCTGCAGCCGTTGCACCGTGGCCGCGGCCATGAGCACGGGGTCCACGGTGGTCTCCGGCATCGACCCGTGCCCGCCGCGGCCGTGCAGCGTGATCCGCAGGGAGTCCGTGGCCGACATCGCGACGCCCGGAGTCACGCTCACCACGCCGGCGGGCGTGGGCATGACGTGCTGGCCGAGCACGACGTCGGGCGCGCCGCCGACGGTCGTGTACAGGCCGTCGTCGAGCATGGCCCGCGCGCCGTTGCCCAGCTCCTCCGCCGGCTGGAAGACGAGCAGGAGCGTGCCCGACCACGCGTCCCGGCGAGCGGCGAGCTCGGCCGCGGCGCCGAGCAGGCAGGTGACGTGCACGTCGTGGCCGCAGGCGTGCATGACGCCGGCCTCCTGGCCGTCGGCGGTCGTCGTGACCTGCGTGGACGCGTAGGGCAGGCCGGTCTGCTCGGTGACCGGCAGCCCGTCCATGTCCGCGCGGAGCAGCACGCGCGGCCCCGCACCGTTCACCAGGACCCCGGCGACCCCGGTCCCGCCGATGCCCTCGTGCACCTCGTAGCCCCAGCCGCGCAGGCGCTCGGCCACGATCCCGGCCGTGCGGTGCTCGGCGAACCCGAGCTCCGGGTGGGCGTGCAGGTCGGTGTAGATCGCCGTCAGCTCGGCCGTCGTCAGCGCGCTCATGTCGTCATCGTGCCCGCTGTGTGCAAGATCTCCACGCTCCGCTAAGGGAATGTTCAGCCGGGCAGGGCACAATCGTGGCCATGACGTCAGCGACGACGAGCACCACGAAGGGCAAGACGACGACCCGTCTCGCCGCAGCGAGCCTCCTCGCCCTCGCGATGATGCTCGGCGCGTGTTCCGCCCCCGCCGACGTCGAACAGTTCATCGCCGACGCGCAGAGCCAGGCCGAGGCCATCGACTCCGACCTGCAGCGCATCGAGGAGCAGGTGACCGGCATCCCCGACGAGCTCCGCACCGACGTCACGAACGCGATGGCCTCCGCCCAGGCCGCGACCGACGAGGCGCGCGACGCGCTCGCGCAGGCCGAGCAGTCCCAGGACGGCGCGGTGGTCGCTCTCGAGGACGCGCAGGTGGCGCTCGAGGCGGCGTCCGCCGAGGTGAAGCACGTGACCGGCGAGGCGCGCGAGAACGGCTCCGAGAAGGTCGCCGACCTGCTGTCCACGCTGCAGGGGCAGATCGACGCCCTGCGTGGCGAGACGGAGAGCGCCGCGGCCTGACGCGGCGAGTCGCCCCGCGGCGTCCACCCGGCCGGGTCAGTCCGGGTCAGTCCGGGTCAGTCCGGGTCGCTCGGGTCCAGCGGCAGGTGGTGGTCGAGGTTGACCGTGCCGCGCCGCCAGTAACCGGAGACGTGCACCTGCTCCGCGGGCAGCCCCAGCTCCCGGCGCAGGTAGCGGCGCACCGGCACGAGGTCGTCGGCCTCGCCGAGCCCGACGAACAGCTCGTCAGGCTCCAGCCCGCCCAGGGAGCGGACGGCGTCCGCGAGCTGCCCGGGGCCGTCGGTGCGGTAGAGGATCTCGACGTCCGCGCGCCCCAGCTCCGCCTCGACGACGTCCTCGTCGACGTCGTCGCCGATCTCGACGATCGCGGTCACCGGCACGCCGTCGCCGACGGCGGCCGTCCAGCGGGCGAGGGCCGGCAGCCCGGTCTCGTCGCCGGCCAGCGTGAGCCGGCCGATCCCGTCCGGGACCCCGACGCTGCCGCGCGGTCCGGCGAGCACGACCTCGTCGCCCGCCGACGCCCGGGACGCCCACGCGGACGCCGGGCCCTCTTCGCCGTGCAGCACCCAGTCGACGTCGACCTCGGCCGCGCCGTCGACGACCCGCGTCGCGCGCACGGTGAGGTCACGGGAGATGGAGACGACGCCGGTGGGCCGCTGCAGCCCGCCGTCGGCGGCCTGGGTCGGGGCGTGCAGCTCGCCGGTGGCCGGGTCGGGCAGGAAGACCTTGACGTGGTCCTCCGGCCCGGGAGCAAGGAGAGCCGCGAGCGACGTCGGGGCGCCGGGGTCCGCGCCGTCGACGTCGCGGAACGTGGTGCGGCGCAGCGTGCCGGTGAGCTCGGTGACCGCGTGCACGCGCACGCGGCGGGGGACCAGGTCGAAGCGGGTGCGGGGTCGCGTGAACACCCGTCGATTCCACCACGCCCCCCGCCTCGGGCCGCTCAGCCGAAGAAGACCCGCAGGTCGGCGACGACGTCGTCCGGCACCTCCATGGCCGCGTAGTGGCCGCCGCGCGGGAGCTCCGACCAGTGCTCGATGCGCGCGTTGTCGCGCTCGGCGAAGGCGCGGATCGTCTGGAAGTCGTCCTGGAAGACGGCCACGCCGATCCGTCCGGTGCTCACGACCGGCTCGGCGCCGGAGCGCTGCTCCGCGTAGTGGTACCGCGCGGCCGTCGCGTAGGTGTTGGTCAGCCAGTACAGCGTGGCCTGGGCCAGCACCTGCTCCGGGCGGACGAGCGACGTCCCGTTGCCGAAGCTCTCGAAGAGCTCGTGGTACGCCAGCGTCGCGACGGGCGAGTCGGCCAGGCCGGCCGCCATCGTCTGGGGGCGCGACGCGTTCATGACGTTGTACGCCCCGACCGACTGGAACCACTGCAGGTGGCCGAGGGCCGCGAACTCCTTCTCGCCGAAACCGTCCATCTCCCCCTCCGCGCCGGACGGGAACGAGAAGAGCTGCAGCACGTGGGCCCCGAGGAAGCCCTCGGGGTCGAGGATCGCCAGCTCCCGCGACACCATCGCCCCACCGTCGCTGCCGTGGATGCCGTACGCGTCGTAGCCGAGCCCCCGCATGAGCGCGTCGTAGGTGCGCGCGACGCGCGCCATCGTCCACCCCTCCCCCACCAGCGGCGTCGAGAACCCGAAGCCGGGCATGGACGGCACGACGACGTCGAACGCGTCCTCGGCGCGCCCGCCGTGCGCGACCGGGTCCACGAGCGGGTCGATCATGTCGAGGAAGTCGAGCACCGAGCCGGGGTAGGTGTGGGCGAGCAGCAGCGGCGTCGCGCCCGGGTGCGGCGAACGCACGTGCAGGAAGTGCAGCGGCTGCCCGTCGATCTCCGTGGTGAACTGCGGGTAGGCGTTGAGCCGGGCCTCGACGGCGCGCCAGTCGAACGCCTTCCAGCGCTCGACCATGTCGCGCAGGTACGACTCGGGGGTGCCGTACTCCCACGAGTCGCCGGGGGCGGCCGGCGCGAAGCGGGTGCGCTCGAGGCGCTGCTGCAGGTCGTCCAGGTCGGCCTGCGGGACGGCGACGGTGAAGGGGCGGAGCTCGAGGCGGGTCGTGGCGTTCATGGCGTTCTCCCGAAGTCGTGAGCCGGGCCCGTGCCCCAGCTCCTGAACCCCACGATAGGAACGGTTCAGGAACGGTTCTTTCCTCTATTCTGGACGGGTTCCGACGAGTTCTCGGCACGTCCCCGGCGCCCTTCACGGAGGTCTCGATGGGTTCCACGTCCGCACGGCTGCTCGCCCTGCTCGGGCTGCTCCAGTCCCGCCCCGACTGGTCCGGCGCCGAGCTCGCCGACCGCCTCGACGTCACCGACCGCACGGTGCGCAACGACGTCGCGCGGCTGCGGGAGCTGGGCTATCCCGTCCACGCCGTGCGCGGCCCGGGCGGGCGCTACCGGCTGGGCGCGGGCGCGCGGCTCCCCCCGCTCCTGCTGGACGACGGCGAGGCGGTCGCCGTCGCCGTCGGGCTGCGCGCCGCCACCGGCACCGCGGGCTTCGAGGAGTCCGGGCAGTCCGCGCTCACCAAGCTGGAGCAGGTGCTGCCCGACCGGCTCCGACGCCGGGTCTCGGCGCTGCGGACCGCCTCGACGGCCGGGCCGGCGAACACCGGCCCCTACCCCGAGGAGCCCGAGGTCGACCCGGAGGACCTCACCGCGCTGGCCGCGGCGATCCGCGACCACCAGGGCCTGCGCTGCGACTACCAGGGCGAGCCGCTGGAGCTCGAGCCCCACCACCTGGTCGCGTGGCAGCACCGGTGGTTCCTCGTGGCCCGCGACCCGTCCACCGGCGCCTGGGCGCCGTACCGCGTCGACTGGCTGCGCCTGCGCACCCCCGGCGGGCGGCGGTTCACCCCGGTCGACTTCCCCGGCGACCTCACCACGTTCGTCGTGCAGGAGGTGGCGCGCACGGGGTGGGCGTTCCACGCGCGCGTCGTGGTCGACGCGCCGGCGCAGGAGGTGCTGGCGCGGATCAACCCCGCGGTCGGCACGGTGCAGCCGCTGCCCGACGGGCGGTCCGTGCTCGTCACCGGCGGGGACAGCGCCGAGGTCGTGGCGGTCTGGATCGGCCTGCTCGGCCTCGACTTCCACGTCACCGAGCCGCCCGAGCTGGTCGAGCACCTGCGCGTGCTGGCGGCGCGCTACGCCCGCGCCGTCCCGGGGTGACGACGTGCTCGACCAGCGCCCCGCGCTGCGTCACACTGGGCCGGTGAGCGATCCGTACCAGCCCGGTCAGCCGTACCAGGAGCCGAGCCAGCAGCAGCCCCAGCCCGGCTACGCCGAGCAGGCGTACCCGCAGCAGGGAGACCCGGCCGCGCAGGGCCAGTACCCGCAGGGCCAGTACCCGGGTCAGTACCCCCAGGGCCAGTACCCGCAGGCGCCGTACCCGGCGTACCCCGCGTACGCGCCGGAGCCTCCGGGCAGGACGATGGGGATCGTCGGCTTCGTGCTGGCGTTCGTCATCGCGCCGGCCGGCATCGTGGTGTCCGCGATGGCGCTGTCGGAGTCGAAGAGGGCCGGCGTCGACAACCAGCTCGGCAAGTGGGGCCTGTGGCTGTCGATCATCTTCACGTCGATCGCGGTGCTCTACGTCGTGTTCATCCTGCTCTTCATGGCGGGCACGTTCCTCACGGTGTTCTCCACCACGACGTCGTTCGACAGCATGGGCATGTCGGTCTGACGACCGCTACGTCAGCACCCGCACCGGCGCCCCCGCCGCCCAGGCGGCGACGTCCTCGACCGCCTGGCCGTAGAACGTCCGGTACGTCGCCTCGGTGACGTAGCCGAGGTGCGGCGTGAGCACGGTGCGCGGCGCGGACCGCAGCGGGTGGTCGGCGGGCAGCGGCTCGACGTCGTACACGTCCAGCCCGGCCCCGCCGAGGCGCCCGTCGTGCAGCGCCGCGAGCAGGGCGTCCGTGTCCACGAGCGGGCCGCGCGAGGTGTTGACGAGCACGGCGGTGGGCTTCATGCGCGCCAGGTCGTCGGCGCCCACGATGCCGCGGCTGCGGTCGCTCAGCTTGTAGTGCACGGTGACGACGTCCGACGTCGCGAACAGCTCGTCCTTCGCGACGGCGCGCACCCCGGCCTCCTCGGCCCTGGCCGGGTCGAGGCGCTGGCTCCAGGTGACCACGTCCATCCCGAACGCCTGCCCGACGCGCGCCACGCGCGCTCCGAGGCGCCCGAACCCGACGACGCCGAGCCGGCGCCCCTCCAGGTCGCCGCCGACGGTGTGCTGCCACCCGCCCTCGCGCATCGCCCGGTCCTCGGCCGGCACGTGCCGCAGGACGGCGAGGATCAGCGCCCACGTGAGCTCGGGCGTCGCGTTCGCGGGCGACTCCGTGCCGCACACCACGACGCCGCGCCCCCGCGCCGCGTCGAGGTCGATCGCCGCGTTCTGCCGCCCGGTGGTCACCAGCAGCCGCAGGTCGGGCAACCGCGCCAGCCGTGCCGCGGTGAACGGCGTCCGCTCCCGCTGGGCGACGACGACGTCGTACCCCGCGAGCGCCGCGGCCACCGCGTCGTCGTCGGGCAGCGGGCGGTCGAGGAAGTCGACCTCGGCCCCCAGGCCCGCCCAATCGGCGAAGCGGTGGGCGACCCGCTGGTAGTCGTCCAGGACGGCGATGCGCACGATGATCCTCCTCGGAACGGCGGACGCCAGGTTACTGGGCGAGGTCGGCGACGCGGCGGACGGCGTCACCGAGTGTCCGCTCGTAGGCACCACGCTCGAACGTCAGGGGGGACCCGAAGTCGTCGATCTCGTCATCCGGCGACCGCGCGCCCGCCCCGACCCAGCGGAGACCGCGCCACGTCACCGTGTCGGCATCCACCTCCACGCGCGCTACCACCGCGCCGCAGTCGAGGTCTCCGCACGCCGGGCAGATCAGGAGGGGAACCTCGCCCGACTCGAGGCCGGGTTCGGCCGAGTGCTCGACGCCCGTCAGCGCGCGAGCGGCCCGGGACACCTCACCCGGGTCCCACTCCACGCACAAGCTGGTCACGGTCTCGATCGCATCCGGAACGAGCTCGCGCAGGCTGCGGCCATCGACCTGTATGTCGAGGAAATGTCGAGCCTCGCTGTTGCTCCCCTTCGTGTTCCCCGTCCCGGGTATGAATGCCGGGACCAGTGCGAACTCGGCCCGGGCGCTCGTCGGCGGTGCGATCGGCCCCATGGGCGCAGCGTAGATCCAACAGGCCCGCCGTTGCACCGGGTCAGGCCGGCTGCGCCACGGCCAGGTTGGCCTCCCCGACGAGCTCGAGCAGGCGGGCCGCGGTGGGCTCGGCCGTCGGGGACGCGATCGCGGCGACCACCCACTCCGGCGCCCCGCGCGCCGGGAGCTCCAGCACGGCCAGCCCGGCCGCCTGCGGCTTGGCGGCGACGTGCTGCGGAACGACGGCGATGCCCAGGCCACGCTGCACGAAGTCGAGCAGCGTGTGGACGTCGTCCACGCTCATCCGCACCCGGCGCTCGAGGTGCCGGGCGCTGAACGCGTCGTCGGCGAGCCGCCGGATGGCCCACTGCTCCCGGAAGTCGACGAAGTCGCGGTCGACGAGGTCCTCCCAGGCGACCTCGGGCGCCGCGGCGAGCGGGTCCGTCGCGTGCGTGAGCAGCACGATCGGGCGGCGGCCGAGCTCGAGCCGGCGCAGGGAGCCGAGGTGCTCGGTGGCCGCGACGAACGCGACGTCGAGGTCGCCCGCCCGCACCTGCGCGGTGAGCTCGCGCGATCCGGCCTGGGTGAACTGGACGTCCACGAGCGGGTAGCGCAGCCGGAACCGCTCGAGCAGGGGCGCGACGTCGACCACGCCGAGGCACTGCTCGGCGCCGAGCCGCAGCCGGCCCGAGAGCTGGTGGCTCGCCCGCACGACGGCGTCGCGGCCCGCGGCGGCCTGGGCGAGCATCCGCCGCGCGAACGGCAGCAGCGCCCGCCCGGCGTCCGTGAGCGCGACCTGGCGCGTGGTGCGCGCGAACAGGTCGGCCCCGAGCTCTCGCTCGAGGTTCCGGATCGCGGCGGACAGGCCGGACTGCGTGACGCCGCAGAGCGCCGCGGCGTGCGTGAAGTGGCCCTCCTCCGCCACCGCGACGAGGTACTCCATCTGCCGCAGCTCCATTGATCGCTCCCGGTGCTGAAACTCATCAGGTCAAGTTGTTGGACTCATCAACGGTGCCCTTCCTATCGTCGGAGGCACCGACGACACCACCATCGCCGACGAAGGAGAGCCGTGAAAGCTCGCACGATCGGAACCCAGACCGTCAGCGCGATCGGGCTCGGCGGCATGCCGATGTCCATCGAGGGCCGCCCCGACGAGGCACGCTCGGTCGCCACGATCCACGCGGCGCTCGACGCGGGGGTCACCCTCGTCGACACCGCCGACGCCTACCACCTGCACGCCGACGAGGTCGGCCACAACGAGGAGCTGATCGCCCGCGCGCTGCGCTCCTGGGGCGGCGACGCGTCCGCCGTCCTGGTCGCCACCAAGGGCGGCCACCTGCGCCCCGGCGACGGGTCGTGGACGCAGGACGGGCACCCCGAGCACCTCAAGCAGGCAGCCAAGGAGTCCGCGCGGCGCCTCGGCGTCGAGGCCATCGGGCTCTACCAGTTCCACCGCCCGGACCCCGCCGTGCCCTACGCCGAGTCGATCGGCGCCCTCGCCGAGCTGCTCGACGAGGGCGTCGTCGTCCAGGCCGGCGTCTCGAACGCGAGCGTCGCGCAGATCGACGAGGCGAACGAGGTGCTCGACGGACGGCTCGCGTCCGTGCAGAACCAGTTCTCGCCGGCGTTCCGCTCCAGCCTCGTCGAGCTCGAGCACTGCGCGTCCCTCGGTGTCGCCTTCCTGCCCTGGTCGCCGCTCGGTGGGATCCGCCGGGCGGGCGAGGTCGGCACCGCGCACGCCGCGTTCGGCCGCGTCGCCGAGGCCCGCGGCGTCAGCCCGCAGCAGGTCACCCTCGCGTGGGAGCTCGCGCTCGCGCCCGTTGTCGTCCCCATCCCGGGGGCGTCGCGACCGGCGAGCATCGAGGACTCCGCGCGGGCCGTCGACCTCGTCCTCACCGCCGACGAGCTCGCCGAGCTCTCCGGCTCCTGAACCGCCGCACCGCCACTCCCACCTCTCCCCCGATCGAGGAGGATCCATGCGAACCGTCCCCCTGAGCACCACCGGCCGCCAGGTCCCGAACGTCGTGCTCGGCCTCATGCGCATCCAGCAGCTGGACGACGACGCCGTCCGCGAGCTCGTGCGCACCGCACGCGACGCGGGCATCGACTTCGTCGACCACGCCGACGTCTACGGCGAGGAGCTGCACGGCTGCGAGCGCCGCTTCGCCGAGGCCATGCGGCTGACGCCGTCCGAGCGCGAGCAGCTCACCCTCCAGTCCAAGGCCGGCATCGTGCGCGAGGGGCCGTACTTCGACTTCTCCTACGAGCACCTGGTCGAGTCGGTCGAGGGCTCGTTGCGGGCGCTGGGCACCGACTACCTGGACGTCCTCCTGCTGCACCGCCCCGACGCGCTCGTCGAGCCGGACGAGGTCGCCCGCGCGTTCGACCACCTCAAGTCCTCCGGCAAGGTGCGCGCCTTCGGCGTCTCGAACCACACCCCGGGCCAGATCGAGCTGCTGAAGCGGTCGGTGCGCCAGCCGATCGTCGCCAACCAGCTGCAGCTCTCGATCACGCACGCGCCGATCGTGGCGCAGGGCGTCGCGGCCAACATGGCCGGCGAGGACCAGTCGCTCACGCTCGACGGCGGCGGCATCCTCGACTACTGCCGACTGCACGACATCACCGTGCAGGCCTGGTCGCCGTTCCAGGCGGGGTTCTTCACCGGCGTCTTCCTCGGCTCGGACGACTACCCCGAGCTCAACGCCGTGATCGACCGCCTCGCCGCGAAGTACGACGTGCCGCCGATCGCGATCGCGGTCGCGTGGATCACGCGCCACCCCGCGGGGATGCAGGTGGTGCTCGGCACGACGACGCCGGAGCGCGTCGCGGGCGCGGCGCAGGGCTCAGACCTCCCGCTCACGCGCGCCGAGTGGTACGAGCTGTTCCGCGCCGCGGGGTACCGCGTGCCCTGACCCGGCCGCGCAGCACCGTGCGGCCAGGTCAGGCGACGAGCAGCACCAGACCGACCAGGACCATGACGGCCGCCGTCGCGGCGTGCACGCCGTAGACCGTCGCCCGGGGCCCGCCGGCGCGGGCGACGGTGACGGCGTCGCAGACCGGCATGACAGCGGCCGCGATCATGGCCGCGCCGAGCAGCTGCGGCGAGCCGCCGACCAGCACCACGAGCAGCAGCAGCCCGGCGCCGATGTCGCGGTTGCCCTTCACCTGCGCCCAGGACCGGAAGGCGCGGTCCTCGACCGGCGTGCCGGGGATGCCGAAGCCGGCGGCGCCGCCCGGCGCCCAGAAGGCGCCCGTGCCCATGACCACGACGGCTGCGGCGATCAGCCCGGCGACCACGGTGGCGACGGTGGCGATCACGGGAGCACCAGGACCCGGCCGCGGACGCCGCCCTTGGCCAGCAGCTGGTAGGCGCTGACGACCTCCGCGAGCGGGAGGGTCGCGTGGATCCTGACGGGGACGGTCCCGTCGACCACGCGGTCGAGCAGCCTCGCGAGCAGCGGGCCGTCCGGACGACTGACGACCACGTCGACCGCGATGCCGCGCTCCGCGGCAGGTTCGAGGCCTGGCTTCACGCCGACGAACCTCCCGCCGGCACGGACGAGCGACACCGCCTCGTCCTGCATCGCCGCGGCGTCCGCGACGACGTCCCACCCGGCCCGGGGCGCGGCGGTGAAGCCGACGCCGAGCCCGCGGACGAACGCCTCGTCGCCGGGGCGCGCCAGACCGGTCACCTCCCAGCCCCGTTCCGCGGCGAGGACCGCGACCGCTGCCCCCACCCCGCCGGCCGCCCCCGTCACCAGGAGGCGGCGCCCCTCCGCCGGCACGGCGCCGAGCACCTCCACCAGCTGGGCGGCGGTCGTGAGGGGCAGGGGCAGGCTCGCCGCGACGTTGGGGCACATCCCGTCGGGCAGCACGGCGACGTCGGCGGCGTCGACCACGACGTGGTCGGCGTGCGCACCGTGATCACGGTCGAAGCCGCCGACGAAGCCGGCCACCCGGGTGCCGACGGTCAGCTCGACGTCGTCGCCCGCCGCCTCCACGACTCCCGAGAAGTCGGAGCCGAGCCCGGTGTGCTCGGGCTGGGTCACCAGGCCGAGGCGGTGGAGACCGCCGCCCGTGACGTCGAGGTCGACGGGGTTGATCGCCGCGGCGGCGACCTTGACCCGCACCTGCCCCTGCCCGGGCTCCGGGACGGGCACGTCGAGGATCTCGATCGACTCCGGTCCGTGCGGCGTGCGGACCACGGCGCGTCGCGACGTCTGCTGGTTCATGGCTCAGTGCTCCTTCGTCGGTACTGGGTGATGCCTGGGTGTTGCACAGGTGCTGGCTCACCACCACCATGGACAAGCCGCTTCCGATCGGGAAGTAGGCACCTTGAGGTGCGTAAGTCACCAGCCGACGGGAGAGCCCATGCCGACCATGACCGCCGCGCAGCAACGCGCCGTCGCGAAGCGGGAGTACGACGCGTTCCTCGACGTGTGCCCGAGCCGCCAGCTCCTCGCCCGGATCTCCGACAAGTGGGTCGCGCTCGTGCTCGCCGCGCTGGGCGGCGACGGCCCCGGCTCGGGGCCCGCGCAGGGGCGGCGGCCGATGCGCTACTCCGAGCTCGCCCGGCAGATCTCCGGCGTGAGCCAGAAGATGCTCACCCAGACCCTGCGCTCGCTGGAGCGCGACGGGATGCTGACCCGGTCCGTCACCGCGACGGTTCCCGTGACCGTCACGTACGAGCTGACGGATCTCGGCGTCTCCCTGCAGGGAGTCATGCGGGACATCAAGGCGTGGGCGGAGGGGCACATGGACGAGGTCCTCACCCATCGCGACGACCACGACCGACGGCAGTCGGACGACGGGTAGCCGTCCCGGCGGCGAACGCCGTCCCGAGCTCCGCATACGCTCCTGCAACATGGCGGCGGATGGACTGAGCGCATGACAACCCTCGCGACGGCCTCGCGCCCCCGGCCCGCGCTCGTCCTGCTGTTCGCCGCGTACCTCGTCCTGGTCACCTGGCTCGTCCTGTGGAAGCTCGGCACGCCCGCGATCGGCGAGCCCGGCAGCCGCGTCATCAAGCTGGTGCCCTTCGTCGCCGCCGGGGGCTCCGGCGCGAGCGAGCCCGTCGAGCTCGCGCTGAACCTCGCGATCTTCGTGCCCTTCGGGATCTATCTCGGCCTCCTCGCGCCGTCGTGGCCGTGGTGGCGGGCCGCGGCCACGTTCGCGGGCGCGAGCCTGGCCCTGGAGGTCGCGCAGTACGCGTTGGCCGTGGGGAGCACCGACGCCACCGACGTCGTCGTCAACACCGCCGGCGGCCTGGCCGGGCTCGGCGTCGTCGTCCTGGCGCGGCGCACGCTCCACGCCAGGACCACCACGGTGCTGACCCGGTGGTGCGCCGCCGGGACGGCGCTCGCGATGGTCCTCGTGGGACTCTTCGTCGCGTCGCCCGTGCGGCTCACGGGGCCGCCGCCGGGCGACGTCGTGGTGGGCTGCCGAGACGGATCCCCCGCCGGGCACCAATCACCTTGCGGTCCTTGAGAGAATCGGACGTCGTGAGCACCGAGCCCAGCCCCGCACCGCAGTCGTCGTCGGACGACGGCGGTGCGCGGCGTCCCCACGGTCGGGGTCGCGGCCGGGGCCGCGGGCGCGGACAGGGCCGCGGGAGCGCCGGGAACCGGCGCGGCACGCAGCGCACCGGCCCGCGCCGGGTCAGCCGCGAGCAGCTGGAGAAGGCGGCCGCGCTGCGCGCCGCCGTCGACGTGCCGCCGATCGTCTACCCCGAGCAGCTGCCGGTCTCGGCGCGCCGGGAGGACATCGCCGCCGCCATCCGCGACCACCAGGTCGTCGTCGTCGCGGGCGAGACGGGCTCCGGCAAGACGACGCAGCTGCCGAAGATCCTGCTGGAGCTCGGGCGCGGCCGGAAGGGCCAGATCGGGCACACGCAGCCGCGGCGGATCGCGGCCCGCAGCGTCGCCGAGCGCGTGGCGGAGGAGCTGGCCACGCCGCTGGGCGGCGTCGTCGGCTACCAGGTGCGGTTCACCGACGAGTCCAGCGACGACACGCTCGTCAAGGTGATGACCGACGGCATCCTGCTGGCGCAGATCCAGCGGGACCCGGACCTGCTCGCCTACGACACGATCGTCATCGACGAGGCGCACGAGCGGTCGCTCAACATCGACTTCCTGCTCGGCTACCTGTCGCGGCTGCTGCCGCGCCGCCCGGACCTCAAGCTCGTCATCACGTCCGCGACGATCGACTCCGAGCGGTTCGCGGCGCACTTCTCGCCGTCGCACCTCGCCGAGATCGGCGGCGCGCCCGAGGCCGTCGTCGAGGTGCTGCCCGACCACGCGCCCGTCGTCGAGGTCACCGGGCGCACCTACCCGGTCGAGATCCGCTGGCGCCCGCTCTCCCCCGACACCGATCCCGACCAGCCCAAGAAGACCAAGGGCGAGGAGAAGGACCTGGTCACGGGCATCGTCGAGGCCTGCGACGAGCTGATGCGCGAGGGCCCCGGCGACATCCTCGTGTTCCTGTCCGGCGAGCGGGAGATCCACGACGCCGCGGACGCGCTGGAGGGGCACCTCAAGGACCGGGTGCGCGACGCCAAGCGCCCCGACCACGTCGAGATCCTGCCCCTGTACTCGCGGCTGTCCGCAGCGGAGCAGCACCGCGTCTTCCAGTCGCACCCCGGGCGGCGCATCGTGCTGTCGACGAACGTCGCGGAGACGTCGCTGACGGTGCCGGGCATCCACTACGTCGTCGACCCGGGCACCGCGCGCATCTCGCGCTACTCCAAGGCGACCAAGGTGCAGCGGCTGCCGATCGAGCCGATCAGCCAGGCGTCGGCCAACCAGCGCTCCGGGCGCTCGGGCCGCGTGGCGGACGGCGTCGCGATCCGGCTCTACTCGCAGGACGACTTCGAGAACCGGCCGGAGTTCACCGAGCCGGAGATCCTGCGCACGTCGCTCGCGTCCGTGCTGCTGCAGATGATCAGCGTCGGCGTCGTCACGACGCCCGACGACGTGGCGAGGTTCCCGTTCGTCGAGCCCCCGGACACGCGGGCCGTGCGCGACGGCGTGCAGCTGCTGTCCGAGCTGGGCGCGCTGGAGACGAAGGACGGCGCGACGCGGCTCACCGACGTGGGGCGCACGCTCGCGCAGCTGCCGATGGACCCGCGCCTGGCGCGCATGATCATCGAGGGCTCGCAGCGCGGCGTCGCGCGCGAGGTCGCGATCGTCGCGGCGCTCCTGTCCATCCAGGACCCGCGCGAGCGGCCCACGGAGTCCCGAGCGCAGGCCGACCAGCTGCACGCCCGGTTCACCGACCAGTCGTCCGACTTCCTCACCGCGCTGAACCTGTGGGAGTACGTGCGCGGGCAGCAGCACGAGATGGGCTCGTCCGCGTTCCGCCGGATGTGCAAGGCGGAGTACCTCAACTTCCTGCGCATCCGCGAGTGGCAGGACGTCGTCGCGCAGCTGCGCGAGATGGCGAAGCCGCTGGGCATCGACATGTCGTTCAGGCGCCGTGAGCCGTCAGACGCACAGCGCACCGGGGCGGCGCAGGACTCTGACAGCACCGTGGACCACCGGCTCACGTGGGACGACGACACCATCCACCGGTCGCTGCTGGCCGGGTTGCTGAGCCAGATCGGCATGCAGGACACCGGCGAGATCAAGGCGTCGTCGGTGGCGCACCTGCGCGGCGAGGCCCGCGCCCGCGCGCTGCGCCAGGCCGCGAAGCGAGCCCGCAACGAGTACGTCGGCGCGCGCGGCGCCCGGTTCGCGATCTTCCCCGGATCGCCGCTGAGCAAGAAGCCGCCGGAGTGGATCATGGCCGGCGAGCTCGTCGAGACGTCCCGGCTGTGGGCGCGCGACGTCGCCCGCATCAAGCCGGAGTGGGCCGAGGAGCTCGCCGGGCCGCTGGCCAAGCACACGTACTCCGACCCCCACTGGTCCACCAAGCAGGGTGCGGCCATGGCCACCGAGAAGGTGCTGCTGTACGGCGTGCCGATCGTCGCCGACCGCCCCGTGCTCTACGCGAAGGTGGACCCCGAGGCCGCGCGCGAGATGTTCGTGCGGCACGCGCTCGTCGAGGGGCAGTGGACCACGCACCACAAGTTCTTCGCCGAGAACCGGCGGCTCCTCGCCGAGGCGGAGGAGCTCGAGGCGCGCTCGCGGCAGCGCGGGCTCGTCGCGTCGGAGGACGACCTCTTCGCCTTCTACGACGAGCGCGTGCCCGACGACGTCGTCAGCGCCGCCCACTTCGACCGGTGGTGGAGGACGGCTCAGCGTGAGACGCCGGACCTGCTGACGTTCACGCTCGACCAGCTGGTCGACGCCGGCGCCGTGGACACCTCCGAGTTCCCGGAGACCTGGACGCAGGGCGAGGTCACGCTGCCGCTGACGTACCAGTTCCAGCCCGGCGCGGCGGCCGACGGCGTCACCGTCCACGTCCCGCTGTCGATCCTCAACCGGGTGTCCCCCGAGGGGTTCGACTGGATGGTGCCCGGCCTGCTCGACGAGCTGTGCGTCGCCACCATCAAGTCCCTGCCCAAGGCCGTGCGCGTGCAGCTCGTGCCCGCGCCCGACGTCGGCCGCGCCGTCGCGGGCTGGCTGCGGGAGAACACGCCGTCGTGGGAGGACATGACCCGCGCCGGCGACATGGCCGAGCCGTTCCACGCCGCGTTCTCCCGCGCCGTGCGCGCCCTGCGCGACGTCGTCATCCCCGACGACGTGTGGGACGCCGAGCGCGTCGAGCGGCTGCCCGCGCACCTGCGCATGACGTTCCGGGTCGAGGACGCCGCCCCCGCCCCGGCGAAGGGCGCGCCGAAGGGCAGCGGCCGCGGCAAGGCGCGCGGCAAGGGCTCGGGCCGCCGTCCCACCGCTGCTCCGCTCGACGAGTCCAAGGACCTGCTGTCGCTGCAGAAGCGGCTCGCGGCGCAGGCCGAGGCCGCCGTGCGCGCGGCCGTGAAGGGTGCCGTCGGGCTGGCGCTCGAGGAGGCGCGCGCGGCGGCGGGGACGACGCCCGACGCGCCGGCGACGCCGGGCCGTCCGGCACCGCGCGCCACGGCGCCCTCGACGTCGTCCGCGACCGGCGGCGCGAGCAGCGTCGTCCCTGAGCAGACGGACCTCACGGCGTGGCCGGAGGGTCTGCCCGACGGGCAGCTGCCGGACGCGGTCTCCACGGACCTCGGCGGCGGGGTCGTCGTCAAGGGCTACCCCGCGCTGGTCGAGGAGGAGGACGCGAGACGCCACCCGAGCGTGGCGCTGCGCGTGCTCGCCGACGCCTCGGGCCGGGACGCCCAGCACGCGCGCGGAGTCCGCCGCCTGCTGCTGGCGGAGACGGCGCTGCAGACGAGGCGCATCTCGTCGCGGTGGACGTCGAAACAGTCGCTGACGCTCGCGGCGGCGCCGTACCGCAACACCGAGGCGCTGGTCGGCGACCTGCAGCTCGCCGCGGTCGTCGCGCTGACCAGCCCGGACGCCGAGAAGGCGCCGGGCACCCCGACGGGTGGCCCGGTCGCCGCGCAGGTCCGCGACGCCGAGGCCTATGCGGCGGCGCGCGAGTTCGTGCGCCGGCACCTGGAGGACGAGGTGCACCGGATCGTCGGGCACGTCGTCGCCGCCCTGGCCGCGTGGCGGACGGTCGAGGGCGAGGTCCGCGCGTCGTCGTCGCTCGCGCTGCTCAACACGCTGCAGGACATCCGCGACCACGTCGCGGGCCTGGTCCACGACGGGTTCGTGTCCGCGACGCCGCCGAGGCGCGTGCCGCACCTGGTGCGCTACCTGCGCGCGGCGTCGTACCGCCTGGAGAAGGCGCAGACCAACCCGGCGCGCGACGCCGAGCTCGCCTGGCGCGTGCACGACGTCACCGAGGCCTACGACAAGGCCCGCGCCGCGTACGCCGCCGGCCCCGCCGACCCGGCGCGGGCGGCGGAGCTCGCCGACGTGCGCTGGCTGATCGAGGAGCTGCGCGTCTCGCTGTTCGCCCAACAGCTCGGCACCGACGGCGCCGTCAGCGAGAAGCGCATCCGCAAGGTGCTCAGCCCCGGCGGCTGGTGAGCTGCGGCCGCTCGACGGCCCGCGGCTCGGACGTCGCCGGCTTCTCGGTCAGCAGCAGCACGCCGGTGACCACCAGGGCGAGCGCGGTCAGCCCGTGCACCGCCAGCGCGGTGACGACGGACCCGCCGGTGGACAGGATCAGCGCGGCGTCGGCGAGCGGGACCACGGCCCACAGGGTCAGCATCCACCCGAGCGCACGCCGCTGCCCCGTGAGCAGGAGCGCGAGCGGGACGAGCCCCGAGGCGAGGTCGCGGGCACCCTTGGTGGCGAGGAACGTCGCGGCGTCGCCCTCCGGCCAGACGGCCATGCCGAACTGAGGCGCCGTGGCCGCGGGGAAGAACAGGTAGCTGATGCCCACGTAGCCGATGCCGACGGCGAGCAGGACGGTCAGGGTCGTCGCGAGGTGCTTGCGGAACATGGCGGTCTCCAGGGCTGTGCGGGCGGGTCGGGCGGGTGGGGCGGGTCGCGTCAGCGGTGCGCGAGCGGGCCGAGGAGGCGGACGGCGGCGCGGGTGACGGGCGATGTCGGCCGCATGACGTCGCGGTACGCGTGCAGGACGCCGGCGAGCGGGACGAGTCCCGCCCGCCCCTCGCGCTGCAGCCGGTCCAGGGCGGTGAAGAGCTCCTCGACCCGGCCGGCCGGGGTGCTGAGCCAGCGCAGCACGGCGGGCTCCTCCCCCGGGTTCCACATGTGGTGGGCGGTGCCGCGCGGGACGACGAACGACTCGCCGGCGGAGAAGTCCTGCTCGTGGTCGGCGAACCCGACGCGGATGCTGCCGGAGAGCACGGTGAACTCCTCGTCGTGGTGCGGGTGCACGTGCTTCGGGGGCCGCTCGCCCCGGGGCTCGTAGGTGGCCTCGACCTCGAAGCGGTCGGCGGTGCTCTCGAGCACCACCAGGGACTCGGAACCGTTGAGCGTCAGCGTGCTGGCCATTGCTCCTCCTCAAGTTACTTGCATACGAGTGACTTGAATCGAAGTTAGACTACAAGTAACTCGCGCGCAAGCTAAAGTGGCCGGGTGGACGACAACGACCGCATCGACGCCCTGGTCCAGCAGTGGGCCGACCAGCGACCCGACCTCGACCGCGACACGATGGCGCTGCTCGCCCGCCTCAGCCGTGCCGCGGAGCTGATCGACAAGCGGACCGAAGCGGTGGCGGCGGGCTACGGCGTGAACCGCGGCGACGGCGACGTCATGTTCGCCCTGCGCCGTTCCGGCGAGCCGTACCGCCTGTCCCCCACGAGCCTCGCGCGGGCGCTCCTCATGACCACCGGCACGATGACGGGCCGCCTCGACCGGCTGGAGAAGCGCGGCTGGATCGTCCGCGTGCCGAGCGCCCACGACCGGCGGAGCCTCGACGTCGAGCTCACCCCCGAGGGCAGGCGCCTGGTGGACGAGGCCGTCACGAAGCACGCCGCCGGCCAGGCCGAAGCGGTCGCACCCCTCACCAGCCGCGACCGCGCGGACCTCGACCGCGTGATCCGCAAGCTCGTCGCGCACCTCACGGAGGGCTGATGCCGCGCGCCCCGCTCCACGAGCTCCTCTGGCTCACCCCCATGGAGGCCCTGGCCGTTGTCATCGGCACCGCGGGCATGTACGGCGCGATGGTGCTGCTCGTGCGCGTGCTCGGCCCACGGATGCTGTCCGCCATGTCCAGCTACGACCTCGCGGCGGTCATCGCCTTCGGCGCCATCCTCGGCCGTGCGTCGCTCGGCGAGGTCCCCGTGCTCGGGGGCGGCCTGGTCGCGCTCGCGACGCTCGTGGTGCTGCAGGCCGCCACGGGCGCGGTCCGCGTGCGCCGGGCCGGCGCCTTGGCCGTGGCCACCGCGCCGGTGCTCCTCATGGCCGACGGCGCGACCCTCCCCCGGCAGCTCCGCCGCGCCCATCTCACGGCCGACGAGCTGCGCTCCCGGCTGCGGCTCGCCGGCGTCCACGCCTACGACGAGGTCGCCGTCGCCCTGCTCGAGCCGACGGGGGCGATCAGCGTGCTGCGGCACGGGACTCCGATCGACCCCCTGCTGCTGAGCGGGGTGGCCGGCGCCCACCTCGTGCCGGAGCGGCTGCTGGCCGGCGTCGACGCCGAACGCGGTCAGCAGGCGTCGTAGACGTACCCGTCCTCGCCCGCGGCGACGAGGTCCCGGTCGCGCAGCGCGGTCAGGGGCGCGCGGTCGTCCAGCGCGCAGACGTCGTCGAAGGTCAGGCCCGCCTCCTCGAGGGCGTCGGGGTACTCGACCTGCAGCACGCGCTCGCCGTAGACGGCGGTGTACGCGGCGCACTCGTCCCAGGCGGCGCACTCCTCGGTGACGGCGAGGTCGAACCCGAGCTCGTCGTGCGCGACCTGCGTGATCTCGGCGGCGTTCTTCTGCGCGACGGCGAGCCCGGCGCCGTGCGCGAGGTCGACGTACGCGCGCGCCAGCGCGTACGCGCCCGCCTCGTCGATCTGGTCGAACCGCGTCCACGTGTCGAGGTTGTCGAGCTCGACGGCGTCGAAGCCGGAGTCCGCGCACCCCTCCACGACCGGCCCCAGCACCTCGAGGATCCCGGCGCGCTGGTCGGCGGTCGACGGGTCCAGCACGTGCTCGTCCGGCCAGTCCGGGTCGACGACGAGCTCACCGTCGGCGTCGTGCAGCAGCAGGTCCTCGCGGCCCTCCCACAGGTCCGCCTGGTCAGGCTGCGTCTGGAAGCCGTTGACATAGCAGACGGAGTACGCCCCGGGCAGCGGGTCGGCCGTCGCGTCGCGGACGACGACGTCGATCGCCGTCCCGCCCGCCAGCTCGTCGTACGCACCGCCGAGCTGGTAGTCGAAGGTGCCGCTCGTGGGCGGCAGCGCGACCCCCGGCGAAGACTCGGTCGTCGCGCCCGAGGACACCGCCGACGACGCCGGCCCCGGAGCGCACGCCCCGAGCGGCGCGAGCACGAGCACGGCCGTGAGCACCGCCGTCGTCCGTCGCATGCCCCGAGTATTACGTGGCCGCGCCAGCCGGGCGCGCCTACGGTCGGGTCCATGCCGCTGCACGACGACGAGGTCCGGGTCACCGCCGACGACGTGCGCCGCCTGATGGCGGCGCAGCATCCGCGGTGGGCTTCACTGCCAGTGACGCCGGTGCGGGAGTCCGGCACCGACCACCTGCTGTTCCGGCTGGGCGACGACGACGACGGCCTGGTGGCGCGGATGCCGAAGATCGCCTGGGCCGGCGAGCACGCGCTCGCCGACGCGCGGTGGCTGCCCCGGCTGGCGCCGCACGTGCCGCTGACGGTGCCCGCACCGCTCGCCGTCGGCGAGCCCGACGACGCGTACCCGTTCCACTGGTCGGTGGTGCCGTGGGTGCCGGGTGCGGCGACGGCCGACCCGCTCGACCCGGCGGCGGGGACGAACCTCGACCCGGCCCGCGCCGCCGTCGACCTCGGCGCGTTCGTCACCGCGCTGCGCGCCGTCGACCCGACGGACGGTCCGGTCAAGGGCGGCACCGGCCGCGGTGTCCCGCTCGCCCGGCTGGACGACGCCGTGCGCCGCGCCACCGCGGACTCCGGCGACCGCGTCGACGGGCCCGCCGTGCTCAAGGCGTGGGACCGCGCGCTGGAGGCCGCGGCGGACCCGGTGCCGGGCACCTGGCTGCACGGCGACCTCATGCCCGGCAACCTCATCGCGAGCGGCACGGCCGACAGCGGGCGGCTCACCGCCGTCATCGACTGGGGCGCGGTCGGCGTCGGCGACCCGGCGGCCGACCTGCCGCCCGCGTGGTGGCTGTTCTCCGGCCGCGACCGCGACGCCTTCCGGGAGGCCGCGGGCGCCGGTCCCGGCGGCGACCTCGACGACGGTGCCTGGGACCGCGGGCGCGGGTGGGTGCTCGTGCAGGGCGTCATCGCCCTGCCGTACTACTGGGACCGCTGGCCCGAGTTCGCCCGGGCGTCGCAGCGCCGGGTCGCGGCCGCCGTCGCCGACTGAGCCGTTCAGGGTTCCTCAGGGTCGAACGGGGGGACCACCCGATACCGAGCGCCCGGCGCCGCTCGTACCGTCGAAGCATGACCACACCGACCTCGACCCCCTACGTCCAGCCCGCCCCCGCCGCGAAGCGCAAGCTGTTCCGGCCCAAGCACGGCCGCGTGATCGGCGGCGTCTGTGCCGGCCTCGCCGACTGGCTCGGCTGGAGCCGCGGCCTCGTCCGCGTCCTCGCCGTCGCCTCCATCCTCATCCCCGGCCCGCAGGTGCTCGCCTACATCGTGCTGTGGATCCTGATGCCCGACGAGGACAAGGCCATGCGCACGGCCTGACGCCGACCCGTTCCCGACCCGTCCCCGACCCACCTGGAGGAACCGTGGAGCTCACCCTCGAACGCGGCGACCTCACGACCGTCGCCACGGACGCGATCGTCAACGCCGCGAACTCGTCGCTGCTGGGCGGCGGCGGGGTCGACGGCGCCATCCACGCCGCCGCCGGACCGCGCCTGCTGGAGGCGTGCCGCGAGCTGCGCCGCAGCACCCTGCCCGACGGGCTGCCCGTGGGCGACGCCGTCGCGACGCCCGGCTTCGACCTGCGCGCCGCGTGGGTGATCCACACGGTCGGGCCGAACCGGCACGCCGGGCATACGGACCCCGCGCTGCTCGCCTCGTGCTTCAGCCGGTCGCTGGACGTCGCGGCCGACCTGCGCGCGCGGACCGTCGCGTTCCCCGCCGTCGGCGCGGGCGTGTACGGCTGGGCGCCCGACGACGTCGCGCGCGCCGCCCTGGAGGCCGTGCGGTCGTGGGACGACGCCAACCCGGCCGCGATCGACGAGGTCCGCTTCGTGCTCTTCAACGCGCCCGTCCTGGCCGCCTTCGAGCAGACGCTCGCCTCCGCCTGACCTGCAGGAACGGTCGTCCACAGGCGGTTGTCCACACCCTTGTCGCGGTGTCGCCGGGCCGCTAGGGTCGAACACATGTTCGACTCTCCGACGACGTCGCGACTCGCTGACCCGCCCCCGGCGGCGCCGTCGCTCGCGCGGGTCTCGGCCGCGATCGACGAGGTCGTGGAGCTCCAACGGCAGGTCGACGCGCTCGAGGCGCGCAAGCTCGTCGCCACGGAGCGCGCCCGGGTCGCGGCGCTGCGCGCGGAGACGGCGATGCTCGCGCACGACGACGTCACGCTGAGCCGCGCGGGCGCCGAGCGCCGCCGCGACCTCGCCCGGCGCGCCTTCTCCGCCGACCTCGCGACGGCGCTGCGCCTCACCGAGCAGGCCGCCTCCCACCTCCTCGACACGGCGCGCACCCTGGCGGTCGGTCCCGGCGAGGCGGGGCACGCCACGCTCGAGTCGCTGCGACAGGGCCGCCTCACGCTGGCGCACGCCACCGCTGTCGCGGACACCCTGGCGGACCTCCCGGACCCCGGCGCGCGCGCCCAGGTCGAGGACGTCGTGCTGCCGCGCGCCACGATGTGCACCGTTCCGCAGCTGCGCCGCCACCTGCGTCGCGCCCGGGACGTCGCCCACCCCGAACCGTTCGTCGAGCGGCATCGCCGGGCGGCGGACTCACGGGCCGTCTACGTCGATCCTGGTGCCGACGGCATGGCCTGGCTCACCGCCCATCTGCCCGCGCAGGTCGCCCACGCCGCCCACGACCGCCTCACCCGCGCCGGGATGCGCGCCCGGGACGCCGGGGACGGTCGGACGCTCGCCCAGCTCCGCGCGGACGTCGTCGCCGACCTGCTTCTCGCCGATACGGAGAGCGGGACCGACGACCAGAGCTCCGTACCGGAGCTGGCCAGGATCGCTCGGCGCATCACGCCGACGGTGCGGGTGACGGTGCCGGTGCTGTCGCTGCTGGGCGGCTCCGAGGCGGCGGCCGACCTCGACGGCCACGGGCCGATGGACGCGGCGACGGCGTCCACGCTCACGGCCGCGGCACCGGCGCTGCGGCGGTTGCTGGTCGACCCTGTCGACGGTCGGGTGCTCACCACCGATCCCGGCACCTACACCGTCCCCGCGGCGCTGCGCGACTTCCTCCGGGCGCGCGACGGCGTCTGCCGGTTCCCGGGCTGCACGCGCGCGGCCGCGCGCTGCGACGTCGACCACGTGGTCGCGTGGTCCGACGGCGGGCGCACCGTCGCGGACAACCTGACCCATCTGTGCCGCCACCATCACGTGGTCAAGCACCAGTCGACGTGGCAGAGCAGGCTCGCGCCGGACGGCACCGTCACCTGGACGTCACCGACCGGGCGGACGCACCACGACCCTCCCGCACCACCCACCGGCCCGGGCACGGTCGATCTCCCCGCACCCGGACATCCAGCACCCGACCGCCCGGAGACCGCCGCTCCACCCGGCGCCGACGTGGCGGACCCCTGACCCCTGACCCCTGACCGTGGGCCGCCGAGTCAGCTTCGCCGCACGAGCACAGGTCCGAGTGGGGTGTCGCTGCCGGAATGTGCGTGCGCCCCACGCCCGCGGACTGCCACGATCCGTCCGTGAGCACCCCCGAGACCTTCGTCCGTGTCCAGGCGACCTACCGCGGCCGGCTGGGCGTCGAGGTGGGGATCTTCGTCGCCGTCGACCATCTCCGCAGGGCGGGCGCGCTCACCGACGACGAGGTGGCGGAGTACCTCGACCTCCACGACTGGTTCCTCGAGCACCTGCCGAACCCGGACTTCTACGCCGACGGCAACACGGTCGGCGCGGTGACGTGGTTCCGCACCCCGCTCCCGGTCGCCATGCAGGACGGCGTGGACCGGCTGTGCGCGATCCTCGCCGCGCACCGGGTCGCGTTCGACGTCGTGCGCAGCACCGACCCGGGCACGCGCGTGTACGAGGACGAGTTCCAGGTCGGCGTCGTGCCGTACGTCCGTCACGACCCGACCCCGTTGCCCGACGGCCTCGTGCAGGCGCCCACCAGCCCGGGGTCGTTGCGCGCCGTCGCGGCGTCGCCGATCCGGCACGTGCTGTTCGACGCCGACGGCGTGCTCCAGAGGGTGCCCGGCGGCTGGTACGCGCCGATGGAGCCGTACGCCGGCGACCGGGCACGCGACGTCGTGCACCGGGCGTGGAAGGTCGAGCGGCCGACGCTCGCCGGCGAGGGCGACCTGCTGCTCCTGCTGGCCGAGGTGCTCGCGGAGCACGGCATCACCGCGCCGGTCGAGCAGGTGTTCGCCGACGTCTGGTGCCGCATCGAGACCGCGCCGCAGACGTTCGCGGTCGTGGACACCCTGCGGCGCAACGGCTACGGCGTCCACCTGGGCACCAACCAGGACCGCCACCGCGCGGCGTACCTGCGGGACACACTCGGCTACGACGCCCTGTTCGACACCAGCTGCTACTCCCACGACCTGGGCGTCGCCAAGCCGGACCCGGCGTTCTTCGTGGAGGCGGCACGGCGGATCGGCGCGGATCCGGCCGCGGTCCTGTTCGTCGACGACACGCTCGCGAACGTGGAGGGGGCCCGCTCGGCCGGCCTGGCCGCCGTGCACTGGACGGTCGACGACGGCATCCCCGTACTCGTCGAGCTGTTGGCCGGGCACGGCGTCGACGGCGGTCACCGCTTCGGGTAGCCCGCCTGGGGCTTGTCCTCCTCGAGCTCGCCGACGTCCTCGAACTGGATCTGCTGGTGGCGCACCGTGCGGTTGTACAGCCAGGTGATGAACGACAGCACCAGCCCGACGGCGAGCAGGCCGCCGGCGATGACGTACTGCTCCTGCTGCTCCTCGCTGCGCGCCCACGGACCGGCGAGGAAGGCGCACGTGACGGCGCCGAGCACCGCGATCCACGTCTTGGTGCGGAAGTGCTCGTGCTGCACGGGCTTGCGGCGCAGCACCAGCAGCGCCACGTTCACCACCGCGAACACGGTGAGCAGCAGGAGCGACGTCGTCCCGCCCAGCAGGCTGATCGCGTCCGAGCCGGCCTCGGTCGCGCTGGCCCGGACCACGTAGATGATGAGCCCGAACGAGATGAGCGTGGTGACGATGATCGACACCCACGGCGTCTTGCGGGTGCGGTGCACCCGGCCGAAGCCGCGCGGCAGCACGCCCTGGTGCGCCAGCCCGTACAGCAGGCGCGACGCCATGAGCATGTTGATGAGCGCGGAGTTCGCGACGGCGAACATGCCGATGAACGGGAAGATCGTGTCGAACGGCAGCCCCGGGGCTCCGGCCGCCACCACCTGGGTGAGGGCGGAGCCCTTCGAGTCGTCGGCCAGGTCGCCCACCGGCACCAGCGCGACGGCGGTGATCGCGACGAGCACGTAGATGAGGCCGGTGATCGACAGGCCCGTGAGCATCGTGCGCGGGAAGTCCTTCACGGGGTCGCGGCACTCCTCGGCCATGTTCACGGAGTCCTCGAAGCCCACCATCGCGAAGAAGGCGAGCGTCGTCGCCGCCGTCACGGCGAGGAAGACGCTCTTGTCGTCGCCGCTCTCGAAGACGACGACGCGGGAGAAGTCGGCCCGCCCCTGCGTCATGCCCCACATGCCCACGAAGATCACCATGAGCAGGCCGGACAGCTCGACGATGGTGAGCACGACGTTCGCCTTGACGCTCTCGCCGACGCCGCGGAAGTTCACCAGCGCCACGAGGGTCATGAACCCGAGCGCGATGAGCAGCAGCCCGGAGCCGCCGGGCTCGAGGCCGAGCCCGAAGCCGTCGTTGAGGAAGCCCGCGAACGCGTTCGACGCCGTCGACGCCGACGTGATGCCGGAGCACATCACCATGAACGCGATGATGAACGTGACGAAGTGGATGCCGAACGCCTTGTGCGTGTAGAGCGCGGCGCCCGCAGCCTGCGGGTACTTGGTGACCAGCTCCAGGTACGAGAACGCGGTGAGGGTCGCCACCAGGAACGCGATGAGGAACGGCGCCCAGGCCGCGCCGCCCACCTCGCCGGCCACCTGCCCGGTGAGGGCGTAGACGCCGGTGCCGAGGATGTCCCCGACGATGAAGAGCAGCAGGAGCTTGCGGCCCATCACCCGCTTGAGGCCAGGCTCAGGGGCGGCGCCGCCCGCCCCGCCGCCGGCCTGGTCGATCGTCTGGCTCATCGCGACCTCCTGGATCCTGCTGTGGATCGTGCTCTCGCGTGGATCGTCCGTGCCCCCTCGCCTCGTCGCGCGGGCCCGGCCGTCCCCTCATGGAACCGCGCCGAGGCCTGACCTGCATGAGCGACGCGCGGGCGGGCCGCGGGCAGGCACGGCAGAGTTTCCCGCAACAAGGTCTCGCACGGTGCGGGTGCAGGGGGCAACCGGACTGACGAGGAGCATGCGGGTGCGACGAACGGTGGTCACGGGTGCGGGGGCGGTCACGCCCGTCGGCGCCACGGTCGAGGAGACGTGGGCGGCCCTGCGGGCCGGAGCGAACGGGGTCGGCGCGATCACGGAGGAGTGGGCCGGCACGCTGCCGGTGCGCATCGCGGCGCGGGCGGACGACGGCTTCGCCGACGGGCTGAGCGTGCCCGAACGCCGTACGCGCGACCGGGTCGAGCAGCTGACCCTGGTCGCGGGCCGGGAGGCCTGGGCGTCGGCGGGGTCGCCGGACGTGGATCCCACCCGGCTCGCCGTGGCCGTGGGCACGGCGCACGGCGGCATCGCGACCACCGTCGCCATGCAGGACACCCTGGGGACGGGCGGCTACCGCCGCGTGTCCCCGCACACCATCACGATGGCGATGGCGAACGGGCCGGCGGCGTACCTGTCCCTCGACCTGCGGGCCAAGGCCGGCGCCCGCGCGCCGGTGAGCGCGTGCGCCGCGGGGGTCGAGGCGATCGGTCAGGCCCGCGACCTGATCCGCTCGGGAGCGGCGGACGTCGTCGTCTGCGGCGGGGCGGAGGCCAGCATCGTGCCGCTGTCCCTCACCGGTTTCGGCCGGGTCCGCGCCCTGTCCACCCGCAACGACGAGCCGCTGCGCGCCTCGCGGCCGTTCGACGTCCATCGTGACGGGTTCGTCATGGGCGAGGGGGCCGTGCTCCTCGTGCTCGAGTCCGAGGAGCACGCCCGCGCCCGCGGCGCGACGGTCCTGGGCGCCGTCGACGGCGCGTCGCTCACCTCCGACGCGTTCGACATCGTCGGCGGCGACCCGGCCAACCAGGCCCGGACCATCACGCTCGCGCTGCGCGACGCCGGCCTGGCGCCGGGCGACGTCGGGCTGGTGCACGCGCACGCGACGTCCACGCCGACCGGCGACGTCAACGAGGCCGCCGCCCTGCGTGCCGCCCTCGGCAGCCCGCCCGCCGTGACCGCCACGAAGGCGTCCACGGGGCACCTGCTCGGCGCGTCCGGCGCCCTGGGGGCGCTGGTCGCGCTGCTGGCCCTGCGCGACGGCGTCGTGCCGCCCACCATCAACCTCGACGACCCCGACCCGGACGTCGACCTCGACGTCGTCACGGCTCCCCGGACGACGACGGCGCGGCACGCGCTCGTCGACGCCTTCGGGTTCGGCGGGCACAGCGCCGCGCTGGTGCTGTCGCGGGACTGAGCGTCAGGCGAGGGCGGAGGCCAGGAAGCCCTCGACCGCCTCGAACCAGGCGTCGGGCTGGTCGCGCCGCACGCAGTGGCCGGCGTCCGTGATGACGACGGTACGCAGCAGCGGGTTCTCCGGGCCGGGCTCGCTCGGCGCCGGGCCCACGCTGTCCCGGTCGGGCAGCACCAGCAGCGTCGGCACGGTCAGCCGGGGCACGAGGTCGGCCCAGCTCTCGCTGCCGAGGTGCAGCCCCCGGCGCAGGTAGTCGCGCTGCACCTGCGGCTTGCACCGCGCCCACGCCTCGGCCTCGGCCCGGCTCCACGTGCTCTCCGCGACGAGCCCCTCGAGCTCGCCCTGTGCGACGCGCGCGCTCACACCCTCGACGAACCGGAGGAAGCCGGCGGCGTCGCCGGCCGGGCTGGGGCCGCCGGTGGCCCGCGGCGGGTCCTCGAGCACCAGCGCCCGCACCGCCGCCGGCCGGGCGACGGCAGCGCGCAGCGCGAGCGCGCCGCCCATCGAGTGCCCCAGCAGCACGACGGGCTCCGGCTGCTCGTCGAGGACGGCGAGCACGTCGGCGAGCATCAGCTCGGCCGTGCCGCCCATCTCGTCGTCGCTGAACCGCGGCGACGTGCCGTGGCCGCGCATGCTCGGCGCGACGATGCGCCAGTCCTGCTGCCAGCGGTCCACCAGGTCGGGGAAGTTGTCACCCGCGTCGGTGAGGCCGTGGAGCACCACCAGGGTGGGGGACGCGGGGTCGCCCGCGGTGTGGATCGTCAGCTCTGAGGTCACGGCCCGGGAGCCTAGCGTCACCCGGACGGGGGTGACGCCAGGCTCCCGGCGTCAGCCGGTCAGCGGCAGGACTCCGCGTCGTACGCGTGCGTCGTCGAGACGCCGCTCGCGGTGACGGTCACCTCCCCCGCCTCGACGGCCCCGCCGGTGGCGGGGAACGGCTGCGTCCAGGACCGGCCCGGCCGAAGGACGTCCCGCGTCCGCTCGTCCCCCAGCGCGGCGACGGTCACGTCGGTGCGCTCGTCGGAGTCGTTCGCCACCGTGACCTCGACGAACGCCGCGCGACCGCGGCACTCGGCCACGACCTGGACGGACACCGGGCTCGTCGGCGCCGCGGCGAGCGGGGTGCTCAGCGGCGAGACGGTGATCCGGTCGACGTCCGGCGCCCACGCCGAGCGCAGGGGGAAGTCCGGCCAGACGTCGGAGGCGTACGTGGTCCCGTCGAAGTTCGGGGCCTCGTGCGACGAGAGGGCGATCGTGTTCACGCCCTCCTCGAGGTCGAGCACCACCGTCTTCTCCCAGAAGTTGTTCGCGTGGAACGTGTGCGGGAACAGCACGGGCACGCTGGTGCCGCCGTTGACCGACACGTCCGCCCGGCGGGCGAGCGGGTCGGGGTTGTAGTGCGACGCGGGCGACTGCTCCGGGTTGGAGTACCGCAGCACCACCGCGTGCGGGCCGGCCTCGGCGGCGTCGACCCGGAACGTCAGCGTGCTCCCGTTGCCGGGCTCACCGCCCACGCCGGTGACGACCTTGCCGCCGTCGGCGAGGGAGCGGTCCTCGACGGACGCGCCCCCCGCGAGCTCGGCCTGCTCCGCCTGGTACGTCGCCGCGGCGAGCGCCCCGGACCCGGCGCCGACGGTCAGCCGGTCGAGGACCAGCCCGCCGGGGCCGCCGGTCACGACCACCTTGTTCACGCCGCCCCGCAGGTGCGCGGCGACCTGTTGGCCGGACGCGAGGTCGAGCACGTCCCGCCCGTTGACCGCGAGCGTGCCGTTGCCGGCGCCGAGCAGGTCGGCGCCGAGGGTCGCCTCGGCGTCGGCCTCCCCGTAGACCCAGAACGTCGCGCTCTCGCCCTCGGCGAGCGCCACGGCACCGGCTCCGGAGACGTCGCCGGGCGCGACGCCGTCGGGCAGGTCGTCCGCGGCGAACACCGTCCGGCCGCCGTCGAGCGTCGCCAGCTCCGCCTCGTAGACCGACGTCGCGGCGTCCGGGTTCGGCAGCGCCAGGGTGATCCGGTCGACGATGGCGTCGCCCTGCGTCGCGCCGCCGTCGAGCCCCTGCGCGGCGAGGGAGATCGTGTGGGTGCCGGCGGCGAGCTCGACGGTCGTGTCGGCGTGGTCCCAGACCACCCACTTGTAGGCGAGCGGCAGGAAGAGCTCCTGCTCGGCCTCGCCGTCGACCCGCACGAACACGTTCGTCGGGCCCTGCTCGGCCACCTCGTCGAACGTGTTGAGGCTGTTGGCGAAGACGGACAGGTCGTAGGTGCCGTCCTGCGGCACGGTCACCTCGAAGTCCAGCACGCCGTCGGACCCGGTGCGCAGGCCGCCGACGTCGTAGCCGCCGGAGGTGTAGAACTTGCCGACGTCCGCGGGCGAGCCCTCCGGGCCGTTCTTGGAGTAGCCGGACCCGGTGTAGGTGGCGTCCTCGGCCTCGTAGCTGCCGTCCCACAGCGTGGGCGCGGCGCTCGTGGACGTCCCGACGCCGGCCGGCGTCACGACGATCTCGTAGGCGGAGGACTCCCGCAGCAGCGGCAGGCCCTCGCCGTCGAACTCGACCGAGACCTTGCCGTCGACGACGGGCGCGGTGGTCTCCGCGAGGTGGCGCGGCTGCGCAGAGTCGCCGAGCTGGCCGGTCCACGGGATCTCGCGGACGGTCACCCGGACCTCGTCGCCGAACACGTCCGCCGGCACGTTCACCAGGTCCACCGGCGCGGCGCCGTCGGCCCCGCCGACGACGGTGCGCGAGACACGGCGCTCCTCGTCGAGGCTCGACACGCCCTGCAGCGTGTAGTTCTGGCCCGGGAACGGCGGGGTGACCTCGACGGTGTGCCCGCTCATCCGCGAGTACGCGTTGAACAGCCACCACTGCCCGTTGCCGCGGTCGGACTGCACCGCGGAGTCGGACAGGTTGCCGTCGATGTTCCAGTACGCGATGTCGGCGTCCACCTTGGAGTCCTCGATCGCGGAGATCCACTGGATCATCTGGCCGGGCACCGACGTGTGGTAGTTGAACGCGTACTCGTTGATGTTGATCGGCAGCTCGGTGCCCTCGAGGTCCGTCCCGGCGAACACGTCCGCCTCCCACTCGCGGTACGTGGCGACGGACGTGCGGATCTTCTCGGGGTGGGACAGCTCGTGCCAGGTGATCACGTCGGGCACGGTGCCGGCCTCGACGGTGTGCTCGAGGAAGCCCTTCACCTGGGAGTACAGCACGCTGGTGTTGGGGCCGGCGATCCGGGCGTCGGGCATGCGGTCCTTGATGACGGCGTGCACGCGGTCCCAGGCGGCGAGATAGTCCGTCGGGTCGTCCAGCCACGACGTGCCGTCGTAGCTCCACTCACCGGTGCCGAACATGTTGCCCTCGGGCTCGTTGAACGGCACGAAGACGACGTTGTCCTGGTACTCCTCGGGCATCGCGAGCACCTGGTCCACCTGGGTGGCGATCTTGTCGACGAACGTGTCGAGCTTCTCGTCCGGCGTGTCCCCCGGCCACTGGTACGGGAACCCGCGGTGGATGTCCGTCATGTACACGTACACGTCGCCGTCGGTCGCGTCGGCGAGCGGGCGGACCACCTCCAGCGCGTCGGCGCCCGGGTGCTGGGGGCCGTCCTGGGCCTTGGTGGAGACGGTGCGCAGCCCCATGCCCTCGATGAGGTTGTTGCTGGGCAGCCCCTCGCCGTACAGGCCGTAGAGGGTGCCGGACGCGCCGCCGTGGAACGCCCCGGTGTCCGTGCCCAGGTCGACGGTCAGCTCGCCGCGGTGCACCGTCACGGTGGCGGTGACGGCGACGCCGGCCGGCTCACCGGTCACCGCTTCACCCGAGACCGTGAACTCGCCGGGCTGCGCGTACTGCTGAGGGTCGACGTCGTCCCAGACGATCGGCACGTCGCGGTCGTAGCCGTCCGAGAACGACGCGCGGACGGCGGCGGGCAGGTCGGGCGCGGCCTGCGCCACGGTGCGGACCTCGAAGGAGTCGGTGCTGAGGGCGGTCATGGTCGGGGACTCTCCCACGAGCTCGGCCACCTGGTCGGACGCGAGCGCGGTGCGGTAGATACGGAAGTCGTCGATGGCGCCGTCGAACAGCGGGTCCGGGTAGAAGGACTTCCCGAGGAACCCGGCCGACGTCGCGCCGTCGGCCAGGAGCTGGCCGGCGCTGATCGAGGTGGGCGACGACGCGACGGCGACGCCGTCCAGGTACGTCGTCACCCGCCCCGCCGCGGAATCGGACGAGGTGTCGAGCGTGGTGGTGAGGGTGACCCAGTCCCCGGCCTGGAGCGCGCCGTGGCCGGTCACCGTCGCCTCGCCTCCCCCGCCGCCCGTCGTGACGGCGGTGCGGAGGTTCCCGTCGCCGTTGGACGGCGTCGTGAACAGGTAGCGGGTGGTGTCGGTGCCGAGGTCGAAGACGCGCTGCCAGGCCCCGCCCTCGCCGTCCCAGCGCACGCGGGCGGACACCGTGAGGTCGGTGGCCCCCTCCAGCGCGCCGCGCGGGATCGTCACGTACCCGCCGTCGGCGCCGCCGGGCAGGTCGAGCGCCTGGGCGCCGCCCTCGGCGTCGACCACGCTCGTGGTCCCGGTGATCGTGCCGTCCAGGCCGTTCCCCGAGGTGTCGGGCACGGTGGTGCCCTCGACGTCGTCCATCGTCCAGTGCAGGTCCGGCGCGGGGAGCGTCGGCTCGGCTCCTGCCGTGGGGGCGGCGAGCGCCGCGGTGCCGCACGCCAGCGCGATGCTGACGGACAGCGCCGCGGCATTGCGCCCCGGTGTACGTCTCGGTGTGCGTCGTGAAGGTGTCGTGCTCATCATCGAGTGCCTTCCTTCTCGGTGGGGTGGTGCTGTCCGGTGGTGCGGCCCACGAGCTCGGGGAGCGCGCCGTCGCGCAGGAACACCGGGACGACGTCGAGGGGCGCGGCCGCGCGGACCGTCCGGCCGCCGTCGTGCTCCTCCCCCGTCGCGGCGTCGGTCCACCGGGCTCCCGCGGGCAGATAGACGTCGCGCTCGCGAGCGCCCGCCGTGATGACGGGGGCGACGAGGACGTCCGGCCCGAGCAGGAACTGGTCGTCGACGTCCCACGCGTGCGCGTCGGCGGGGAACTCGTGGAACAGCCCTCGCATCGCGGGCTGGCCGTCGGTGTGCGCGGCGCGCATCACCTCCCGGAGATAGGGGCGGAGGGTCTCGCGCAGGTGGACGTACCGCTCGAGCACCCGGTACACGTCGTCGCCGAAGCTCCACAGCTCGTTGGGCCCGCCCGAACGCAGCCGCCGCGAGCCGTCCGCGGCCGTGACCTCCTCGTACGGGAGGCGGTCGCCGTGCAGGCGCATCACCGGGCTGAAGGCGCCGAGCTGGAACCAGCGCACCAGGAGCTCGTGGAACGCCGGGTCGGCGCCGTCGCCGGCGTGGAAGCCGCCGATGTCCGTGGTGAACCACGGGATGCCGGCGACGCCCATGTGGATGCCGGCCGTGACCTGCCGGGCCATGTCCTCCCAGGTGGAGGAGATGTCCCCGGACCACACGAGCGCGCCGTAGCGCTGGCTGCCCGCCCAGGCGCAACGCACGAGGTTGATCACGTCCCTCTCGCCGTCGGCCCGCTGTCCCTCGAAGAAGGCGCGGGCGAACGCCTGCGGGTAGAGGTTGCCGACCCGCAGGTAGGGGCCCAGGTGGGTGCGGTAGGCGTCGTGGTCGTAGACGCCGAACTCGGGCTCGGCCTCGTCCAGCCAGAACGTGCGGATGCCGTGCTCGCCGTAGTTGCGGCGGCACGTCCTCCACAGCCATTCCCGGGCGGCAGGGTTCGTGACGTCGAGGAAGACGCTGGGGCCCTCGAACGCCATCTGGACGTCGACGCCCCGGTCCGACCGGACCAGGAGGTTGTTCCGCCGCAGCTCCGCGAAGTTCTCCGACGCGAGCGACACCTGCGGCCAGACGGACACCATGAGCTCGACGCCGAGCTCGCGCAGCTCGTCGACCATCGCCGTCGGGTCGGGCCAGAACTCGTCCTCGAACCGGAAGTCGCCCATGTGCGGCCAGTGGAAGAAGTCGGCCACGATCACGTCGAGCGGCAGGCCGCGACGCTGGTGCTCGCGCGCCACCTCGAGCAGCTGCTCGGAGCTCCAGTACCGCAGCTTGCACTGCCAGAACCCGAGCCCCCGCTCCGGCATCATCGGGGCGTGCCCGGTGGCGTCGGCGTAGTTCCGGGCGATGGCGGACGGCGTGGCCCCGGCGGTGACCCAGTAGTCGAGCTGCCGGGTGGACTCCGCGTGCCACTCGGTCCGGTTGCGCGCGAACGTCGCGCGCCCGATCGCCGGGTCGTGCCAGAGGAAGCCGTAGCCCGCGCTCGAGACGACGAACGGCACGCTGGCCTGGGAGTTGCGGTGCGCGAGCTCGAACGTGGACCCCTTGAGGTCCAGCACGTGCTGCTGGTACTGCCCCATCCCGGAGAGCCGCTCGCCCGGGTCCGCCTCGAACGACGCCGTGAGCACGTGGCCGTCGTCGCCCGGGCGTGGGCGGAAACGCCGCGCCTGCAGGTCGAGCGACCCGCCACGGCCCAGCTCGCGGAACAGCAGCCGCCCGTCGGCGTCGTAGAACGCCAGCTCGCACCGGGACACCTCGTACCCGACCGGCTCGTGGAACCACGTGGACGTCGTGAGCTCGACGCGCAGGGCGCCGTTGACGAGCGTCGCGCCGTCGGGGCTCGTCCCGACGGTGACGTCGTCGTGCCCCCGCGGGTCGGGCGGCAGCAGCGCCCAGTCGGCGTCCTCGACGTCGCCCATCACCGTGGCGCGGACACGGACGCTGTCGCGGCCCCACGGCTCGACGACGAGCGTCTCGCCGCCCCCGCGCCAGGTCAGGCGGGCGCCGTCGGCACGGATGTCGCTGCTCGGCAGGTCGGTCCGGTTCACCGGTCTCCTTCGGGGGTCGTGGTCAGGGGGTCGTGGTCAGACGGTCGGGACGAAGACGCGCATGGTGGACGGCCCTCGCTCGGCCCAGCGGTGGTACGGCACCAGCGGGACGTCGACGGCGTCGGACGACGTCACGGGGCGCGGCGGCCGGCCGGCGTACGGCGGCACGCCGCCCGGGCCCGCGGGCAGGGCGACGACGTGCGCCCGCGCGAGGGCGCCGTCGTCGTGCGCGCGGGGGGCGGCGTCCGGGTCGAGGCGCACCTGCTCCAGCGCGACGCCGTCGGGCAGGTCCACGGACTCCAGCGCCAGGACGAGCGGCCCACGCTCGACGGCGACGGTGCCGCGCTGGGCGTCGGCCCGGGGGTCGGGCCACGTGAGCCGGGGCGCGACGGGCAGGTCGAGCGTGACGGCGTCGCCCGCGCGCACGTGGCCGGGGACGTCCGCCCAGCCCGGCGCCACCGGCACCGGCGAGCCACCGGCCGGGTCCGTGAGCGTGGCGCCCCCCGCCCAGGGCGGCACCCGCAGCCGCAGCCGCACGGGACCCGGTGGCGCCTCGACCACCCGCACGCGCACGGCGCCGTCCAGCGGGTACGCCGTGTCGACGCGCAGCGCGAGCACGCCGCCCGCGACCTCGACCCGCAGGTCGCCCCCCGCGTGCTGGGCGAGCGTCACGACCGGGGCGTCACCAGCGCCCGTCCGGCCGTCGTCCTCCACGAACGCTGCGTACGCCTGCCACGAGGCGAGGGTGCGCGCCACGTTGGTGGGGCAGCAGGAGACGTCGAACCACGGCGCGCGGACACCGCCCTCGGCGCGCGGGTTGACGTCGTCGGGCCGCACGTCCGCGCCCGGCTCGCGCTGCTGCAGCGGGTTGGCGTAGAAGAACGCGCGTCCGTCGGCCCGCGGCGAGGTCGCGACGACGTTGTACAGCGTGCGCTCGATCAGGTCGGCGTAGCGGACGTCGCCCGTGGCGAGGAGCAGCCGCCACGACACCATGACGGACGCGACGCCCGCGCACGTCTCGCAGTAGGCGCGGTCGGGCGGGAGCTCCCAGTCGTCGCCGAACCCCTCGTCCTGGTGGCGCGAGCCCATCCCGCCGGTGAGGTAGGTGCGGCGCTCCACGGAGCGCGTCCACTGGCGCTCGACGGCGGCGCGCAGACCGTCGTCGTGCGTGTCCACCGCGACGTCCACGGCCCCCGCCGCGAGGTAGAGCGCCCGCACGGCGTGCCCGCGCCAGGCCTCGGCGTCCCGCACCGGCACGTCGTCCTGGAAGTAGGCCGGGCCGAGCAGGGCGACCGGCGTGAGCGTGCCGTGCCCCCGCTGCTCGACGAACAGCCGCGCCTGCTCGGTGTACCGCGGCTCGTCGAGCGCACGCCCGAGCTCCGCCAGGCCCACCTCGATCTCGGGGTGCCCGCAGATCCCCGGGTTCCCGCCTGCGCCGAACTCCCGGCAGACCTGGTCGGCGGCGCGGCGCGCGACCTCGACCAGGCGGTCGTCCGGACCCGCCGTCCGCGCCCGCGCGACCGCCGCCTGCAGCAGGTGGCCGGTGCAGTAGAGCTCGTGGCCCGACGACAGGTCGGTGTACCGGCCCGGCCGCCCGGGGTGCCCGAAGCAGGTGTTGAGGTACCCGTCGTCGTCCTGGGCGGCCGCGATCCGGTCGACCAGCTTGCGGAAGGTGGCGTCCACCGTGGGGTCACCCGTGCGGCCGTGCTCCCACGCGAGCGCCTCGAGCAGCTTGTAGACCTCCGAGTCGGAGAACTGCCAGCCCGGCCGGTCGGGCCCCGTGGTGCCGGCGGCGACACGGTCGAAGTTCGCGAGCCAGCCCAGCCGCTCCATCCAGTCCAGGCAGTGCTGGAAAGTGGCGCGCGCGTTGGTCTCCTGGAGGACGCCCCAGAAGCCGCCGTCGAGCGCGAGCTCGGCGACGCCGAGGCCGCGGCGCGGTCCGGGCGCGTCGACCGGGCGGGCGGGCGGGAGGCAGGACGGCCGGGCGGGCGCTGGGGTGTGGGTCATCTGCTTCTCTCGTCAGTCCTTGACGGCGCCCGCGGTGACGCCCGCGGCCACGTAGCGCTGCGCGACGACGAGCAGGACCGCCGCGGGCACGGACGCGACGACGGCGGTGGCCATGATCGCGTTCCACTGCGTGGTGTTGTTGCCGATGTAGTGGTAGATCCCGAGCGTGATCGGGATGAGGTCGCCGTTCCGGTTGAGCGTCGAGGCGAAGATGAAATCCGACCACGCCCACAGGAACGAGAACAGCGCGACGGTGATGGTGGAGTTGCGGCTCAGCGGCACGACGACCGACCAGAAGGTGCGCCACGCGCCCGCGCCGTCCACCCGCGCGGCCTGCAGGAGCTCGCGCGGGATGCCCGACATGAACGCGGTGAACAGCAGCACGCCGAACGGCACCGCGACCGTGGAGTCGGCGACGATCAGCCCGCCGACCGTGTTGAGGAGGCCGAGCCGGTTGTAGATCGCGTAGAAGCCCATCGCCATGACGACGGCGGGGATCATCTGCGCCACCAGCAGCAGGAAGTTGAGCGTGCGCCCGCCGCGCAGGTGCAGCAGCCCCAGCGCGTAGCCCGCCGGCGCCGCGATGACGACGGTCAGCACCACGCACCCCAGGCCCACGAGCAGGCTCGTGCCGAGCGCCGGGAGCTGCTGCGCCAGCACGGCCGAGTACCCCTCGAACGTCGGCTCCCACGGGAACCAGTGCGGCGGGTCGGAGCGCAGGTCGCCCGTCCGCGTGAGGGAGACGTTCACCATCCAGTAGACGGGGAACAGCATGATCGCGGTGAAGAGGACGCCGAGCGCCGTCTTCCACCAGGCCTTGCGCACGGTCATGACGCCTCCTGACGGCGCTGGAGCTGCAGGTGCAGGAACCCGAAGACGAGCGCGACGAGGATGAGCACGTTGCCCACGGCCGCCGCCGGGGAGAAGTCCGGCTGGCCGGTGCCGAACGCCTCGCGGTACGACCAGACGGCGAACGTCGTGGACGCGTCGCCCGGCCCGCCGGTCGTCATGATCCAGATGACGTCCACGACCTTGAGCGTGTAGATGAGGCCGAGCAGGATCGTGATGGCGGAGACGGGCCGCAGCAGCGGGAACGTGATGCTCCAGAACTGCCGCCAGGCGCCCGCCCCGTCGAGGGAGGCCGCCTCGTAGACCTCGCCGGGGATGTTCTGCAGGCCCGAGTAGAGGATGACGAGGTTGAACGGGATGCCGAGCCAGATGTTCGCGATCGTCACCGACAGCAGCGCCGTGTCGGGCGACGTGAGCCAGTTGATCTGCTCGGCCCCGAAGGCGCCGAGCACCGAGTTCACGATGCCGTTGTCGCTGTTCAGCATCCACGCCCACGTGGACGCCGAGACGATGAGCGGCAGCAGCCACGGGACGAGGAACATCGCGCGCAGCACGCCGGACAGCCGGAAGCTCGACCGGAAGAAGACGGCGAGCGCCAGGCCGATCGCGAACTGGAACACGATCGAGCCCACGGTGAAGAGCACCGTGTTCGCCAGCGCCGTCGGGAAGGTCGACGAGCCGAAGACCTCGACGTAGTTCTCGAGGCCGACGAACTCGGCGTTCCCCTGCACGAACGCACGGATCGTGTAGTCGTGCAGCGACAGGTCGACGTTGCGCCACAGCGGGTAGGCGTAGAAGAGCACGAGGTAGGCCAGGAGGGGCGCGGCGAAGCCGACGGCCGCCCACCGGCTCGCGCCCGGGCCATGACGTCGGCGCGGACGGGGCGGCGCCTGACCCGCGCGCGGCGGCTTGCCTGCCGTGCGTGCGACCTCGGTGGTGGTCATACAGGTGTCCTTCGTCGGAGTCGTCGGTCGTGCCCGGGGCGCGCCGTGCCGGACGTCCGGGGCACCCGGGTGCCCCGGACGTCTGACAGGTGCGTCAGTTCGTCCCGGACTCGGCGTCGGCCTGGGCGGCCTTCAGCGCGTCGGCCGGGGTGGCCGAGCCGGACAGGGCGTTCTGCACCGCCGTCCACAGGGCCTCGGAGATGATCGGGTAGTCCGTGCCGAGGCCGTCGCTGGTGCGGCCCTTGGCGTTCTGCACCGCCTCGACCCACGGCTCGAGCTCCGGCTTCTCGTCGAGCAGCGCCTGCTGCCCGTCGGCGGTCGGCGGGACGTAGTAGGCGAAGGTGTTCGCCGTCTCGACGAAGCCCTCCGGCGTCGTCATGCACTCGACGATCTGGCGCGTCGTCTCGTAGCGCTCCGTGTCCTGCTGGACCGGGGCCACGATGAACTCGCCGCCCGTCGGCGCCGGAGCGACGCCGCCGTCCTTGGCCGGCAGCTGCACGATGCCCGTCTCGAAGTCGGCCTCGGCGGCGCTGTTGACCTGCCAGGTGCCGTTCTCGACGAAGCCGAAGTCGCCCGTGAGGAACTCCTCCCACGTGGTGTTCTGCGAGTTCTGGATCACCGAGTTCGGCGCGTAGCCCTCGTCGAGCCAGCCCTTCCACAGCTCCAGCGCCTCGACCGCCTCGGGCGAGTCGAGGTCCGTGAGGTCCGCGCCGGAGCCCCAGAACCACGGCAGGAACTGGAACGAGCCCTCTTCCGTGCCGATGCCGGCGAACGTGATGCCCTTGTGGCCGGCGTCGGTGACCTGCTTCAGCGCCGCGGTCAGCGAGTCCCAGTCCGAGACCGACGCCGGGTCCACCCCGGCGTCCTTCAGCACATCGGCGTTGTAGTAGAGCGACAGCGTGTTGGCACCGATCGGGATGCCGTACGCCGCGCCGTCGACCACGCCGGCGTCGAGCAGGTTCTGGTCGATCGCCGAGGTGTCCAGGCCGAACTCGTCGACGGTGGTGAGCATGCCCGTGTCCGCGAGGGTCGAGACGGCCGGGTTGTCGAGCAGGATGACGTCGGGCGACGTGCCCTCCTGCGCCGACAGGAGCGCCTGGTTGGTCAGCGCGGTGGTGTCGTAGGCGGTGCGCTCGATGGTGACGCCCGCCTCCTCGCCGCACGCCTGGACGCGCTGGGTCCAGTCCGAGCTCTCGTCGTGCTGGGGGTACGGGTCCCACCAGGTGTAGGTGTCGTCGCTCGCGCCCGACGCGGCTGTGCCGCCGTCGCCCCCCGACGAGCAGGCGGTGAGAGCGCCCACGGCCGCGAGGGCCGTGATCGCGGCGAGCGTGACTGTCGTGCGCGGTGCGGATCGGGTGAGGCGGTGCTGCATGGCGTTCCTCCTTGAACGGTGCCCCGGATCGGTGCCAGGACTCGTCGAACCGGTTCGACGTCGGACGTCGGCGACACAGATGGACAGGGTGTGGCCGTGGTCGGTCAGTGCTGCTGCCGGGGGGCGGCCGTGCTGCCCCGGTCGACGAGCTCGGGCGAGACGAACCGCACGACGTGCGGCTCGGCGGGCCCCGCCTGCCCCTCGATCCGGCGCACCAGCTCGCGCACGGCCATGCGGCCGAGGCGGTCGGGCGCGCTCTCGATCGACGAGTACGGCAGGGAGAACGTGCGGGCGAACTCGTCCGAGTAGCGCCCGACGACGGAGAGGTCCGCCGGCGCGGCGAGCCCGCGCTCGTGCAGGACCGTGGGGAGCGCGGCGGCGGCCGCCTCGTTGTTGATGAGCAGCCCGGTGGCGTCCGGGTGCGCATCGAGGAGCGCGTGCAGCGCGCGGCCGACGTCGGGCTGGCTCGACGGCGCGAACACGGCGTGCAGCGTGACCCCGCGCACCCGCGCCGCCTCGAGGGCGGCGTTCTGCAGGCGCCACACGTAGGCGCCGCCGCGCTCGACGACGTGCTCCGGCTGGGAGACCAGCACGAGCTCGCGGTGCCCCAGGCGGTGGAGGTGGTCGACCATCAGCCGGCCGGCCTCCTCGAAGTCGAGGTCGAAGACGTCGACGCCCGTGCAGTCGGCCGGCAGGCCCACCAGCGCGCCGGGCTGGGGCGCGTCGCGCAGGATCGGGAGCCGGTCGTCGTGCTCGGCGACGTTGAGCAGCACGATCCCGTCGACCATGCGCGAGTCGGTCATCCGTCGCAGCGCGGTGCGCCCGTCCGACTCCGTGGCGAGCAGGATGTCGTACCCGAGCTCGCGCGCCGTGTTGGAGACGCCGAGCATGTACTGCAGCATCGCGGGCGCGAACTCGTCCTCGAGGAACTGCGCGAGCAGCCCGATCACCCGGGTCTGGGACGTGGCGAGCGCTCGTGCCCCGGCGTTCGGCGTGTAGCCCAGCTCGCGGACGGCGTCCTCCACGCGGCGCCGCACGTCGACCGAGATCGCGCGCTTGCCGGACAGCGCGTACGACGCCGTGCTGCGCGAGACCCCCGCGACGCGCGCGACGTCTCCGATGGTGGCCACCATGCCTCCTGATCGCTCGTACCGTTCTCGACTCTGCGAACCGGTTCGACAGTAGCGCGGACCGAGGATGCGACACAAGGGGTCGATGCTGGTGAGATACGGCCAGTCCGCCGAGGAAGATGTCGAACCGATTCGCAGTGCCGGCGTAGCGATTTCTTCTCGTCCCTGCGCAGGACGGCGAGGAATCGCTACGTCGTCGTTTCCGGCGGCGCGGCACCGCACACGGCATGCTCACCCACGTCAGCGCGGGCGCGGCGAACCTCGCGCCGCGCCCGGATCAACCCCCTCGTCCGACGCGCCCCCGGCGGCACGAGGACACCCGGGAACGCGAGTTCCCGCTCGACCACGATCCACAGGGCGCACACCAAGGTCACGCCCGCCGGCACGGGCCAGGAGCGCCAGGTCGGGAGGTTCTCGTCACCCACGAGAGCGAGCACCACCAGGTCCGCGCCGACGGCGAGCATCGTCAGCGAGATCGGGAATCCGGAACGGACGAGGGCGGCCGCACCGTGCCACCCGCGTTCCGACAGCCTCATCGCCGACCTCCTCGGGCTCGTGTCGCGTGCACGATAGCGGCTCGACGTAGTACCCGATGACGCTTACGGCGCGGGAGATGTCATCAGGTACTACGTCGGCAGGTCGGCTCGCCGCAGGCCGGCCGGGTGACTTCCGGTCACGATTCGGGCGAAGGTTCCCCGGGCGCCTTGACACCGTGACCGTGCCGGCCGTGCCATGAGAGCGAGACCGGGGCGCAGGGACGCGCCAGGCCGGTGACGCGCGTCGCGTGCACCGACCCCGCCGGCCCAGAGGGCGTAGGGGTGAGGCACATGCGAGGAACTCCCAGGACGTCGATGGTCGCGGCTGCCGCGGCCGCCATGGCGCTGGCACTGGCGGCGTGCGGCGGTGGCGGCGACGAACCCGAGGGCGGCGGCAGCGGCAGCGGCGGCGCGGACGAGGTGGAGGTCTTCACCTGGTGGGCCGCGGGGTCGGAGAAGGCCGGGCTGGACGCGCTGGTCGGGGTCTTCGACGAGCAGCACCCGGACGTCACGTTCGTCAACGGTGCCGTGGCCGGCGGCGCCGGGTCGCAGGCGAAGGACCTGCTGCAGACCCGCCTGCAGGCGCAGGACCCGCCGGACACGTTCCAGGCCCACGCGGGCGCGGAGCTGCAGGACTACATCGACGCCGCGCAGATCGAGCCGGTCACCGACCTGTACGACGAGTTCGGGCTCACCGACGCGTTCCCGCCCGACCTGGTGGACCGGCTCACCGCCTCGGACGGCGAGATCTACTCGATCCCGTCGAACATCCACCGCGCCAACGTCGTCTGGTCCAACCCTCAGGTACTCAAGGACAACGGCATCGACCCGGCCGCCACCTACGCGGACCTGGACGCCTGGATGGCCGACCTCGACAAGCTCGAGGCGGCCGGGGTCACGCCGCTCGCCGTCGCGCAGGCGTGGACGCAGGTGCACCTGCTCGAGACGGTGCTGCTCGCCGACCTCGGCGCGGAGGGCTACTCCGGGCTGTGGGACGGCTCGACCGACTGGGAGGGCCCCGAGGTCACGGCGGCCCTGCAGGACTTCGAGAAGCTCATGGCCTACACCAACACCGACCGCGACGGCCTGGACTGGCCGGAGTCGCAGCAGCTCGTCATCGACGGCAACGCCGCGTTCACGGTGATGGGCGACTGGGCCGAGGCGTCGTACGCGGAGCAGGGCCTGGAGCTCGGCACCGACTACGACGCGGCGCCCGTGCCGGGTACGGACGGCGTCTTCGACTTCCTCGCCGACTCGTTCACGCTGCCCGTGGGCGCTCCGCATCCCGACGGCGCGCAGGCGTGGCTGGAGACCGTCGGCTCGACCGAGGGGCAGGAGGCGTTCAACAAGGCCAAGGGCTCCATCCCGGCCCGGACGGACGTCGACACGGCGAGCTTCGGCGAGTACCAGCAGTCCGCGGCCGAGTCGTTCCAGGCCGACACCATCGTGTCCTCGCTGGCGCACGGGGCCGCCGTCCCGGTGGCGACCTCCACGGCGATCACCGACGCGACGAGCAAGTTCACCTCCGGGGCGTCCGACCTGGCCGCCTTCCAGTCGGAGCTGGCCGCCGCGGCCGCCGGCTGAGTCGCGGATGCCCACCGCCACGCGCAGGCGGGCGGGGGTGCGCCGGGCGGTCCGCCGCTCCGGCGCACCCCTGCTCCTGCTGCTGCCCTCGCTGATCCTCGTCGGAGTCTTCGTCTACGGCCTGATCGTGGCGAACGCCCGGCAGTCCGCCACCGACAACCACACCGCTGCCCAGGCGACCGGCCAGGCGCCGACGACGGGCGTCGGGCTGCGCAACTACCTCGACCTGCTGGGCAGCGAGGAGTTCCAGCACTCGCTGACGAACCTCGTGCTGTACACCGTGGTGTTCCTGGTCGGCACGATGATCATCGGGTTCGCGTGGGCCTGGCTGCTCGACAAGCCGCTGCGCGGCGAGGGGATCTTCCGGTCGATCTACCTGTTCCCCATGGCGGTCTCGTTCATCGCCTCGGGCGTGGTGTGGCGGTGGCTGCTCAACTCCAACCAGGACGAGCAGGCGTCCGGCCTCAACCGGCTGTTCCAGATGATCGGCCTGGACGCGCTCCAGAACAACTGGTGGAACAACGTGTCCGTGGGCATCGTCGCCATCGCGATCCCCGCGATCTGGCAGCTGTCGGGCTACGTGATGGCGCTGTTCCTCGCCGGCTTCCGCGGCATCCCCGTGGAGCTGCGCGAGGCCGCCCGGGTGGACGGCGCCAGCGAGTGGAAGCTGTACCGGCACGTGCTCTTCCCGCAGCTGTCGCCCATCGCGCTGTCGGCGCTCATCATCATCGGCCACATGTCGCTCAAGGCGTTCGACCTCATCATGTCGATCTCCAAGCCCGCGAACTACCAGACCAAGGTGCCCGCCGTGGACATGTACGTGTTCAAGTCGGCCTTCGACTACGCGAACGCGGCCGCCGTCGGCACGATCCTGCTGGTCATCGTCGCCGTCGTCATCGTGCCGTACCTCGTGCACACGCACCGGCAGGGGAAGTCATGACCTCCGTCGTCGAGGCCGAGGCCGGGCGTCCCGTCGACCTGGGCCGGGCGGCGCCGCGCGAGCGGTTCACCGTGGGCCGCACGCTGCGCTACCTGGTGCTGCTGCTCTTCGTGCTCGTGGTGCTGGTGCCGGTGTACGTGCTGCTGGTGACCAGCTTCAAGGGGCCCGGCGACGCCGCCCCCAGCCGGGCGTGGAACCTGCCGCAGGTGTGGACCACCGCCAACTGGGAAACCGCATGGAGCACGCTGGCCCCCGCCATCGCGCGCACCGTGCAGATGGTGGTGCCGGCCGCCCTGATCTCGGCGTTCCTCGGGTCGCTCAACGGGTTCGTGCTGTCGCGGTGGCGGTTCCCCGGCGCGGACCTCGTGTTCACGCTGATCCTGTTCGGCATGTTCATCCCGTACCAGGCGGTGATGATCCCGCTGAACCAGCTGGTGCTCGGGCTGGGCGTGCCGAGCGGCGTCCCGTCGCTGATCCTGCTGCACGTCGTCTACGGCATCCCCATCACGACGCTGATCTTCCGCAACTACTACATGACCGTGCCGCAGGAGCTGATCGAGGCCGCGCGGGTCGACGGCGCCGGGATGCTGCGCACGTACGCGTGGATCGTGCTGCCGATCTCCGTGCCGAGCTTCGTCGTCGTGCTCATCTGGCAGTTCACGTCCGCGTGGAACGACTTCCTCTTCGCCGTCTTCTTCTCGTCCAGCCAGAACGGCCCGGTCACGCTCGCGCTCAACAACCTGGCCAACGGGGCGCTGCTGCAGGACTACGGCGTCTCCATGGCGGGCGCGCTGTTCGCGTCGCTGCCGACGCTGCTCGTGTACGTGCTGCTGGGCCGGTACTTCATGGGTGGCCTGATGTCCGGGTCGGTCAAGGGCTGAGCGGACCCAGCGGGCCTGTGGACGACCGGCACCGGGTGTCGGGAGCACCGGGCAGGCTGGGGGCATGACGACGACCACCCCCGCCGCCCGGTGCTTCGGCGACGGCGACCCCCTGTACGAGGCGTACCACGACACGGAGTGGGCCGTGCCCGTGCACGGCGAGGCCGCGCTGCTGGAGCGCATCGCGCTGGAGGGGTTCCAGTCCGGCCTGTCGTGGATCACCGTGCTGCGCAAGCGTCCGGCGTTCCGGGAGGTGTTCCACGACTTCGAGCCCGAGCGCGTCGCCACCCTCGGCGAGGACGACGTCGAGCGCCTGCTCGGCGACGCCCGGATCATCCGCAACCGGCAGAAGATCGAGGCCACGATCGGCAACGCGCGGGCCGTGCTCGCCCTGCACGACGACGGCCGCACGCTCGACGACCTGTTCTGGTCGTTCGCTCCCCCGCCCCGCGAGCACCGGCTGGGCGCCTGGGACACCGTGCCGGCCAGCACCCCCGAGTCGGTGGCCCTGGCCAAGGCGCTGAAGAAGGAGGGGTTCCGCTTCTTCGGCCCGACGACGGCGTACGCGGCCATGCAGGCCTGCGGGCTGGTCGACGACCACCTGGCGACGTGCCCGGTCGTCACGGGCCGCCGGTCAGCGCCGGGCGGCGCGGCGTAGGGCGGCGAACGCCCCCGTCGACCACAGCGCGAGCGCCACCAGCACCGGCTGGAAGAACAGGCGGACGAACCTCTTGGTGTCCGTGTCGAGGCCGAAGCCGTCCTTCCCCTCGAGCCACTGGCCGACGTTCCCCGGGAAGATCACCACGAAGAACGCGGCGACGAGGAGCCCGACCGCGACCTTCCACCGCGCCAGCACGACCAGGGAGCCGCCCAGCACGATCTCCACCACCCCGGACGCGAGCACCGTCACGTCCTCGTCCACCGGGAACCAGCCGGGCACCTGGGCACGGAACTCCTCCCGTGCCACGGTGAGGTGCGTGATCCCGGCCCCGGCGAGCGCCAGACCGAGCGTGACCCGGCCGATCGCGCGGGGCAGCGACGTGGGAGCCGGACGCGTGAGCTCGTGCAGATCCATGGGGCGATGGTCGCAGCGCAGCGGCCGGGTCGCAGCCCGCCGCGGACGGGCGCCTCCGTGGTCCTCCTGGTCCAATGTCGAGATGACAGGGTTCTGGTGGGGCCTGCTGGGCAGCTCGTCGCTGCTGATCGGCGCCGCCCTCGTGCTGTGGCGCACGCCGAGCCGGCGGCTCATGGGCCTGATCATGGCGTTCGGCGCGGGCGTGCTCATCAGCGCCGTCGCGTACGACCTGGTCGAGGACGCCTCGCGGGCGGCGAGCGGCTGGGTGCTGCTCGCGGGGCTGGCCGCCGGGGGGCTGACGTTCTTCGTCGGCGACCTGCTCATCGACCGGCGCGGCGGGCGGGACCGCAAGCGGTCCACGGGCGCGCAGTCGGAGGGGTCGGGCGGCGCGATCGCGTTGGGCACGGTGCTGGACGGCATCCCCGAGTCCGTGGTGCTGGGCTCCACGCTGGTGGGCGGCGGCGGGGTGAGCGTCGCGGTGCTCGCCGCCGTGTTCGTCTCCAACCTGCCCGAGGCGATGTCCGCCACGGTCGGGCTGCGCCAGGCAGGCACGTCGACCGCGCGGCTGGCGCTGCTGTGGGGCGGCACCACCCTGGTGTCCGCCGTCGCGGCGGGGGTGGGGTACACCGCGCTGGGCGCCGCGGACCCGGTGACCATCGCCGTCGTGCAGGCCTTCGCCGCCGGCGCCCTGCTGACCATGCTGGTGGACACGATGATCCCCGAGGCCACCGAGTTCGGCGGCCCGGTCACCGGGCTCGTCACCGTGCTCGGCTTCGCGACCGCCTTCGGACTGTCGGCCCTGGGCTAGGTGTCCTGGGCTAGGGTCGGCGCCGATGATCACCCTCGCCGCGCACCGCCCGGAGTTCGCCGACGAGTTCCGCGCCGAGGCCGCGCGGCTGCAGGCGGCCCTGGGCGGCCGCGTGACGGCGATCGAGCACATCGGCAGCACCGCGGTGCCGGGCCTGGTCGCGAAGCCGATCCTCGACCTGGCCGCCCGCGCTGCTCCCGGCGTGGACCCGTTCGGGCTGGGCGGCGACGTCGCGCCGCTCGCCTACGGGCGGATCGAGCGGGGCCCGAAGAACCACGGTGTCTACGTGCGCGAGTCCGGTGGCGTCCGGACCCACATCCTGCACGTCTTCGCGGACGACGTCTGGGACACGTGCCCGCAGCGGCTGTTCCGCGACAGGCTGCTCCACGACGCGACGGCCCGCGCCCGGTACGGCGCCCTCAAGACCCGCCTCGCCGCCGAGCTCGCCGACGGGCGGGAGTACACCGCCGGCAAGCGGGCGCTCGTCGAGGAGCTCCTCAACGCCGAGCGCGCGGCCCGCGGGCTGCCGCCGACGACAGCCTGGGACAAGTAGCCCGGGCCGCCGTCGGGGTCCGTCCGTGCGTCAGACCGCCGCGCGGTCCGCCTCCTCGACGGCGGCGACCTGCTGCTGCACCTCCCGGACGCGGGCGACGTCGAGCTTCTCGGACCGGTCGAAGCGGTAGACGCCGTTCTGCTCCTGGAACACGTCGGTGAGCTGGGTGTAGCAGTAGCCGAACATCAGCGGGTCGCCGAGCAGCACCTCGGTCAGGCCACGGAACCGGGCGTGGAACTCCTCCTCGTCCGCGACGCGCTGACCGTAGCCCCACGACTCGGCGGTGTCGTTCCCCGCCGCGGCGGCCGCCGCCTCCGGGTTCCACCAGATGCCGCCGTACTCGGAGACGAAGTAGGGCTGCCCGCGGTACGGCAGGGACATCGCGGCGTCGGCCTCGTCCCGGCGGTTCTCGTGCGGCGCACCCTCGGCGAGCCCGGCCATCTGGCGGGCGAACGCGGCCGGGTCCTGCTCGTAGCTGTGCGAGTCCCAGACGTCGGTCTCCAGCACGCGGTGCGAGTAGCCGCTGGCGTCGATCACCGGCCGCGACGGGTCGGCGAGCTTGGTGGCGAGGAACATGCCGCGGGTGACGTCGTCGAGCACGGTCATCCGGTCGTGCAGGTCCTGGTGCGTCTCGTTGAGCGGGCACCAGCCGACGATCGACGGGTGGGAGTGGTCGCGCTCCAGCACCTCCAGCCACTGGGTGGTGAACGACGCCGTGGGCTGCTGGTTGTGGCCGACGGCGCCCTGCCCGCTCACGCCCCAGTCACCGAACTCGCCCCACACGAGGTAGCCGAGGCGGTCGGCGTGGAACAGGAAGCGCTCCTCGAACACCTTCTGGTGCAGGCGCGCGCCGTTGAACCCGGCCTGCAGGCCGAGCTCGATGTCGCGCACGAGCGCCGCGTCGGTCGGCGCCGTCATGAGCGACTCGGGCCAGTACCCCTGGTCGAGCACCAGGCGCTGGAACACCGCCCGGCCGTTGATCCGCACGGCCCGGCCGTCGATCGCGACGGACCGCAGGCCCGCGTAGGAGTCCACGGCGTCGACGAGCGCGCCGTCGCCGTCGCGCAGCTCCACCCGCAGGCCGTACAGGTGCGGGTCCCCCGGCCCCCACAGCCGCACGCGGCCGGTGGGGACGACGACGCGCAGCGCGGGCGCGAGGTCGACGTCGGCACGCGCCGTCTCGGAGGCGACGACGCCGTCGGCGTCGGTGAGCGTCGCGGTGACGGTGTGGCCGGGGCGGTTCGCGGTCAGCGGCAGCACGACGTCGAACGCGCTGGACGCCACGTGCGGCGTGACGCGCGGGCGGCGCAGGTGCGCGGCGGGCACGGGCTCCAGCCACACCGTCTGCCAGATGCCCGTGGTGCGCGTGTACTGGCAGTGCGTGTTCGCGTACCAGGTGGCCTGCTTGCCGCGGGCCTGCCGGGCCTCGCGCGGGTCGCGGGCCCGCACGACGACGGTCACGGTGTCGCCGGGCGCCGCCACGCCGTGCAGGTCGGCCGTGAAGGGCGAGAACCCGCCGCGGTGCCGGACCACCTCGCTGCCGTCCACCCACACGGTGGTGTCGTGGTCGACGGCGCCGAAGTGCAGCAGCACGTGGGTGTCCTCGCCGGCGACGGCGGCCCACTCGGCCGGGACGGTCACCTCGCGGCGATACCAGACCGCCTCGAGGAAGTCGGTGTCCCCGACCCCGGACAGCTCCGACTCGGGCGCGAACGGCACGGTGATGGTGCCGGCGAGCTCGCGGTCGCGCAGACCGCGCTCGAGCCCCGAGTCGCCCCGGTCGAGCTCGAACTGCCACGTGCCGTTGAGGTTCAGCCAGCGCTCGCGCACCACCTGCGGGCGCGGGTACTCGGGGCGAGGGACGTCGATGCCGCCCGGAGCGGACGGCGGGTCGAGCAGGGGCAGGAAGGACATCGGCGGGCTCCGTTGCATCGTCGTCGAGAGAGCGGCCGGGGCAGGTTCGCCCTCGCCGTTGGTCCTGAGTGGATCACAGGACCACGGCTCGGTGCAACGTTGAATCAACGTCGACCCGCGCGCGTGCTCTCGCGCACCAGCAGCCGGTGCGGCACGACCAGGTCCACGATCTCCGGCACGGCGTCGCCCTGCGAGGCCGGGTCGGAGGCCAGGTCGGAGGCCGGGTCGATCCGGCGCACCAGCCGGTCCACGGCCGCCTCCGCGATCGCCCGGACGTCCGGCGCCACCGTCGTGAGCGACGGGTTGGCGTACCGACCGTCCTCCGTGTTGTCCCAGCCCGCGACGGCCACGTCGTCAGGCACGCCGATCCCGTTGGTCCGCAGCGCGAACGCCGCGCCCAGCGCCAGCTCGTCGTTGGCGCACACGAGGCCGTCGATCTCCCCGGTGCGAGCGAGCACACCCTCGACGGCGGCGGCACCGTCCGCGCGGGAGAACCGGCCACCCGGCAGGATCCAGCGCTCGTCGACCTCGATCCCCGCCTCCCCGCAGGCTGCCCGGAACCCCCGCAACCGCGGGGCACCGGTCCGGGCGAGCGCCTCGGGCTCCGCCCCCAGGAAGCCGAGCCGACGGCGGCCCGACGCGACCAGGTGCCGCGTGACCTCCTCCGCCGCCCCGACGTTGTCGATGCTCACGTGATCGGTGCGTCGGTCGCCGGCCAGCCCAGGGTCGTCGCGCTCGCCCAGCAGCACCATCGGCGTCGCTCCTCGCAGACCGGAGATCTCCCTCGGACCGAGGGCCAGCGGCGAGAAGACGATCCCGTCGATCGCCTGGACGGCGAACCCGCGCGCGACCTCGAGCTCGACGTCCCGGTCTCCGCGGGTCTCCTCGATGAGCACGCGGTACCCCCGGGCACCGGCCACCTCGATCATCACGTGGGCCAGCTCGGCGAAGTACGGCGCGTGGATCCACGGGACCGCCAGGGCGAAGGTCCTGGTCCGCCCCTGCCGCAGCTGCCGACCCGCGAGGCTCGGGCGGTATCCGAGGTCCGCAATGACCCCCTCCACCCGCGCGCGGGTGGCCTCCCCGACGCGGCCCGTACCGTTCACGACGTTCGACACCGTCTTCCACGAGACCCCGGCGGCAGCGGCGACGTCCTTGATCCCCGGCGACCTGACCCGGCCGCGACCCGCTCCCCGGCTCGCGCCGTCCGTCGTGCCCTGCTCGACCACTCGTCCCCCTCGCACCCGCCGGCCGTCCGGGCCGGCTCGCGCGCCACCTCTTGACGGCGACGCCCTCCGTAGTTCATCGTGATCCAACGTTAGACCGCAACGTTGCACCACGGGTCGAGGACGACCCCCGAGAGATCGGATGCTCTGTGACCGTGACCGGTGAGCCGATGACGGCGACACCCGACGCGCCCCGCCGGGACCGCGCCCGAGGCGCGGCCAGGCGTCGTCGTGAGGCGGGTGCGGGGTTCGCGTTCTTGTCGCCGTGGTTGGTGGGTTTCGTGGTGTTGACGGCGTTCCCGATGGTGGCGTCGTTGTACCTGGCGTTCACGGACTATGACTTGTT
>Ga0160432_100115_pt1 | contig 78458 bp, 66 predicted proteins | sample HID1971M_E0MG_FD_108250 | JGI IMG/M metagenome (GOLD analysis project Ga0160432, IMG submission 108250) | Enriched millipede-associated microbial communities from UW Madison campus, WI, USA - HID1971M_E0 MG | ecosystem: Host-associated > Arthropoda: Insects > Digestive system > Unclassified ... | reverse complement strand
GACCTTCTCGAGCACGATCTCCTGGTCCTGGGTGTAGGACTTCACCGCGAACGGGCCCGAGCCCACGTACTTGCCGGCGCACCGGTCCTCGGCGGAGAGCGTCGCCGAGCCGGGCGAGAGCAGGCCGAGGGAGAAGGTCGACGTCGCCTGGAGGAACTGCGCGCTCGGCTCGTCGAAGTCGACGGTCACGGTGCGCTCGTCCACGACGGTCGTTCCGGCGTAGCCGACGAGGTACTGGGAGCCGAGGGACGCCACGGCGCCCAGGTCGACGATCGCGTCGAAGTTCGTCTTCACCGCGGCCGCGTCGATCGGCGTGCCGTCGGCGAAGGCGGCGTCGTCGCGCAGGTGGAACGTGTAGCTGGAGGCGTCGTCGTTCACCTCCCAGCTCTCCGCGAGCCAGGGCAGGATCTCGCCGGACTCCGGGTCCTGGGCGGTGAGCGACGCGACGGTCTGGCGGGCGGCGGCGATCGCGTCGTTGTTGCCGACCTGCTGCGGGTCGATGCAGTGCGAGTCCACCGTGATGGCGAACGTCAGGTCGCCGCCGGCGACGGGCTCGCCGCCCGCGGAGGCGCCGCTGCCGGCGACGTCGGCACCGGTGGAGCAGCCGCTCAGCAGGAGCGCGGCGGCCGACGCGGTCGCGGCGAGCCCGACGACGGGGCGGCGCAGGGTGCGCGGGGAGCGCGGGGAGCTCGGGGTGGTGGTCATCGCGTGGCAGTCCTCGTGGTCGTGGCGGGTCGTCCCGCGCCCGGCGCGCTACCGGGCACGGTCGTGGTCGACCGGAGCCGTGCTTACCCCGCCGCGGACGCGGTGGGGTCAGGTCGGTCCCGGAGCACCCCGTCACGTCGAAGGGTTGCTGGCCAGCGAGCCGGGCCTTGCTGCTGGCGCTCGTCACCTGCGGCGCAGGGAACCCGCCCCGCGACGGCGCGTCAAGGAATCGGGAGGACGTCTCACATCACGGACGCGCCTGGACACGGGGGACCGTCGAACGCGCTCCGTCCTGCACTAGTGCACAGAGGCCGGATTCCTCGCGCCCGCCATGGTCAGGAGCGTGGATCCATACGTTGTTCGCATGCGATACCTCGAAGGGCCGTTCGAGCCCGTCACCGAAGAGATCACCGCCTACGGTCTGCCGGTCACCGGACGGATACCCACCGAGCTGAACGGCCGCTACCTGCGCAACGGCCCCAACGCGCTGGGCGTGGAGGACCCCGGCGTGCACATCTGGGGCATGGGTCAGGGGATGGTGCACGGGGTGCGGCTGCGCGAGGGACGGGCCGAGTGGTATCGCAACCGCTTCGTCCGGACATCGGGCTTCGCACCCATGGTGCACGTGATCGAGCACGCGCAGCGCACCTTCGCCCTCGCGGAGGGCGGCCTCCCGCCCGCGGAGCTGGACGAGGAGCTGAACACCCTGGGGTCGTGCGACCTCGGCGCAACCCCCGAGGGCTTCATGGCGGGGGCGCACTCCAAGCACGACCCGCTGACCGGCGAGCTGCACTCCCTGTCGTACATGCCGGGCCGCGCCGTCGTGCAGCACATCGTGACCGACGCCGGCGGCACGGTCACCGGCACCACCACGATCCCGATGACCCGGACGCCGTTCATGCACGACTTCGCGCTCACCGAGAGCCACGTCGTGCTCTGGGACACGCCGCTCGGTTTCGACGGCTTCGAGTGCCGCTGGTTGCCGGACCACCCGACGCGGGTAGGCGTGATGCCCCGGGCCGGTGGCGAGGTGCGCTGGCACGACATCGACCCCGTGCACGTCAGCCACACCCTGAACGCCTACGACTCCGGCGACTCGGTGGTGGTCGACGTGATCACCGCCGACGGCCCGTTCGACCCCGCCGCGCCCGGCGCGATCCGCCCGGCGCTGGACCGCTGGACGATCGGGCCGGGCACGATCCACCAGCAGCGCGTGGACGACCGGCCGCAGGACTTCCCCCGCGTGAACGAGTCGCGCCTGACCCGCCCGTACCGCTTCGGCTACTCGGCGGCGACCGCGCTCTACGGTGTCCCGTTCGAGCCCGAGGGGGCGCCGGGCGACGACAACTTCACCAACGCCCTCGTCAAGCACGACCTCGAGCGCGGCACGGCCGAGGTGCACCGGTTCGGCCGCGACGAGGCGGTCGGCGAGGCCGTGTTCGCCGCGGCCGGGGCCGGCGAGGACGACGGCTACCTGATGACCTACGTCCACAACCCGCTCCGGAACGCCAGCGACCTGGTGATCCTCTCTGCCCAGGACTTCACCGGCGCACCCGTCGCCCGCGTCCACCTGCCGGCCCGGGTGCCCCTCGGCCTGCACGGCAGCTGGCTCCCGGACCGCTGAGCCCGGACCGCTGAGCCCGGACCGCTGAGCCCCGGACCGCTGAATCGTGATGGCATGACGCCGTGGCAGCATGACGACGTGACCGACGCGCCGCGGTACCTCCGGATCGCCGCCGACCTCGAGCGGCGCATCGCCGACGGAGACCTCCGGCCCGGCGACCGCGTTCCCACCACCCGGGCGATCATGCACGAGTGGGGCGTCGCGATGGCGACCGCCACCAAGGCGCTCGCCACGTTGCGTGAGCGTGGCGCGATCGAGGCGGTGCCACGGGTCGGCGCCGTGGTCGCCGCCCGGCGGCTGCCGACTCGCTCGGTCGGAGGGCTCGGGCGCGACGAGATCGTCCGGGCGGCGACGAAGATCGCCGACGCCGACGGCCTGACCGCCCTGTCGATGCGCGCGGTCGCGGCCGAGCTCGGCGTCGCGACCATGACGCTCTACCGGCATCTCGAGGCCAAGGCGGAGCTCACCCAGCTGGTCGCCGACGCGGCGTTCGCCGAGATCGTCTACCCCGAGCCACCGCCGGGCTGGCGCTCCCACCTGAGGGTGGCCGCCCACCTCCAGTGGGCGGCCTATCAACGCCACCCCTGGCTGCCGCGTCTGGTGTCCATCGTGCGGCCGGCGACCCTGCCGGGGCTGCTGGAGTACGGCGTGTGGACCATGCGCGCCCTCGACGGCTGCGACCTGGACGCGACCACGCGGCTGCACGTGTACGGGACGCTGGTCAACTACGTTCGCGGCACGGCGGTGAACATCGAGACCGAGGCGGTCGCCGAGCTGGACACCGGACTGACGAGCAGGCAGTGGGCCGTCGCCCGGAGCGCGGTCGACGGCCCGCTGGTCGCCCGGCTGACGCCGCCCGGCACGGACCTCGACCTCGAGTCCCTGTTCTCCTTCGGGCTCGAGCGCCTCCTCGACGGCCTGACGCTGCTGCTCACACCCCGGTAGGGGCTCCACCGCGACGCAGGCGCGCGCCCAGCAGGTACAGCTCGCAGCCGAGGCACAGGCCCCAGACGGCGTTCAGCGCGGCCGCGACGAACGCGATCCCGGCGGCCCAGGGCACGGCGGCGAGCACGCCCGTCAGCCCGAGGACGACGCCGACGCCCGTCACGACGAGGCCGACGAGCTGGGCGAACCGCGGCGGGCGCGCGTCCTCGAGCTCGGCGGGCGGGACGAGTCGGGGGCGCACGAGGGCCTTGAAGAGCCAGCCCTGCACCGTCCCCTGCGCACCGCGCACGGCGCCCAGCAGGAACCCGGCGGCCACGACGCCGAGCAGCACGAGGCCGGCGGTGCTCGCCCCGAGGAGGACGACGACGGCGAGCAACAGCGCGGTGATGCCGGCGCCCACCCGCGGGCCGCGCGGGTCGATGCCGGCCGGGGCCTGCGTGGGGGTGGTCTCGCGGGTCATCGTCGCCTCCTGCGGGCGGGTTCGGGTTCAGCCGGGTTCGGGTCAGCCGGGTTCGGGTCAGGCGGCGGCGGGCGCCGGCAGCGCGGCGGCCAAGGCCTGGCGCGCCTGGGCGGGCGACATGCCGCCGCTGCTGCGGGCGGCCTGCGCACCGGTCGCGTCGAGCACCAGCACGGTCGGGGTGGTGAGGACGCCGAGCTCGCGCACCAGGTCGAGGTGGTCGTCGACGTCGAGCTCGTGGTGCTCGACGCCGGCCTCGCGCTCGGCGAGGGCCTTGAGCACGCGGGCCGTGGCGCGGCACGGGGCGCACACCTCGGCGGACAGCTGGACGAACGTCGCCCGCTCCCCCAGCCGGACCCCGCGGGCCGCCCAGTCCACGACCGGGTCGCGACGCGCGGGCGTGGCGCGGACGCGCCCCTGGCGCGACCTCCATACCGCGCCGAGGACGACGGTCGCCAGGACGAGCACGGCCAGCATCACCAGCTGGGTCGGCTGGACGGTCACGGTGGCCTCCTCACGCGGTCGACGTCGCGACCATTCTCCCCGCCGCCCACCATCCGGTCGACGGGGTGACCGGATGGCGGACACCCGTCGCGTGGGGTCAGACGGGCAGCGCCACGCCCCCGTCGTCGGTCCGCGCGCCCGCACGGGCCCCGGGCTGCCGCGCCGCGGTGAAGCCGGCGGCCCGGCGACCGTCGTCGGGCCCCCAGAGCGTCGTCGTGACCTCGGCGCGCACGACCGGCGCCACCTCCGCGGCGAACCGGTGCAGCACGTCCTCCTGGCGGGAGGGCTCCAGCAGGTGGTTCACCGAGACGGACTGCAGCACGTGTCCGAACGAGCCGTGGTAGTCGAGGATCTTCTCGGCCACGCGCTCGGGCGACCCCACCAGCGCGGGTCCGCGCTCGACGGCGTCCTCGATCGTCTCGAACGCCTGGGCCTTGCCGACGTGCGTCGCGGGGTCGTAGCCGCGCGCCCGCAGCCGCGCGACCTGCCCCTCGTACAGCGGCCGGTACTGCTCGATCGCCTGCTCCGTGGTGTCGGCGAGGAACAGGCCCCCGGAGCCGGCGCCCACGAACCCGTACGCCGGGTCGTGCCCGGCGGCCGCGTACCGCTCGCGGTACCGGTCGATCAGGCGACCGTAGCTCTCCCGCGGCTGCAACGCGTTGGCGCTCACGATCGGGTCGCCCCACCGGGCGGCCAGGTCGACGGCGAACTCGCTCGTCGCGGACCCGTGCCAGATGCGGAACGGCCCCGCGAACGGCCGCGGCAGGGTGGTGGCGTGCTCCAGCCGGTGGCGGTGGCGACCCGACCAGGTGACGTCCTCGGAGGACAGGAGCAGGCGCAGCAGCTCGTAGTTCTCCTCGAGGTACTCGTACTGCCGGGCGATGTCCAGGCCGAGCAGCGGGTACTGCAGCTCCTCGTTGCCCTTGCCGATGACGATCTCCAGCCGCCCGCGGGAGAGCTGGTCGACGGTCGCGAGGTCCTCGGCCACCCGGATCGGGTCGAGCAGGGACAGCACGGTCACGCCCGTGGACAGCAGGATGCGGTGGGTGCGGGCCGCCACCGCCCCGAGGATCACGGTGGGCGCGGACGACAGCACGTCGCCGGCGTGCCGCTCCCCCACCGCGAACGAGTCGAACCCGAGCTCCTCGGCCAGCACCGCGTGCTCGACCGCCCGCGCGAGCCGTTCCGCCGGGGGCACCGCCCGTCCCGTGACGGGATGGGGCGGGTTGAAGACGATGTCGAGCAGCTGGAAGCGCATCAGGCCACGCGCTCCGCGGCCCCGGCCCCCGGCGTGGCGGTCGTGGCGCCGCCCGGCGCCGACGCGTCGGCGGCGGCCCTGTCGCGCGCGGCCACGCCCTCGCGCACCAGCGGGATGACGTACCGGCCGAAGTCGATCGCGTCGTCGAGCAGGGCGTAGCCGCGCGCCGAGACGACGCGCACGCCGACGTCGTAGTACGCGAGCAGCGCCTCGGCGACCTGCTCGGGCGTGCCGACCAGGGCGTTCGAGTTCCCCGCCCCGCCGGTGGCCTTCGCCGTCGCGGTCCACAGCGCGGTGTCGTACCGCTCGCCCTCCGCGGCGATCTCGAGCAGGCGCTGCGAGCCGGCGTTCTCCGGCCTGTCGATCGGGTGCCGCCGGGAGAGCTGCCCGCCGAGCTCCGCCTTGCGCGCCTCGATCCGGTCCAGCACGCGGTGCGCCTTCTCCCAGGCCAGCTCCTCCGTGGGCGCGACGATCGGCCGGAAGGCCGCGTGGATGCGCGGCGGCGTCGCCCGGCCCGCGGCGGCGGCCTCGGCGTGCACACGGTCGATCTGCTCCTTGGTGCGCGCGAGCGGCTCGCCCCAGACGGCGTAGATGTCGGCCTCGGCCGCCCCCACCCGGAAGGCGGCGTCGGAGGACCCGCCGAAGGAGACCGTCGGCACGTGGCTCTCGAAGGGCTTCGCGTCGAGCACGAAGTCCTCGAACTCGTAGAACTCGCCGTGGTGGTCGAACGCCTCCGGGCTGGTCCACGCCTGCTTGACGATGCGGATGTACTCGTGGGTCCGCGCGTAACGCTCGTCCTTGGTGAGCCGGTCCCCCTCGCGACCCTGCTCGTGGTCGTTGCCGCCGGTGATGAAGTGCACCGACAGCCGGCCGCCGGAGAGCTGGTCGAGGGTGGCGAAGGTCTTCGCGGCGTACGTGGGGGACGAGACGTTCGGGCGGTGCGCCAGCAGCAGCTCGATGCTCTGCAGGCGCGCCGCGGTGTACGCGGCGAGGGCGGCCGGCTCGGGGCCGGACGACCCGTACGCGAACAGCACCCGCGTCCACCCGTTGTCCTCGTGGGCGCGCACGATGCGCTCCAGGTAGGCGGGGTCGAACGCGGCGGTGGTACGGGCCGACGTCTCGGAGGCGTCGTTCGCGGTGGCGATGCCGAGGAACTCGACGGGCATGGGGATCTCCTTCTTGGTGATCGTGACCGGGTGGTCGGGGACGGCGAGCTGCTCAGCTGCCGTCCCCCGAGGGCTCGGTGGTCGGGAGCCCGGCGGCCCTCCACGCGGGGAAGCCGCCGTCGACGTGGGAGACGTCGGTGTACCCGCGGGCCGCGAGCGCCTCGGCGACGGGGCCGGAGCCGTTCACCGACCCGCACACCACGACGACCGGGGTGTCGAGCGGGATCACCGGGGCATGGGCCGGGCCGAACAGCGCGTCCAGGTCGTGGCGGTCGACGACGGTCGCGCCCGGGATGGCCCCGGACGAGGCGCGGCCGGTGGCCGAGCGCACGTCGACCAGCAGGGCGCCGTCCTGGACCTTGACGCCGGCGGCCGTGGGGTTCTGCAGGTCGGGGCTGGTGATGGTCATGAGTTCCTCCTAGGCGGTCAGTGCGGGGGTACGGGGGTCGCCGGCGGTGTGCGGCCGGGGCGCGGAGGTGCCGGCCCAGGCCTCGGCCAGCAGCCCGAAGGACCGGCGCCGGTCGGCGGGGTCGTGCGTGGCGGTGGTGACGAGCAGCTCGTCGGCGCCGGTGACACGGGCCAGGGTCTCCAGGCGCTCCACGACGGTCGCAGGGTCGCCGACGACGCGCGTGTCCACCCGGTCGGCGACCACGGCGCGCTCGGCCTCGGGGCGCTCCGCCCAGGGCGTGGCGTCGGCCGGGCGGGGGTACGCGATCGCACCGTCCGCCCCGCGTCGGATGGACAGCACCCAGTCGGCGAACGGCGCCGCGAGCTCGCGGGCCCGCCCGGTGGTGTCGGCGACGAGCACGTCGGCGGAGACGACGACGTACGGCTCGGCGATGACCCCGGGCCGGAACGCCGCCCGGTAGGACGCGACCGTCTCCAGGGTGTTCGACGGGCTGACGTGGTAGTTCGCCGCCAGGGGCAGACCCAGCTCCCCCGCCACGCGGGCGCTCTCGCCGCCGGAGGAGGCGAGCACCCACAGGTCGAACGCGGCGTCCTGCACGGGCGGCGACACGTACCGGCGGCCGCCGTCGTCGGCGTACGACCCCGCCCGCAGCCCGAGCACGAGCTCGACCTCGGCGCGGAAGCTCGCGGGGGTGCGCGAGGCGCCCACGACGGCGGCCTGGGCGAGCGCGCGCTCGCGCAGCGCCGAGTCCCCCGCGGTCGGCGGCGCGGGCGGCACGTACAGCCCGTCGACGACGCGCGGTCCGCCCGGGGCGGGAGCGGGGCGCGGTGCCCCGCCACCCTGCGGCGGCGTGAACGCCCGGCCCAGGCCGAGGTCCACCCGCCCCGGGTGCAGCGCGGCGATCGTGCCGAACTGCTCGGCCGCGACGAGCGGGCTCGTGGTGCTCAGCAGCACGGCCCCCGAGCCGACGCGGATGCGCTCGGTGCGGGCGGCGACGGCGGCGGCGAGCACGGCGGGCGAGGCGGAGCCGACCCCGGGCGACAGGTGGTGCTCGGCGTACCAGACCCGGCGGTAGCCGAGCCGGTCGAGGTCCACGGCGAGGTCGACGGCGTCGCGCACCGCCTGCGCACCCGTGCGCCCCTCGGGCACGAGGGCGAGGTCGAGGACGGACAGGGGCACCCGGGCGGGGTCGGTCATGGTGGTCTCCAGGTCGCAGGTGGTGCGGGTGGTGCGGGTGGTGCGCGTCGGACGTGGCGCGCGCGGGCGGTCAGCGCGACGGCAGGCCGAGCGCCGTGAGGGCCTCGCGGAGGCGCTCGCGGCCCTTGAGCGAGCCGCCGCCGCGCAGCCGGTCGACGACCCGTCGCGACCACGAGCCGTCGAGCCGCTCCTCGCGGTAGAAGGCGTCGATGCGCGGCGCGTAGTCGGCGACGTGCGCGACACGTCCCTCGTCGTAGGTCTCGCGGTGCAGCACCGCGTCCTGGGGCAGGCGCGGCTTGACGCGCGGGGCGTGGTCGGGGTCGGGGTGCCCGACGGCCAGCCCGACGACGGCGACCGCGCCGGACGGGAGGCCGAGCTCGGCCGCGAGGTCCTCGGGGTGGTTCCGCACCGCCCCGACGTAGACGGTGCCGAGGCCGAGGGACTCGGCCGCGACGACCGCGTTCTGCGCCGCGAGCGCCGCGTCGAGGAACGCGACGACCGTCGTCTCCAGGTAGCCCGCGGCGTCGAGCTCGACGCCGTCCTGCGCGCCCAGCTGCCGGGCACGGGCGACGTCCGCCACCCACACGAGCAGCAGCGGCGCGTCGCGCACGTGCTCCTGGTGCCCGGCGAGCGCGGCGACCCGGGCCAGGCGGTCCCGGTCGGTGACCGCGACCACGCTCCACAGCTGCAGGTTCGACGACGACGGTGCGGACTGCGCCGCCGCCACCACGGTGGGCAGCACCCACGCCTCCAGCGGCCGGGGCAGGAAGGCCCGGACGGAGCGGTGCCCCAGCTGGACGTCGAGGACCGCGGGCCCGCCGCCCGGCACGGCGGCGAGCGCTGTGGTGAGCGCGGAGGCGACGCCGGGTGCGGCGTCGTCCGCGTCCTCGGGCGGGACGCCGTAGCGGGCGGCGACCCGTGCGCGGGCCTGCAGGCCGCGCAGGTCCGCCGTCAGCCGGGGCGCCGGGCGGGCGGGGCGCGGGCGGCTCGCGGGCCTTGGCGCGGCGACGGCGGCCGGCGTGGCGTTCTCTGTCACGTTCACTCCTCGGGTCGGGCTCGGGGGCGGGTCGACGGCGGGCGCGGACGGCCGGAGCCGTCACTCCGTCTTGGGCAGGCCCGGCGGGTTGGTCTCGGGCTTCTCGACGGCCTCCGTCTCCAGCCCCCAGCGCTCGAGCACCTGGGCGTACGTGCCGTCGTCGAAGGCCTGCTGCAGGGCCGCGGTGACGGCGGGCGCGAGGTCGTCGCCCTTCTTGGTCGCGACGGCGATCTGCGCGGTGTCGGGCCAGCCGCCGTTGAGCGTGCCGACGACGGCGAGCTCGTCGGGCGCGATCTTGGCCTGGTACGCCAGGGAGGCGTTGGGGCCGACGTAGACGTCGAGGCGGCCGGACTTCAGGGCGAGCAGCACGTCGGAGAGCTGCTCGTAGTACTCCGGCTGCCCGCCGGCGAGGGGCTCGAGCCCCTCGGCGACGTTCTGGTCGTTCCACTCGAGCAGGATCTTCTCCTGGTTGGTGCCCGAGCCGACGCCCACCCGCAGCCCCGCGACGTCCTTCCGCTCGGCGATCTCCGCGACGTCGGACCCGGCCTTGGTGAGCCAGCCCAGCTCGTCGTTGCGGTAGGAGGAGAAGTCGATCGTCTCCTTGCGCTCCTCGGTCACGGTGACGTTGGAGATGACGGCGTCGACGTCGCCCGACTGGAGGGCCAGGGGCCAGTCGGCCCAGGCCTTGACCTCGAGGCGCAGGTCCTTGCCGAGGCCGTCGGCGACGAGCTGCGCGATGTCCGTCTCGTTGCCGATGGGGGTCGTGTCGTCGTCGGCGAAGAAGCCGAGCGGCGGGGCCGCGCCGGCGCTCACGGCGACGACGAGCTCGTCCTTGTCCGCGAACGCCGCCGGCAGCAGGCCGACGGCCTCGGCCGACTCGGTGGAGCGGATCCGGTCCTGGTCGGGGCTGGTGCTGACCTCGAGGCCGGCCGCGGCCGCGCCTTCGGAGCTGGTGCCGGCGGGGGCGTCGGCGCCGTCGGCGGCGCCGGCCGCCTCGGGGGCGGTGGTGCTCACGCCGGCGCAGGCCGTGAGGGCCAGCAGGGGGACGGCGGCGAGCAGGGCGAGCACGCGGGCTCGGCGGGTCGGTGCGGTCACGGGTGTCTCCTGGGAGGGGTGTACGGCCTGGGCGGGAGGTCAGGGGTGTCGGAGGGCGTCGGGGTCAGAGGACCTTGTCGAGGAAGGCACGGGTGCGGTCGTGGCGCGGGCGGGAGAGCACCTGGTCGGGCGGCCCCTGCTCGACGACCACCCCGCCGTCCATGAAGACGACGTTGTCGGCGACCTCGCGGGCGAAGCCGATCTCGTGGGTGACGACGACGAGCGTGGTGCCGGTGCTCGCGACGTCCTTGATGACCTCGAGCACCTCCCCCACGAGCTCGGGGTCGAGGGCGGAGGTGGGCTCGTCGAAGAGCAGCACGCCGGGCCGCAGCGCGAGGGCGCGGGCGATCGCGACGCGCTGCTGCTGCCCTCCGGACAGCTGACGAGGTCGCGCGTCCGCCTTGTCGGCGAGGCCGACGCGGGCGAGCAGGTCGCGCGCCTCGGGCTCCACCTCGGCGCGCGGGCGGCCCTGCGCGGACAGCGGTGCCTCGACGACGTTCTCCAGCACGGTGAGGTGGGGGAACAGGTTGAAGCTCTGGAAGACGAACCCGATGCGGGTGCGCTGCCCGAGGATCTCCCGCTCCTTGAGCTCCTGCAGCACGTCGCCCCGGCGGCCGCGACGGCGTCGGTAGCCCACCAGGTCGCCGTCCACCGTGACGAAGCCGGCGTCGACCTTCTCGAGGTGGTTGATCGCGCGCAGCAGCGTGGACTTGCCGGAGCCCGACGGCCCGAGGACGACGGTGACCGTGCCGGGTTCGAAGGTGAGGTCGACGTCGCGGAGCACCTCGAGGGTGCCGAAGCTCTTGCGCAGGCCGTGCACCTCGACCCGGCCCGCCGCGCCGTCGTGCGACGTCGTGCGGGGGACGGCGCGCGCGGAGGTGCCGGGGGCCGTGGCGGTCATGCGGGGCCTCCCGAGGTGCGGGCGGTCCGGGTGAGGACGCCGACCCGGGCGCGGGCCGCGAACGCCGGCGGGACGTGCGGGGGCACCGGACGGCCGGTGAGGCGGGCCACCGCGACGGCCGACGACCAGCGCAGCCGTTGCAGCGGCGTGGGCGGCAGGGTGCGCACGGCGCCCCTCGCGTAGTGCCGCTCCACGTAGTACTGGACGATCGTGATCAGCGTGGTGAGCACCAGGTACCAGATCGCCGCGACGATGAGCAGCGGCACGACCTTGCCGTTGCGGCCGTAGATGACGGACGCGATGTAGAACAGCTCGCCGTACGCGAGGACGTAGACGATCGAGGTGCCCTTGAGCAGGCCGATCACCTCGTTGACGGCCGTCGGCACGATCGAGCGCATCGCCTGCGGCAGCACGATGCGGGTCACCTGGCGGCGGCGCGGGATGCCGAGCGAGGCGGCGGCCTCCTGCTGCCCTTGGTCGACGCTGAGGATGCCGGCGCGCACGATCTCGGCGGAGTACGCGGCCTGAGAGAGCCCCAGGCCCAGGATGGCGGCGCCGAACTTGTCGATGACGCCGAGGGTGTCGAACCAGAGGAGCCCGGGGCCGAAGGGGACTCCGAGGCTCAGGTGCGGGTAGAGGTAGGCGAGGTTGTACCAGAGCAACAGCTGCAGCAGCAGGGGCACGGAGCGGAACACCCACGTGTACGCCCACGACACCCCGACGAGCAGCGGCGAACGCGACAGCCGCATGAGCGCCAGCACGGTGCCCAGCGCGAAACCCACCACCGACGCGGCGGCCGTCAGGCGGATCGTCGCCCACGCGCCGGACAGGATCGAGGGCCAGGTGAGGTACTGCGCGACGACGTCCCACTCCCACCGGTCGTTGGTGAGCAGCGAGCTGACGACCATCGCGAGCAGCACGGCCACCCCCGCGGTCGCGACCCATCTCCCGGGGTGGCGGGCCGGGACGATGCGCAGGTCCGAGTACGGGGTGGCCGGGGTGTCCCGAGCCGGCGCCGCGGGCGCCGGCGTCCGGGTGCCCGGCGTCGTGACGGTCATCGCGGCGCCCTCTCCCCCGCCGTGACGGCGAACGGGACGTGGTTGCCCGGCGGCGGGGCGGGGCAGGTGCCGTGGTCGCTGAACGCGTACGGGAGGTTGACGGCGTCGTTGAGGTCGAGGCGCGCGACCCCCGAGCCGCCCGGGGTCAGGGACCTCGGGAGCTCGGGGCGCGCGACCCGCCACGGCGCGACGCCGGGGGCCTCGTCGCTGAAGAACAGCGTCGGGGCGCCGCCGGGCCCGCCGGTCAGCACGAGCGTGACGGTCCGGTCGCCGCGGGTCAGGTCGAGCTCGCCGACCGCCTGCAGCCGGTGCACCAGGCCGGGGCGGGCGGCCCCGACCACGAGCGCGCGGGGCGCGTCGTACAGCCGGACAGGCGCGTCGACCTCCCACGACGGGTCGTGGTCGAAGGCCGGCACGCCGGCGAAGTTGAGGCGGGTGCGGGCGTGCGGGTCGCGCAGCCGGATCGCGAGGCGGCCGGTGCGCCGCACCAGCTCGATCGCGACCGCCGCCGTCTCGCCGGCCGGCGCCCCCTCCGCCGCCTGCCCGTCCGCGTCGGCGCCGTCGACGGGCTCGCGCCCGGCCGGCAGGAAGGTGCCCAGGACGACGCTTCCGCCCTCGGGGACGTCGCCGTGGTACGCGCCGTCCGCGAGCTCGGGACCGTCGACCCGGGGGCCGTCGGTCTCCCCCGGCCGCAGGTGCGCACCGGCGTCGTCGGCGAGCCACAGCCCCGGCACGCCGGGCAGCGGCTCCGGCCGCAACGGCAGCCAGTGGAAGCCGGCCAGGCTCAGCCAGCCGTGGGGCGCGGCGAGCTCTCGCTCGCGATCGGCCCGACGTCGAGCTCGCCGGTCGGCGGCAGGTCCGGCGGCAGGTCCGGAGAGGCGGATGCGCGGTGCGTCGGTGACGGTCATCGGGGGCCTCCGGTCACGAGGGGGCGGGCAGCGTCGCGGCGGGCGACGGGGGCAGCGGGGCGGACGCGGCGGGCGTCGGGTCGTGCGGTCACGCGCGCACCAGCCGGGGATCGGCGGCGCGGGCGCGCGGCCGGGCGTGCACGGGGGCGGGGGCAACGTCCCCGACCGCGTCGGCGGTGACGGCGGTGTCGGCGGTGTCGGCAGGGGCGGGGCCCGCGTCCGGCAGCCCGAGGGTCGCGCGCAGCGTGCGCGGCGCCGGGGACGCCACGGCCCGCACGCCGTCGCGCAGGAGCCGTGGGAGCACGCCGTCGACGAGGGCGTCCAGGTCGGGGCCGAGCGACGAGGGCCGCAGCAGGAACCCGTCGGACGCGCCGGCGTCCCGCCAGTCGACGATGGTCTCGGCGAGGTCGTCGGGCGTGCCGGCCACCACGAGCAGCCCGCCGGAGATCTCCGGGCCCTCCAGCGCCTCGACCAGCTCGAGCCGCGCCTGCGCGCTGGCCCGGTCCTCCGCCAGCACCACGTAGGCCTCGGTGAGCACGCGCAGCGTGTCGGGGTCGCGGCCGGCCGCCTCGGCCGCGTCGCGCAGCCGGGAGCGCAGGCGGACCGCGCGCGCCGGCGCGGTGGCGGCCACGCGCACGACGTCCGCCGTCCGGGCGGCGAGGTCGAGCGCGGCCTCGCTCCGGGCCGAGACGACGACGGGCGGCCGGCCCTGCCGGGTCCCGGCGCCCCGGTGCCCGTCGACGGGCCGGCCCTCGGCGGGACGGTGCCGGCGCACGGCGAACCGGATGCCGTCGTGGTCCACGCGGAAGCGTCCCTCGTCGTCGACGGCGACGGCGCCGTCCGTGTCACCCGTGGCGCCCGCCGCGAGCCCGTCCCAGTGCCGCACGACCTGCGCGGTGACGCCGCGGGCCTGCTCCGCCCACGCGTCGTCCTGGACGACGGCGCCGGCGGGGAGCCCGACCTGCCACCCGGCTCGGCCGGAGCTCGCCTGGTCGACGCGGGCGACGGCCTGGGCGACGTGCGCCGGGTCCACGTGCGCGGTGTCGACGGCGGCGACCAGCCCGGTCCGCTTCGTGTGCGGCGCCACCCGTGCGGCGGCGACGGCGGCGTCGAGCCGCCCGGTCACCTGCCGCCGGCCCGGGTGCAGCAGGAAGCCCTCGTCGAGGGTGACGAGGTCGAGGCCGCCGTCGTCGGCGGTGCGCACGAGCTGGACGAAGCGCTCCCCGTCGAACGACCGGGGCTGCACGATGCCGCGCGCCCGGTGCACGCCGGGGCGGGCGCCGGCCGCCGTGAGGTCGACCCCGACGACGAGGGGGGACGGGGTGCTGGGCGTGGTGGGCGTGGCGGGCGTGGAGGACAGGGGGTACGGCACGTCGGCTCCGATCAGGGCGCGGCGGGCGGGCGCACTCGGGCGCGGGTCGTGGACCTGCGGGTGCGCACCGCCGCCGGGGGCACGGGAGGAAGGCCCGCCGGGACCGGCGGGCGGGGGCCGTCTGCGGCCTGGCCCGGCGGGCGCCGGGCGTCGAGGAGGGCCGTCCGTCGCGGGGCGGCGGACGATCAGGCCGCGATCAGCGGCGTCGACACCACGCCGGGGTGGACAGCGGCGAGTCGGACGGCACGTGCCGGGTCCGGGACGACAGGGGGCGCACGGTGATGGCGTCGCGGTGCATGCTCGTCCTCTCCTGCTCCCCGCCGGGGCGGGGGTCGCGTGTTGCCGTGCCGTCGGCGACGGCCGGCCTGGTCCTCACCCGGGGCACCCACCCGCGCTGGGGGTTGCCGTCCGACGAGCCGGGGCTTCGCGTCGGAGCTCGTGACCACCCGGGACGTCCGACCGCACCGCCTCTCGGCGCCGCGGTCGTCCGACCCGGTGCGCAGGAACGTAGGTGTCCGGAAGAGGGGTGTCAACGGTTCGTCCCGACCGTCTCGAATACCGAACACGTCCGACCGGTTTTATCGGATACTCGACCGTCAGGAAACCCGTCTACCGTGGTGCCCGTGAGCCAGGACGCAGGGCAGGACGCACCCCACGACCTCCGGGACGGCACCTCGCACGACGCAGCACCGGAGACTCAGCACCGCTCCCCCGAGGCCGCGGAGATCCGGGCGCTGGTCGACCGCCTGCGACGGCTCGTGCTGACGTACAAGTTCGGGATCGACGAGGTCATGACGAAGATCTCGATCCTGCGCGACGAGTTCCGGCACATGCAGAACTACAACCCGGTCGAGCACGTCAGCTCGCGCCTCAAGTCGCTCGAGTCGATCGTCGCCAAGTGCCGGCGCAAGGGCATCCCGCTGACGCCCGAGGGCGTGCGGGAGCACATGTTCGACGTCGCCGGCGTGCGCGTCACCTGCAGCTTCGTCTCCGACATCTACAAGGTGCGGGACATGCTCATGAACCAGGCGGACCTCACCGTCCTGGAGGAGCGCGACTACATCGCCCACCCCAAGGCGAACGGCTACAAGTCCCTGCACCTCATCGTGCAGGTTCCGGTCTACCTGTCCGACCGGGTCGAGCACGTCATCGTGGAGATCCAGCTGCGCACCATCGCCATGGACTTCTGGGCGAGCCTGGAGCACAAGATCTACTACAAGTACGCGCGCGACGTGCCGCGCCACCTCACGGACTCCCTCAAGCTCGCCGCCGACGTCGCGTCGTCGCTCGACAGCTCCATGGAGCGGATCCACGACGAGGTGAAGGCGATCGCCGGCGCCGAGGAGCCCGTCGAGCACCGCGACTCGCTGCTCACCCCCGAGGAGATGCTGCGCAACTTCTGGAGCGCCGCCGAGGTCGAGGGCGACGCGCTGCGCACGTCACGGCAGGACTGACCCGCCATGGGCCCCACGCAGCACCAGGACGTCGCCTCCGCCGTCGCGCTCGCGCTGCCGGGCGGCACCCGCACCTGGCCGTTCGGGCCGGAGCACGACGTGTACAAGGTCCGTGGCAAGGTCTTCTGCATGACCACGGAGGTCACGGGCACCCCGCTCGTGACGCTCAAGTGCGCGCCCGACGACGGCGAGGCGCTCCGCCAGGAGCTCGCGACCGTGTCCGCCGGCTACCACATGAACAAGCGCCACTGGATCTCGCTGGCGGCCGGGCCGGGGATCACCCAGGACCTCGTGGAGGAGCTGGTCCTCGAGGCGTACGCGCTGGTCGTCGCGTCGCTCCCCCGGCGCCTGCGGCCGATCGACCTCGACGACACGGAGCGGTTCCGCACCGGACTGCGCGACGTGCTCGCGGGCAGGCTCCCTGCGGACTCCTGACCCGCCCCCGGGCGTCAGACCCGCCCGGCGGTGCTCGCGCGCACGACGAGCCGCGGATCGCACGTGACGAGCCGGTGCCGGTGGGCCTCGGGTCCCGTCACCAGCTCTTCCAGCAGGAGCTTCACCGCCTCCCGGCCGACGGCCTCCCCCGGCTGACGGACGGTCGACAGCGGGACGGCGGAGTCCCACGCGGCGCGGTTGTCGTCGTAGCCGATGATCGCGACGTCGTCCGGCACCCGCAGCGAGGACGACAGGAGCAGCGACTGCAGCACGCCCACGGCGAGCAGGTCCGCGGCGGCGACGACGGCGTCCGGACGCTCGCGGGGGTCGCGCAGCACGAGGTCGTCGCCGACGCGGCGACCGTCCTCGACCTGGACGTTCCCCGTCTGCTCGACCTCGAGCACCACGCCCGGGTGCTCGGCGACGGCGCGCTCGACACCCCGCAGACGGTCACGGACCGGCACGAGCTCGGTCGTGCCGGCGAACAGCAGCCGCCGGCGCCCCTGCTCGACGAGGTGCGTCGCGGCCAGGTAGCCGCCCAGCTCGTTGTCCGGCACCACGGAGCAGACGTCGGAGTGGTCGCCCGGCGCGTCGACGACGACGAGCGGGACGCCGGGCGCCGAGCGGTGCAGGTCCTGCGCCGACCCGTGGTTCGCCGCGACGAGGATGCCCGCCACCCGGTCCTCGACGAACAGGTCGACGTAGGTGCGCTGCTTGTCCTCGGACATGTCGGAGTTCGCCAGCAGCAGGTTCAGCCCCGCCCGGCCTGCTTCCTCCTCGGCGCCCCGCGCGATGTCCAGGAAGTAGGAGTTCGCGAGGTCGATGATCACGAAGCCCAGGGTCGAGCTGCGGCCCGCCGCCAGCGACCGCGCGACGCCGTTGCGGACGAACCCGAGCTGCTGGATCGCCGCCTCGACCCGGGCCCGGGTCGCCGGGGTGACCCGCACCGTGCCGTTGAGGACGTTCGACACCGTGCCCATCGACACACCGGCGGCGCGCGCGACGTCCGAGATGCTGGGGGACGAACGTCTCACCGGGGTCGTCGCTCCTCGGGCCGGCGGGTGGGGACGAGACGAGATTACCCGCGCTCACACCGCGAGCTCGGCGATGGCGCGCTCGATCCTGGTCACGGACTCGGGCCTCCCCCCTCGTCGACCTCGCCCGGCGCACCGCGGCCGGGCCCGCTACGCGGAGACGAGCAGCGCGGTGCAGTGCTCGAGGAGGTCGGGGTTCCCGTCCACGACGTCGCGTTCGGTCATGTCGTACCGCTCCTCGCCGGCCACCCCGACGTCCTCGATCGCGAGGCCCGCGGCGGTGCCGGACCGGACCATGCGCCGCACGGCGAGCGCGAAGCCGATCCCGGGCGGGAGCGGCGGGAGCGCGCGGTGTGCCGCGTAGTACGCGTACCGGACGTCGTCGCCGTTCCAGACGTTCGCGCCGCCACCGCCGGTCGCGGCGCCCACGGCGACCACCCGCCCGATGCCGTGGTCGACGATCCCGGCAGCGAAGAGGTCGCCGCAGGAGTAGGTGTTGGCGTCCACGACGGCGACCACCGGGCCCCGGTACGCGCGCTCCGCGCCGTTGCACAGGTCCGGGTCGGCGAGCGCCAGGTGCTGGGAGAACTCCTCACCGAGGTCGAGGGCCGCGCGCAGGGAGCCGGCCCAGTCGGCGAGGTCTGCCCCGTTGCCGTCGGCCTCGGCGAGGTCGGCCATCGCCGGCGTCGCACGGCATGCGAACCGCGCCGGCTCGACGCGCCGGTCCGTGAAGAGCTGGAACAGCCGCTCGGCCGCGTCGACGACGCCACCGGGGTTGGATCGGAGGTCCACGACGAGCCCGGTCTGCGGCAGGCGGCGCAGGAGCCGGGCGACCTCGTCGGCGAACCGACCGGGGTGCCGCACGTCGAACGTCCAGATCCGCAGGTAGCCGAACGTGCCGTGCGACGTCGTCACCGGCCGGGCGGCGAGGGCGTCGGCGACGCTGGTGCGCAGCCAACCGGAGCCCTTCGCGCGGGGCTCGGCGCCCCGCCGGTCGCCCTCCCACAGGTCGGTGGCGAACAGCAGCTTGCGCGCGCGGCGGGCAGTCTCGCCGACGACGTCGATCCCCCGGCGCGTCCGGGTCGCGATGCGGTCGTCGGCGGTGGTGGCGGCTCCCGGGCGGATGGCGCGCCACTCGAACCGGGTGGTGCGGTCCGGGTCTCCCGCCGGGTCCTCGGGGAGCCGGAAGCCGACGTCGACCCAGAGCTCGTCCGGCGGGGGCAGGTAGGCGAGCGGTCGCTGGGTGAGCGTCTCAAGGGCCCGCGCCCGGCGGGCGTCGGGCCGTCCCCCGGTCAGGGTGTCGGCGAACAGGTCGACCGCGCGGGTGAAGGGCACCGCGTTCCAGGTGGTGAGCCGGACGCCGGGTGCGAAGGCCGGGTCGGGCACACCGTCCGTCGTCTTGGTGACCAGGAACGTGGGTGACGTGTACGGGCCGAACGACTCCACGAGGAACGGCAGCGCCGCGACGTACGGGTCGGCCCCCGGGACGCCGACGAACAGCTGGGTGTGCTGGTCGCGCAGCCGGTTGACCACGCGCGTGAGCGCCCGGAGGAACCCGGCGCTGTCGAGCAGGGGGATCTCCCGGCTCAGGGCCGCGAGCGCCCGCAGCGGGTCGTAGCCGTAGAGCGCCCGCTTCTGCCCGTAGTGCACGTAGACGTCGGTGAGCAGCGTGGTCCAGAGGTCGACGAGGTCGTGCTGCTGCGTCGCGGTGAGCGCCACCGCGTCCGGCCCCGGCTCGGCCCGGGACGGCACGACGTCGTCGAGGCGGCTGCCGGCGCGGGCCCGGAGGGCGGCCGGGCCGGGGGGCGTCACGAACCGAACCTCGCGCGCAGGGGGGCGAGGACGCCCTGCGGGATCGGCGCGGCGTCGAGGAGGTCGAAGTACGCCGTGTCGTGCTCCAGGGCGGGCACCGGCGGGATCCGCACCGTGCCCGGGTCCTTGGGCGGCCCGGCACGGCCCGTGCGACGGGTGTCGGGCATGTCGAGGAAGAGCTCGAGCTCGGCGTCCGGCGCGAACCGGGGCCCGGCGGAGGCACGGGCCTGGGCCGTCACGATGGCCTGCTGGGGGTCCTGCTGCACCGCGCGCAGCGTGTCCATGACGGCCCGCCACGACCAGGCCCGTTGCGGGTCCGCCGGGTCCGGCAGCGCGACCCGCCGCCGTCGGCCCCCGACCGTGGCGGTGAGGCTGGGCGGCGCCGCGGCCGCCGTCATGAGGGCCGAGTCCCCGTAGCGGGGGACGCCGCCGACGACGACGAGGGCGACGTCCCGCTCGCGGGCGGCGACGACGCGCGTCCAGGCTCCCCCGCGCCCGCGGCCCCGCACGACGGTGACGTCCGCGAGCGCCCCCGGGACGAGGCGGCCGACGGCGCGGTGCCAGCACCGCTCGAGGAGCGTGCCGGGGTTGCTGGTGACCATCTCGACGATCTGCGCGTCGGTGAGGTCGTAGCCGAGGTGGTCGGCGGCGATGCGGGCCACCTTCATCTCGCCGAGGAGGTTCTTCGTGCCCGACGGGCCCCAGTCGCTGCCCAGGCAGACGGTGACGCCGCGGGCGCGGGCGTCGTCGACCAGCGTCGTCTGGGAGTAGAGCAGGAGGTTGGACATGGGCGACCAGACGACCCCGCCCGCCTCGGCGGGGTCCCACCGGGCCCAACGGTCGGCGTCGACGGCGCAGGCGTGGACGGCCATGAGTGTGGGCAGCAGCCCGTCGGCGCGGTCGAGGTCCGTGTAGTCGGCCAGGACGCGGGAGCCGCGGCGTCCCTCGGCGCAGTGGTAGATGAACCCGGAGCCGGTGGCCGTGCGCCGGACGGCGGTCGTGAGCGCCTCGCCCGTCTTGGTGACCACCGAGGTGTAGATCAGGTCGTCCCGACCGGTGCCGAGGTCCTCGGCGTCGACGTTGCGCATCACGGTGCGATAGCCGCGGTTCGAGGTGGGCCAGCCCTGCGCCGCGGTCGCTCCCCCGGCCATCGCGCGCACCTGCACGTAGGCGAGCAGGGCCTCGGGGCAGGCCTTCGCGTACACCCAGGCGGGCTCGGTGATCGACTCGGTGTAGGTGTCGGCGTCCGGCCAGTGCTTGTTGTGCAGCCAGGGCTCGGTGCGACCCGGCTCCGTCCAGAGGGGCAGCGCGTTGTACGCCAGGTGGTTGTGCATGTCCACGAACCCCGGCAGCACGTACGCGTCGCCGACGTCGACCTCGGTGGCGCGGGCGAAGCCGGCGACCCGACGGCGCCCGGTCGTGACGTCGACGACCGTGTCGCCGTCGATCCAGACCCGCCCGGGCGCCGGCGGCTCCGTCGCCCCCTGCGCCATCGTCGCGACGTTCCCGGTGATGACCAGCTGCGCCATGGCCGTCTCCCCGCGGTCGACCCCGGGAGGCGGGCGCCCCGACGGGTCTGCTGCCCATTGTCGGCACGGGCGACGTCCTCCCACCGGGTGCGCGGTCGACTTCACCCGGTCCCGGGCGTGCGTGCGGCGCATGCTCGTCGCTCCCTGTCGGTGAGGAGGCGACATGATCATCGACCCGTTCGACACCGGTCCCACCGGCCGGTTCCGGACGCTGTGCCGGACCTACCCCGACGACACGGTGTTCCGCGGCGCCGACGGCTTCCGGTCCCTGTGGGGGCCCGTGTTCTACCGCGGCCGCGCGAACGGGAGCGCCCGGCTGCTCGTCGTCGGGCAGGACCCGGCCCAGACCGAGGCGTTCACCCGGCGCATCCTCTCCGGGCAGGCCGGACGGCGGGTGCAGGGCTTCGTCGAGAAGCTCGGGTTCACCTCGAGCTACCTCATGGTCAACGCGTTCCTGTACGGCATCTACAACCAGACGATGGCGCTGCCGCACCTCGACGACCCGGAGATCGTCGCGTACCGGCACCGGTGGTTCGCGGCGGCGCTCGCACCCGGTCGTATCGAGGCGGTCGTGACGTTCGGCACCCCCGCCTTCGAGGCCTGGCGCACGTTCGTGACGTCCCCCGAGGGCGCCGGAGTCTCCGTGTTCCACCAGCGGGCCCTGCACCCGACGGCCGACAAGCCGGGCGGGCCCATCGGCCGCAAGGACCTGCTCGACAACTGGAACGTGGCGCTGGGGCGGCTGCACGCGAGGATCCAGCAGCCCGACGAGGTGCGCCCGATCGTCCCCTACGGCGCCGACTTCACGCTCGGCGAGCTGCCCGCCATCCCGAGCCGTGACCTCCCGGCCGGGCTCCCGGCGTGGATGCGCCGCACCGACTTCTGGGCGGTCCTCGGCGACCCCCCGGGGGCCGAGCGAGCCAACATCACCATCGAGGTCCCGGCGCCCTGACCAGGACCGTCGCCGCCCACGCCGCCCGTCGACCGCCGGTCGGTCCCGGTATGGCGTCCGTACGCCCGACCGTCCAGACTGCTCGTGGGCGTGATCCCGGCCCGCGGGCACCACTGACCTCGACTGGACGTGGGGCGACGGCGCCGAGCTTCTCCGACACGGGCATCTCTCAGACGACCGGGCCGGTACGTCGACGAGAGAGATGTCCACCGTCTCGTCCTCGGAAGCCTTCCTGGCGACCAGCGAGGTGCGGGTGGCCTGGTCGAAGGTCGACCCCGGCGGCGGGTGAAGTCGTGGCGCCGGCGTCCTCCGGCGGGGACAGACCGCCCGGCGTGCTCCTACACTCGACGGGACGCGTCCGTCGGAACGCTGCCGCGCCGGGCGCTGACGACGTGCAGGCCGTGCGCGGTGACGGCAGAGAGTCACGGGTCCCGGATGAGCAACCCCGACGGGCCACGCGCCCCAGGCGACGCGGTCCTCTCGACGCCGGTCACGAAGGTGACCGTTCCCTCGCTCGGCGAGCAGATCATCCCGCGCGCCCGGCTGATGTCGCTCCTCGACGAGGTCGTCGTCGACCGCTCGGTGACGCTCGTGGCGGCCCCCGCCGGCTTCGGGAAGACCTCGGTCCTGACCCAGTGGTGCCACCACACCGACACCACCGTCGGCTGGCTCACGGTGGACGAGTTCGACAGCGACCCGCGCCGCTTCTTCCGGCACGTCGTCGCCGCCTTGCAGGTCGCGACGCACGGGCGGGGACGGACCGACGCGGGCCCGCTCCTGGAGATCGCCTATCGCGATCCGACGGGACGTTGGCCCCGGGACTCCGGCTGGCCCGACCATCACGACGAGCTGATGCGCGCGATCGAGGCGCTCGAGGCACCGATGGCCCTGGTCGTCGACGACCTCCACCTGCTCGCCGGTGCCGAGGCCCGGGAGATCCTGGCACGGCTGATCCGTCTCGCCCCCAACGGTTTTCACCTTCTCCTGTCCAGCAGGTCGGACCCGGATCTGCCGTTGCACCGCCTGCGTCTCGCGGGCGATCTCGGCGAGGTACGCGAGCGCGACCTCGTCTTCTCCGCCCGTGAGATCGACGAGCTCGCCACCCTGACCGGACCGTCACTCACCCCGGAGGTCGTCACCTCGCTGAGTGCGCTCACCCGCGGATGGCCTGCCGCCGTCCGGATGGCCCTTCTCACCGTCGAGGACGAACCCTCGCCCGTCTTCCGCCTGGCAGGTCTGAAGGGGGTCGACCTGTCGCTCACCGAGTACCTGACGGAGGAGGTGCTCGGGGCACTGCGGCCCGACCTGGCGCGATTCATCATGCGGGCCACCATCAGCGACCGCATCGACGCCGGGTTGGCGGACGCTCTGCACCAAGGCGCCGGCGGTGCCGAGCTGCTCGCGGAGGCTGCCCGGAAGGGTGTCTTCCTGGCACCGCAGTCGGAGGGCGACGGCGAGCTGTCCTATCGCTGGCACCCGGTGTTCGCGTCCCAGTGCCGTGCCCTCATGACCAGGAGCTCACCCGGGACGGTCCGCGAGCTGCATCGGGTCGTCGCGAACCACTGGCGCACGCGGGACGCCGTCGAGGCGGTCCCCGCCGCCCTCGCGGCAGGCGACCCCGACCTCGCCACCGACGTGCTCACGGAACGCTGGCCGGAGCTCTTCGTCCAGAGTGACTCCGCCGCCCTCTCCGACCTGTGCGACAGGATCCCCGCACCGCGGTCCGACGACGCGGACATCCTCCAGCTGCGCGCCGTCGGCCAGATCCTCGACGACACGCCCGCCCAAGGCACGATGAGCAGGGCCCGCGCCGTGGCCGACCTGCTGCCGTCCCGGCGTCGAGACCGGTTCGAGCTCCTCGACGTGCTGATGACGTCCTTCCTGGCCCCCGGTCGCCCCGGCCTGGAGGAGGCGGTCCGCCGGGGGCGCGCGGCGCTCCGGGACGCGACCGACGCACCGGTCGCACGCGCGCTGGGGCACCTCCTCGTCGGCGAGGCGGCCGCGCAGCTCCAGCGCGACCCGTCGGGCGCGCTCCACGACCTGGGTGAGGGTGCGGCTCTCGCCGCCCGGCACCAGCTGCCGGCGATCGCCTTCGCGTGCCGGGCCTCGATGTCCGTCCCGCTCTTCATGAGCGGACGGTTCGACGAGGGCGACTCGCTCGCCCGTGACTCGATCGGCCGCGCGCGCAGGACGGGCCAGCACTGGGCGGGCATCGTCGTGCCCGCGTACCTGACGTGCGGCCTCGCCGACTTCTGGCGGGACGACCTCGTGGCCGCCCGGCGCAGCCTCGACCAGGTGGTCCGGCTGGCCACGCCACGGCAGCCGGGCTACCGGCTCCACGCGGCGGCCGTCCTCGCACTGATCGCCGTGGCGAGCGACGATGCGGCCGCCCTGGAGCACGCCCACGCGCTCGCGGCCGTGACCACCGAGGCCCCGTCGCCGTACCTGGACGGCTTCGCCCGGCTGGTCGACGCGATCGTGGCCGACGCGCGTGGGAGCGACGAGCGGGCCCTGGCGGGACTGAAGACCCTGGACTCGAGCGAACGACACCCCATCGTCAGCCTCTGGGAAGCGGAGACCTCTCGGCGAGCCGGGGACTTCGCCGGAGCCGGGGCCGCGCTCGCCCGGATCCCCGCGGACCGCCGGGTCTCCCACATCGACGTGGCCGCCTCGCTCACCGAGGCTCTGCTGGAGCTCGACCGCGGCGACGCGGACGAGGCGCACCGCCGGCTCGAGCTCGCGCTGGCGACGGCCGGCCCGTCCATGATCCGGCGGCCGTTCGTCGAGCGGGGCCCGGACCTGCGCGGTCTGCTCCAGGACCACCAGGCCCGGGGCTCCGACCACGTCGGCCTGGTGGCCGACGTGGTCGCTCGGACACGGCCCGACGGCGACAGCCATCGGAGGCGGTCCTACTGGGAGCTCACCGACCGGGAGCACGCCGTCCTGACCTACCTGCGTTCCCCGATGACGACGACCGAGATCGCCCAGGCGCTGTTCGTCTCGTCCAACACCGTCAAGACGCACCTGCGGGCCATCTATCGCAAGCTCGGCGCCGCCGGGCGGCGCGACGCCATCCGCATCGCCACGGAACGTCACGCCCTCTGACGTGCCCGCGGGGAACGTGCGCCCGGGAGCACGTTCACGAGGTCACCTCGGCCGACCCGTCGGCCGACGACGGCTCCGGGGAACCGGCCGACACCTGGTGGACGTCGCGCACGGTCAGGCCCAGGTCGGCGATCACCGCGATCATCCCGGTGAGTGCCGACGCGTCCACGATGACGCAGGTCAGCACGGTGCCGGCCTCCTGGTGCCGCGCGGTGACCGTGGCGTGGTCCGCCAGCCGCGCCGGGTCGATCCTGCCGTCGACCCGGATCTCGTAGATCATGGCGCCCCCCTGGCCGACGGTGCGGCCTGCTCGTTACCTGAGGAATCCCGGGGCCGGCATCCTGGCGGCCCACCCGGACGGCACGCGGAACGAGGATCTCAGCGCTTCCGGAGCTCCTGGCCGTGCATCGTGAGGGCGAAGATGATGAGGACGTCCATGGCGATCATGATGCTGCTCCACACCGGGTAGGCCGCGATGAACGCGAAGTTGGCGACGGCACTGACGACCGCCAGCAGCACCCCGACGACCCGGGCCCACATCTGGCCGGCCAGCACACCGATGCCGGCGAGGAGCACGACGGCCCCGCCGATCAGGTGCACCCATCCCCACGCGCTGTAGTCCAGCTGAAGGGTGAGCCCGCTGGAGCCGACGAGGAAGTACTCGTCGTTGAACAGCGCGACGACCCCCTGGATGGCATGGAACATCCCGAGCATGATCATCAGGGTCCCGGCGAAGACCACCCAGCCCGCCCATCCCGTGGTCTCGGGGGTCTGCGTGAACTGGCCGGGCGAGTACTGGCCGGGAGAGCCGTAGGCGGCTGTCGAGCTGGGGTCGGTCATGTCGGCTCCTGGGTCGCGGCGGTGTGCGGACGTCCGTTCCAGCGTGCGCCCCGCGACGGACGGGCCGCCTCCCCCACGGGGGGTGAGCTGTCGCCCGCCCATCTCGTCGTCGATCTCGAGACGTGCTGCTCGTTGCTGGTGCTCCTGACCCACCCCTCGAGGCCGTGACGAAGCGCCCGGGCGGCCCGTCGCGACAACCCGCCACCGCTCACCCTCCACGGGTGAGGCCGAGCGCACCCGTCACGACGCACAGTGGTGCTCCACCTCCCGGAAGAGTGCCCGTGATGTCGAAGTCCGCGAAGCCCGAGATCCTGGCGATCCGGGAGGGCGACATCCGCGGCGGCACGGCGACTTCCGCTGGCAGCCGAAGGAGAACTCCATGAGCACGGACCCACGCGACGTCGACGCGGCACTGTTCGGCAACCGCTTCGCCGTCGAGGAGGTCCCGACCCGCGAGTTTCCCGCGAACGGCATGTCCGCCGTCGACGCGATGCGGCTGGTCGGGGAGGACCTGGCGCTGGAGGGCGATCCCGGACGCAACCTGGCGACCTTCGTGACCACCTGGATGGAGCCCGAGGCGCAACGGGTGATCGCCCAGAACCTGCACCGGAACTTCATCGACCACGCGGAGTACCCCCGGACGGCCGAGATCGAGCAGCGGTGCATCCGCATGCTCGCCGACCTGTTCCACGCGCCCGGCGAGACGACCGGCGCGCGCACGCAGGGCTCATCCGAGGCGATCATGCTCGGCGCGCTCTCGTTGAAGTGGAACTGGCGCAAGCGTCGCGAGGCGGCGCGGGCGTCGACGTCGAGCCCGAACCTCGTCTTCGGCGGCGACGTCCACGTCGTCTGGGAGAAGTTCTGCCGGTACTTCGACGTCGAGCCGAGGATCGTGCCGCTGAAGCCCGGCAAGTACACGATCGGCCCGGAGGACGTCGCGCCCCACGTCGACGAGAACACGATCGGGGTCGCCGCCGTCCTCGGCACGACGTTCACCGGGCACAAGGACGACATCGTGGGTATCAACGACCTGCTGGTGCACCTCAAGGAGACGCGGGGCCTCGACGTCCCGCTGCACGTCGACGGCGCGAGCGGCGGCTTCGTCTGGCCGTTCCTCTACCCCGACTCCCCCTGGGACTTCCGCCTCGAGCAGGTGCGGTCCATCAACGTGTCGGGCCACAAGTTCGGGCTCGTCTACCCCGGCATCGGCTGGCTGATCTTCCGCGAGCGGGCCGACCTCGCACCGGATCTCGTGTTCACCGAGAACTACCTCGGCAAGACCGACGCGACCTTCACCCTGAACTTCTCGACCGGTTCCGCGATGGTCCTGGCGCAGTACTACAACCTCGTGCGCTACGGGCGCGCCGGGTACACCTACATCATGCGCAACATGCAGCTCAACGCGCGGGCCCTGGCGGAGAAGCTGGAGGCTCTCGGCCGCTTCGAGCTGATCGGTGCCGGCGAGGAGCAGCTTCCGCTCGTGGCCTTCCGGCTCGCGGACCGCGGGCAGTCCTACGACGAGTTCGACATCGCCTGGCAGCTGTCCGCCGAGCGCGGCTGGATGGTCCCGGCGTACACCCTGCCTCCCGACGCGCAGGACGTGACGATCATGCGGGCGCTGGTGAAGCAGACCCTCAGCCGCGAGCACGTCGACACGCTCGCGCGGGACATCGAGCAGGCGTGCACGACCCTGGACCAGAAGGGCGGCGTGCACGAGTCGGAGCGCCGCAGGGTCGTGACGGGCAGCGGCCACTGAGTGCCGGCGCTAGGCGGGCCCTCGCCGGTCGACGCCGCCGGTCTCCAGGCCCGGCTCGGGGCTCCCCCGCTTGTGGAGAGCCACCGCCACCCCCGGGAAGATCATCATGGAGAGCACGCCGGCACCGACCAGGGCCGCAGCGTTCTCCGGCAGCATGTGGCCGGTCCTGATCCCGACCTCCGCCAGGGCGACGAGCAGCGGGAGCGCCGTCGCCGTCAGGAACGTCATCTGCCACCGCTGGCTCCGGTCCAGGTCCCTGCGGTAGAGGAACATCGCGGGCAGCCCTCGCACCACCAGCAGCAGCACGAAGAAGACGACGAGCCGGAGCGGCGCCTCCGCGATCGACGCGAGGTCGAGGTTCATCCCCGACGCCACGAAGAAGACCGGGATGAAGAACCCGTACCCGACGGCGTCGAGCTTGGTCTCCAGCGAATGGACGTCGCCCGGCGCCCACCTCTTGAGGACCACCCCCGCGAGGAACGCCCCGAGGACGACGTCGAGACCGAACTCGGACGCCACGACCAGCAGCACGAACAGCAGCGCCACGGTCAGGCGGAGCGTCGTCTGGGACGTGGCGTGCTCCCCCTGGCGGAACGTCGTCGCGAACCGGGCCAGGAAGGTCAGCCGAGGAAGGGCGGTGAACAGCAGCGCCACCAGGAGCATGGCGACCAGCGACGCGAGGCCCAGGAACTTCCCGTTCGCGCTCAGGAAGATGGCGATCCCCACGATCGGCAGGAACTCGCCCACCGCGCCCGCGGGCATGACGTAGGACGCGAACCGGCCGCCGAGCATGTCGTTGTCCCGCAGGATCGGCAGCAGGGCGCCGAACGCCGTCGTCGTCAGCCCCAGGGCCACCGGGACGAACGCGTGGACGAAGCCCACGGCGGCCAGCGCGCCGGTCACCGCGATGGCGATGCCGGCCGTCACGAACCACCCCAGGACCGCCCGCCGGCCGACGTGCTGCGTGAACAGGCCGAGGTCCAGCTCGTAGCCGGCCATGAGGAAGAGGAAGCCCAGACCCACGTCGGCGATCAGCGTCACGCTGGCCGGTTCCGCCCACTGGAGGACCTCGGGCCCGATGACGATGCCTCCGACGATCAGCACGACGACCTGAGGGAGCCGGAGACGGCCGGACACCGCCACCACGAACGGCGCCAGCGCGGAGACCATCGCCACGGCGAGCAGCGTGACGAGTGCCGTCTGAACGTCCACACCAGCCTCCGGTCGGTCGACCCCGCGACGTGTCCTGGCCGGATCTTGGCGCACCGGGCCGAGCCGCCGCATCACCCCGCGGTGATGAGAGGCCGCGAGGCGGGCGCGAGGGCCTACTCCCGACCGGGACGGTGGGTCACGGCCGGGCCCAGGGACGGCCCGCCGACACCTTGTCGGTCCTGCATCAGCGCGAACCTCTGCTCGTCCCCGTCGCCGAAGTCGCGCCTGACCGCGTCGTCGAGGGCCTCGAGGTGTCGTCGGACCGCGGGCCGGTGGGCCGGGCGGACGACCTCCTCGAGGTCCGTCAGCATGGCTCTCAGGCGCCGGCACGTCTGCGGGGACTGCCGCCCGTACTGACGGATCTCCGCGACGCCGAGGTCCAGGTAGTCGTCCCAGCTGCGCGCGGGCACGGCGAGCCTGAGGTGCCCGCCCGCGTCGACCAGCGTCCCGTGCTCGCTCTGCGCGCGGGACCCGACGCCTGCGAGGCAGGGACCCGAGGTGGTTGATCATCTGGGTGGCGGTCGTCGGGTCGTTGACCGCCGGCGAGAGCGCCCGGATCGCGATGTCGACGATGATGCGCATCCGGTACCACGACAAGGGCATCATGGCGATGATCGGCCGCAACGCGGCCGTCGCCGAGGTGGGTCCGCACCGCCACCAGCTGGAGGGCCCGTTCGCCTTCGCCGCCTGGCTCGGGCTGCACGGCGTCCTCCTGTCGGGCTTCCACGACCGCGTGGACGCCGTCATGAACTGGGCCGACGACTACCTCCACCACGCGCGCGCGGCAGACCTCGAGCTCGAGGACTCCGTCGGCCGGATCGCATGGTCCGACGACGACGCCGACCGTCCCGACCTCCGGGCGCCCTGACGGTTGCCCGCGGGACCGCGCAGCGGGCCGCTGCGGTGGGTCTGCACGCAGCAGAAAGGCCCCCCGTTCAGCGTCTCCGCCGATCAGGGGGCCTTCTGTCACGGGTGTTCCACGCGGCTCCCCGGGTGCATCGAGGCGTGGCTTCCGCGTCGGCACCTTGGAGCTCTGGGACAGATCTAGAGCCCGGAGGCTCGAACTTGCCAGACGTCGGCCGAGCTGAACACGGTCTCCCCGCCGTCCGAGTACAGCAGGATCCCCGTGCTCAGGGCGGTGCCGCCGTCCTTGCGCGTGGGATAGATCCGGTTGGAGAACGCGGCGGCGTCGTTGACGAAGACGTCGATCACCGAGTGGTCGACGAACACGTGGAACGTCTCCGGCTTGCCGAAGACGGCCTCGTCGTACGGGGCGCGCAGGAGAACCGCCTCCTCGTTGTCGAAGCCGCTGCTCGACCTGGTCTTGTCGATGACCAGGTCGCCGGCGTCGTAGTAGATCCGGGTGATCTCCTGGTCGTCGGGGGATGCCGCGACACCTATGCCGTACCTCGTCCCGGTGCTGGCGGGGTCGATCTGGGCGAGGATCTCGACCTGGTTGCCCTTCGCGGCCAGCCGGTGGTCCCCGCTGACGACGACGTCGGTGACGCTCTGCTTCGTTCCGCGCAGGGTCTGCAGCTGTGGGAGGGCACGCTGGCTGAGGGTCTTGCCGTCGGCGAGCAGGCGCCACTCGCGCGGCAGGCTGTACGTGTGCGCCCAGCCGAGGTCGAGCTGCATCTGGGAGCTGGACCGCTCGTCGACGATGCCGATCCCCACGAGCGAGCCTTCCGGGCCGCGTGCGACGGCCGGTGACAGGTGGCCGTGGATCACGTCCAGCGGCTTCGGCGTGGCCTCGAACGGCGTGAACTGCGTCCCGTCCCAGGTGCCCGTCCAGTAGACGCCGCGGGTGTACGGCTCGGTCAGCTTGGACACCGCGCCGCCGATGGGGTTGACCAGAAGGATGTACACGTCGGTGCCCTCGTGGGTGCCGAGCTTCTCGAACACGGGCATCTCCCAGATGACCGAGCCGATGTCCATCGACCCGAACGCCACGGTGGAGAACGGCGCCTGCGCGCGGGTCCACTGCCCGTCCACGCTCGACGCGGTGTAGTGCGCGAGGCCGCCGCCGCTGTCCACGGCAGCGCCGACGATCATGTGCCAGGTGTCCCCGTCCTGGAACAGGTACGGGTCGCGCATGTCGTTCACGCCGGTCTTGTCGAACAGCCCCGCGGAGTCCTTCGTCCACGTGGCAAGGTCGGGGTCGCTGCTCGTGGCCCGTGTGACGCCCGGGTCGAACGGGCCGCCGTAGTTCACGGTGGTGAAGAACGCGTACGCGGTGCCGTCGACCGACACGACGTCGCCGGACCAGATGCCCTTCGATCCCTGGCCGGTCAGGCCCGCGCCGGCGACGGCGCCCAACTGCGCCTCCCGGTCGTTGAGCTCGGGGTGCAGGGCGTCGTGCTGGTTCGTCCACGTGACCAGGTCGGCACTCGACATGTGGCCCCAGTGCATCTGCGACTTGAACGGGCCGTTCGGGGTGCGCTGGTAGAACAGGTGGAACGCGCCTCCGTGCTCGACCAGGCCGTGCGGCTCATTGGTCCAGTTGGCCGGCGGCATGGCGTGGAAGCGGGGCCGCAGGACGTCGTCGGCGAACCGCAGGGCCGTGACCTGCAGGGCCTCGTCCGCGGTGCCCGCGCCCTCGATCGCCGCCGTGTACTCCGCAGCGAGCGTGGCCTTGTCCCGGGCGACGGCGTAGATCTTCGTGTCGTCGTACGCCGCGTCGAGGGCGTTGACGAGGAAGATGTCCATCGTCTCGTCCTCGGCGGCCTTCCCGATGACGAGCGGCGCTCCCGTGGCCTGGTCGAGGGTCGCCCCGGTGGGGATCTCCTGGCGTGCCTCCTGGGTGCCGGCGCTGCTGTCCATCTGGAGCCGCAGCTCGCCCGCCTCGCCGTCGACGATGACGGCGACGTGCACCCACTCGTACAGCGGGAACAGCCAGGGCGCCTCGAGGGTGCGCTCCTGCCCGTCGATCGTCGCGGTGAACCACCATTCGCCGTAGGTGTTGATGCCGACGTCGAAACCGGCGGCATCGGACTTCTGATGGATGATCGACGAGGAGGACAGCTCCTCGTACGGCTTCTCCGTCCCCGAGGGATAGCTCTCCAGGGCGATCCATGTCTGCACCGTCATCTGCGAGGTGATCGGCGCGGAGAACTCGCCCGTGGCCCACGTCGAGAACCCGTCGGTCCGGAACGCGTTCCCCCGCACCCCCGGCACCCTCTCGGCCGGGTTCTTCGCCACGTGGGCGGTGAACGTCCGCCGGCCCGCCGAGTCGAGGAACTCGGTGGCCCCGTTCGCCTCGTCGTAGGCCAGGTGGAGCACTGGCTCGGCCGCCTCGGCCGCGCGTGCCGCGGTCCTCGGCACCCCGACCGCGGCCACGGCCGCCGCGAGGGTCGCGCCGCGCAGGAACGTCCTGCGTCCGAGCCTCGGTCCGTGCTCCGTCCGTCGCTGTTCCGTCATCGCAACAAGCTCCTTCTCGTCTCGGTCTGTCTTCTGGTGTGTCAGAGCTCCGCCTGGTGCGGCGGGTTCGCTCCCGCGCGGCTCACCGTGATGGCCGCCACCCGGGAGGCGAAGTCGAGGACGGCCCCGAGGACCTGCTCGTCGGCACGGTGCAGGTCGTCCCGGCGCGCGCCGCCGGTCAGGCCGTGGTCGGTCAGGGCGGCGAGCAACCCGCTCATGAAGGCGTCCCCGGCGCCGACGGTGTCGACCACCGGCACGGGCCGCGCCAGCACGCCGAGACGCCGCCCCCCGGAGCGGACCGCCGTCGATCCCTCTCCTCCGTGGGTGACGACCACCAGGGCGCACCCGAGGTCGTCCGCCCAGGCGTCGGCGACGTCGAGCGGCGTGTCGTCGGGGTACAGCCAGGCGAGGTCTTCCTCGCTCGCCTTCACGACGTCGGCGACGGCGACGAGCTCTTCGACGCGCGGCCGGACGGCCCCGGCGTCGCCCATGACCGACGGGCGCAGGTTGGGGTCGTAGGTGATCGTCGCCGACGGGCGCGCGTCGTGGATCATCCGTAGCAGGGCGTCGGCCGGTACGGTCTCCGCCACCGCCGCGATCGAGCCGGTGTGCAGGACGGACACGTCCCGCGCCGGTACCGTCGCCGCGAGCTGCCACTCCAGGTCGAACTCGTAGGTCGCGCAGCCGCCGGCGTCGAGGCGCGCGACGGCGCTCGAGGTGCGGTCGGCCCCCAAGGACCCGGGCAGCACGGTGACGCCCGAGCGCTCGAGGTGGTCGACGACGGCGACCCCCGCCGGGTCCCGTGCGAGCCAGGTCACCAGGTCGACCGACCGGCCGAGTCGCGCCAGCCCGAGCGCCACGTTCGCCGGGCTGCCTCCCGGATGCTGCGTCCTGGTGCCGCGGGCGTCGTCCACCACGTCGACGAGCGCCTCGCCGACGACCATGAGCTCGCTCATGCGACGGCGACCTCGCGCACCGCGGCACGCATGAGCGGGGCGGACGGGAAGACGAGCTGGGTGAGCGTGGTCAGCCCGCCGCAGGCGTACACCTCGAGCACGCACCCGTCGACGACGACGGTCAGGTCGACGGTCGCGCCGACGTCGCTCAGCGGCGCCGTGTCGACGGACGGGAACGCGGGGTGGAAGGCGGTGTCGCCGCTGTCACGGCGGTCGCTGGTGAGCGTGCCCGCTGCCGTGTCCACCGTGAGGACGACGGCGTCGGGGCCCTCGCCGTGCAGCACGATCTCGTGCCGGCGTCCCCCGTCGGCGGGGACCTCGAGCTCGTGGACCACGAGCCCGTCGCGCGCACCCGAGGGGAGCACCGGCCGTTGGGCGACCCGGTCCCGCCCGTCGGAGGTCCGCACGAGCTCCAGGTCCCGGGCCAGCGACATCGTCGAGCGCCACGGGCCGGTGGGGGTCTCGTTGGCGTAGTCCCAGTTGCTGGCCCAGCCGACGGTGACCCGCCGGCCGCCCGGGACCCCGCTGAACGACACGGGCGCGTAGTAGTCGCGCCCGTGGTCGAGCCAGTCGGCGTCCTGCGGCCCGTCCCCGGGCCCGTCCGGTACGAAGGTGGTGCCGTCGAAGTCACCGACGAAGTACTGGACTCCGGAACCGCCCGCGACACCGCCAGGGTTGAGGCTGACGATCATGACCCAGCGCGTGCGGTCGGTGCCGCGGACCGTCATGGGGAAGAGGTCGGGGCACTCCCAGACTCCCCCGGTGGCGCGCGCGGGGCCGAACGTGGACAGGTGGCGCCACTGCTTGAGGTCGTCCGAGCGGTAGAGCACGACCTGACGGTCGGCGGCCTCGACGGCGACCATCACCCAGCAGCCGTCGCCGTCCGCGCCGTCGTACCAGAACACCTTGGGGTCGCGGAAGTCGGCGCTGGCCCGGTCGAGCACGGGGTTGCCCTCGTACCGGGTCCAGGTGCACCCGCCGTCCAGGCTGTAGGCGAGCGACTGCGCCTGGCGGCCCGCGAGCGTGGGGTGCGCGGGCCGGTACGCGCTCGTGTAGATCGCCACGAGCGCGGTCTGTCCGGGCCCGGCGAATCCCGCGGTGTTCTTCTCGTCGACGACGGCGCTGCCGGAGAAGATCTCCTCCGTGTCGGTGTGCCGGATCGCGACAGGCTGCTCGGTCCACGTCACGAGGTCGGTGGACGTCGCGTGGCCCCAGGACATGTTGCCGTGCGTGTCCCCGTGCGGGTTGTTCTGGAAGAACAGGTGCCAGGTGCCGTTGTGGAACACCAGGCCGTTGGGGTCGTTCAGCCAGGTGTCGTGGGCGGTGAAGTGCGCGACCGGGCGCAGGTGCGCGGTGGCGCGATCCTGCGCCCGGTCGACGGTGGTGTCTGTCACTGATCGGTCTCCATGAAGCGGTCGTAGGCCTGCTGGTAGGTCGCGGTGACCTCGTCCACGCCGAGGCTCTGGAGCTGGGACACGTACCCGTCCCACTCGGCGTCGATCGCGCCGTCGACCACCCAGCTGGCGAACTTCTCCTTGACGAGGGTCTTGATGTCGGTCTCCGGGTAGGAGACCTGGTCCAGCTCGTCGTTGGAGAGCAGGACCGGCGGGTACTTCTCGTTCGCCGCGAACGGCTCGTAGTACTCCTGCACGAGCTTCTGGCGCTCCGCGGCGCGGGGCTCCGGGGCGACGACGCTCTCGAAGTCCTCGGCGGTGGTGATCCGCGGGCCGCCGGGCGCGACCTGCTGGCGGCGCTCGCCCTCGGACGTCCCCTTCGGGGCCGGGATCTGCACCAGGAGACCGGACTCCGGGTCCTTCTCGAGCGTCACGCCGATCGGCCCCCACGACGTCTCGGCCGACATGACGGGGTCGTAGAGCCGGTCCGCCCACCGCATCGTGGCCACCGGGTACTTGTTGGCCCGGGTGATGGCCATGGCCCCGCGGCTGATCTCCTGGTTGTTGGTGACGCTCGCGCGCTGCTGACCGTCGGATCCCTCGAGGACGCCGACGATGGCGTAGTCGTCCAGGCGGTTCTCGCCCACCATCTCGTCGAGCTCCCACCAGAAGAACGAGCCCAGCACCGGGGTGTCCGCCTTGCCCTTGGCCAGGTACGCGACGTCGTCCTGGGAGAACGACTCGGGGTCGACGAGGCCGTCGGCGTACCAGTCCCCCAGGCCCTTCACCCCGGCGCGGTACTCGTCGGTGTTCGCGGTGAACTCGACCTTCCCGTCCCGCACGATCCGATGGTCGTTGTTCTCCGGCTGGCCGCCGAGAGCGGTGACGAGGTCCCAGGGGTTCGCCGCGAACGAGTCGGGGCGGAAGCTCAGCGGGATCTCGTCGGCCTTGCCGTTGCCGTTCGGGTCCTGGGTGGCGAACGCCTGGAGCGCCTGGTGGTACTCCTCGACCGTGCGGGGCATCGCCAGGCCGAGCTCGTCCAGCCACGTCGTGTTGATGAACAGGAAGTTGGGGTACGGCAGGATGCCCAGCTCCTCGACCGACGGCAGCGTGTAGATGTGCCCGTCGGAGGCGGTGATCGCCGCCCGGACGTCCGGCCGCTCGTCGAGGATCTTCTTCAGGGTCGGGGCGTGCTCGTCGATGAGGTCCTCCAACGGCAGGAGCGTGCCGTTGGTGCCGTTGTCCACGACCTCGGCGTCGGTCAGGCCGGAGTTGAAGAGCACGTCCGGCAGGTCGCCGGAGGCCAGCATCAGGTTCTTCTTCTCCTGGTAGACCTGGTCGGGCAGGTTCTCCCACTCGATCGCGATGTTCGTGTCCTCCTCCCACCGCTGGACGAGCTCCATCTCGGAGTAGTCCGGGGCGAGCGCGGACTTCGACCCGCCGAAGCTGAGCGTGAGCGTCTCGTCGACGATCGGCAGCCCTTCGGCGTTGAGCCCGTAGTCGGCCGAGGCGTCCTCGATCTCGGTGGTCTGCTCGGACGCGCCGCTGCATGCGGTCAGGGCGAGCAGGGTGAGGGTCGTGACGGCAGGGATGACAAAACGGCGGTGTCTCATCGGTTCGCTCCTCGCGATTGCCATGGTGAATGGATGAAAGTAGGCGGTGATGGGCGCACGGCGTCTCGGCGCCGTGAGGAATTTGACCGTCGGTCAGCTCTTGACCGCGCCGAGCAAGGCGCCCTTGGTGAAGTGTTTCTGCATGAAGGGCAGGGCGATGAGCAGCGGAATGGTGGAGATGACGATCATCCCGTACTTCATCAGCTCTCCCATGCGCTGTGCCGCGGCATAGGAATCCACAGCGCCGGCGCCTCCGGATGCGGAGACCTCCGACTGGATCAGGATGTTCCGCAGCACGAGCTGCAGCGGGTACTTGTTCTCGTCGTCGAGGAAGATCAGCGCGTCGAAGAACGCGTTCCAGTTCGCGACGAGATGGATCATCACCATGAGCGCGATCAGCGGCTTCGACAACGGAAGCACGATCCGCCAGAAGAAGCGGAAGTCGTTGGCCCCGTCGAGCTGGGCGGCGTCACGCAGCTCGTCCGGGACGTTGCTCTCGAAGAAGGTGCGGGCGATGATCAGGTTCCACACGCCCACCGCACCCGGCAGGACGACGGCCCACATGGTGTTGAGCATCCCCAGCTCCTGCACCACGAGATAGCGGGCGATCAGCCCGCCGTCGATGAACATCGTGACGACGAACAGCAGCATGAAGAACGTGCGGCCGAACAGGTCGCGACGGGACAGCGCGTACGCCCCACAGAGGATCGTCGCGACGCTGATCGCCGTCCCCACCACCGTGTAGAGCACGGAGTTGGCGAAACCTCGCAGGATCCCCGGGTCCGACAAGATCCTGGCGTAGCCCTCGAAGGTGAGCCCTCGGGGCCACAGCCAGACGTCGCCGTTGAGGATCGCGGACGGCTCGCTGACCGACGCGACGACGACGAAGTACAGCGGGTAGAGGATCACGACGATCGCGCAGAGCAGGGTGGCGGTCACCACGATCGTGAACGCCCTGTCGGCGCCGGACTCACGCTGGCGGCGGTGCCGCCGGACAGGCTGCGGGTCCGTCTCCGGGATCGAGGCCGTCGTCTCGACGGGAGGTCGGGTGGTCGTCATGGCGTCATCACCACAGGCTCGTCTTGTTGGCCCGTCGCGCGACCCAGTTGAAGGTCAGTAGCAGGGCGAGGTTGATAAGGGAGTTGAACAGCCCGATGGCGGCCGAGTAGCTGAACTGGGCGCCCTGTAGGCCGGTCTTGTACACATAGGTCTGGATGACCTCGGACGTGGGGAGGTTGAGGTCCGTCTGCATCAGCAGGACCTTCTCGAACCCGAGGTTGAAGAGGTTCCCGATCGCCAGGATGAACAGAATCGTGATCACCGGCAGGATTCCCGGGATGTCGATGTGCCACATCCGCTGCCACTTGTTTGCTCCGTCGACGCGGGCGGCCTCGTGCAGCGCCGGGTCGATCGCCGTCAGGGCGGCGAGGTAGACGATCATCGAGAACCCGGCGTTCTGCCAGATGTCCGACCCGATGTACAGGGGGCGGAACCACTCGGGCGACCCCATGAAGAAGACGGGGTCTCCCCCAAATGCCGTGATCGCGTTGTTGACGATCCCCGACCGCGGCGAGAAGAGCAGGTAGATCATGCCCACGACCACGACGACGGAGATGAACGACGGCGCGTAGAGCACCGTCTGGGTGAACTTCTTGAACCGGTCGCTCGCGAGCTGGTTCACGACCAGCGCCAGGATGATCGGAACAGGAAAGGCGATGAGCAGCCCGAGCGCGTTCACCGTGAGCGTGTTGACCATGAGCCGCTCGAACTGGAACGACTCGATGAAACGGGTGAAGTGCTCCAGGCCCACCCACGGGCTGCCGGTGAACCCGTCGACCGGGTTGTAGTCGCGGAACGCGATCTGGGCGCCGAACATCGGCCAGTACTTGAAGACCAGGACGTAGATGACGGCCGGAGCAAGTAGTACGTATAACTGCCAGGACCTCAGCGCCCTCCGCCACCAGGGCGTGCGGCGCGCGACGATCGTCGCCCGGGCCTCTGTGTGAGCTGTCATTCGTGCACCTTCGCACTCGCCACCGATCCGCGAGGGACCAGTGAGCACTCGATGGGATGGTTGTTCGCCTTCTCGGAGCGCGCTCCGAGAAGGGATTCCAGGGCGCTGCGGGCCATCTGCTCGAACGGTAGCGCCACGGTCGTCAGCCCCGGGTCCAGGTACGGCGCGAGCGTCTCTTGATCGTCGAAGCCGACGATCGAGCAGTCCTCGGGGACCCGGAGCCCGAGCGCCTCGAGGGCGCGGTAGGCACCCCAGGCAGTCCGGTCGTTGCCGCAGAAGATCGCGGTCGGCACGACGGTGCCCTCCATGAGCTCGCGGGTCAGGGCCAGGCCGTCCTCGACCACCCCGCCCCCGTAGCGCACGAGCCGCTCGTCGAACTCCACGCCCGCCTCGTGCAGTGCCCGGCGATAGCCGGCCAGCCGGCCGATCCCGGCGGGCAGGTCGCTCTCGGGGGGCTGGATGTTGATCATCGCGATACGCGTGTGCCCGGCGTCGAGCAGGTGTCGCGTCGCGGTGTAGCCGCCCAGCTCTTCGTCGGGGAAGAAGCTCGGCACCTTGCCGTCCACCTCGCGCGCGTTGAGGACCACGGCGGGGGTGTCCTCCAACGCAGCGGGCAGGCGCACGACCCGGTGATACATCGAGCCGTAGACCACACCGCGCACCCGGTAGGAACGCATCATGTCGATCGCGGCCTCCTCGAGTGCGTTGTCCCCGAAGGAGTCGACGCTCAGGATCACGTGCCCGGTCTCCCAGGCCAGCTCCTGCGCTCCCTTCAGCAGGCGGCCTGCAAAGGGCGCGCTGGCGACCTCGTCGGAGACGAACCCGATCAGGCCGGACTCGCCGCTGCGCAACGACTTCGCGAACGCGTTCGTCCGATAGTCCAGCTCGCGCACGGCCTCCAGGATCCGCTCACGCGTGGCGTCGGAGACCCGCCCACGGCCGGCCCCGTTGAGGACGAGGGAGACCGACGCCTGCGAGACGCCCGCCAGGCTGGCGACGTCCCACATGGTCGGCTGCTTGGAAGAACCGTTCGCACCGCGCGCCATGCCTACCGCCCCCTCGTGGGCCGGACGCCACCGTGACGTCATTCGTATAACTGCCTGCTGGTGAAGGAGATTAGGAGAACTCGGCTGAGCGTGTCAACCCTCGGAGGGCCGGCCGAACTCGCGGCTGCCGCGCCGCCTAGGCTGTCGGCGTCGATGCGCCTTGGCCCGCGATGGGCCGCGTCTTCGCAGGTCAGAGCTTCGCGGAATGGCCCACAGCACTCACGACGAAGGCCCCCTGCTCAGCGTTTCCGCTGGTCAGGGGGCCTTCTGCGACGGGTGGGCGATACTGGGTTCGAACAAGCAACTTCCGCCGCTCTGACCAGCATCGACGATGCTTCTGAACCTGCCGTGGGCCACCAGCGGGCCAACGATCCGCAACTCAGTGAGCTGGACTCACAGCTGGGACGGAGCCGTTGTAGGCGAGTCCGTGGCATCCATCGTACCGATCCCCTCGAGACGAGGGACGGCAGGGAACTCGTCCCGTAGCGCACCGGCCGTCCGTCCCACCGATTCCTCGCAGCAGAGTGTCGTGCGACCCCTTCCCGACTCATGCTCGGCGCGGTCAGCAGGCGCGGGCGTCAGAGGGTGAGTCCTGGCGCCGCCTCGCTTCATGGCCAGACCCCGCCGGATCGGTTGACGTCATCCACACGGGCGGGCAGGCTGTCACCACGATCCGGACAATGATGTCCGGTTGGTCCGAGGGGAGCACAGCGTGACGAGGGAGAGCACCGACGGACAGATCTACGACGTCGTGGTGGTGGGGTCGGGCGGTGCGGCGTTGTCCACGGCGCTCGGCGCCGTGGACGAGGGCATGTCCGTGCTGATGATCGAGTCCACGGACCGGTGGGGCGGCAGCACCGCCATGTCGGGCGGGGGCATGTGGTTCCCGAACAACGCGCTCATGCGCCGCGCCGGCGTGGCCGACTCGCGCGAGGAGGCGCTCGCCTACCTCGAGGCGTGCGTGGGCGACGTCGGGCGGGCGTCGGACCGGGCGCGGAAGGAGGCGTTCGTCGACGGCGTCGACGACTTCGTCGCGACGGCGGAAAGGCACGGTGTGGTGTTCGCGCGCGCCACGGACACCCCCGACTACTACCCCGAGCTGCCGGGCGGCAAGATCGGGCGCGCCATCGAGGTCAAGCCGCTGGACTCCAAGGCCCTCGGGGACCTGTGGGGCACGCTGCGGGTCACGGTCGCCCTGCCCGCCATGACCGACGACGTCTGGCTGCTGAACCGCGCGTGGTCCACAGTCTCCGGGATGGTCCGCGGCGCCAAGGTGGTCGGCCGGATCGCCGGGGGCCTCGTGACCGGCAAGCGCCTCGTGGGCATCGGCACGGCCTGGGCGACGGCGTTCGGCAAGGCCGTGCTGGCCGACGGCGGCGTGCCCCTGTGGCTGAGCTCGCCGCTGGAGAGCCTCGTGGTCGAGGGCGACCGGGTCGTCGGGGCGCGCGTCGCCCGCCCGTCGGGGACGGTGACCGTCCGCGCCCGCCTGGGCGTGATGATCGCGGGCGGCGGCTTCGAGTCCAACCCCGAGTGGCGGCAGAAGTACCACGGGATCGACGGCGCGCCCTCGGGCAACCCCGGCAACCTCGGCGTCCCGATCGCGGCCGCCCGCGAGGCGGGCGCCGCGCTGGAGCTCATGGACGACGCATGGTGGGGCGCCTCCATCGCTCCCCTGCCCGGCAGCCGCCAGGGAACGTTCGTGGTCGGCGAGCGGTCGATGCCGCACTCGATCATCGTCGACTCCCACGGCGAGCGGTTCGCCGACGAGTCCGAGTCGTACGTGGACCTCGGCCACCACATGCTCGCCCACGACGGCGGCAAGGGCCCGTACTGGATGATCGTCGACGGCCGCTACCCGCTGAAGTACTTCCGCACCTTCGCGATGGACCCTCGCGCCGTGAGGGCGATGAAGGCGGCGGGCATCCAGGTCAGGGGCCGCGACCTCGACGCGCTCGCGGCTGCGATCGACGTCGACCCCGTCGCGCTGCGCGCCACCATCGAAAGGTTCAACGGGTTCGCCCGCGCGGGGATCGACGGCGACTTCGGCCGCGGCAACTCCGCCTACGACCGCTACTACGCCGACCCCACCGTCCGTCCCAACCCGAACCTCGCCCCGCTCGAGCGCGGGCCCTTCACCGCCTACCGGCTCGTGGTCGGCGACCTGGGCACCAAGGGCGGGGTCGTGACCGACGCCGACGGGCGGGCCCTGCGCGAGGACGGCACCGTCATCCCCGGCCTCTTCGCGGCCGGGAACTCCTCCGCCTCGGTGATGGGCCGCACCTACCCCGGCCCGGGCGCGACCATCGGCCCCGCCGCGGTGTTCGGGCTCCGCGCCGCGCGCTTCATGGCACGCGACGCGGCACCCGAAGCGGGCTGAGCCGGCCCCTCAGCGCGACCGCAGCCAGCGCACCGACGCGTCGACGGCCGCGAACGCATCGCCAGGGGCGTGGTCGTACTCGACGACGTCGAGCTCGCGGCCCGGCGCAGCGTCGAGGATCGCGCCCAGCGGCAGCTCGCCCTGGCCGGCAGGCCGCTGGTCGAGGGACGCGGCGTCATACCCGCCGGACTGCCCGTCGTGTCGCCCTGCCGCGGCGAACGGGTCGTGCGTGACGACGCCGTCCTTGACGTGCAGCGCCACCACCCGGTCGCCCAGACGGCGCAGCAGGGCCGGCACGTCCTGCCCGGCCACGGCCGCCCAGAACACGTCCACCTCGAGCACCACCCGGTCGTCGAGCAGGGAGACGAAGTACTCGTAGGCGGAACGCCCGTCGACCTGCGCGTGGAACTCGAACGAGTGGTTGTGGTACCCGAGGCGCAGCCCGAGCCCCGCCGCCTGCTCGGCGGCGCGGTTCGCCCGCTCCGCCGTGCGCGCGACGTCGTCGGACGTCCGCCAGCGCCCCGCGGGGACCATGGGGTCGATCAGGGTCGTGACGCCCAGCGCGCGGGCGGCCTCGAACGTCACGGCAACGGGCGGGAGAGGCACCGTGCGCCCACCGAGCTCCAGCTCGTCGGACAGGAACGGCGAGTGGGCGGTCGGGGCCGCCAGGCCCGCCCGGGCGAATGCGTCGGCGAGCCGGTCGTCGAAGACCGTGAACGGCTCGACGGCGCCGACGCCGAGGGCGGCGATGCGGTCCAGCGTCTGGTCGAGCGCCGCCTTGTCGTCCAGGTGGTCGCGGACCGAGTAGAGCTGGACGGCGATCGCGGGCGTGGTCATGAGGATGCTCATGCGGTGGTTCCGCCGTCCGCGAGCAGCGTGCTGCCGGTCATGTACATCGACAGGTCGCTCACGCAGAACAGCACGACGCGGGCGATGTCGTCGGGGGTGCCGGTGCGGCCTGCCGGGGACGTCATCATCAGCGGTACGTCCTCGGGGAGGTCCGCCAGGTCGGGAAGCTCGACGCCCTCGGGCATCGCCGCCGCCGCGGCCAGCAGGTTGCCCTCGGTGGGCACGTAGCTCGGCGCCACGCCCAGCACGCGGATCCCGTGCGGCGCGAGCTCGAGCGCCGTCTGCCGTGTGATTCCCCGCGCGGCGTGCTTGGATCCGACGTAGGCGGCGAGGCCCGGCGCGCTCCCGCGAAATCCCGCGGTGGAGACGACGTTGACGACGACCCCGCCCCGCTCCTGGTGCGTCATGAACCGGGCGGCTTCCTGCGTGCCCACCAGCACGCCGCGGGCATTCACGGCGAAGACCCGGTCCCAGTCCTCGAACCTCACCTCGGTGAGCGGGATGCTCGGGAAGACGCCGGCGTTGTTGACCCAGGCGTCGACGCGCCCCCAGCGGTCGTCCACCAGGTCGCCGACGGCGCGCACGCTCGCGCGGTCGGTGACGTCCATCGTGGCACCGACGACGTCGGCGCCGTGGCGTGCGGCGAGCTCCGCGGCGGCGTCCTCGGCGAGGGCGCCGTCGAGGTCGCCGAGGACGACGCTCGCACCGGCCTCGGCGAGACGGCTCGCGATCGCTTTGCCCAGGCCGCGCCCTCCCCCGGTGACGACGGCGGCGCGGCCGCGCAGGCTGATGAGGTCGGCCAGGGGCATCGTGGAGACGTCCGGCACGGGCATGGTGGGGATCCTTCGTTCGTGTACGGGTGGTCGACGTGCTGAGCAGTCAGGCCGAGGCGGCGGGTGCGACCGTCGGGGCGGGGCAGGCGACCTGCACCCGGCCGGGTCCATGGGTGGACGTCGACCCGTCGGGCAGCCGCAGCTGCGCGGTCGTGCCGGACGGCACGGTGACGTCGAGGGCGAAGGTGTCGCCCTCGATCCGCCACGCCACCGCGATCTCGCCCTGCGGCCCGTCGTACGTGCCGCGGGCCCAGGTCAGGCCGGCGCCCGGAACGGACTCGACCACGACGCTCTCCCACGCGACCGAGCCCGGGTCCTGGCGCAGCCCGAGGACGTGGGTGTGCAGGAAGCGGACCACCGCCCCCTTGCTGTAGTGGTTCAACGACTCGTGCGCCTCGCCGTCGGCGTCGATGCCCTCCCAGTCCTCCCAGATGGTGGTCGCGCCCTGCTCGACCATGGAGAGCCAGGAGGGCGGACCGGTCTGGAACAGCAGGTCGTAGGCCACGTCGGCGTGCCCCGTCTCCACGAGCACCGGCAGCAGGTCACCGGTGGAGAGGAACCCGGTGGTGAGGTGGCCGCCGGCCGCGGCGACGAGCTCGACGAGCCGCTCGGCGGCGGCAGCCCGCAGCTCGGCAGGGACGAGGCCGAAGCTCAGCGCCCGGACGTACGCGGCCTGGGTGTCGGCGACGGTGCGACCGTCGGCGAGCAGGTACTCGGTCCGCCATGCCCCGAGCACCTTCCGTGCCGCCGCCGCGTACCGATCCGAGGCGTCGTCGTGACCGAGGATCGTGGCGATCTGGGCGAGCGTGGCGGCGCTGCGGTGGAGGTAGGCGGTGCCCACCTCGCCCTTGTCGGCCATGAACCAGGCGACGGGGTTCACCTTGATCGGGTCCTGGCGGGTGCCGTCGGGGCCCTTCGGCACGGGCTCGGTCCACTCGCCCCAGTGGAACGTCCCGTCCCACAGATACTGCTCGTGCGGGGCGGGTGCCTCGGAACGCTGCTGGCGGGAGTGGTGGCGGACGGTCCGGGCCGACGCCAGCTGCCAGTCGACCCAGCGGACCATCGACGCCCAGTTCTCGGCGAGCACCTGTGAGTCGCCGTAGGCTCGGTACAGCTCCCACGGCACGGCGACGATCGCGTCCCCCCAGCCCGCCGATCCGGTCATCATGGCGAGCCGGTCGTCGAGGTGGTGCTTGATGCGCCGGCCGTCGGGGGCGAAGTTCGGGATGCGGCCGTCGTCCAGCTGGTCGTCGCGCACCGACTGCAGCCACTTACGGCTGAAGCCCAGCACGTCGTAGAGCCGCGTCGCCGTGGGCACGAAGACCTGGTAGTCCCCGGTCCAGGCGAGCCGCTCACGGGTGGGGCAGTCGGTCGGCACGTCGACGGCGTTGCCGCGGAAACTCCACTCGGCGATCTCGTGCAGCCGGTTCAGCTCCGGTGCGCTGCAGGCGAACGTGCCCGTGCGCCGCAGGTCCGTGTGCACCACCTGCATGGTCACGCCGGAAGGGTCCAGGGGTCCGCCCTCCCGACGAAGGCGCGCGTATTGGAAGCCGTGCACCGTGTGGCGGGGTTCGAACACGCTCGTCACACCGTCGGAGACGACCTCGTCGCGCTGCGAGAACGCAACGGCGCCGCCGTCCCCGGAGGAGTCCAGATGCGAGGTGTCGAGATCGCCGTCCGGGCCGACGTGCTCGCCGTGGTCGATCACGGTGCGCGTGCCCGCCCTGCCCAGCCCGTCGACCCGCAACCATCCCGACGCGTTCTGCCCGAAGTCCAGCACCCACGTGTCCTCGTCGGTCCGCCACGACCGCACCGGGGCGCGGGTCTCGACCACCCGCACCGGCGGGGCCGGCGACCAGGTGATCGGCGGGGCCGTGACCTGGTCGACCAGGACAGGCTGCGGGACGGCCTCGAGGTGCCCGGCACGGTGATCCGTGGTCTGGCCGGCCATGAGGTCGGCGCGGGTGATGCTCGAGCGCGCGGAGGTCCATGTGCCGTCGCTGCGGACCACGGTGCTGGTGCCGCCCGAGAGCTCGAGGTGCAGCTCGACCCGCGCGGCGAGGGTCGTGCCCCAACCGGCGGGCATTCGGAACGCGCCGACCTGCCCGCGGAACCAGCCGTCGCTGAGCACCACCTCGAGCCGGTTCTCCCCCGCCCGGACGGCCTGCGTGACGTCGCTGACCTGGGCGTACAGCGTGTCCTCGTACGAGGTGCTGCCCGGGTTCAGCAACGCCGTCCCGGCCCGCTCGCCGTTCACGAACGCCTCGTACACGCCCAGCGCGGTGGCGTACAGACGTGCCCGCACCACCTCGCCCTCGACGGCGAAGCCCGCGGCGAGGACGTGCGCGGGGCGCTCGCCGTTGCCGGGGTCTCCCGCCTCGACGGGGCTGATCCAGCGTGCCTGCCAGTCGGCGTCGGCGAGCCCGACCTCGAAGGCCGCCCAGCCGGAGACGACCTCACCGTCCCCGCCGCGCACCGACACCCGCCACCGCACCGCCGCACGGCTGGGCAGCGGCTCCCACGGCCAGGGCACGAACCGATGCGCGGGCCCGACGTCGCGCGGCGGCAGCGCCTCGCCGTCCACCTCGGCCTCGAGCAGGGCCCCGGCCACGGCACCGACCGACGTCGGCAGGGTCCACGACAGCCGGGGTGTCGGCCCGGTGACCGGGAACTGGTCCCCGCCGGAGTCGACCTGGAGCAGGAGGCTCACAGCCGCCCTCGCTTCGCGACGCCGCCGAGCCATGCGAGGCTCGGCTTGGGCGTGCGCACGAAGGTCTCGCGGTCCACGGCGACGAGCCCGAAGGTGGGCGCCCAGTGACCCCACTCGTAGTTGTCCAGCAGGCTCCAGTGCAGGTAGCCGTGCACCGTGATGCCGTCGGCCATGGCGGCGGCGAGCCCCTCCAGCGCCCCGGTCGTGTAGGCGATGCGGCGCTCGTCGTCGGCGGTGGCGATGCCGTTCTCCGTGACGAGGATCGGCAGGCCGGTCACCTCGTGGGTGTGCCGTACCGCCACGCCGAGAGCATCGGGCCGGTACGCGGTGCCCACCAGGGTGTTGTCGGGGTGGTCCGGGTAGGGCTCGATCCCGTCGGTGGTGACGTACTGGACCGAGTAGGACTGCACGCCGACGAAGTCGTCCCCGGCCGAGCCCTCGAGGTACAGGTCCTCCCACACCCACGAGAGCTCCTTCATCTTCTCCTCGCCGCCGGGCCGGGCCTGGTAGGCGCGGTTCGCGACGCTCCAGCCGATCTTCGCGCTCGTCCGCGCGCGCAGCACCTCGCGGGCGGCGTGGTGGGCGCTGACGAAGACCTTCCCGATCTCCGCGTCCGGGGTGGGCAGCCGCAGGGGCCGGGGCCCGTTGTCGACGGTGGGGCTGGACCACTCGTCCCCGCCCTCGGCAGGCGTCGCCGCGGCCGCCGTCCTGCGCGTCATGTCCCGCGCCAGCGCGGTCATCATCGAGAGCATGTTGGGCTCGTTCATCGTGACGACCCACTCGACGCCGTCGAGGATGCGCGTCACGACCTCGACGTACCGGGTGAACAGGTCGACGGCGTCGTCGGCGAGCCAGCCGCCGCGCTCGGCGAACCAGCGCGGGTTGGTGAAGTGGTGCAGCGTCACCACCGGGACCAGGCCCAGCTCGAGGGCGGTGTCGATCATGCGCCGGTAGTGGGCGAGCTCGGCGTTCGAGAAGAGGCCTTCCTCCGGCTCGATGCGGGCCCACTCGACGCCGAAACGGTAGGCGTTGCAGCCGGCGCCGGCGAGCAGCTGCATGTCCTCGCGGTAGCGGTGGTAGGAGTCGCAGGCGTCGCCGCTGCGCTCCATGCCGGGCACGCGGCCCTCGTTCGCCCAGAAGTCGGAGCCGACGTTTCCTCCCTCGATCTGGTGCGGGGCGGTGGAGGCTCCCCAGAGGAAGGCGGGCGGGAAGCTGGTCGGGGCGGTGTGGCTCATGGTGTCGGCGTCCTGGTCCTTCGGGGTCACTTGGCGATGGTGTTCAGCTGGGCGTTCAGGGCCGCGATCTGTTCGACGGGCACGCCGCCGGCCTGCCGGATGAGCTTCACGAGGCTCGTCCGGTCGACGATGGCCTGCATCGCCGGCGGGATCTCGACGCCCCGGCCCACTTCGCCGCGGCTGGTCGCGAGGCCCTCGAGCACGGCGGCGATCACGCGGGCACCGTCCTCGGACTGCTTGATGTCGCCGAGCGTGTCGCGGATCGAGAAGAAGCCGTCGCGGACGGGCACTTCGGCGTCGTCGAACCAGTTGGCGATGGTCGTGGTGGGCATGACGGTCGCCTCGGGGACCTCGTCCACCTTGTGCAGCACGACGGTGTCGACGAGGCCGCCGGACCGCGCGGTGATCTTGTGCTCGCCGGTCAGGGGCACCCGGAAGCGGAAGGCCCGGCGTCCCTCGACGGTCGCGTGCTCCACGCCGTCGACGAGCAGGGAGACGCTCGGCTGGTTGGAGTAGACGATTACCTCGGTCACGTCCTCCACCCGATCGGCCCGGCGGCGGCCCGCCACGTGGACGAAGGGTTCGCTCGACCACGCCGCCTTGTACAGGTAGAAGGCGTCCTTCTTCAGGGAGCGGTCGAAGGAGACCAGGCCCTTCTGGTTGCGGCCGGTCACCCCGCCCTCGTCGCGGCCGGCGGAGCCGAAGTCGGCGAGGTTCCACACGTGCGTGGCCCACAGCCAGGGCCGCTGCTCGATCATCGTGAGCATGTGCTCGTGGTACAGGGCCTGGTAGCCCTCGGTGTAGTCGCCCTTGGCGGGCTCGGCGGACTGGAACCGCGGGTTCGCGTCGGCCCCGTACTCGGACAGGCCGATCGCGACGTCGGGGTGCGCCGCGTGGAAGTCGTCGAGCCAGGTGTCGTTGTCGCCGGGCTCGCCCACGTACCAGCCGAAGTAGAGGTTGTACGACATGACGTCCGGCACGGTGACCAGGGGGTGGTCGGTCTCGAGCATGAACAGGTGCGCCATCGCGGTCAGGCGGGTGGGGTCGAGCTCGTGGGCGAGGTCGTTCAGCTCGTGGTGGGCGGCGAGCACGTCGTCCCCCGCGCCGGCGAGGGTGATCTCGTTCGACAGGCCCCAGCTGACGATGCTCGCATGGTGGCGGTTCTGCACGATCAGGTCGGTGAGCTGGTCGCGCGCGTTGTCGGTGGCGCCGGGCAGGAACACGGTGACCGGGGGGATCTCCGCCCCCACCACGATCCCCGCCTCGTCGCACAGGTCGTAGAACCGCTGGTCGTGCTGGTAGTGGGCGAGCCGCACGGTGGTCACGCCCAGCTCCTTCAGCAGGGCTAGGTCCGTCTGCTTCATCTGCTCGGTGATCGCGTTGCCGACGCCCTCGTGGTCCTGGTGGCGGGACACGCCGCGCAGCGGGTACTCCTCGCCGTTGAGCAGGAAGCCGCGCTGCGGGTCGACGGCGAACTCGCGGCAGCCGAAGCGCAGGTCGACCGCGTCGAGCACGTCCTCGCCGGCGAGGAGCTCGGCGCGCGCGGTGTAGAGGTGGGGGTCGCGCAGCCCGTGCCAGCGGCGCACCTGCTCGACGGGGAGCGTGACGGTCGCCTCGCCGCCCGTGACCGGCACGGTCGCGGTGGCCTCGCCGTCGACCGTGAAGCGCACGGCCGTGGCGCGAGCGGCGCTGTCCACGACCCGCGCGCTCAGCGCCACGTCGGCGCGGTCCCCGTCGAGCGCCGGGGTCACCGTGAGTCCCGGGCCGCCGTGCTCGTCGAGCGCGAAGTGCGCCGGCCCCACGGTGATGAGCCGGACGTCGCGGTAGATGCCGCCGTAGAAGGTGAAGTCCGCCTGCTGCGGGTAGACGTGGTCGTTCGCGGCATTGTCCACGACGACCAGCAGGGTCCGCGCGCCCTCGCGGAGGCGGTCCGTGAGGTCCACCCGGAAGGTCGAGTAGCCGCCGTCGTGCCGGGCGAGGAGCTCGCCGTCCAGGTACACCTCGGCGGAGGAGTTCACGCCCTCGAACTCGACCCAGGTCGCCACCCCCGGCCTGTCGGCCGCGACGAGGCGCGCGTAGGTGGCCCGGCCACGGCGGTACTCACCGCCGGTCTGCCCGTCGACCGCGTTCCAGGTGTGCGGAACGGTGATCCGCTCCCCCGCCGCAGCGACGTCCTCCCAGCTCGCGGCAGGCAGCTCGTCGGGCGCGAACGCCCAGCCGTCCGGGATCGGTGTGACCTGCCTCGGGCTGGCGGGAGTCGGCGTCATAGAGGTCTCCTTCGACAAGAGCGTCGGCGTGTGCCGCGACATGCGCCACGGTACGAACGACCGTCGCCCGAGTGATAGAACTGGCCGCGCACGATCAGTACTGATCCGGCAACGGCTGAGCCGCCCGAAGGAGGGCCCCACGATGACGACGTCGGCCGCCGCGCCCACCACCGACCTCGATCAGGTCTGCGCCGTCCTCGCCCAGGTGCTGAGCTGCCCGGTGGTCCTGACGGAACTGGTCCCGTCGGCCCTCGCCGACTTCGAGACCGCGCACTGCCTCGACCCGCACCTCCAGCCCGCCTTCACCGCCACCGCGCTCCGCGCGTTCGTGCGTGAGATGGAACCCCAGGTCGTCCACGAGATCCTCGAGCCGCTCGGGATGGCGGTGGCCCTGGTGTGCTGGGACGACCGGCTGGTGCTCGTCGGCCCGTACACGCACGAGCCGATGCACCCCGGTGTCGCCGAAGAGGTGATGAGCCGGCTCGGCATCTCCGGCTCGTACCTGCGGCTCTACAAGCTGTATCGCACCCGTTACCCGATCGTGGACGCCGAGTACGTGCACCGGAGTGCCGCGGCGCTGCTGCGCGCCGCGGGCAGCGAAGACCTGCTAGGCAGCCTGCGCCAGGTCAAGGCGGAGGGCGGCACGATGGCGCCGGGCCGCGGGGAGGCGCCGCAGTCGGCGTCCTTCGCGGTGATCGAAGAGCGGTACCGCCTGGAGCGGGAGTTCATGGACGCGGTCGCCGAAGGCGCGGCCGAGCGGGCGCTGGCCGCGCTGCAGCGGCTGGCAGGCATGCCCCAGACCATGAACTACCTCAGCACCCCGTTCCTCGGCACGACGATCCTGCGGATCATGGCGCGCGTGGCGGCGCAGCGCGGCGGGCTCCCCCCGGTGACGATCGACGCGATCTCACAGGAGTACGCGCAGCGCCTGCACCGCATCGGCCACACCGCCGACGTGCGGCGGACGGCCGCCTTCACCGCACAGATGGTCGCCGACTTCTGCCGCGCCGTGCGCCGGAACCACCAGCGCGGGTACACGACACTGGTGCGGCAGGTGACCGACGAGATCGACCTGCACCTGAGCCACCAGGTCTCGACCCAGGAGCTCGCCGAGCGGCTCGGGGTCTCCCCGTCCACGCTCGCGCGACGCTTCAAGGCCGAGACCGGTGCGACCGTTGCCGCCTACGTCGCCCGGCAGCGGTCCGAGCGTGCGGCGCGGCTGCTCGCCACCACCTCCCAGCCCGTGCACGACGTCGCCCTGGTCGTCGGCTATGAGGACGCGAACTACTTCGTCAAGGTGTTCCGCGCCGCGTACGGGATGACGCCCACGACGTACCGCGCCGCTCACGCGGAGTGAGCCGGCGTACGGCTGCCGCCACCGAGCTCACGGGACGAGCATCGCGACGTCCCGGCGCTCGGCGCCATGGCGGGCGTACCCGAAGCTGGCGGGCCTCCCGTCAGCGGCCGGCTCGAAGCGGAGCCGCGTGGGCTCGGAGCCGGCGAGGGGTGTCCACGTGACGCGCAGGTGCATCTCCCCCGGCACGGGACCGGACAGCTCGACGTCGGCCTCGTACACCGTGTCGGCGGTGAAGGAGCTGGTCACGCGCTCGACGCCGTTCCACACGGAGGCGCCGTCGTCGCTGTAGCCGACGTAGCGCACCTGCCCGGTCGCACCCGTACCCCGGGCCAGGTCCGGCGGGATGTGTTCGATCTCGAGGTAGCCGCCGTGCCGCCCGGCGACCCGGGCGGCGGTCACCGGCTCCGGCGGGTCCCACAGCGCACGTTCCGCGGCCTCGCCGCGCAGCGCGTACGGGACCTCGTCGGGGACCGCGGCCGGCGGCACCGGCACCCCGGGGACGACGTCGAGCAGCCGGGCCCGCCGGACCCGGATGTCCCGCACGGGCTGGGAGAGCTCGGAGCCGCGGGGAGTCTCGAGCCAGGCGCAGCGGCCGCCGTCCGGGGTGCCAGGACATCGGTGAGACGTAGACCCATTCCTCGGCCGGGTCGTGCAGGGCGACGCCCTGGTAGGTGGGATCGGCCTGCGAGCGGGCCAGGTCGACGAGCACGGGCCCGGAGTTGCCCGGCCGATGGTCGCGCACCCCGGTGACGCTGTAGGAGTAGGCGCTCCAGGCGATGGCAGACAGCGCGTTCCCCGACCGTGGGCGTGGCAGCAGCCCGAGCACGCCCAGGTCGGTGGTTCGCGAGGCGCGCGTGGTCATCACGAGCCCGAGCCGCTCGTCCGGCGAGAAGATGGTGGTCTCGTCGTAGCCCGGACCGCGAGTGACGGCGCTGAGCCCGTCGGAGTCCAGAGCCTGCACCACGGAGTCCGGGAGGAAGCCGTCCACTCCCCCGACCGCCGAGATCGCGCGGCCGCCGCGCACGAACTGCTTGACCTCACCGCCGCGGGAGGGCTGCGGGAGCACGCAGCCGGGATGCTCGGGGTCCGGACGGAACGGTTCGACCGTGCTGATGAGCTGAGGGTTGACGACCTCGTAGGCGTCGGCGGTGCGACGGAGCCTGCCGAGCCCGGCGGCGGCGCCCATGTCGGCACGCAGGATGGTCCAGGCGACGTGCTCGCCGTCCGGGGCGACGATGATCTCCGACCAATGGTGCGTGGTGCCGGGGTCTTCCTCCTGCCGCCACGGGTAGCGCACGTCGACGAGGCGGGCCTCGGTCGCGGTGTCGAGATCGGGGGCGCACTCGAGCACGTAGTCGCCGAGCAGCACCCGGCGGTTGTCGGGGAACACCATGGCCCGGATGCCGTTGGCGCGAGGATGCTGCGCGACGGGCCCGGAGAACACGTGGTGGTACCCGCTGCCGCCGTCCTCGATCGTCGCCACGTGGAAGATCTGCCGGTCAGCGGGGTCGTCGGCGCGACGGTACAGCAGGAGCATCCTGCCCGACGGCGTGTAGGTGGCGTAGGTGTCGAGAGCATCCTGCGGCAGCGGGACGGTATCGACGTCGATGCGGCCGAACTCCTCGCTCGTCAGCCGGATGCCCTCGCCACGCTGGGTCATGGTGTCCATCGGATGGCTCCTCGGTCCTGGTGTCGTTCAGCCTGCGGTGGTCGCGGGCTCGGCCTCCTGCAGGGCCGCCTTCCGGTCTGCCACCCGCTTCTGTACCTCGATCATCTCGGTGCGGGTGAGCTTGTAGCCGCGCATGGCCGCCAGCGTGCAGACCCAGCCGAGGATCGGCAGGCCGAAGAACAGGAGCAGCGTCATCAGCAGGATCGGGGTGGTCGACGTGTCGGTGGGCTGGGGCATCACCGACGTGAACCCGATCAGCGCCACCGCCCCCAGGGCGAGCGTGGCACCGAGCGACGAGATGATCTGGTCGATGACGTTGTACGTCGCGGTGACGGTGGCGGGAAGGTACTTGCCGGAACGGTCCAGCTCGTAGTCGATGATGTCGGCCCGCATCGCGCCCGAGGCGACCGTCACCACCATCGACGCACCGTTCAGCAACAGGTACACCGCGAAGAAGACGATCGCGAGCGGCAGGCTGCCGAGGACGGAGCCCATGTCCACCACCAGGCAGAACATGGTGAGCAGCACCGCGAGGACCAGACAGATCCAGGTCCAGGTGACGGTCGCGGCCTTCGAGCCGTACTTGCCGTTGTAGCGGGCCCCGAAGATGGCGAACAGGATGCCGGGGAGGATCGCGACCAGGCTGAGGATCGAGCCGAGCTGCATGTTGCCCAGCAGGATGCCCCACATGAGCGTGGCGATCACGGCCTGCGACCTCACCACCTGGGCGAGCTTGTCGGACGCGCCGCTGATCAGATAGCGCTGGAAGGGGCCGTTGCGGACGAGCAGGTCCCACATGTCGCGCACGGAGACCTCGGCCTTGGTGAGCGTGGCCGACAGGTGCGCGAAGCTCTCCGGCCTGTCGATCCTGGACACGCCGAGGCACGCAAGGATCTGGAACACGAAAGAGCAGGCCACGTAGGTGATCGCGGTCTCGCTGAGCATCTCCACGGTGAACCGGTTGCCGTGCCGGGGAAGGAACACCACGGTGGAGATGATCGAGAAGATCGCGGGCACGAAGTACGCATAGACAGTGGCCCACACCTGCACCGTCGGCCGTTGGCGGGGGTCGTTGGTGAGCACGGGGCCCGACATCTGCCCTGCGATGTCGTTCATCGAGGAACCCACGATGTACACGACGTACACCGCGACGAAGAACCCCGCACCGAGCCCGGTGTCGGAGCCCCACACGAACAGCATGAGGATCGCGAGCGATCGGATCAGCCAACCACCGAGCATGAAGAACCGCAGCTTGCCGAACGGGAATCTCACCTTGTCGATGATCAGCGCGAGCACGGGGTCGATCACACCGTCGAACACGCGCGTCACGGTGAGGATCACGCCCGCCACGGCGACCGCGATGCCGTAGCCGGCGTTCTGCAGGTAGCTCATGAGGCCGACCAGCGTGTAGAAGATCATCGCCGAGCCGTTGTTCATCTGGGAGAAGGCGATCTCCCACGTGCGGGCACGGCGGTACGTCACGCCGTCGGCCTCGCTCGCCGTCTGCTTCGGGCTACGCGCCATCGCGTCCACGCTCCTCGAGGTCATTCTCCCGGTCGAGCAGGCGACGGGTCGTTCCGTCGACGCCGGCGAGATGACGGCAAGGTTAGGGTCGGGGCAGGAGCCCGAGATAGAAGCAGGTCGGCAGAAGCAGTATCGATCCGGCACTTCTCCCGGGGAGGATCGAGCGGCCGGCGACAGGCGCCGGCCGCTCGGTCCGGGTCAGCCGCCGTTGGACTGTCGCACACCCTCGGCGAGCGCATCGAACCGGTACACGTACCCGCCGTCGGGACCACTGACGGTGACGTACGCATCCGTGGTGCCCGGCCGGATGGCGAGGTTGGTCGCGGACTCGAGTTCCCCGTCCTTCGCCGGCACGACGACGACGCCCTTGTGCCGCCCGTCGGGCCCGAACACCAGAACCCTCGGCTCGCCGTGCACGCCCTGATAGACGTTCCCGTCGGCGTCGACCGCGTTCGAGTCGGTCTGGCTGGTGCCGCCGTCGACGTACATCGCGGTGTGCCCGGCGGTCACGGCGGTCCGTTCGGCGTTCAGCATGAGGCGGTCGATCCGGTTCGCGTCGACATGGCTCACCCAGAGGGCCTGGCCGCTCAGGTCGAAGGAGATCCCGTTGGGGTTGGGCTGGTGCTCGGCCAGCACGGACCCCTCGCCGGTCTCGGCGTCGATGCGCAGCACGCGGCCTGACGGCTCGGCGTCGGGGTAGGCCGTGTATGCGGAGTCCGTGACGAACATGTTCCCGGCTTCGTCGAACGCGAGGTCGTCGGGCCGCATCGCCCGCCCGTCCACCGACCCCTCGAAGACCACCCGGGGGTCGCCGCCGTCGGGGGTGACGCTGACGATCCGTCCCCCGACGTAGTCGGTGAGGTACAGGCGGCCGTCGACCGGGCTGAGCTGCGCCGAGGTGTACGCGCCCGAGTCGTCCGTGTAGATCGTCTCCGTGGCCCTCGAGTCGAGATCGACCGCCACGACCTTCGGACCACCGGGCGGTGCCGTGACGTCCACGAGGTACAGGCGGCCGTCCTCGCCGAAGACGGGGCCCTCGAGCAGGGTCGGCGCCGGCTCTTCGCGCGGCCCGGCGACCTGGAGCACCTGGCGGGCACGCTGCACCTTGGGCTGGTCGAGTCCTGCCGCCGGCGAGTGCTCGGCCGGCGCGGCGGAGGCCGACGCGCACCCCGCCAGAGCCAGCACCGGCACGACGGCGGCCCAGGCGCCGGCGCCGCGGCGCTTCGTCGTCGTGCGCGTCATGCCCGCACCCCCGCCGCCGTGGCCTCGCCCGGGCCCTGCCCGGCGGCCTCGCCGACACCGACGAGGACGTCGCCCATGTCGCCCTCGCGCCACGCGGCGAGCAGGCGGTGGAAGGCGACCGGGCCGGGGCTGTACGACGTCGGCGCCGCTCGCCGCGTGCCCTCGCCGTTGTAGTAGCCCGGCGTGCACTCGGCCAGGAACCGGGAGTTGTCGGTGGCGACCTCCACGATCGTGTCGCACCAGGCCGCCTCGGCCTCCGCGGTCGGCTCGACGTACCGGGCGTCCGCCTTGCGGGCGGCGGCGAGCACGGCGGCGATGTGCTCGGCCTGCTCGGAGAGGATGTGCACGAAGTTCACCGAGTTGGCGTTCTGCATCGCCCCGAGGTGGAACAGGTTCGGGAAACCGTGCGAGAAGAAGCCGTGCAGGGTGCGCGGGCCGCGCGCCCAGGCCTCGAGGAGCGTGGTGCCGTCGCGCCCGTGCACCGGCATCGTTCCCGAGACCACCCCAGAGACCCCGACCTCGAACCCCGTGGCGAAGACGACGCAGTCGACCTCGTACTCGGTCTCGCCCACGACGACGCCGGTCTCGGTCATGCGCGTGATGCCGCCGTGGTCGGCGGTGTCGACCAGGGTGACGTTCTCGCGGTTGAACGCCTGCAGGTACTGGTCGGAGAACCCCGGCCGCTTGCACATGTACCGGTACCAGGGCTTGAGCGCCTCGGCCGTCGCGGGGTCCTCGACGACCTCGTCCACGCGGGCACGGATCTGGTTCATCTTCGCGAAGTCGGCCAGCTCGTCGAGCCGCTCGCGCTCGGCCGGGTCGAGAGAGGTGTCCACCGCGCCGGTGATCATGTGGCGCTGGAGCCGCGCGGTCGACGTCCAGCCGTCCTGCGTGAGGTCCTCGTCCACCTCCTCGCCCGAGAGGATCGCGAGGAAGTTCTCCATCCGCTCCCGCTGCCAGCCGGGCTTGAGCGAGGCCGCCCACGCGGGGTCGGTGGGCCGGTTGTCGCGCACGTCGACCGACGACGGCGTGCGCTGCATGACGTACAGGTGCTCGGCGTCCCGGGCCACGTGCGGGATCACCTGCAACCCGGTCGCGCCCGTGCCGACGACGGCGACCCGCTTGTCCGCCAGCCCGGTCATCCCGCCGTCGGCAGTCCCACCCGTGTAGCCGTAGTCCCACCGGCTGGTGTGGAACGTGTGCCCCCGGAAGTCCTCGATCCCGGGGATACCCGGCAGCTTCGGCTGGGTCAGCGTGCCCGAGGACACGACGACGTAGCGGGCGCGCATGACGTCGCCCCGGTCGGTCGACACGACCCACTCCGCGGCAGCCTCGTCCCAGGTCAGGTCCGTGACCCGCGTGTGGAACACCGCGTCGCGGTAGAGGCCGTACTGCTCGGCGATCCGCACGGCGTGCTGCCGGATCTCCTCCCCCGGGGCGTACCGCATCGTCGGGACGTAGCCCGTCTCCTCCAGCAGCGGCATGTACACGTACGACTCGATGTCGCAGTGGATCCCCGGGTAGCGGTTCCAGTACCAGGTGCCGCCGACGTCGCCGGCCTCGTCCATCATCCGGATCGATCCGAACCCCGCCTCGCGCAGCCGCGCGCCGGTGAGCAGGCCGCCGAAGCCGCCGCCCACGACCAGCACCTCGACCCGGTCGGTCAGCGGCTCGCGCTCGGTGCGCGGCGTGTACGGGTCCTTCGCGTAGTACCCGAACTCCCCCGCGGCGCGGACGTACTGCGCCAGACCGTCCGGCCGGATCCGACGATCACGTTCGGTGCGGTACTTCTCGCGCAGGGCATCGGGATCGATCCCGAGCTCGGCAGCGAGCTCGGTCGTACTCACGGTTCCGGTCACGGAGCATGCCTTTCGTCGGACGGGTGGGATCGCCCGGGCGCACGGGCGCCGCAGGCAACACTAACCGTACACGGATGTACGTTTTCACCCTCCCGGGAGACGGGCTCCACGTCCGACCGGTGGCTACCCTCCATGGCATGGCGACACCTCAGCGACGCGACGCCGCACGCAACCGCGAGCGCCTCATCGACGCCGCCCGGCGCACCTTCACGGACCTCGGGCCGCACGCCCCGCTCGAGGAGGTCGCCCGGACCGCCGGCGTGAGCCGCACGACGCTGCACCGGCACTTCCAGGACCGGCAGGACCTGGTGGCCACCGTGCTGGAGGAGAACGTCGCGGACATCGCGGCTCGCGCCGCAGCTCTCACCGACGCCGACGACGGCCTCGAGCAGCTGTTCCACTACCTGCTCGACGCCCAGATGCGGGCCCCGTGGCTCACCTACGTCCTCGCGACCGACAGCACCCCGGCAAGGACCCGCGAGCTCGCCGACCGCACGGCCGCGGCGCTCCGACCGCTGGTGGCCCGCGCCCGGTCTCGGGAGATCCTCCGCCCGGGCCTCGACACGCAGGACCTGCTCCTCGCCCTGCCGATGGCCATGGCCGCACAGGCCGCCATCGAGCACCCCGCCGGCTTCCTCGGTGCGGACCACGTCCGGTCGATTCTGCATCACGGGCTCTTCACGACCGATCCGCCACAAAGGGGGCTGCTGCACGGATAGGTGACGTTGATGATGTAGGGGTCCGCGTCTCCGCAGGTCAGGACGAGGGCGATACTGGAATCTGACGCCGCGACTGTGGGCCAATCATCACCGCAGGTCAGAGCGCTGCGGATTGGCCCACAGCACTCACGACGAAGGCCCCCTGCTCAGCGTTTCCGCTGGTCCGGGGGCCTTCTGCGTCGGGTGGGCGATACTGGGTTCGAACAAGCAGCTTCCGCCGCTCTGACCAGCATCGACGATGCTTCTGAACCTGCCGTGGGCCACCAGTGGGCCAACGATCCGCAACTCGCGAGAGTCGGACTCACAGCTGGGGCGCACGCCACGCAACGCGCCGTCCGCCAGCAGCCACCCTAGCGATCGTGGTGGACCGCCCGCCACGACGCCGCCGTGCAGCCAGACCCTATGTCCACCCTGCTCGAACGCTCACGCTGCAGCGAGGAGCCGGACTGGGAATCGAAGAGATCCAGGCCTTCAGCGTGTGTCGCCGGTTGATGCGGTGCGGGGCTCCTCCACCGGTGAAGCAGCTGATCGGAAGCGGAGAGCCATGATGAGCATCACCGCCGTCGTCACGAGGTAGAACCCGTGAAGGAACCAGACCGGACCGAACGGCAGGCTGGCTACGTAGAACGTGTAGATGACGTTGCCGAGGTTGGCGAGGGCGAGGGACGGCCGGCTGTAGGAGGCGAGGTCGCGCGACCGAATGGCCTTGACGACCATCGGGAGGTTCGCCGAGGCGAACAGCACGGTCGACAGAACACCTGCGAGGGCTGTCAGATTCATCGGGACTCCAGCGGGCGAAGGGACGGCTCACCGCTGTCCGGTCGCCCGGTGGTCCGGACCGTGCAGCCATTCCTCGAAGGTGGTCGATGCCGCGACATGGTCGCGCCCGCCGCGTAGCGAGCCGGATGCCAGCCCACGACCGTAGACGCCGGGGAACCGGACGCCGATGACCCGGCGTCGGATTCCGTCATATGCGAGCTGACGGCGAGCGAGTTCCGTCAGGATCTCGTCGCGTGGACCGACGAGGTCCGTGGCGCGGCCCTGCGGCGGGCCTTCGGCGAGGTCGACGAGGCGGACAGCGACGTCGCGGGCGGCGACCGGGCGCGTCAGAACGCGGGGCATGACGGCGAGCGGGCCCCTCGTCCCCGCGAGGAGCTGCCCGGCAAACTCATGGAACTGCCCGGCGCGCGCGATCGTCCAGGGGACCGGTCCGGCAGCGACCATCCGTTCCTGCGCGAGCTTGCCCGCATAGTACGAGGCGTCGATGTCGTCGATGCCGACGATGGACAGGGCCACGTGATGCCCCACGCCGGCGTCGGTCTCAGCCTCGAGCAGGTGTCGAGTCACCGTCCGGAAGTAGCGCCGAGCCCTCGATGCAGAGAGCGTCGTCCGGTTGGTCACGTCGACCACGGCGTCCACTCCGTCGAGAGCGCCCGAGATCCCGCGTCCCGTGAGGAGGTCCACCCCTGTCGCGCGACTGAGGGGGACCACCAGGTGGCCGCGCGTCCGTGCTGTGCTCGCCACGTGCACGCCGACGGTCCCGGTTGCTCCGGCTACTGCGATCTTCATCGTTCCTCCGTCACTCTGTTGCCCCGAGAGCCGCGTGTTCTGACGCCGCGCGGGATGCGAGTCCTCCACATGCTTCTCACGCGTGTGTGGGCGATCTGATCGAGGACGCACCAGGGTCGACAGCGCAGCTGTCCTCGATGTGACAGCGCGAGCCGCCTCGACCGCCGCCCTCGGCACACGTGACGAGCGCGACCGAACGGCGGTCCGACTCCACTGCGACCCTCCGACCCGTGGCGTGAGCTGCGGTGACGACGACGCCCGTCACGTCGACGCGCCCGAGCAGGTCGGAACATGCCTGATCGCGTCACGTCGAGCCTCGGCGCCCGGTCGGACATGGCAAGGCACGGCGAGGGCCAGCAGCAGGCGGCGGCCCCGCCGGCGACAGGGACGCGACGGCAACGCTCGACAGCCGCGACAACAGGGATGACAGCCGTGCTCGTCGACGCAGCGCCCCATCCACGCAGTGATGCACACAAGGGAAAGTGAGGTAGGAGACGTGATCAGTGCGGCCGGTGGCAACCCGCTACGACTGGATGCCAATCTCATCGACTTCGGGCTCGTAGCCGTCTATTTCTTCTTCGTCCTCGGCATCGGGTGGTTGGCCCGACGCCAGGTCTCGTCCAGCCTGGATTTCTTTCTCTCAGGCCGCTCCCTCCCCGCCTGGGTCACGGGACTCGCGTTCATCTCCGCGAACCTCGGCGCGGTGGAGATCATGGGGATGTCCGCCAACGGCGCGCAGATCGGCATGGCCACCATGCACTACTACTGGATCGGCGCCGTGCCGGCGATGCTGTTCCTCGGCGTCGTGATGATGCCGTTCTACTACGGGTCGAAGGTCAGGTCCGTCCCTGAGTTCATGCGACGGCGGTTCGGGACCGGCGCGCACCTGGTGAACGCGATCAGCTTCGCCGTGGCGCAGCTGCTGATCGCCGGCGTGAACCTGTTCCTTCTCGCCACGATCGTCAACGCGCTCCTGGGCTGGCCGCTGTGGGTCTCGCTCGTCGCCGCGGCCGCGGTCGTGCTCACCTACACGGCGCTCGGCGGGCTGTCGGCCGCCATCTACAACGAGGTCCTGCAGTTCTTCGTGATCGTCGCGGCGCTGCTGCCGCTGACGATCGTCGGCCTCGACCGCGTGGGCGGCGTCGGCGGGCTCGTCGACAACGTCGAGCAGTCGTTCGGACCGGAGATGCTCTCCTCCTGGCCAGGTGAGTCTCTGACCGGCTTCGACTCGCCCGTATGGTCGGTGATCGGCATCGTCTTCGGTCTCGGCTTCGTGCTGTCCTTCGGCTACTGGACGACGAACTTCGTCGAGGTCCAGCGCGCCATGGCGTCGGACTCGATCACCTCGGCCCGCACCGCACCGATCATCGGCTCCTTCCCGAAGATGCTCATCCCTCTCGTGGTGGTCGTCCCGGGGATCATCGCCAGCGTCCTGGTGCCGGAGATCACGGCGCTCAAGGAGGGCCAGGGCGACGGGACCGTGCAGTACAACGACGCGATTTTGCTCATGATCCGCGACCTGCTCCCCAACGGGATGCTGGGTGTCGCGCTCGCCGGGCTCCTGGCGTCCTTCATGGCCGGCATGGCGGCCAACATCTCCGCGTTCAATACGGTCTTCAGCTACGACATCTGGCAGCAGTACGTCAAGAAGGACAAGCCCGACGGCTACTACACACGCGTCGGACGCCTGGCGACGATCGGCGCCACAGTCGTCGCACTGTTCACGGCACTGCTGGCGTCGGGATACACGAACCTGATGGACTACCTGCAGACCCTGTTCGGCTTCTTCAACGCGCCGTTGTTCGCCACGTTCATCCTCGGCATGTTCTGGAAGCGGATGACGGCCACCGCGGGATGGGTCGGACTCAGCGCCGGCACCCTCGGGGCGGTCCTGGTCGCCGTCCTGAGCGAGGACGCCCTCGGACCCCTGAGCGTCGGGGCGATTCCGCTCTCAGGACAGGGAGCGAGCTTCGTCGCCGCCACGACGGCGTTCGTCGTCGACCTCCTGCTGAGCGTGCTCGTCACCCTCGGGACCGCACCCGGGCCCGAGCGAGAGCTGCGCGGGCTCGTGTACTCCCTCACACCGAGGTCCGACCTCGTCGACGTCGCCGCCGCTCGCCTGCCGTGGTGGCGTCGGCCCGTACCCCTCGCGGGCGTCTCGCTCGCTCTTGTCATCGGCCTGAACCTCGCCTTCCTCTGATCGGAGACCACCATGTCCGACTCGCCTCTCGCCACGCCGCACCCCAGCGACCCGGTCGGCCCCCGTCACGCCCCGGTCGCGGACGCTCAGGGCACCCACCGGCGCGCAGCCCGGGCGCTCGACATCCGCACCGTCATCGGAGCCGTCCTCGGCATCTACGGCGTGGTCCTGCTCGTGATGGGGCTCGTCGGTGCCGGGGAGACCACCGGGCGCCATGCCGACTCCGCCGTCAACCTGTGGACCGGCATCGCGCTGACCGTGGCAGCGTCTGCCTTCCTCCTGTGGGTCCGGTTCCGGCCGCTGCTCGTCTCCTCCCGAGGAGGGGCGCACCGGTTCGACTAACCGGCCGCGGCCATCGACGGTCGCCCGTGACGCCGACCGTTCGGCGTCACGGGCGACCGGTCGGCGTCAGAACGCCTGCCCCGTCGGTCGGATCAGGATCTCGTTGATCGACACGTGAGGCGGACGGGTCACAGCGAAGAGCACCGCCTCCGCGACGTCCTGCGGGTCGAGGATCCGCATCTCTCCGGCGATCCTCGCGGCGAGGTCGCGCATGGACGCGTCGCTGAGGTGGCTGGCCAGCTCGGTGTCCACCATGCCGGGCTCGACCACCACGACGCGAACGCCCTGCGGCGCGACCTCCTGGCGCAGTGCCTCCGAGAAGGCGTTGACGCCGTGCTTGGTGGCCGCGTACACGCCGCCCCCGGCCGACGCCGTGCGCCCCGACGTCGACGAGGTCTGCACCAGCGTTCCCCGGCTCGCGACCAGGTGCGGGAGGGCGGCGTGCGACACGTGCAGGGTGCCCAGCAGGTTCGTGCGCGTCATGCGCTCCCAGTCCCCCGGGTCGGCGGTCTGCACCGGACCGTTGAGCATCACGCCCGCGTTGTTGACCACGACGTCGAGCCCGCCGAGCAGCTCGGCGGCGGCGGCCACCCCGGCTCGAGCCGACGCCTCGTCGGCGACGTCGAGCGCCAGCGGCGTGATCGTCCCCGGCAGGCCGTCGGACCGGGCAGCAACCTCCTCGAGGCGATCCATGCGGCGCCCCGCGGCCACGACGCGAGCTCCCGCGCCTGCGAACGCGCTCGTGATGGCGGCACCGATGCCCGACGACGCGCCGACGACCAGGACTCTGCGATTCCTCATGTCCATCTCTCGCTCCTCAGATCTATAAGTTGACCGTGCGGTCATGTTCGACGGTAACACCAATCTGACCGATGGGTCATGTTTCTGCTAGCGTGCACGGCGAGGAGGTGGTCGTCGTGCGGGCGGACGCAGTGCGGAACCGCGAGGCCGTGGTCGTCGCCGCGGCGAGCGTGCTGGCAGGCTCGGGACTGAATGCCTCGGTGGCGGAGATCGCCGACCGCGCCGGGGTTGCCAAGGGCACGGTCTTCCGGCACTTCGCGTCCAAGGACGACCTCGTGGCGGCCGTGGTCGCCGGTCTGATCGACGACCTGGCCGCGCAGGCCGAAGCGATGCTCGCCGGGCCGGACGCCCTGCAGGCCCTGCACGACTTCCTGGCTGCCGGGATCGAGCTGCAGGCACGCGACCAGGCCTTCTGCGAGCTGGCATCGACGGCCGAGCTCGTCGTCCCCGGACTGGCGGAGCGGCGAGAGCGCCTCGAGGAGGTCGCCGAACTCCTCGCCCTCCGGGCACGAGAGTCCGGTGCGGTCCGCGCACAGATCTCCGGTCGCGACGTGATCGGGCTGATGACGGCCGCCTACCAGGGCGCCTGCGCGACCGGCGACCCGCAGCGCTGGCCCTACTTCCTCTCGCTCCTCGTCAGCGGACTGCGTCACGCCGACACCTGAGCCGACCTGATCGCACGCGCCCGGGTCACGGACTCCGCAGGACCGCACGCCGCCAACGCCCGATGAACGACGCGCACCGTCTCCTGAAGGTGAGCCGGCGCAGCTCGCTCGACGTCGGCGCACCGATCACCCGCCGGAGCGGACGATCGGCCCACAGCTCGAACCCGATGTCGACCAGCAGTCGCTCTTCCCGTTTGCTCAACATCTGAACCTCCGTGCCGGGCGCGTCGAGCTCCGGCGATGGTCGCAGGATCGACGCGCATGGGCCCGCGCGTCGGGCATCACACGACACGACCGTGCTCCCGTCCGATCCGTGACGGTGGACCTGCGACCGGCCCCCCGGACGGAGAGCCGGCGTCAGGGCGACGAGTCCTGCGCGCTCCGTGGGCCCCGGCCTGTGCCGCTGTCACGCACGGCCCCGCACCTCGGTCGAACGGTCACGAGGACATCGGGCGGTTCGCCCGGCCCGTCCGCCGACCGACGGAGGAGAGCACCATGCCCGACAACCCGCTCGTCGTGCTGCTGCACGGGGCGTTCGCCGAGTCTGCGAGCTGGTCGGGCGTGATCGCCCGGCTCCGCGCGCACGGCGTCGACACGCTCGCCCTCGCCAACCCCCTGCGCAGCCTCGTGACGGACGCGCAGTACCTGCGCGACGCCGTCGGCGACTCCGGACGTCCGCTCGTGCTCGTCGGGCACTCCTACGGCGGCATGGTGGTCACGGAGGCGGCAGCCGAGGGCCTGGGCGACGTCGCGGCCCTCGTCTACGTCGCCGCGTTCGCCCCGGACACCGGCGAGAGCGCGGTCGACCTCGCCGGCCGGTTCCCCGGCAGCACGCTCACCGACGCGCTCGAGAGCACCTCGCTCGTCGACGACGTCGACGACCTCTGGATCCGACCGGATGCCTATCACACGCAGTTCGCCGCGGACGTGCCGGAGGAGGCCGCCTACGTCGCGGCCCGGACGCAGCGCCCGGTCACGGACGTCGCACTGAACCAGGCGCTGCTCGCCGGCGTGCCGGCCTGGAAGGCGGTCCCGTCGTGGTTCGTCTTCGGCTCGGAGGACCGCAACATCCCGCTCGCAGCGCACCGGTGGATGGCCGAGCGTTCCGCCGCGCGCGGGGTGGACGAGGTGGCGGGTGCGTCGCACGCCGTCGCGGTCTCCTCACCGGACCGGGTCGCCCGCACCGTGCTCGAGGCCCTCGCCGCGACGCGCACCGCCCGGTCCTGACGGCTCCGCGGTCGAGAGGAGGCGACGATGATCACCACCACCGCGTTCGGACCGGTCTCGACGGTCGACGCCGGACCGCTCACCGTCGGGTACGTGGAGGCGGGCGACCCCGCCGGGCCGCCCGTCGTGCTCCTGCACGGCTACCCGTACGACGTGCACAGCTACGTGGGCGTCGTCCCCGTCCTGGCCTCCGAAGGGCTGCGCGTCATCGTGCCCTACCTGCGCGGGCACGGCCCGACGAGGTTCCGGGACCCTGGCACGATGCGCTCGGGCCAGCAGGGCGCGCTGGGCTCCGACCTGGTCGCGCTCCTCGACTCGCTCGGCATCGGCTCCGCCGTGCTCGCCGGGTACGACTGGGGCGGCCGCGCCGCGTGCGTCGTCGCAGCCCTCTGGCCGGAGCGCGTCCGCGGTCTCGTCTCCGTGAACGGCTACCTGGTGCAGGACGTCGCCGCCGCACAGGTGCCGATCCGGCCCGACCTGGAAGCCGGCTTCTGGTACTTCTGGTACTACACGACCGAGCGTGGCAAGCGCGGGCTCACCCAGAACCGCAGCGAGATCGCCCGAGTCCTGTGGGCCCGCAACTCGCCCGAGCGTTCCTTCGCCGACGCCGAGATCGCGCGGGCCGCCGAGGCCTTCGACAACCCCGACTACGTCGACGTCGTCATCCACTCCTACCGCCACCGGCTCGGCCTCGCGCCGGGCGACCCGGCGTACGAGGACGTCGAGCGACGTCTCGCGGCGCTGCCCCGGATCGACGTCCCGGCCATCACCCTCGACGGGCTCGCCGACGGCAACTTCCCCGCGACCGACGGGTCGGCCACGGCTCGGTTCTTCGCTGGACCGCGCGAGCACCGTCAGGTCCCTCACGCGGGCCACGATCTGCCCGCGGAGGCGCCCGAGGCGTTCGCACGTGCCGTCCTCGACCTGGTCCGGGACGGCGCCGAGCAATGAGGAGGGCGGGGCCGGGGGACTTCGGGCGTAAACACCGAGGCACTCCCCCTGCGCCTGGCGACGACACGCAGTTCGGCACGATCACCCCACGACGACCGGCCCGGACGGTCCGAGACGAAAAGGAGAACCACCATGGGAAAGCCCCGTTCAGATGCATGGAAGACCGCACAGACGATGCTGCTCGACGCCGTCCCACCCCTCATCCCCGAGGGCGCGCACGCGATGACGCTGGTCATCGAGTACCCGCCCGGGGACGGGGGCGCGCCGCCGCACCGCCACCCCGGGCCCGCCTTCGGCGTCGTGCTCGAGGGCGAGATGCTGATGGAGCTGGAGGGCGAGCCCGAGCGGGTCGTCCGAGCAGGCGAGGCCTTCTGGGAGCCGGGCGGCGACCTGATCCACTACCAGGACGGCAACAACCGTGACGACGTCCCGCTGCGCTTCACGGTCACCTGCCTGTGCCCCCCGGGCGAACCGATGTTCGCGTTGGTCGACGAGTCCGAGCTGGCCCGTCGCCAGGGCCGCGACGCAGCGCGGGAGGGACGGTGAGCACTCTCGTCAGCGGCCTGCTGACCTCCGTCGTCGACACGCTTCGGCGTCAGCCGACCGCGGTGCGGGTCCGCGCCGCGCTCGCCGGCGCGATCGTCGTCGACAGCATCCAGGCCGTCCTGGTCTGGGAGCCGGGCCAGGTCGTCCCCGCCTACGCCGTGCCCGAGGCGGACATTCGCGCCCGCCTGTCCCCCGCACCCATCCGGCACGGCGAGGTGCAGGCGGCCCACACCGCCGACGGCGAAGCGGTCCTCGTGATCGGCGAGGGCCGCAACGGGTCCGGGCTACGGCTCGCCGACCCGGACCTGGCCGGCTACGTCCTCCTCGACTTCACCTCGTTCGACGCCTGGTACGAGGAGGACGAGCCGATCTCGGCCCACCCGCACGACCCGTTCCACAGGATCGACGTGCGCGCCAGTTCGCGACACGTCCGACTCGAGCTGGACGGCCATCTCCTCGCGGAGTCGTCGCACGTGATGATGCTCTTCGAGACGCTGCTGCCCACGCGCTACTACGTGCCGCGCGAGGACGTCGTCGTCCCGCTCGAGCCGAGCGACACACACACGGCGTGCGCCTACAAGGGCCGGGCGGCGTACTTCTCCGCCCGGGTCGGCGACCGGCTCGTCCGCGACATTGCCTGGACGCTCCCCGAGCCCCTGGCGGAGGGAGTGCGCGTCGGCGGACTCGTCGCCTTCTTCAACGAGCGCGTCGACGTCGTGCTCGACGGGCGGCGGCTCGACGTGCCGGTCAGTCCGTGGCATCCACGCCAGGAGGAGCTGCGAGGGGTGCACTGACGCTCGTGCCGTCGACCGTCGCCGACCAGGATCGGTGGCGGCTCCCCGAGCTGGACCGACGGGAGCCGCCACCTGTGCCTCGGCGCGCAACGAACGACGGCACCCGTGCATGCCGATACCGTCATGCCCCCCGCTCCGTGAGCCGTCCCCCGATGTCCTTGCGCGAGCTGATGCCCAGCTTCGAGAAGACCTTGCGCAGGTGCCACTCGACCGTGTGGGCGCTGAGGAACAGCTGGGCGCCGATCTCGGGGTTCGTCAGCCCGTCCGCGGCAAGCTGCGCGATACGTGCCTCCTGTTGCGTCAGGTCTGACCCCGCCTTCTGTCCCGACGGCTTCGGCATCTGCACTCCCACCGCGGCGAGCTCGTGCCGGGCGCGCTCCGCGAAGGCCGCGGCGCCGGACGCGCTCAGCATCCGGTGCGCGACGTCGAGCTTCCGCCGCGCCTCGGAACGCCGCCCCGAGCGACGGAGCCACTCCCCGTACACCAGGTGCGCCCTGGCGACGAACATCCGTGTGCCGCTGCGCTCGAACCTGTCGATCGCCTCTCGATAGCGCCGGTCGGCGTCCCGCTCCTCGCCGACCATGGCAGAGACGAGGGCCGCGACCCCGAGAGCCCAGTCGGTACCGCTCGCCGCCGCCATCTCGACGATGTGCCTCGCCTCGGCAGTGGCGTCGCCCGGCCGGCCGAGATGTACCGCCGCCCAGACGAGCTCGACCATCGCGTTGGACGACAAGCCCATCTCCGTCGGGTAGGACGCGCCTCTGCGCGCCGCGTCGTACGCCTCCTCGTAGCGACCCAGCCCGTTGTACAGCACGGCAGCCGCCCAGCCGGTCGCCGTGGAGACCTTTCCCTCGCCGCGCAGCAGAAAGTCGTCCGTGACGGTCTGGATGGTCCGCAGCGCCTGCGACTCGCGCCCCTTCCACGGGTCCACGACCAGGGCGGCGTAGTGGGCGAGGACGGTGCTGCCGGTGACGTCGCCCAGGTTCGCCGCCTCCGCCACCAGCGCGTCGGCCACGGCGAGCTCCCCGGCGAACACGCGGTTCGACAGGCGCAGCAGCAACGCTGACGGGAGCACGGCCAGGGCCCCCGTCTCGCGGGCCAGGGCGACCAGGGAACCGGAGAGCGACGACCAGGTGTCGAAGTCCCACGCGCTGTGGGCCACCCTGCACACGAGCGGCAGCCAGCCGAGCGCCTCGTCCGGCGACAGGGTGGCCGTCCGGTAGTCCGCGAGCGCTCGCTGGATCTGTGGAAGGCCCGCGGCGTACCCGTCGACGATCACCCGAGACAGCCCGACGAGGAGCAGATCGGATCGCGTCGGCGCGCCCGACGTCGACATGCTCAGCACCGATGAGGCGACCTGCTCGATCGACCCACCGGTCAGCTTGCCGGCGGTCAGTGCCGCGTACATGGCGTCGCGGTAGGTCTCCTTGGCAAGGTTCGGGTCGAAGGTCTCGAGCCGTCCCGCGGCGGAGAGCAGCAGCGGGAGCCCCTTGCCGGCGCTGCGGGAGAAGAACTGCAGGCGCCCGCGCACCAGATCGGTCCGGGCATCGTCGTCGTCGCTCAGCGGGCTGAGGCCGGCGATGTCGAGCAGTTCCAGGGCCTCGTCGTACGCGCCGGCCTGGCTCTTCGCCTCCGCGGCCGCGAGCGCCCGCTTCCCCCGGAGCGCGGGATCCGGGGTGAGCCGGGACGCCCGGTCCAGGAACGCCGCGGCGGCCGCGACACCACCCCGCTGCATCGAGCGGGACGCCGCTTGCTCCATCTGCGTCGCGACGCTCTCGGCCGGCTGGGTCGTGGCGCTGGCCAGGTGCCAGAGCCGGCGGTCGGGGTCCTGCGCCGGGTCGATGGCGTCCGCCAGCGCCTGGTGCGCGCGTCGACGCTCCTCGGTCGTCGCCCCGCGGTAGGCCGCCGAGCGGACCAGCGGGTGGCGGAACCGCACCATGCCGCGTCGGGTGACCAGGCCGGCGCGTTCCGCTTCCAGTGCCGCGTCGTCGACCTCGATGCCCATGCTCTTGCCCGCGCGTTGCAGCAGCGCGACGTCGCCCACGGGTTCGGCCGCCGCGACGAGCAGCAGGAGGCGCGTGGCGGGCGCGAGCTTCTCGATCCTGCGCAGGAATCCCTTCTCGATGCGGCTGGCGAGCGGCTGTCCCGGGCGCACGTCCGGATCGGCGACGCTCGGCGACGTCCGCTCGCGCGGTAGTTCGAGGATGGCGAGCGGGTTGCCCCGGGCCTCGGCGAGGATCTGCTCGCGGATCCGGTGGTCGAGCGGGCCGGGTGCGACCACGTGCAGGAGTGCGCGGGCGTCGTGATCAGCAAGTCCCGTGACCTGCAGCGTCGGCAGCCGGTCGAAAGAAGCCCTTCGCGCCGGTGCACGCTCGCCGAACAGCAGGACCACCCGCTCGGCCACGAGGCGACGCGCGACGAAGGCGAGCGTCTGTGCCGAGATCTGGTCCAGCCACTGGGCGTCGTCGACGAGACAGGCCACCGGCTCGTCCTCCGCCGCGTCCCCGAGCAGACTGAGGACGGCGAGCCCGACGAGGAACCGATCGGGAGGGCTACCGGCGCTCATCCCGAAGGCGGTCTCGAGCGCGGACCGCTGGGGCGCAGGAAGCTGGTCGAAGCGGTCGGTCAACGGGGCGCAGAGCTGGTGCAGCCCTCCGAAGGCCAGCTCCGTCTCCGACTCCACGCCGGTGACGCTGATGATCCTGAACCCCTGCGCGCTGCGTCTCGCGTGCTCGAGGAGGGCGGACTTGCCGATGCCCGCTTCGCCACGCAGGACCAGGGAGGCGCCCTGGCCGCCCCTGGCCGCCGTGAGGAGCCCGTCCAGCACCGCGCATTCACGGCGTCGTCCGAGGAGCGTCCCCGCCGGCTCCCCCGCTCGCTGCATGGTCACTGAGGTTAGCCTGCCTCGCCCGACGCCGAGTGCGCCGAGTGCGCCGAGCCAGCGGTCCACGCCACGCAGCGCCCGGGGCGTCGACGACGATGGTCCCGCCTGCGGCAGGCTCATGCGGCCAGTGCGGCAGCCGCTTCACGGCGCGCGCCGGCAGGCATCCTCGATGGTGCCGACGCGAGGCTCATCACCGGGCGCACGTGGTGGACGAGAAAGCGTTCCAGGCTCTCGAACTCACCCGTACGGCTCGCCAGGAGGAACGCTGCCACGAGATGGCGGTGGGACCGGGGCTCCACCACGGAGCGCTCCGCGCCCCTCTCGACGCGCCACCGGGCCCGGCTGACCAGTTGCCGGGCGTTGACGGCGCTGGTCCGCAGCAGACGCGAGACGTCGGCGTAGGAGTAGTCGAACATGTTCCGCAGGAGGTACGCGGCGAGCTCCGCGCGGGTGAGTCGCGCCATGATCGCGGCGAGGGCCTGCGCGACGGCGGCCGACTGGTCGACCTGGCCGGACGGGTCCTGCGAGGCGTCGCCCGGATCGGGCGCCACGGTCTCGCTCGGGGCCTCGTGGCGGTGGTGGGCAGACTGGATGACGTTGATGGCCAGTCGGGTGGCCGTCGTCGTGAGGAACGCCTCGGGGTTCTTGATCGCCCCCCTGTCGGTGCGCTGCCACCGCAGCCAAGCTTCCTGGACGACGTCCTCGGCGCTCGAGGCGTCTCCGCCGGTGATCCGGTAGGCGATGCGGAACAGGCGCGGGCGCTGAGAGACGAAGAACGAGATCGCCTGCTGCAGCTCGGTGTCGGGTGCCGGCAGGCGCCCTCCTGGCTCGTCCACAGTGAAGGACGTGGACGTGGTGCCGGTGCTCGGTGCGTACATGTCGGACTCCTTGGGCGAATGACCGTCGCCCGTCAGGGCGATGGATCCACCTTTCGTCCGCGGCACCGATCGTCGCGCCACGCGGGTCCGTGGTGGGGTGCGTGGGCAAGTCCGTGGTGGGGGCACGGTGTGCCACCACGGATCAGGGGCGGTCGCGCGCCGGCGCAGGTCGTCGCCGCGCCGTGGCGCTCATGCCCGGTGCCGGCGGACGGTTCAGACGGAGGTCTGAGCTCCGCGGGCCCGGCCGTCCGCGTCGAGGCCGGCAAGCGCGGTGGGCAGGTCCCGACGCGAGGAGATCCCGAGCTTCACGTACACCTTCCGCAGGTGCCATTCGACGGTGTGCGGGCTGAGGAAGAGCTCCGCAGCGATCTTCGGGTTCGTCATGCCGTCCGCGGCGAGGCCGGCGATCTGCGCCTCCTGGGCGGTGAGGTGGATCGCAGGTTCGGCAGCGCGCGCCCGCACGTGGTCACCCGTGGCGAGCAGCTCACGGCGTGCCCGCTCGGCGAAGGCGCTCGCCGGCATCGCCTCGAACATGCGGTGCGCGGCCCGCAGCTGTTCCCTGGCGTCCGAGCGCCGGCCTTCGCGGCGCAGCCACTCGCCGTACAGGAGGTGGGTCCGCCCGACCTCGACGACGACCCGGTCTCGCCTCAGGTGCTCGAGGGCGCTCCGGTACAGGCTCTCGGGGTCGTCCCCTCGGCCGACGAGCGCGGCGCACCGCGCCCGGACCCCGTGGGCCCACCCGGTGTCGGTCGGCTGCACGAGCGTGTCGAGGCGGGCGAAGGAGTCCTCGGCCCGGTCGAGCTCGCCGCACCGCACGGCGGCCTCGATATGTTCGACCAGCGACAGGCCAGTGAAGTTGAACCCGTCATGGTCAAGACCCGTCTGCGAGGCGGCGAGAGCCTCCTCGTACCGGGCGAGGCCGTTGTACAGGACGCCCTGGACGTAGCCCGTCACGCCGAGGAGGGAGACCTCGCCTCGTTCGGTAGCTCGATGCCGGGCCTCGTCGATGAGCGCGGTGGCGGGGCCTTCGACACCGCGCCACGCCGCACGGACGAGGGCGGCATAGGCGTGGGGGGCGTTGCCGGTCGCGATGGCGATCGCGTCGGCTTCGTCAATCAGGCTCGCGGCCCGCGTGAGGTCGCCGTGGTGGATGTCCACGCCGCTCGCATAGATCAGCGCCGGCGGCAGGACGCCGAGGGCTCCGACGTGTCGCGCCAGGCGGACCGCCCGTGCCGAGAGGACGTCCCAGGCGTTCAGGTCCCAGGCGTGGTGGATGAAGGCCTCCAGCGCGACGGGCACCAGCAGCAGCCACCTCATGGTGGCGTCGCGGCCGTCGAGCTCCTCGTGGGCGAACGGCTCGAGGGCGGTCCTCAGCGCCGGCACGCCCGTGGCCGGGCCGTCCGAGAGCAGCAGGGCCACCGCGTCGAGGAGCACGTCGGACGGGGCGGACCCTGGCGCGGCCGCGCCGAGCGAGCGCGCCGCCGACGCGGCGGCGACGGCGCCCGACGGTCCGTGCAGCCGGCCCGAGAACACGGTCGCGCTGATCGCCTCGAGGTAGGTCTCGCGCGCCAGCGGGGAGTGCTCCGTCGCGAACGTCGCGGCGGCGTCCAGAAGGAGCGGGGCCGCCTCGTCACTCCTGCTTCGCGCGAACAGGACCCGCGCGCGCAGGCGAATAAGTCGCGCGCGCTCGAGCGAGCTGAGCGGGCAGAGGTCAGCGACGGACGCCATCTCCGTGGCACGGTCGGGCGCCGCGGCGGAGAAGTGCGCCTCTGCGGCGGCGAGGGCCCGACGGCCCCGCAGCCGCGGATCCGGCGTCAGGGCGGCCGCTCTCTCGAGGAGCACCGCTTCGGCGGCCATGCCACCGCGTTGCCGGGCCCGGTCGGCCGCCCGCTCCAGGGCCTCGGCGACGCCCTCGTCGGGTCCGTCGCACGACTGCGCGGCGTGCCACGCCCGCCGGTCGGGCTCCAACCTCGGGTCGGTGGCGGCCGCGAGCGCCCGGTGCACGCTGCGGCGCTCCTGTGGCGTCGCCGCCCGATAGACGGCGGAGCGCGCCAAGGGGTGGCGGAACCGGATCGTTTCTCCGAACTCGATCAGGCCGGCGGCCTTGGCCGGCGCGGCGTCCGGGGTGAGTCCCAGATGACCGGCCGCCCGCAGCAGCAGCCGACTGTCGCCCACGGGCTCGGCGGCGGCGAGCAGCAGCAGCGTCCGCGTCGACGCCGGGAGCGAGTCCAGCCGGCGTGCGAAGTCCTCCTCCACGCGGTTCGAGACCGACGAGGTGTCGGCCGCGTCCAGGCCGTAGACCAGCTCCGCTCCGCTGCGGCCCCGGGAGAGCTCGAGCAGGGCGAGCGGGTTGCCGTGCGTCTCGGCGACGAGCCTCTCGCGGACGGGGGCGTCCAGGCTTGCGCCGACCGCGATGTCGAGCAGCTCGCCAGCCGATACCGGGTCGAGCCCCTCGACCCGGATCTCTGCGAGCCCGGTCAGAGCGGTCTCCCCCTCGGGCTCGCGCACGGCGAAGACCATCGCGACCCGCTCCGCCAGGAGCCGGCGGGCCACGAACTCGAGCGTCTGACGCGAGACCTGGTCCAACCACTGCGCGTCGTCGATCACGACCAGCACCGGGCGGGACTCAGACGCCCGGGTGAGCAACGTCAGCACGGCCAGCCCGACCAGGAAGCGGTCGGGCGGATCACCGGCAGCGATGCCGAAGGCGACCTGCAGGGCGTCGCGCTGCGGCCCCGGCAGGGCGGCGATCTCCCGAAGGAAGGGAGCGCACAGCTGGTGCAGGCTGGCGTAGGCGAGCTCCATGTCGGCCTCGACGCCCTGCGCCCGGGCCACCGTGATCCCCGACGCCTGGGCCGTCATGTCGTCGAGCAGCGCCGTCTTTCCCACCCCGGCCGCGCCCCGCAGGACGCGCACCGCCGAGTCACCGCGACGAAGACGGACGAGCAGATCGGCCAGGGCTGCACGCTCAGGGTGCCGTCCGACCAGCTTCGGCAGCGACGTAGTGCTCATCGGACTCCCGGGCTCGCGACGAGCGTCACGTCCGTGTCGCCCTCGGGGCAGATTACCCGGGTTGTCACAGGTGGCGCCGCCCCGCGGTCGTCCAGGACGACCGCACGTCTGTCTCAGGAGGAATCGTGTCTCCACGCATCCATCAGCTCGCCACCTCGGTCCTCGTGATCGGGACCGGAGGTTCAGGACTTCGCGCCGCGATCGAGCTCGCAGAGTCGGGTGTCGCCGTGCTCGCGGTGGGCAAGCGGCCGGCGTCCGACGCCCACACCTCGCTCGCAGCGGGTGGCATCAACGCCGCTCTGGCGACGACCGACCCCGCGGACACCTGGGAGCAGCACGCCGCGGACACCCTTCAGGAGAGCTATCTGCTGGCCGACCCGCGAACCGTTCAGGTCGTGGCTCAGAACGCGCCGCGGGGCATCGACGAGCTGGAGCGGTACGGCATGCGGTTCGACCGCCAGGAGGACGGACGCATCGCGCAGCGCTACTTCGGCGCGCACACCTACCGGCGTACCGCGTTCGTGGGCGACTACACCGGGCTGGAGGTGCAGCGGACGCTGGTGCAGCGTGCGTCCCAGCTGGACATCCCTGTGCTGTCGACCGTCTACATCACCCAGCTGCTGGTGAACGACGGAGTGGTCTTCGGCGCCTACGGGTTCGACCTCACCGATGGGTCGCGGTACCTGATCCACGCCGACGCCGTGATCCTCGCCGCGGGCGGGCACACCCGCATCTGGCGCCGCACGTCGTCACGCCGCGACGAGAACACAGGCGACTCGTTCCGTCTCGCCTCCGACGCGGGAGCCCGGCTTCGCGACGCCGAGCTCGTGCAGTTCCATCCATCAGGCCTGATCGAACCGGAGAACGCTGCAGGCACCCTCGTCAGCGAGGCCGCGCGCGGTGAGGGCGGAGTCCTGCTCAACAATCTCGGCGAACGCTTCATGGCCCGGTACGACCCCGAGCGCATGGAGCTGTCCACGCGGGACCGGGTCGCGCTCGCCTCCTACACGGAGATCAAGGCGGGGCGCGGAAGCCGGTCCGGCGGCGTCTGGCTGGACCTCTCCCACCTGCCGCGCGCGACGATCCTCACCCGCCTGCCGCGCGTCTACCAGACGCTCCTCGAGCTGCAGATGCTGGATGTCACCCGCGACCCCATCGAGGTCGCCCCCACGGCGCACTACTCGATGGGTGGTGTCTGGGTCCGCCCCGAGGATCACAGCACCGACGTCGACGGGCTCTTCGCCATCGGGGAGGCCTCGAGCGGCTTGCACGGCGCGAACCGGCTCGGCGGGAACTCGCTGATCGAGCTCCTCGTCTACGGTCGGATCACCGGGCGTGCGGCCGCCGAGTACTCGGCCGGTCTCGCCACGCAGCGGCGGTCGCTCGGGGCGATCCGGGACGCCGACTCGTCGATCGACGTCCTGCTCGGCGCCGACGGCGACCAGAACGTCCGGGCGATGCAGCGCAGCGTCCGGGACCTGATGACCGAGCACGCGGGAGTCGTCCGCGACGAGGTGGGCCTGCGTGCAGGCCTCGACGCCCTGGACGAGGTCGACGACCGGATGTCCCGCGCCGGCGTCCACATCGACATCGCGGGATACCAGGATCTCGCGCACGCGTTCGACCTCCGGTCGGCCGTCCTCGCCGCCCGCGCCACGCTGGAGTGCGCGCTGGAGCGCCGGGAGTCACGGGGTTGCCACAACCGGTCCGACTATCCCGACCTCGACCCGGAGCTGCAGGTCAACCTGGTGTGGTCGCCTGCCACCGGTGTCCGACGGGAGGCCGTCGCGCCGATCCCGACCGACATCGCCGAACGCATGCACGACGTCTCGGCCGACGGGAAGCTGGTCGAGTAGCGGTCTCCCCGCCGGCGCGGCCTCGACGGTCCCGCGGTCCAGCGGCTGTCACGACCGGGCTCGACGGCCGGTCGATCAGTGCGACGACATCCGCCGTCCCGCGAGGGCCCTCCCCCGCGGTTCCGCGCCGAACAGGAGACCTCCCATGACCGTCACCACTCGCTCCGCGCTCCGCCGAGCGCGGCGGAGGACGCGCCGCCGCGCCGGTCTGGCGATGCTGGTCAGTCTGCTCACCCTCGGGTCCGCGGCCGCGCTCCCCGGAGCGGCCGACGCCCGCACCAGCGGGCGCCACGACCCGAAGCCCACGATCGTCCTGGTTCACGGTGCCTGGGCCGATGCGTCGAGCTGGACGGGAGTCGTCCGCCAGCTGCAGGCCGACGGGTACCGCGTCGTCGCGCCGGCGAACCCGCTGCGAGCCCTCGAGGCGGACTCCGACCAGCTCGAGACGCTCCTCGCCACCATCGACGGCCCGATCGTCCTGGTGGGCCACTCCTACGGCGCGGCGGTCATCACGAACGCCGCCACGGGCGACCCGGCGGTCCAGGCCCTGGTCTTCGTGAACGGTTCGGTTCCCGCCGAAGGTGAGACGGTCGCCGAGCTCGCGGGTCCCGACTCGGCCCTCTCGGCGCCCGACCCGACGACGGTCTTCGACTTCGTCCCCGCCGCGCTCCCGCCCACGTCCCTGACCGACGTGTACCTGAAGCCCACGACGGTCCTGCGGTCCTTCGCCACCGGCGTGAGCCGCGACCGCGCACTCGCCCTGTGGGCGACACAGCGGCCGATCACGTTCGGAGCGCTGAACGAGCCCTCCGGAAAGCCGGCGTGGGAGTCGATCCCGAGCTGGTACCTGATCGGCACCCACGACCGCGTGATCCCGTCGAGCGCCCAGGAGGCCATGGCCGACAAGGCGGGATCGACCGTGGTCCGGTACAACGCCGGCCACCTCGGCCTCGTCACCCACCCCACCCAGGTCGCCCGGACCATCGCCGCGGCAGCCCGGGCAACCCGCTGACCGCCGCTACTCCCGAAAGGACCAGACCCATGAGCAACCACTACCTCGAGCCCGAGGCGCAGGCGATCGCCGACGCGACCGCGCAGCCGCCGTACTTCTACGAGATGACGCCGGACGAGGCGAGAAAGGTCCTCGACGACCTCCAGGCCCTCCCGACGTCCAAGCCTGACGTCGAGGAGGAGTGGATCGTCGTCCCGGCGCGCGTCGGCGAGGTGCACGTGCGCGTCGTCAAGCCGGCCGGAGCCGCCGACACGCTGCCGGCGATCCTCTACATGCACGGCGGCGGCTGGGTCCTCGGCAACGCCGGGACGCACGACCGCCTCGTGCGCGACCTCGCCACCGGCGCGAACGCCGCCGTCGTCTTCGTCGAGTACGACCGATCGCCCGAGGCCCGCTACCCCGTCGCGATCGAGCAGGGCTACGCGACCGCGCAGTGGATCACCACCCACGGGGCCGAGCTGGGCATCGACCCGGCGCGCATCGCCGTCGCCGGCGACTCCGTGGGCGGCAACATGGCGGCGGCGCTGGCGATCATCGCCAAGCAGCGGGGGGACGTCACGTTCCTGCACCAGTCGCTCTACTACCCCGTGACCGACGCCGCCCAGGACACCGCCAGCTACGTCGAGTTCGCCGAGGGTCCGTTCCTGCTCGCCAAGTCGATGGCCTGGTTCTGGGACGCCTACCTGCCGGACGTGTCCCAGCGCGCCGAGATCACCGCCTCGCCCCTGCGGGCCACCCTGGCGGACCTCGAGGGCCTGCCGGAGGCGTTCGTGATCGTCGACGAGAACGACGTGCTGCGTGACGAGGGCGAGGCCTACGCACGCAAGCTCATCGAAGCCGGAGTCCGGACCACGACCGTCCGGTACAACGCGACCATCCACGACTTCATGATGCTCAACCCGCTGCGGCCGTCCGCCGCGTCGAGCGGCGCGATCGCGCAGGCCGTCGACATCCTCCGGTCCGTCCTCCACGCCCGCTGACCAACCACCACATCACGACAGGAGATCCCCATGAACGACCAGAAGCCGACCGTCGTGCTCGTCCACGGCGCGTTCGCCGAGTCCGCGAGCTGGGACGGCGTCATCGACCGCCTGAACGAGTTCGACATCGAGACGATCGCGGTCGCCAACCCGCTGCGCAGCGTCACCAGTGATGCCGCCTACGTGCGCGACGTGATCGCCGGGCTCGGCACGCCAGTGCTGCTCGTCGGCCACTCGTACGGCGGCATCGTGATCACCGAGGCGGCGGCGGACAACCCGGCGGTCGTCGGGCTCGTCTACGTCGCCGGGTTCGCACCCGACCACGGCGAGAGCGCGTCCGGGCTCTCGACCCACAGCCCGGGCAGCACCCTCGGAGAGGCGCTCACGGCGTACCCGCTGTCCTCGGGAGGCAACGAGCTCGCGATCCGGCTCGACGCCTTCCACGAGCAGTTCGCGGCAGACGTGCCCCCGTCCGTGGCACGGAGCATGGGTCGCACCCAGCGTCCCGTGACCGAGCTGGCTCTCAGCGAAGGCCTGCCCACCAGCTCGCCCGCCTGGCAGACGCTGCCGTCGTGGTTCGTCTTCGGGGAGCTGGACCGCAACATTCCCGCGGCGGAGCTGCACCTCGAGGCCCAGCGCGCCGGGGCGCGTGGCGTCAACGAGGTCGTGGGTGCGTCGCACGCCGTCGCCGTCTCGCGCCCCTACGAGGTCACGAGCACGATTCTCGAGGCGCTCAGGGAGCTCAGGACGACGGGCGCCGCGGCCGACGCGGCGTGATCGGTCGCTCCACCAGCCGACAGTGCGTGGAGCAAGAGGCGGGTGGCCGGCGAGAGCCGGCCACCCCCCTCTGTCGCCTCGACGGACGCGACGGGCCACCCCCCGCCCCCTGCGCCCCG
>Ga0160432_100114_pt1 | contig 78996 bp, 85 predicted proteins | sample HID1971M_E0MG_FD_108250 | JGI IMG/M metagenome (GOLD analysis project Ga0160432, IMG submission 108250) | Enriched millipede-associated microbial communities from UW Madison campus, WI, USA - HID1971M_E0 MG | ecosystem: Host-associated > Arthropoda: Insects > Digestive system > Unclassified ... | reverse complement strand
TGAATTTGTGGAGGGACACACCTCTGTAGGAGCCGGCTTGCTGGCGATGCGATGGTGGCCGTGATGCCGCCATCGCTGGCCAGCTCCTACAGGATTTGCGGGTCCATGTTGAATTTGTGGAGTGACACACTTCTGTAGGAGCCGGCTTGCTGGCGATGCGATGGTGGCCGTGATGCCGCCATCGCTGGCAAGCCAGCTCCTACAGCCGCGACTCGGCCACTAACAACAATGACTGCGGCACGGGACTTTGCGGGTGCTGTGGCTCCTGAAGGCCGGCCAGCCGAAAACCGGCCATGTCCAGCGCATTGATCCAACTGGACAAGGTTCGCAAGTACCACGGCATGGGTTGCCACTGCCCGTCGAATCCACTGAACGTCTCTTCCCGCCAGCCATCCTGATAGTCGCCCGCGGCCACGGTCCATGGATGCAGCGTCTGGATCACCAGCGCGCCGTCGGGGGCGAGCAGGGCGTCCATGGCCGCGAGCAAGGGGATGATGTCCTGGTGCAGCAAGGCAAAATTGGCGCAGATCAGGTTGTAGTCGCGGCCAACATCCACTCTCGCCTCCACCAGTTGTTCATAGCTGGCCAGATGCACCGGTGAAGAACCCGCCGCCCGCGCCGCCTCGACCAGCGTCTCATCGCCATCCACACCGACCGCCTCGATGCCACGTTCCGCCAGCGCTCGCAACAGCCAGCCCTCGCCACAGCCGAGGTCGAGCACGCGCTCTGGCTGGCGGCCCAGTATTGCCAGCAGGATTGCCTGGTCCGTGACCTTGAGACGGCTTTCTATGGCGCCGCTGCGGATGGCTTCGATCCAGGCGTGGGCGTTGTGGTTCCAGCTCTGGAGGAGGGTGGATTCGTCGGCGGGCATTTCGATGTCCGGAGTGGTTGGCTGCATACAAGCATAGTGTCTCTACGCCTGATTGGGACAATGCGCCCTGTGCGTTGTCGAATGGAGTGACAAGCGAAGGTGGGTAATCTGGAAGTTGGCACACCCTCGTTTCGCAATCCCGTTCAGATTGAGAGGTGGACTGATGAACAGCATTATTTACATCGTTGGGCTGGTGGTGGTCGTCGTGGTCGTCCTGTCGTTCCTTGGATTTGCATAGTCCTGTGCACCAGCGACGGGCTGAGCCAGCCCGCCGCTGAACTGACGGTTATCGGTTAAAACGCTCCGCCAGGCTGTGCAGATACTCGGCCATCTCTTCAAGGTCCTGACTGATCGCCGCACCTTGCTTGGCCTGTCCGGCACTGTGATCGCACAGCTGCGCAATGCGCGTGATCTGTTGATTGATGTCTTCAGTCACGTGACTTTGCTCTTCCGACGCCGATGCCATCTGCTGGCTCATGTCGGTAATCCGACTGACGGCCTGGCTGATGCCGACGAGGGCAGCCTGCACCGCCTCGACACGCTGCATGCTTTCTCGGGAAATCTGCTCACCGCGTGTGGCCGTCGAAACTGCGCGATCAGCTCCTTCGTGCAGCGAAGCAATGATGCCGTGGATCTGTTCGGTGGAGGTGCGGGTGCGCTGGGCGAGGGATCGCACCTCGTCGGCCACTACGGCAAACCCGCGACCTTGCTCTCCGGCCCGCGCCGCCTCGATCGCCGCATTCAGCGCCAGCAGGTTGGTCTGTTCGGCAATGGACGTAATCACGTCGACGACGCTGCCGATCGATTGCGTCTCGCTCGCCAACGCGTTGACCGCCTGGCCGATTTCATTGACGGCCGCGTTCATGGCCTCCATGGCGCGCAGACTTTGCCCGGCCAATTCGCTGCCGTCCCTCGTCAACTGGTTAGCCTCCGAGGCGGCATGGGCGGTATTGATGACGTTCTGCGTCACTTCCTGGTTGGTAGCAGCCATTTGCGAGATCGCGGCGGCGGACTGATCCGTTTCGTTGCGCTGACGATCGAGCGATTGCGCCTGCAAACCCGACAGCTCGGACGATTGTGCCGCCTTGGCCTTGACACTGACCCCGGCATCGACGAGCCGGCTCAAGGCTGTCTGCAAACGGGCTTCCTCACTGAGCATGGCCATGTCCAGTTGACCCTGGGGACCATGGTTGTCGCTGTAGGTGAGGGCGACCAACCGATCGGAAAATGCTTTCGGATGTTCGGCCAGGGTACGTCTTATGGCGCTGCGTTGTCGGGACTCGATCAGGTACCAGGCAATCCCCAGGCTCACCACCAGCACGCCCTGGGCCGACGCTTTTGGCAGCCACTGATCAGCCAGCAGCGAAACCGCGCCTGCCACCAGCAATGGCCAACCGTGCTGCACTGGCCGGAAAATCCGCGCACTCAGCGCGACGATCGGCTTGCCCGCACGCATCCTTGCATAGAGCGCTGATGCCCGACGCACCTGATCGCGGGTGGGCACCGAGCGAACCGACTCGTAACCACTCATGCGGCCGTTTTCATAGATAGGCGTGACGTAGGCACTGACCCAATAGAAATCACCATTTTTCGCCCGGTTTTTCACAATCCCCATCCAGGGTTTGCCTTGCTTGATGGTGTGCCACATATGAATGAACACCCCGGGCGGCATATCAGGGTGCCGGACCAGGTTATGGGTCTGGCCGACCAGTTCGTCGTAGGTGAAACCGCTGATGTCGACAAACGCGTCATTGCAGTAAGTGATTCGACTATCAAGGTCGGTGGTGGAGATCAGGCGTTGTTCGGCGGGAAACAGTCTTTCATGGTCGGTTACGGGCAAATTCACGCGCATTAAGGGCGATCCCTGGTCGGATTATTATTATGGTGTGGAGCATGTAAATCAGAGGAATACGCGACCTGTTCTACGCGGATTTCGTGGTCGGCGACCCTGCATTCGGCGACAGTTTCTTTTCATTTGGTGACAAGTGCAGGAAAATCCCAGCCGTGCCTGGAAGTTGGTGATCAAGGATCAATATGACTTCGCATACAGTGCCCAAGTTTTGGTGAGCTGACCTGTAAATAAGCAGGTGGCCGCAACCTTAGGTTGAGCGAGTGGAATGCATCGCACGGTTACACCCAGTTCGCTGATGACTTTCTCAACTTTTTCGTCATCGACGAAGGGGGCGAGTACGAATGTATTGAGTTTGTCCTTGCGTTTGAAGGCTTGTTTGAAGTCGTCAAGCGTCGTGGCTGTTTTGGTGTTGTTCGACAGCTTTTTTCTGGCACTTTCCAGCATGCCTGACTGAATAGTTTGCAGGATTTTTGGCAAGTCTTTAACAAAGCTGCTCATCTCTACGTTCAACGTTTTCTTGCTGTTGTCTCTGCAGGAATAAGAAACCGTGCTCTGCTCCAGTTCCTTTATTCCGACTTCGACCCGGACAGGCACGCCGCGCTTGATGTGATACCACTTTTTTTCGCCGCCATTCATGTCCCGTTTATCAACGCTGACACGCAGGTTTTGTCCCTTCAGTCTTTTCCGGGAGATCTGCTTTTGCAACTTATCGCAATAAGCATGGATGGCTTCGGCATCCTGTCCACTGCGTACGATCGGAACAATGATGACCTGCATCGGTGCCACCAGCGGTGGGATCACCAAGCCATCGTCATCGCCATGGGCCATGATCATGGCACCAATCAAACGCGTGGAAACGCCCCACGATGTGGTCCAGGCGAGTTCTTTTACCCCTTCCTTGTTAACAAAGCGGATGTCTGATGCCTGGGCAAAATTTTGTCCGAGGAAATGTGAAGTGCCTGCTTGCAAGGCCTTACCGTCCTGCATCATTGCCTCGATGGTATAAGTGCTCACGGCGCCTGGGAAACGTTCCCATGAGCACTTTTCACCCTTGATTATTGGTATCGCCAGGTGCTCGACAGTAAACCGCTCATAGATATCCAGCATCTTCAGCGTCTCGCCCAAGGCCTCTTCACTGGAGGCGTGAACGGTGTGGCCTTCTTGCCACAGGAACTCCGAGGTACGCAGGAAGATCCTTGGACGCATCTCCCAGCGCAAGACGTTGGCCCACTGGTTGATTAGTAACGGCAGATCCCGATAACTTTGCACCCATCGTGAAAAGGAAGCCCCGATCACCGTTTCGCTGGTAGGCCTGATGATCAAAGGCTCTTCCAGTTCGCCAGCGGGAGTGAGCGTTCCATCTGCATTCTGTTCCAGGCGGTGATGGGTTACGACTGCGCACTCTTTGGCAAATCCATCGACATGTTCTGCTTCTTTTTGAAGAAAGGATAATGGGATCAAAAGTGGGAAATAAGCGTTTACATGGCCTGTGTCTTTGAATTTTTGATCAAGCTCTCGTTGCATCTGCTCCCATATGCCATAGCCCCAGGGACGGATGACCATGCAACCTCTAACGGGCGAGTTTTCAGCCAGCTCAGAATGGCTGATGACTTGTTGATACCATTCAGAGAAGTTTTCACTTCTTGTAGGTGCTATGGCGTTTTTCATAGTTCCCCCGTCTTGAAAGGACTGCGTGTGATTTTGAAATGGTGTCATGGAACTGCATGTATATTTTTTGCGGATTGAAACTTCAAGAGCTCACATTTTTTGTTGCACTTTTCGGAAAATTCTTTCAGACATGTCTGGTTTTTTCTAAGGATGTTTCCTTTTTTTGGCGCGACGCTTGAGCATCCTTAGGCTTTGCTTGGGGGGCTCGGAACTAGTTGGAATCGGTCATGCCAGCACATATCGGTGTCGATCGAGGGCATATGCAAAGACAGAGGGAGGATGTAAGTGGTCGGCCAAGTTCTGCGTAGCCAGCAATCCGCCTGCCAATAGGTTCGTGGCGTTTTTTGCCGAGATTCAACAAACGCCCCGACATCCTGTAGGAGCTTCACCGCAGGATGCGATCTTTTGATCTTGCTTCTAAAAACATGATCAAAAGATCGCAGCCTCGTTTCACTCGGCAGCTCCAGGGTGGCGGCGGCAGCCGGGCGTTCGTGTCAGCTCAGGACACGTCGCGGGAATAGAGTTCGTCAAGCACCTGCATCAGCGCGCGCTTGCGCGGATTTTCCAGGCCGGTCCAGGCCACTCCAATGCCCGCGCCGCTCATGGCCAGCGCCAGTGGCCGGGGCACGACGCCGGCTGTCAGCGCCGAGGCGGCGCCGCTTGGCAGGATGCCCACGCCGAGGCCAGCGGCGACCAACGCCAACTAGGTGAACTCGCCCATCTCCCGGGCGATCTTCAGGGTGATCTTGCGTCGATGAAAACCCGCCAGCATCTGGTCATACAAACCGGGCGCGAATTTGCGCGCCAGTACCATCACCTGGCATTCCGCCAGATCCAGAGGCTGTATACGTCGCTTGGCGCACAGCGGATGGTCTTGCGGCAACGCCACCACCAGCGATTCCTCGAAGAGCAGGCGCGTGTGCACGCCAGGCACATTCAAGGGCAGGCGCACCAGGCCAAAATCCAGCGCCTCAGGCAGGAACAGCGCGCCTTCGTCGGTCAACTCGACCCCGTGCCGGTCACGCTCGAACAACTGCGCGCCGACATCTTCCTCCTAGGGACGTATCTGCGCACTCAAGGCCGGCTGGACGATGTGCAGGCGCGCGGCTTGACCAGCGTCGTCTAACTCTCGCGATGGGCACCCACATTCCTCAATCCCTGCCAACCCTCTGCGGCTCGATCATGGGCTCGCTGTTTTCGCTCTCGGCAAAGATCCATAACGCCGCGTATGCGGCCCTGGGCCTGGACTACTCCTTTGTCTGTTTTGGCGTCGAAGATCCGGGTGCCGCCGTGGCGGCCATTCGCGCCTTGGGCGTGCGTGGCATGAACGTCTCCATGCCTTACAAAACGCTGGTCACCCTGTACACAACGTTCAACACCCCGGAAACCCTCAACCGCGACCTCGACGAACCCCGCGATGCCTGGGAAATAGCCAACGCCGCAACGGCGATCCCTGTGCAGTCCAGAACCCGCACGCGCACGGCGTGAGATGAACCGGCCAGGGAGCCAGTACCTTCTTGCCTGCGAGAGGAATTGATTAGTGTGCTTACGACTTGGCCTGGTATTTGCTGTCCAATTGCCATCTCAATGTCGCAGTGGATTAAGTGGATGTCGCTATCAAGTCATTTCATGCCGTTGTCCGCAAGCGAGAAGCGCTGGCTACCCTGGTTCGGCAAGACCGGAAAACTCTCGATGGGCTGGTCGTGCTGGCTCAATCGATCGGCATACCCGGTGATCGAACAAACCTTCGAGGCTATCGCTGAAACCCGGGTGCAGTTGCTGCAGAACTGGACGCGGGAACAGTGGGAGCACCTGGCGGAACTGGCGGATAACCTCGGTCGTGATTTCGCCAACCTCGACAGCACTGCGCTAACGGACAAGCTCGACCAGGCCGCAGATTTTTCCGAGTTATTTGTCGTTGATGCCAGCGGCCAGGTCATCGTGTCGACCTGGAGTCGCCGCGGCAAAACCCGGCTCGAGCACACCCGCGCATTGGCCGAAGGCTTGAAAGCGCCGTTCCTCCATGGTCCTTACAGCGATCCGTTGACCTTGCCAATCGGCCCCTCGTCTTCGCGCTTCCATGATGAGGTCACGCTGATGTTCTATCAGCCCCTGCGCGTCAATGGAAAAGTCCTGGGCTGCCTCTGCGGGCGCGTGCCCAACGATGTGTTGGGCGATCTCATCCAGCGCGAGGCCGGGCACATTTTTGCCGAGTCGGGTGACAACTATCTGTTCATGGCGCAATCGCGTTTTGATCCGGCCATCGAGCCCGGAACCGCATTGTCACGTTCGCGTTTCGAGGACGGCACCTTCAGCCACGGCGAGAACCTCAAAAGCGGTGTACACACCCCCTGGAAGACCGTGAAGATCCAGCGCCACACCGAACTGGAGCTGCGCTTCACCGACCCGGCGACCCAGCAACTGCACCCCGGCGTACGCGAGACCATCCGCGCCGGCTCCAACCTGTTCGTGACTTACCCCGGTTACTCGGACTACCGGCACATTCCGGTAGTCGGCAAGGGCGTGACCTTCCAGCTGCCAGGCTCACCTGATCGCTGGGGCATGATGTGCGAGGCCGACCTGGAGGAGGTCTACCGCCGGCGCTCGCTCAGCCACGGCCTGATGAAACCCTACGTCGCGACCATGACCGGACTCTTTGCCTGCAATTTCCTGGCCCAGCATTACAGCGGCCTGGGCCAGGGCGTGATCGATAGCGTCGAGGTCTTGAGCATGTTGTGTGCGACGCTGCTGTTCAGCCGGCTCGGGCCCAAGCGTCTGGCGGCAAGGCTCAACGAGATGACGAGCGTGATCAGGACCATCGCCGAAGGCGAGGGCAACCTGCGTCAGCGTCTGGACATCAAGCGCATGGCCAACGATGAGACCGGTGACATGGGACGCTGGATCAACAGTTTCATCGATAACCTGGACTCGGTGGTCGGGCAAGTGGTGAAGGCCAGCAGCAACGTCGGCACCACCAACCAGATGATGCTGGGCCGCAGCCAGGAAGCCGGTGTCACTTCCACCGAGGTGGCCGAAGCGGTGCATCGGATGATGATCATCGTCGAAGACCAATTGGGCGAGATCCAGCAGGCCTCTGCCAGCGCTGAACAAATGAAACAGGCGATGGACGAAGTGGTCACCCGCGCCCGCGAGCAATTTCTCGCCGTGCAGGAAGGGACGCAGTCCATTCGCGATGTCGTCGAGCGTTCTTCTTCTAGCGTGCAGTTGCTCGATAGCAGAATGACCGAGATCGGCAAGATCACCGGCCTGATCAGCGACATCACCAACCAGACCAATCTGCTGGCGCTCAATGCCGCCATTGAGGCCGCACGGGCGGGCGAACACGGGCGAGGTTTCGCGGTGGTTGCCGACGAGGTCCGCAGCCTGGCCTCACGCACGTCACGGGCGGCCGACGACATTCGGCACATGGTCGAAGGCTTGCAGAACGAAACCCAGAAAGCCGTCAGCTTCATGGAGGAGGGCGTCAAGAACGTCGATAACAGCCTGCGCCTGGCCGAAGACGCCTCCTCGGAAAACGTGCAGCTGCATCAGGCGGTGGAAAGCATGTTCGCCATCATTCAGCAGCTCAACAAGCGCAGCCTCGATTGCGGCAAGACGATCAGCAAGGTCGATCACTGCTCCACGCAAATGCGCCAGACCGTGGTGGTGCTGCAGAACAGTGCGGAAACAGTGCGGCTCAATGCCAACAAGCTGCAGAAACTGGTGGGGCAATTCGAGGTGAGCAGTAATACCGAGCGAGTGGCCGCCGCATGAGCCATTTGATATAGCTTGAAACGAGGTTTTTATTCCACAAAACAAGTACTAACGAATTTTATATTGCGTTTTAATCTAATCAGGTATTTTGAATTGATTGGAGTATTTGTCATTGAAAACCCGAGCTTTTTTACCCCTGGGCCTGGCTTTGCTGGCTACCTGCTCAACTGCGTGGGCAGGTACCACCCTCGATCGCGTCACGCAAAAAGGCGAATTGACCGGCGTGATGATGGAGAGCTATCCGCCGTTCTCGTTTCTCAACGAGCAGAACCAGCTGGACGGCTTTGACGTGGACGTGGCCAAGGCCGTTGCACAACGCCTTGGGGTGAAGCTCAAGCTGGAAACACCGTCCTGGGATGTCATCGCCGCAGGTCGCTGGAGCGGACGCTATGACATCTGCGTGTGCTCGATGACCCCGAGCAAGGCCCGCGCCGAAGTGTTCGATTTCCCCGTGGAGTATTACCAGTCGCCTGCGGTGATCGTGGTCAATGCCAAGGACAACGCCATCACGGCGGGCAAGGATTTGTCCGGCAAGAAAGTCGGTGTGATCAGCGCTTCAACTTATGAAGCCTACTTGAACAAGGACCTGGTGATCGAGGGCGCCGGGGACAAGCCATTGAGCTTTCCGTTCGACAACGTCCAAGTGGCGCCCTACGACAATGAAACCGTGGCCTTCCAGGACCTGGCACTGGGCAGCGGCGTGCGTCTGGATGCCATGGTCACCAACCTGATCACTGCCCGCGAGCGAATTGCCCAAGACCCGCGTTTCAAGATCGCCGGCGAGACGCTCTATGCCGAGCCGAATGTGGTGGCGATTGAAAAGGGCGATGCGCAATGGAATGCCAAGGTGACCGAGGTGATCGGCCAACTGAAGGCTGACGGCACCTTGAGCAAAATATCGCAGAAGTGGATCGGTGCCGACATCAGCCAATGACAGCCCTGAACCCACACCCGGCCAAAACGACGCTGGCCGCCGACATCGGAAAGCGTCGTGTGCACCCGCTGTTTGCCTTTCGCACGCGCCTGTACCTGACGTGGGCGACGCTGTTCGGATTGTGCGTGATGTTTTTCATGAGCTTCGACCTGAAGTTCTCGATCATCCTGGAGAAATTGCCGAACCTGGTCGGACTGCATCTGGGGCCGAACGGTTTCCTGCAAGGTGCCGCGCTGACGTTGTTCCTGTGTTTCGGCTCGATCTGGCTTTCATTGCTGCTGGGCTTCGTGACGGCGCTGGCGCGATTGTCACGCAGCGCGGTGGCCTATGGCATCGCCAGTTTCTATGCGTCCTTCTTTCGCGGCACGCCGTTGCTGATCCAGATCCTGCTGATCTACCTGGGCCTGCCGCAGTTGGGCGTGGTGCCTGGCGCCATCAGTGCCGGGATCATTGCGCTGTCGCTCAATTACGGGGCCTACCTCAGCGAGATCTTCCGTGCCGGCATCCAGGCGGTCGCCCCCGGGCAACGGCAAGCGGCGATGGCGTTGGGGCTCGGGCCGATCGCGGCTTTCGTGCACATCATTTTGCCGCAAGCGATGCGCACGATCATTCCACCGACCACCAGCCAGTTCATTTCAATGCTCAAGGACTCATCGCTGATTTCGGTGATGGGCGTGTGGGAGGTGATGTTCCTGGCGCAGTCCTATGGGCGGTCTTCCTATCGCTACATCGAAATGCTCACCACCGCAGCCGTCATCTATTGGTTGTTGTCCATCGGGCTCGAGCTGATCCAGCACCGCCTTGAGCGCCACTACGGCAAAGGGTTCAAGCACCCGCGCTGATTCGCTCTCAGTCATTCACTTTTTTCAGGAACCACCATGTCCGATCCAAAACCTCTTCTGTTTGCTCTCTATGAGCAAGCCAGCGTGGGCTGTGGCGGTGCGCCAAGCCTGTGGACGCACCCTGCTGACGAACGCCTGGCGATCAATTCCCTGGGCTACTGGTCGAACCTGGCGCGCATCGCCGACCAGGCGCACCTCGACATGCTGTTTTTCGCCGATGTCCTGGGTTTCTATGACGTGTTTGGCGGCAACGCCGATGCGGCGATGAAATGGGCGGTGGAAGCGCCAGCCAACGACCCGCTGATGATCATTCCGGCACTGGCGGCCGTCACGCAAAACCTGGCCTTTGGCGTGACCGTGACCACCAGCTACGAGCATCCCTTTACCCATGCCCGCCGCTTCAGCACCCTGGATCACCTCACCAATGGCCGGGTCGGCTGGAACATCGTCACGTCCTACCTGTCCAGCGCAGCGCGCAACTTCGGCCTGGAGCAGATGATCAAGCACGATGATCGTTATGAGCGCGCCGAAGAGTTCCTGGATGTGGCCTACAAACTCTGGGAAGGCAGTTGGGCTGCCGACGCCGTGGTCGCGGACAAGGCGAGCCGGCTCTACGCCCGGGGTGATCGCGTGCGACCGATCAATCATGCGGGTGAGCATTACCGCGTGGCCGGACCGCACCTGACTTCTCCATCGCCGCAACGCACGCCTGTGTTGATTCAGGCGGGCTGGTCGGGGCGCGGTCGTGAGTTCGCCGCCAAACACGCCGAACTGATCTTCATCGCCAAGTCCAACCCCCGGGAAATTCGTCTCGGGCTGGAAGAGATCTGGGCCAAGGCCGAGGCCCGTGGTCGTCAGCGCGAAGATGTAAAGTCGCTGACGGTGCTGCGCATCGTCACGGCGAAAACCGAAATCGAAGCCCAGCGCAAATATGACGAACTGCAAAGCAACTACCACTTGCAGGCACAGCTGGTGAGTTATGCCGGTGACACCGGTATCGATATCGGCCGCTACGCCGACAGTGAGGCGCTGTCCACCCACACCGAGGGCATGACCTCCTACGTGATGCATCCCGATGGCAGTGGCAAACCCTTGACCGCCGGCGACGTCAAACAGCGCTTTGCCAAGGTGACCCGAGGCAGCGACCTGATCCTGGTAGGCACACCACAACAGGTGGCCGAGCACATCGAGGAACATGCACGAATCTCCGGCACCAGCGGCTACATGCTCAACCCGCTGATCAGCCCCGGCAGCCTCGAGGATTTCGTTGAACTGGTGATCCCCGAGCTGCAAAAGCGCGGGCTGTACCGCAGCCAACCGCATAGCGGCACCTTCCGTTCGCGGCTGCGGGCAGACGGTTCAAGTCGTTTGCCAGCCTCGGCCTATGGGGCTTCGTTCCGTTTTGACTGAGCCTTGCAGGCATCTGGATAGTAATCCCAACCCTGCGAGTCCGTTCAATGCGCTGCGACAGGCTGACTGTCCAGCGCATCGGGCTGGGTGCGAATGATCATCAGTCCCGCCGCTGCAATCGCCAATGGCACGATCAGCGCCGAGTAATAACCCGCAGGGCCGCCGTGCTCGAGAAACCAGCCGCCGCTTGCTGATCCGATGATCGCGCCTACCCGCCCCAGGGCAATCGCCCAGCCTGTCGCCGTGGCGCGCAAGGCGGTCGGGTACGCCTGGGCAACCATGTAGTTCAGGACGATTTGCTGACCGCCGATACCCAAGCCGGCCAAACCGGCGAGGATGAACACCAGCGCCCAGTTCGTGCCGCTGTTCGCCAGGCCCAGGCACAGGGCAATCCCGAATAGGAACAGGGCCAACAGCAACAGTCGAATGTTGATCTTCGGCAAGATGATCGAGAGTGGAATCGCACAAACGACAAACACGGCGTTGACCGCAACAGTGCCCATGGGTGCCTGCTCTGCGGGGAGCCCGGTGGCTTTGAGAACGGTGGGTAGCCAGGAGAGAAACATGAACCATGCGACCCAATTGAACAGGTAGATCGTCCATATTCCAAAGGTATTGCGCGCCAGGCCGCCAGAGAACAGGGAGGTTACGCTGGTTTTGACATCCACCTCCGGAACACTGAAGGTACTGCCGGGCAAGAACTGCTTTTTGCTGATGGTGGCAACAATTTTCCCGATCCTTGCAAGGCTGCTGTTCGTGCGGCGTCTCGTGAGGAAATACAACGACTCTGGCAGTGCGAACATCAAGACAACCACCAGCAGCAGCGGCACGATACCGCCGACGGCAAAAATGCCTTGCCAACCGATCGAGGGCAGCATCCGGGCGGCCAGTAGCCCGCCAAGAATGGCGCCTGCGGGCAGCCCCAGCAAAACGGTGGTCATGATAGTGCCCCGCTGTCTGGCACTGCCGTATTCGGCCGCGAGCGATAGCACTACGGGGGTCGCACCGCCCATGCCAAGCCCGGCGATGAAGCGCAGGACCAGGATCTGCTCGGTAGTCTGCGCAAATGCGGTGGCCAGGGAGGCGAAACCAAACAATGCGACGGACCCGATAATCGTCGGTCGTCGGCCGAATTTATCGCCCATGAGGCCCAGTACCATTGCCCCGAGCACCATGCCGACAATTCCGGCGGTCAGGATAGGCGCCAGAGCGCCTGCGCCGAGTCCGAATGCCTGGATGATCGAGGGACCGGTGAACGCAATCGCTTGAGTGTCGAATCCGTCGAGAATGGCGACGAAAAAGCAGAGGGCAAAAACCCGCCACTGAAAAGCACTGGTTCGAGTGCTATCGATCAACTCGGGAATTGAATAATGAGTGCTCATGACGGCTCCAATCAACAGGTCGTTTGTTATCGTTCTTGTGCGCAGGCAGAACCTGTCGAATCACAGGCTAAGGGTGATGCGGAACAGGGTCTAATATCGTTTTGGTGGCGTACGATACCCGGCAGGTATGACCGACCAGCGCAAGCTGCGAGCACCTCAGGTGCCGAATGGAGTAGAAAAATTGTACAAATTCTCTGCTGATGGCGTAAAAACTATACATTGAGCTAATCTTGTATAGTATTTAAAAAAACGCCGAGACGCTGATGAACGTGGCCAGTCCCAGACGCTTTCTCGAACCTCGCCTGTCGAGATGCTGGCTGTTGCTGCTGGTACTCGCCATACCTGCCTGGGCGGATTGGCATCCCGCGTTGCCTGATGCTCGCCTGGTGGGCAGCGGCGACTTCACCTGGTTTGGCATAAGCCTGTACACCGCACGGTTGTGGAGCCCGGGATTGCCGATGACCTGGGATCAACCCTTTGCGCTCGAGCTGACCTATCACCGGGAATTTTCCAGGGACACGCTGGTTGAGGCCAGCCTCAAGGAAATGCGTCGCATGGGACCGGCTCGTCCAGAGGAGTCCACCCTGCAGCGCTGGTCCGATGAAATGCATGAAGCCTTCGTCGATGTCCGGCCCGGAATGCGCATTACCGGGGTCTACCACCCAGGCTTTGGCTGCACGTTCTACGTCGACGGCCAGCTTCGCCGGCGGGTCGACGACCCTGTATTTGCCCGCGCCTTCTTCGACATCTGGCTGGATCCGCGCACGCGGGACAAGCCGTTGCGTCAACGACTGCTGGGGATGACCGGGCCGGCTGATTGAGGAGGTTGAGATGCGTCGAATACTGGTACTGCTCGTTTGCCTATTGCTGGCCAGCTGCAACAACGTTGGCGTGGAGCATTACGCCCAGGAGCGACCGGCGCTGGATCTGGTAGCGTTCTTCTCCCGGCCGGTACAGGCCTGGGGAATGTTCCAGAATCGCTCGGGCGAGGTGGTCAAGCGTTTCCACGTGCAGATCGAGAGCCGTCTCGAGGGGCAGCAATTGATTCTCGACGAGCGTTTTCTCTACAGCGATGGCACGCGCCAGCGCCGGGTCTGGACGCTGCAGCCCGCCGGCGCCGGGCGTTGGCGTGGGCGTGCGGACGACGTCATCGGCGAGGCAAGCGGCGAGGCCCCCGGCAACGCGCTGCGCTGGCGCTATCGCCTTGACCTGCCGGTCGACGGCAGGCATTGGGAAGTGGATATGGACGACTGGATGTACCTGATGGACGAAGACACCATGATCAATCGCACGAGCATGAGCAAGCTGGGTGTCGAGGTGGGACAAGTGACGCTGTTCTTCCGTCGCCAGCCGTAGACGGATTCACGCGCGGGGTGCAGCCATGCGCAGGATCAGCGGCAGCCACACTGCCCACAGCGGCGCGAGCAGCAGGGTCGTGCCAAGGGTGCCCAAAGGCAGACCGACACCGGCCAGCTTTGCGCCGGCGAGGTAAGCCAGGGGGCCACCGCACAGGCCCAGTAGCGCTCCGTACCACACCGGGCGTCGCGCCCAGGCCAGGCTGTGGCGCAGCCCGCTGGCCAGCACCAGCCACAACAGGGCCAGCCACAGGGGCAGGGGTTGCGAGGCAAAATCGAAGACGCCCAGCGCACCCAGGCCGGCATCCAGCAGCCAGCCTGTCAGCCCCACGCAGACCAGTGTGGTTGCTTCGTCCCGCGGCCGTGGGCAAGCAGCCAGATGCACCAGCAAGCCCGCCACCACTGGCAGCAGCAGCCAGGGATGCCGCTCGCTCAGCACGCAAGCCCACCAGGCGGCCTGCATCCACAGCGCGTTGCCGATCAACCAGGCCCGGCTCAATTCAGGCGGCCGGCAGCGAGGCGCGGCGGGCGGCCGGGGCTGCCCAGAGCAGTTGCGCGACACCGATGGCGCGCTCCTCGAAACCGCCCTGGCAATAACACAGGTAGAACTCCCAGAGGCGCTGGAAAGTGTCGTCATACCCCAGTTCTACCAAGGCGCTGCGCGACTGGCGCAAGTTGTCGCGCCAGTGCTGCAGCGTGCGCGCGTAGTCCAGGCCGAAGTCCTCCATGTGCACCAGGTTCAATGCGGTGTGGCGACTGGCGGTCTGCAGCATGACGCTCAAGGAGGGCAGGGCTCCGCCGGGAAAGATATGGCGCTGGATGAAATCCACCGAGCGCTGGGCCTGCTCATAACGCTGGTCGCGGATGGTGATGGCTTGCAGCAGCATCAAGCCGTCGTCCTTGAGCAGCGAGGCGCAGCGGCGAAAGTAGAGCGGCAGATAGCGGTGCCCGACCGCCTCGATCATCTCGATCGAAACCAGCTTGTCGAAGCGCCCGCCGAGGTCGCGGTAGTCTTCGCGCAGGACGGTAATGCGCTCTTGCAGGCCAAGCGCCTGGACGCGTTGCCGGGTATGGGCGTACTGCGCCTCGGACAACGTGGTGGTGGTCACCCGACACCCATGGCGGGTGGCGGCGTGGATTGCCAGGCTGCCCCAGCCGGTGCCGATCTCGAGCAGATGGTCGTCGGGGCCCAGCGCGAGTTTGGCGCAGATACGCTCGAGCTTGTTCAATTGGGCCTGCTCCAGGCTCTGCTCCTGACTGTCGAACATGGCAGCGGAGTACATCATGGTCGGGTCCAGCAGCCGCTCGAACAAGGCATTGCCCAGATCGTAATGGGCCAGGATGTTGCGTCGCGAACCACGCCGGCTGTTGCGGTTGAACCCGTGCAGCAGGCGCAGGATCGGACGACCGAGGCGCGCCAGGCCGCCCTCGAGGGCGTCGAGCACCTCCAGGTTGGCGACAAACAGGCGGGTGACCGCGGCCAGGTCCGGACTGCGCCAGTAGCCGTGGGTATAGGCTTCGCCGGCACCGATCGAGCCGTTGGCAGCCACCATGCTCCAGGCGGCCTCGTCGACGATCTCGACCTCTGCATGCAGCGTGCTACCGATGTCGCCGAACAGCCACTGCCGCCCTTTGCAGATCAGGCGAAGACGGCCCTGGCGCAGGTGGCGAAGTTGCGAGAGCACGGCGCTCCTGGCCAGGCCACCGAACAACGGCGCCAGGCCAAAGGATTTGCTAACGCTCAGGGTTGGATCGGACATGCTCGGACTCCTCGATGACAGGGGTTTCGCTGCTCTGACAAGGCGTATGGGTGTAGAGCGGGGTGCGCTTGAGCAACAGGCGCAGGGCTTGCCAGTAAATGGCGCCGAGGGTGCGCAGGCTCATCCAGGGGAAGGCCAATACGTGGCGTCGAAGTGCGGCGGCATCCAGTGGCTGGCGGCGCAGGGCGAGGTCGGCCTCAAAGACTTTTTGCCCTTCGCGGCGGTTTTCCATGTGGATGCGCAGGTGCTCGCCGTCAATGTCAAAGCGCATGTGGTACTGCATGTCCAGCGGCAGGAACGGCGAGACATGGAAGGCCTTGTTGACCGAGAACTGTCGGGGCTGACCGGGCAGCACCGACAACACGTAGTGAAAGCGCTCACGCCAGGGTGTGTTACGCACCTCCAGCACAATCGCCGCCAGCAGCCCGTCGTTGTCGTGGCAAAAGTAGAAACTGACCGGATTGAACGAAATCCCCCAGCTGCGCGGTTGGGTCAGCAAATGAATGGCGCCGCCCGGAGCCTGGCCCAGGGCCTTGGCCACCACTTCGCGCACGGCATCCTTCAAGGGCATGCCGCGACGAGTCCAGGCCGGCAGGTAGTCGGTTTCCCGCCAGCACAACGGCGCCAGGCGAGAAGCACCGAGCAGCGGGGACAGGCCCAGCAGCCGTTCCTGTTCGTCCAGGTCCAGGTAGAACATGCCGCTGCGATAGCGGAAGCCATGGAACCGCGGCGCCAGGCGCCGGTGGCTCACCCAACCGTAGCAAAGGCTGCTGTTCACAGTCGCTCCCCGAAGCTTTGGGCGACGTCCAGTGCGCTGACCACGCCATCCTCATGGAAGCCGTTTGCCCAGTAAGCACCGCAGAAGTAGCTGTGCTGGTTTCCCTGCAGCTCACCCTGGCGCGCCTGGGCTGCCATGGCGGCCAGGCTGTATTGGGGATGGGCATAATTGAAGCGTGCCAGCACCTTCGACGGGTCCACGCTGTCGCCCTGGTTGAGGCTTGTGCAGAAGGTCACCGGGGCGTCGAGGCCCTGCAGGATGTTCATGTTGTAGGTCACGGCCGCCGGGGCATGGGCGGGTCCGCCGAGGCGATAGTTCCAGCTCGCCCAGGCCTTGCGCCGGCTGGGCAGCAGGCGGGTGTCGGTGTGCAGAAGGACTTCGTTGTCGGCATACTCGAGGGCGCCGAGCACCTCGCGCTCGGCGATCGACGGTTGCTCCAGCAACACCAGGGCCTGGTCGCTATGGCAGGCGAACACCACCTTGTCGAAACGCTCATGGCCTGCGGCGCTGTCGATCATCACGCCGCTGTCGTCCCGTCGCACGCTCAGCACCGGGCAATTTAGACGAATGCGCTCGTTGTAGGACTTGCACAACGGTTGCACGTAGCTGCAAGAGCCACCCTCGATCACTCGCCACTGAGGCCGCTGGCTGATCGAGAGCAGGCCATGGTTACGAAAGAACCGCACGAAGAAGTGCAGCGGAAAGTGCAGCATGTCGGCCCTTGAGACCGACCAGATGGCCGAGCCCATGGGCACGATGTAGTGATGGATGAAACGCTGCCCGTAGCCTCGCGAGTGCAGGTAATCGCCCAGACTCATGCCGGGCTCGATGCGCTGGCCGTCCAGGTCGGCCACCGCCTGGCGGTTGAAGCGCAGGATATCGCGCAACATGCCCCAGAAGCCCGGCGACAGCAGATTGCCGCGCTGGGCGAAGAGGGTGTCGAGGTTGTTGCCGTTGTATTCCAGGCCACTGTGCGGATCGTTGACGGAAAAGCTCATCTCGGTGGGGCGCGAGGCGACGCCTAAGTGATCCAGCAAGCGAATGAAATTGGGGTAGGTCCAGTCGTTGAAGACGATGAAACCGGTGTCCACGGCATAACGCTGTCCCTGCCATTCGACGTCGACCGTATGGGTATGACCGCCAATCCAGTCAGCCGCTTCAAACACAGCCACCTCATGACGACGTGACAGCAGATAGGCACAGGTCAGCCCAGAGATCCCGCTACCGATGATGGCGATGCGCATGTGCCGCTATTCCTGTTCGGTTCGCGCCAGGCGACGGCCCAGGGCCAGGCGCCAACGCGCTGGCAGGGCGCCGAGCAGGCGCAGGACGAGAGTGAAAAGCCGTGGAAAGTTGATCTCCAGCGGACGGCGCGTCAGGCGCGCGATCACATGCCGCGCGGCGCGGTCGGCGCTCCAGATTTGTGGCATGGCAAAGGTGTTGCGCCGGGTCAGCGGGGTGTCGATGAAGCCCGGGCTGACCAGCGTTACATCGATGCCTTCGGCGTGTAGATCCAGGCGCAGGGACTCGACCAGATACCTCAGGGCCGCCTTGGACGCGCCATAGGCTCCCGCCCGCGGCAGCGCCAGCCAGGTCACCGAGCTACCGATCACGACCAGGTGGGGTCGATGCCCGCGGCGCAGCAGGGGAAGGGCCGCCTGCAGGCAGTAGCTGACCCCCAGCAGGTTGGTGCGTATCACACGCTCGACGGTCTCGGCCTCGAACCCGCCGGGCACCAGGTATTCGCAGGTGCCGGCGTTCAGGATCACCAGGTCCAGCGCGCCCCACGCCTGCTCGATGTTCTCGCAAATCGCCTCGACCTGGCGTGGCTCAGTCACATCGCCAGTGGCGAGCAGGGCCCCGGGGTAGCGCAGCATCAGCGGCATCAGTGCTTCCGCGCGCCGGCCACCCAAGGCCACCTCATGGCCTTGATCCAGAAGGCGTTCGGCCAGGGCAGCACCGAGGCCGCTGCTGGCGCCGGTCAGCCAGCAGCGGCTCATGCCAGCCTGCCCTTGATCCAGCCGATCACCCCGCCAAGCAGCGGGACGTGCTCGTAGAGCAGGGCGCCGGCATCGAAGTAGTCGTGGTGCAGGTAGACCTGCTGCGCCCAGCGCAGGTGGCTGCACCCTTGCAGGCGGATCGGCCGGCCGCGGGACAGGCGTGGATGACGAAAGTGCAGGTTCCAGCGAAGGTAACCGTGGCCAGGCGCGGTTTCGTCCACGTCAAGGATGTCGTAGCGAATATCCTCGACGTTGCTGTACAACTTTTCAAAGTAACCGCGCAGTGCCGGCAAGCCCTCCACCTGATGCAGGGGATCACGAAACTGCACATCGTTGCTGTAGAGCTCGCCCAGCCTGTGCAGGCTATCAGCGTTCAGCGTGGCGAACGTGTCAGCGAAATGGCGGAGATAGGCAGACATGACAGGCTCCAGGCAAAATTGTACAAGTCGACAAAACTGTACAGGTTTATCTGTAGCCTAGGGCGAAAATTGTACAAGTCAATATGCTTGTACACTTTTTGTGGCGGTCGTGGTGTAACGGGTGTCAGCCACCGAGCCTCGCCAGTTGACGGCGAAGATCGGCCACTTCGTTCTCCAGTGCCTGGATTTTTTCCAGGGCGGCCATCTTGTCGCTGACGTCGTGCTGTATGCCGATGTAGTAGGTCAACTGGTCGGCTTCATTGTGCACGGGGGTGATCGACAGCTCGTTCCAGAACAAGCTGCCATCCTTGCGATAGTTGCGTAGCACCTGGCGGCAGGGCTGACCGAGGCGGATGGCGTCACGGATGACCGCAAGGCCTGCCTGGGCATGATCGTCGGCCTGCAGGAACCGGCAATCCTGGTAGAGAATGTCGTCGGCACTGTAGCCGGTCAGGCGCTCGAAGGCAGGGTTGGCATAGATGAGGATGCTGTCATCGCCTTCCTGCTCGGCCACGACGATGCCGTCATTGGAGGCTTCGACCATCAGTTGCAGGAGTTTGGCGTCGATCATGGTCTGGGCTCGCGGTGGTTCGTGGGTTTGCCCCACAGCGTAGTCGTCAGCGACAGCCATGCCTAGATGGCAGGGCGCAGGAGCCGGTCTTCGATGGAGGCTGGTTTAAAAGTGCCGGGCCTGGTTTAGAATGCCCACACACTCAGCAGGCACCCCCTTTCAATGACCGAGCCCAGCGAATCCGCCTCCGACGACGTCTTGCTCCCCATGCGCGAAGTCGCCAGCCTGACCGGCGTCAACCCGATCACCCTGCGGGCCTGGGAGCGCCGCCACGGGCTGATTCGACCAGTACGCACGGTGGGCGGTCATCGCCTGTATTCACAACAGGACGTCGAACATATCCGCAGTATCATGCTCTGGACGAGCCGGGGCCTGCCGATCAGCAAGATAGGCGCTTTGCTCGTGCGCCAGCAGGACACCCCCGGTATCGCTGGATCAGGCTCGGTCGAAGCGCCCCTGGTCCAATGGCAAGAGGCAATTCATCGCGCCACCCAGGCGTTTGATGGCGCCGAGCTGGAGCGTCTTCACGGGCAACTGTTCACCCTCTACCCGAAGGCTACGGTGCTGGAGACTATCCTGCTGCCGGTCTGGCGCAGACTGGCAGCCGGCAATGCTTTCGGCCGCCGCAGCCAGTGGCTGTTCCTGGACGCCTTCCTGCGTGCGCGGCTGTTATTGCGACTGCAGATGAACCCGGGCAAGGGTGCGTGCGTGCTGCTGGCAGATGGCTCGGGTCATGCACACGAACTGGAGCTGTTGTGTGCCGGTGTGTTGATGAGCAATGACCAGCTGCGCATCGAGGTGCTGGGCCCGGGCCAGCCCCTGGAAGAACTGCCGTTGCTGAGTAAAGCGATGCAGCCCGCCGCGCTGGTGCTGTGGGTCCAGGCGCCTCTGCAGGCCGATGCGCACCAGCGCCTGCGCGCCCTTCAAATGGGCGTCGCGTGCCCGGTGGCGTTGGCCGGCGACGCAGCTGCCACTTCGGCGGCAGGCTTGCGCGGTGCTTCGATTGCCATTCTGGGCAATGACGAAGCGAGTATTTTGCCCAGGCTTGAAGCCTTGGTCAGGGGGACGCTGCAAATTTGAATCCGGTTGTTCCAGTTCAAGTCAGGGAACACGACGGGGTTTCGGATCGAAACGGGTTCCCGCCCGCCTGATGAGCACTGGCAGTATGCGAATCACCGGCAGACTGAGCACCCCACAGCACCAGGCCTCATGAGTTGCTGCTCATTGGCAGTACCTTGTGGAAAGCAAATGGCGTATAGTTCATTTGACTGAAAAAATTATTCATTTGGAGGTAGTGATGATGAGCGCTTCAACGGTTGCTCCGCGTCCGACCAAAATCAAAGAAGAGCCTCGTGAAGCCGGGATTGCGGCCTTTTGGCGATTCAGTTCCGCCCGCGAGTTTCTCAAGGACTCCGAGCGGCTGAATCAGATCAGGGAGGGATTTCCCGCCTATCTCGTTTACGCGGTCAGGCAGACCTTCGACCTCCATGAGCGCAATCTGGAAACGCTGCTCAATGCCTCCTTCTCGACACTGGAAAGACGTCGGCGTGAGCACAAGAACCTGGATTCCGTTGCCTCCGAACGCCTGGATCGGATCGCCACAGTGGGTCACCTGGCCGAGGAGGTCTTTGAGAGCCAGGAGAAAGCGGCTCAATGGATGTCGACTGCCAATAAAGCGCTCGGCGGTGCCGCACCGATCATGCTCTGCGAAACCGAGATAGGCGCCAGGCAGGTTCGCCGTGTCCTGCATGCCCTTGAATGGGGTGGTGCAGCCTGATGCGGGCTTGGCGAATCGCGAAAGCGAAACGTGCGACCGATCTATCAGGTATGGGAGCTGCCATCGAAGGAGGGCGGTGGAACGATCAGGACGTGCCAGCTGTGTACATGGGACTGACACCGGCTATCTGCTGCCTTGAAACATTCGTCCATGCGGGGGGCGAGCCTACTTTCCCGATGAAGATCACCTGCTTCGAGCTGCCCGCCGATGCCGCGCTTTACTGGGAGCCTGATCCAAAAACCTTGCCTGAAGGCTGGGGGAGTCTTCCCGCTGACCGTCCAGGCATGGACTTCGGCACTACCTGGCTGAAGGCGAACACTCACCTTGGCTTGATCGTGCCGTCGGCAGTGTTGGTCCTGGAGCGTAATGTGGTGATCAACCCCAATCATCCGGCGGTCAGCCAGATCAAGGTGGTCGATGTGTTTGACTTCATGTACGACCCTCGCATGTTCAAGTAGGGCATCTCACCTCACATGAGCTCCTGGAATGGAAAGCTACTTGCGTCGCAACTTCGTGGACTTTGACCCTAACCTCGACCTGGATAGGAATTTCTTGACCTGAGGGCAGGGGACATCTACCAGGACTGTTGAAACATAACTCAACTAAATAGATGTTTAGTTGAGTTATAAGAATTTTTTATATAAACATGCAGGGCAAAGGGACGTTTCTAACCGAAAACAGCCAACCATATAGTATGCCCACCACAATCCGGATCTTCAGTTACTTGCTCAACGACGCTAAAACCATGGGCATTGAGCAGCGCAGTATATTCATCGTGGTCCAGGCTGGCGTGATAAAGCGTTTCACCCTCGAACCTGCCCAACGCGATGCCATGGGCCGTTCCGCTGGTAAACATCAATGCGGCACCAGGTTGGGCATGGGCCTGGAAAATCGGGAACATTCGGCGCTGATCCTCAGGCGTCAGGTGAAAGAAACTGTCCCACGCCAGGATACCCGCGTAACGCTGATCAAGCGCTAACTGGCGCATGTCGGCAACATGCCAGTCGTGCTGTGGGAAACGTTGCTGACACAAGGTGATCATCGCCATGGACGAATCAATGCCACACACGCTGTGTCCGGCGTCGATCAAGTAAGCGGCCATGGGTTCGGCACAGCCACAGCCGATGTCGAGAACATCACCAGCAGCAACAGGCATGGCCTGACGAAAACGATCCAGCCAGGATTGCTCGACGAGGCGCCGCGAGCGAACACGATCCCATGTTTGAGCGTGACGCTCGTAGAGATCGATGATTTGATGGGCTGCTTCATGCATGAGGGACAATCCTGAGGGATGTGGTCGAGGGATGTGGCTGGGGTTTGAAATGTACCTTGGAGACGCCCTGTGTGGAATACCTATGGGTACGCATAATGTATATTATGTTAAACGAGGTGCTATGTTAGGTATGTTCATCAGCTATCCAATTCCACCATTCACCGGCTTGAATTTCAGCGTTCACCGGTATCCCTATGCTTCAACGGCTTATCTGAGAAATCTCGATGTACCCGAAGTTTGTGTTCAGCTATCACCGGCAGCTTAGGGTTTGCTTCGGTGATTGTTGACTTAGGATCAGCGTGAACTACACCTGTCTATAACGCGCTTTATTCTACGATGCTGAGGAACGCCGCGGTGTCACCATTCGTCCCGTTCCCCATCTTTCCACCTTACCGATTTTGGCTGCCAGAGGAATTTCATCCTTTGCCTAAGAATGTGGAGGTCTGCGCGAGGCTTGAAGAAATTGATCCTGCTGCGCAGCCGTTCACAAGCGTGTACTACTGCCATGTTTTTTTGCGGTGGTACGCAATAACTGCACCCAGGCGTTCGTTTGAATACAACCTCTCCATACACCCTCTAGAGACTCTGTTGTTATGGAGTTTCGTCAAAAAAAAGCCATTGATTGAACTACGGGCTGATGACATTGATGAAGTGATGCGCTTCTACGTTGCGCCGCCTTCCTCCTGGTCTGCACCGACCGTTGCGAAGTACCTTGAGAATTACCTCATTCCTTTCTCTGAGTGGAAGATCAACCCGCGCTGGCGACCATTTAACCGTACGTATGACCAAGATGGTACTTCGGCTCCAATCGTTCGTCAGTCCACAGCTGATCGGTTTAAGGTTCTGAGGGATTTTTTTGACTTTTACCTCGGACTGGTTGGTAGCAATAGGAAGAACCCAGTCTCAGCGTTCAGAGTTTTGCAAAAATTGCAAATTCCGAGAAACTCTGAGCCACCAGTTTTGACGGAGAGTCAACTCAAATGGCTGTTCAATTTTTCTGTTCACTGCGGGCGACCCCAGGCCCCAAGAATTGCAGTGTTCCTGAGCCTGGCTCGATTCACAGAGCATAGTGCATCCGCAATTGTCGGTGATGACTTCAACAAAGCTACCCTTGATCAATTTCGACGGAGTGAGTTGGGTAGATGGAGTTTTTCGATCGTCAAAGGAGGCGATTGGCATGAGCTACTGCCAGTAGATTTCAATCCGATCTTCGAAAATTTTCTGCGAACTGCGGGGGTCAATGCTTGCTCCCCCCTGCCCTCTACCTACCTATTTTCCAAACTCTTTCGCTCGGACGGACTAACAAAGGCATCAATTGCCAGGGAAATTATCCGGTTTCGTAAGTGCCTGGTAGAAGCGGCTCAAGCTAGCGATGACCCTGAAATTCAGTCAGCGGTAAATCTCTACAAAAATCTATCCTTCAGCCTGGTGAGGCGATCAGCGAAAATGCTCGGCTAATCGGTATGAGGCCCAGAACTTGGCTCCATCCAGGCTTCAACCACCTCAACCCCGAATTCGGCTTTCCATTGCTTCAACTTTTTATGGTTCGCGCCTCGTATTTCCAGTACCTCTCCCGTATGAGGGTTTGTGTATCGTCTAACCGCGCGCTGCGCTGCACGGCGGTTCAAATGAGAAGCAGAAGACGATACCCGTACTGGTGCAGGTGTAGCGTTGCTCAGAGTCTCTATCTGTTCGCTTGCCAATTCAGGGCAAAGAAGCAATAGGATATCTCGGGGGGCAAATTGGTATTTGGTTGCAAGCTCGTCTAGCTCAGTCAGGAAGCGAAGCCCCTTAATCACTTCTTTATCTCTAATCAGTGATTCAGCTGCTTTGTATTCCGACTCTATTCGTCTGTTAATACGAAATACTTCAGCCAGCTTGTCCATTGCAGTCGCCTCACATAACGCCTTGCGTGACTTTTAGAGTTCTTGGCTGCACCTTGTGCGCCTGGAGAACTCTATCGTCGTTCTGTTGCTCTGCAAGTTGAAATTGGGCTCCATATCAATCTGGTCGCTGAGGTGGTTGACATACAACATCGTTGTATTGCGATAGGCAGGATTGTCAATATTAGGGTCTCGAGCAACAAGCATCGCTGCAACCTGGCGAGGCTCATAATTATATGTAGCCATCAGCTGCGTAAGCTCCTTGAAAAACTGAAGATCTAACTCATAATCCTGTGTAGATTGGATTTTTTTTATCTCTTTAACAGCCTCTGCGAGCTGGCACTCCGCTTTACGGAGGTCAATTAAGGTGTGTGAGCGAGTCATCTCATCCAATCCTCGGGCAGCCCTAGCGTCCTTTGAGTGTAGCGTATGTGCAACCGCGAAAAAAGGCATTTCAGGGCGGTAAACAATGCTCCTTAAGCTTATCGACCATAAGAATTTCATTTAAATCAGTCGGTTGCGCGAAAGATGGATAAATATCCATTTTTTCTCCTTGAGGTCAGAACGATAAAATCTATCGAACAATTCATGATTTTCTAATGCCGTGTGAGGATCCAACGATGTGCGTAAACTTACATACGCGCTATACGAAGCCAGTTTGCTAATTCGTCGGCTCAGCAACAAAAATCACTGTGCACCTATCCATAAAATTGACACTTTACGAGATGCATGTGTCAATTTAGTGGAAATGTTTCAGGTTGGGAGATCAGCAAAGATAGCGAAAGTACAAAGTGGCCGTGTTATTTGATTTTTCAGCAATTCGCCTCACATGACAATTTATAGTAATAGACTGTAAAAAATTTTCCCGACGATAAGCTGAATACAGCTTCAGGCGCTCTTGCAACGGGTTGATTCTACTCATTTTTTTCGCCGTTAGCAGTCCAACTGGCAATTGATGTAGATGGTGCACCCTGAATCCTGCCTAGCCAGCTAGTATTGGGTACAGCTATCGCTTTTGGATCGCCAGGCTTGATAGCCGAGAGCGTTCAGAGAGCTTGACGCCTCAGTGGTTCCCAATCCCCCTAAATTAAAATGCTGGTGGACTTAACTGGTTTGCCTCCCCATTCCGCTGGCTAGCCACTGCCGTATTGATCACGGTGGGTGCCGCCCCGCTAACCCTTGCTTCGTCAGGTCGATGCCGATGATCTTGATATTCTCAACATCAGGAAACCTGGAAGCGATGGTCAGCCAATTTCCCTGCAGTTCGGAAGGTGCGGTACCACTAGCGCACAAATGGTTACTGAAAAAGGAGGGTATGCGCCCTCCTCCTTCATTCTTGCCCAAAGCACATAGACGCATGTGTTAACCCGAGCATCGTAGTCCATGCCGCTGGCGTAATTGGATATTTCGAACGTAGATGGATGCGGCGCGCCTGCAGCTAGTTTGGAATAGATTTGTGAACTCAGTAACCGTAAGCGGCACGGGCTTCGAGGTTCGCTCCACCCCGATTAACTTCGACAGCGGTATGTCTGCTGATGTCAGAACCTTCAGAAGGATCGGTTCAGACCGCCCCATCCGGTTGCGGCGTTGAATAATCTCGATCCCTGCATCCCGAGCCATCTGCATTAACAGTCGAGGCCTAATGCCAAAATCCGTCTGAAGCTTAACGATGTGGTAAGCCACGCATTCATTTCGCCCTTCGACTTCCTCAGACTCATTCGAATGAAGGGCATTGGCTAAAGCTTTGGCCTCTAGAGTACTCCGATTTTCGCCCAGGGAGATAGCGCTTCCAAGGACAGTTCCTGATGGGACATGCAGGACGACGGCTACCGAAGGCCGAACAACTGAACCGTCATCCCTTTGAACCAATTGATCCACAATCGTGGAGCCAATCACTGCTGAAATAGGTGCGTCGAGGTTCGCCCTCCTCAATATCAACCCAGCGCGACCTGCTTTGGCGTAAGTGAGCCACACCTTGATTGCTTGGTGCTCACCCTCAGGCGTATCGCTCTCCAAGGTGGTTTCGCCGCGCACGTTCCATACTGTTCGCGCCTCCCAAACCGGTTGGTCGAAGTAAAATCGCCCAGTCTTTTTCAGTTCGCAGCGCCCCCTCCGATCCGTCGCAAGCTGCAAGGTGTTGCCCTTGCTGTTTGCCAAAGCCGCAGCCACCGCCTTCATTCCATAAATCTCGAGGAACGCGTCCACACTTGGGAGAACCTTAACGGGCAGGTACTCCTGCAGCGCCACGATGCACTGGGATGTAACCTCAGTCGCGCTTTTACAGATTTCGGCAGCACGGGTCTCGCCGAGATCTTGGTTCAGAATGATGAACTCTGCATCGGTCAGATGATGCTCAAAGTCCTGGTCGTCCTGTTCGTGCTTAAACGCACGGTAGGTATGGTAGCCAAGAAATCCAACTAGGATTTCCTGCAGGACGCAATGCTTCACTTCAATGCCCGCAGCCTGGAGTGCTGCCTTCGCATGTCGAGTAGCATGGGTGAGTATGTTGGCCATCTCATGATCCTCAAATGCCGTCTGTGCTGCTGGTCGTTTTGTTCTTCGCAAGACAGCTGGGTCATAAGATGCTGGATGGTGGGATATTTTCGGGAAAACCTCTTTAAGTCGATCAGAGCTTAGGTGAGGCAACCTCCATTTACTCTAGTTCAGACGCCGCACGTGGTCGATTAAATCGACAAACGACCATGTGCTATACGCAGGAAGCAAGTCCATGTCCATCAAGCTCATTGCGAAGCGGTTGCAGGAAACAAAGCAGGTAGTTTTATTCACCGGCGCCGGCGTATCAGCAGAGAGTGGCATTCCTACCTTCAGAGATGCGCTAACGGGTCTTTGGGAGCGATTCGAACCTGCCCAATTGGCGACCGCTGAAGCATTCCGGGAGGATCCAAATCTCTGCTGGGGCTGGTATGAATGGAGTAGGCGAAAGGATCTTCAGGCACAGCCGAATGAGGCACACCTCGCGATAGCAGAACTTGCCAAGCACGTTCCTAAATTAACAGTCGTCACTCAGAACGTTGATGATCTGCATGAGCGTGCCGGCAGCAAAGGAGTGATTCACCTGCACGGCAGCCTTCACTCTCCGAGGTGCATCGACTGCGGCAATGCACATGAAGCGCCCCTCCCCTCTGTTGAACTATCCGAAGATGGTGGGCGTCTCGAATCGCCGCGATGCAATGCTTGCAACGGGTATATCAGACCAGGAGTCGTATGGTTTGGTGAGGTGCTACCTGAAGCGCCGTGGAGCGCCGGTATTGCGGCTGCGGAGAGTTGTGATTTGCTCTTTTCAATCGGTACTTCGGGCCTCGTGTATCCAGCAGCAGAACTCCCTCTTCGTGCTTTAGGTGCGGGTGCGACGGTCGTACATGTCAACCCAATGCGCTTCGAAATCAGTAGCCAGGAATACTTCATACACGGGCCTGCCACAGCCTTGCAGACGCTGATCAAGGTGGCTTTCGGCTGATGATGTGTTTGTCGTCGTGATTGATGAGTGCGGTAACTTTTGTGAAATTCCCACATAACGTAGGAGATTTTGCGATGACTGATCGACGCCCTATCAACAAAAACGTGAACGTTCCGAAGCCTGGTTACGGTGAACAGCCGTGTTCGCGGAATCAGGATGGCCAAATTCGTGACAAGCGCAGAGATGAAGGTAAGTCTGGCGACCCCTTTCCTGACGCCAGGCAGTGCCCTTTCAACTTCAATGCCACGCGTATTTTCTGCCTACAGGCCTGTCTCGAATCTGCATCATAAACTCTACGTCAGGTGCACCGCCTCGTTGCATACCCTTACTCAATACGCACGATGATGATTGGGTATCTCGCGCACAAGTTCGTCACAGCCCTACCCTTCGAATACTGCTCTCCAGAGCGCCGCTCCACCTGTAGTTGGAGATGTCCAGCCACTGCATACTCCCTGAGTCGCTGGAGGGCCTCCCGAAATCCGGATGCGCGTGGTTCATCTAGATGCGTATCACTCTTGGCGCTGATCATCTGCTCGCTCACTCCGTGATGGGTTCTTTTCATGTTGCAGTTGCTTCAGCTTTTGTCGCAGCTGGTCGACCTCGTGCTGAGTCGTTTCCAGCAGAGTCTGTGCATTCTTGGCTCGTGTATCGGCCTGAGTGACAGAGTCACGTAGGGAGGCTGACTCTTCTCGGGAATGAACAAGCTGCTCGATTAGCTGCTCTTTGGCCCCCTCCTCTCTAGCAGATGCGATGGCCAAGGTATTGAGGTCAGCAGTAAGCCGCTCAATGGTGCCCTCTTGAGTGGCCATAACCTTGGTCTGCTGACGGGAATCACTGAGCAGACGCTCGTTGTCTCGATTCAAGCGGCTAAGCTCGTCTTGCTTCACCGAAAGAGTCTGTTGCAACTGACGGTGCTCAACCTGGATTTGTTGGAGCTGGCCTTCATGGCGGCGCTGTTCTTGTTCTCGCTGATCTTTCACGGCCGTGCGGTAGTGCTCGAGTGCATCACGAGCATGCAGGTGCTTTTCTTCCAGCGAGCGAATCTGCTCGTCTTTCTCGTGCACCCGCACCTCCAGGTCAGCACAACTTTGACTTAGGCGCGCGTTGCGAGTGAGCTCGGATTGCAGGCTGCTTTGACACGTACTCAATTCACCTGCCTGGACGTCGAGCGCTGCCTGAAGGTTGTCGTGCTGGCGCTGAAAATCCGCTAAGGCGGCTTGAGTTTGCGCTAGCTGCTCATCCACGGAAGCTCGGTGCTTATCGAGCTCAGCTCGAGCCTCGGCTACTTCTTCGGCGCCTTCCTCGAGCAAGCGATCCAACAACTTGCCAACAAGCCCGCTGAGCTCATCACTTAAGCGTTCGCGGCGCTCGTTCGGCCGCGGCTCCACTTTTTCGAGTTCGCCTAGATAGCGGGCAATGGTTGTCATCGAACCAGTATTTCCAAGCTCGACCCGTACAGCGTTGATGCTGGGATTTACACCTCGAGCGATCAGCGCATCTCGTGCTATCTGGACGATTGCCCTGTTAATACCGCCGCGTGCCATGACCTCTCCTACGATTTCGTAGTGTAAACGTAAAGTGTAATTACATATTACATCTAGGTAAGAAATCAGTCACGAAAATCGTAATTCTATGATCAAATAATGGAGGCTTATCGCATCATAAAGCTGATTTTTGTATTTTCATCGCTGGAAAAATTACGTTTCGCGTAGAAGGGTCGAGATGAACAAGGCTGATCGGTACCTGCAGGCCGGTACCCGGGAAAACACCCGGCGCAGTTACCGCGCCGCCGTAGAGCATTTCGAAGTGACCTGGGGAGGCTTTCTGCCGGCGACTGGCGATGGCATCGTGCGTTACCTGGCCGAGTACGCGGACAAGCACACCATCAGCACACTGAAGCAGCGCCTAGCTGCCTTGGCTCAGTGGCACATCACGCAGGGATTTCCAGATCCAACAAAAACGCCGAATGTGCGACAGATGCTCAAGGGCATCCGGACATTGCATCCAGCCCAAGAAAAACAGGCGGCCCCTCTCCTCCTGAACCACCTAGAGATGGCAGTGAGCTGGCTTGAACGCGAAGCGAATCTTGCGTCTGAGCGGGATGACCTTAAGAGCGTGATGAAATGTCGACGCGACATTGCCCTGCTGTTGATCGGATTCTGGCGGGGGTTTCGGGGTGACGAACTGGCACGACTCCAAGTCGAGCATACTCAGGCGGAGGCCGGTGCCGGCATTACGTTCTATTTGCCGTACACGAAAGGTGATCGACAGCACCGGGGGACGACGTTCCACACCCCTGCCCTCAAGAAACTGTGTCCAGTTCAGGCTTACGTCAATTGGATCACTGTGGCCGGCATTGCTCATGGCCCTGTCTTCAGAAAGATCGATCGCTGGGGCAACCTTGCTGATGGGGGCATCAATTCCAATAGTTTGATCCCAATGCTTCGTCGCATCTTCACGCAGGCGGGTGTGCCTTCGGATATCTACAGTAGCCACTCAATGCGGCGTGGGTTTGCGACTTGGGCTTCCGCTAATGGTTGGGACATCAAGTCGCTGATGAGCTATGTCGGCTGGAAAGACATCAAGTCAGCGCTGAGGTACGTTGATGCTGGCTCCTCTTTTGGCGGCCTGGCAATGAGGCCATCGGCGCCCAAAATGGAGCTTCTTTAAAGTCGTTTTACAAGATCTGTTTGGCGCAAACGTTTAGGTCGAACTACCTGCCATTTGCGTCCGATTTCGCCCAGTTGCGCATGCGTATTTCCCTCTTCAGACTCAACACGTATCGATCTTAGCTCGACTCCATTTGCCAAGTGTCGCGGCTAGACTTCGCAGTGTTTAACCGCCACAGTTTCAAGGCTACTCCAACATGGATACAAAAATGCTCACCGTTCGAGAGGTTTACCAGGTGCTCCGTGATGCTTCTGTCGCTTCACGCTCAATGCGCCGAATCACCACGACCAGTTGGGACGAGATCTACTGCGGATTGATGACCGTCGACGTTGATGGCTGGGTCATCATACTCTTCAACGACTGTGGAACCCTTGACTACTGTGATAGCTGTTTCAGCCCCGAAGGCCGGAAGTACGACTTCAGCTCAAGAGATGCATTTGATCCTGTCGAGCTTTTGGCCCCTGAAGAGCACCGCCAACTCGCAGAAATACTCCGCCGTATCTAATGAATCCCTTTAAGTTCTGCTGCACCGCGTACGATTAGAGCAATCACCCGCAAATCAAGGTTGGACTTAACGAGAAATATTAAGCTGATTTCGCAAAAAATTACCTAAAGCTTCACTCGGAATTCGGCTGGATAACAGCCTGCCACCGACCTGCGCGCCTCCCTCGGTAGGTCAGGTGGTTAGGGCGATTTTTTGTGAGCTCCGCTACGGCGCAAGACGCGCGAGCTGAGGGAACGAAGGCGCCTTTGGGTGGCGAGGGCATTCTTAATTTCGGCACCTACGCTGGAAGATCGGAGTTCCAAGATTGTCGGTGATGACTGCAAAAGTTACATGAGTGGGTAGCAATCGCACCACTGCTCTCGCTGAGCAGAATCGGCAGAGAATACAAGACAACCCAGTGACAGGTCTGACCCCCGATGTCCAAATTGACACGCCGTCGTTCACGGGCGAACGGGAGTAAGCGTCCGCCAAACACACCTTGTGTGATTAAACGGGCGCCCACCTGTGCGGCAACAGCTCGGTTATCTCACTCGCACGCTGCGTCGGCAGGCGTGTAAGAACATCCTTCAAGTAAGCATACGGATCATGTCCGTTGAGCCGCGCCGACTGGATCAAACTCATGATCGCCGCCGCACGTTTACCGCTGCGTAACGAGCCCGCGAACAGCCAGTTCGAGCGCCCAAGAGCCCACGGCCGGATTTGATTCTCGCACCAGTTATTATCGATGGGCACAGCACCGTCATCGAGATAGCGCGTCAGCGCTATCCAGCGTTTGAGGCTGTAATCCAGGGCCTTGGCGATGGCCGAACCCTCAGGCACAAGCTGTCTTTGGGCGGTCATCCAGGTATGAAGTGCGTCGGCGATTGGCGCTGCTTTTTCCTGCCGTATTCGCTGTCGATCACCCGGTTCCAGCTCGCGGACTTCTCGTTCAACTTCGTACAAGGCCGCGATGTAGTGCAGCGCTTTTTCGGCGATCTGGCTCTTGTTGGTCGCATGCAAGTCGAAGAACTTTCGGCGGGCATGGGCCATGCAGCCGATCTCCGTAACGCCCAGTTCAAAGCCTGCCTTGTAGCCAGCGAAGTCGTCGCAGACCAGCTTGCCGTTCCAGTGGCCAAGGAAGGCTCGGGCATGTTCGCCAGCACGGCTCGGGCTGAAGTCGTAAACGACCGCCGCCAGATCGGAGAACTGACTGGTGGCATAGGCCCAGACGTAAGCGCGATGAGTTTTCTTCGCGCCAGGCGTCAGCATTTGTACCGGCGTTTCGTCAGTGTGGACGACGCCGTGCGTCAGTACGGCTTCGCACAGCGCATCAACCAGCGGTTGAAGTTGCACGCCGCAGTTGCCCACCCACTGCGCCAAGGTCGAACGGGCGATGGGCAGCCCGGCGCGGCCAAAGATTTTCTCTTGGCGATACAGCGGCAGATGGTCGGCGAACTTGGCCACCATGATGTGGGCCAGCAGGCCCGCTGTCGGGATGCCTTTGTCGATGACGTGCGCCGGTACCGGCGCCTGGATTAGCGTTTCGCACTGTTCGCAGGCCCATCTTGTGAATGGCAGTTGGGTAGTAGGGTTGGCGCGCAACCTGGAAACGAAGTTGATTCTTGCCCTCGACCTCCAGGGCATCGATTCCATTGCGCCCCCGAATTCGCTGAAACCGGATTGTCGGAGAGACGCAGTGATGACAGAGATCAAGCAGGCGTTTGAGCAGCGTGTGATTGCGATTCCTCTAGATCGAATACTGCCTTCGCGTAAGGTCGAACAACTGATACCCGGCAGTAAAAAGTACGCCAGCATTCTGAGCTCAATCAGGGAGCTCGGAGTCGTTGAGCCGTTGGTGGTTCACCCCAAACCTATCATCGCGGACGGAATATCCTCGTTCATGCTTTTGGATGGACACTTTCGCTTAGAGGCACTCAAGGAATTGGGGGCGATTGAGGCGCTGTGCCTGATTTCTACCGATGATGAGGGCTTCACTTACAATAGACAAATCAACCGACTGACACCGATTCAAGAACATAAAATGATCATTTCCGCTCTGAAGAAGGGCATTGAAGCCTCTCGTATAGCTGCGGTGCTTGGGATGAATGTGGAAAAGGTTCATGAGAGAGAAAAATTACTGAAAGGCATTGCTCCGGAGGTTGCGGAGATGCTCAAGGTGCGCATGGTATCGCAAGATGTGTTTCGATCCCTTCGACTGATGAAGCCTCTCCGACAGATAGAAACTGTGGAGATGATGATCTCAGCCAACTGTTTTACGCGTAATTACGCTCGAATGGTCTTGGCGGCGTCGCGACCGGAGATGCTCGTGGAGGTTAAGAAAAAGCCTAGTGACGTCAGTGCCATCGACATTGCGCGGATGGAACGAGAGATGGAGAACCTGCAACATGATTACAAGCAGGTTGAAGACACGCTTGGCGAGACGATGTTGGTCTTGGTTGTCGCTAAAGGGTATCTCGTACGTATGCTTCGCAATGAAGCCATAGCCGGCTATCTCAGCCGCTACTATGCAGAATTGCTTGAGGAGCTAGTCTCTATCATGGAAGCAGTAACCTCTGATGCGAGGCAGCTTGAACGGGAATAGCGCTCACCTGCTAGGCTGTCCCCTTTCACGGAGGAATCACAATGTCCAACGCAGATCTGCTCCCTTCCCTACTCTTCAAGATCAATCAGAACCAGCTAGCCCTCGAAGCCGCGATCATGGAACTCACGCTCTGGGTCGAGCAGCGCGGATCAGCGGAGGTCGCTGGCAACGTACGCGGTGCATTGGACACAATCAGCAGGAATGAAGAATTCATCAACATCACGTTAGCGGTGCTCATGACTCCTGAGTGAGAAGCTCACGAGCTTGTGGATTGGCCGGGCCCATTGGCCCGAAAAAACGACTTCCCCGTTGGCGTCACTTCATACCGCAGCTTAGCTATGGGCACGCGACGACTCGAGCGCAGAATGATTTGAACACAACCCCTCTCCTCCCCGCCGGCGAGGTTAGCCAACTGCTGACGGACGTCGCGCAGTGCAAACGCATCATGACGCGAAGCTCCACACAGTCCTGGAGCGAGATTTATCACGGCCTCATGCCCGTGGAAATTGATGGCTGGCAGCTCACGCTTTTCAATGACTGTGACACCCTGGATTACTGCGAGTATTGCAGGTCGCCTGATGGTAGAGTCGGGACACTCGAACTCTGGCAGCGTGACGGAGCCGATCCTGTCGAACTACTTAGTGCCTGGGAGCGGGAACAGCTTGAGCGAGTGCTGGCTAGGCTCTGAGCATGTAACCAACTCGACGATGAGCCGGGCAGCGAGGGCCCGAAAATAGCGATCGGCGGATGACATTCTCCAGATAGCCTCGAACATTCGTGCTGCCACTAGGTGATCACTAGAGGATTGCTTCCGGCATCACCAGGCATTCGTCGGGACGCGATATCAAGGGCGGGCCATAATGCGGTAGAACAACCGTAAACTGACCGCTCCAGCAAATGGGCTTGTGCTATGGAAAGCCCATCAATCAGAGCTTCAGTCGAAACTCTTTGTGGCTATATCCAGGCTTTGGATAACGAGCAGAAATGCGTTCGTGGGATCAATAGCAACGCATTGCTGATGCCCATAGAAACTGTCATGACCTTGCTCCATACCTCCTTGAGAGAGATATTCGATGCGGCTCGTCAGCTCAAGCCTTTTTTGCCGGTCGATAAGCCAATTGCGAAATTGTTTGCGACACCCGCCAAGATCCCAACTCGTGGGACTCTCCTCCGCCTGCTAAAGGAGTTACCGCACCAAGTTTTTCTCCAAAATCTCATTGAGCAAGGAAAAGAGGACTTTGTCTGGCTGACGGGGAATGGCTGGCATTCACTGTTAAGCAGCCAATTCTTTATCAATCAGGCATCTCGTGATTTCTGGATTAGCTTTTTTCAGAAAGCGAAGGCACTTAACATCGTTGGAATACGCGCTGAAAATCGCCTGGTCTTACGGCTGCAAGCCTACGCGAAGGCGCCAGTAGTAGAGCGATTCGGCTGCTCAACCGCACGTACGATTATGGACGCCCGCTTAGAGAGAATGCGGGATGAAGAGATATCGCCCTCAGATGAGGTAATTCGGCAAGCTGTCGTTGCTGACAGGTTAGCAGTGCTACTGCGCGTGCTCGCGTGGGTTGCAGCTGAGATGGTTGTTGACATCTGGGAGATGATTAAGCGAGAGGGTAAGTAAATACTCAAAATGCGTGTTTGACATCATTGCCCCTTGTAGCAGCGATGAGAAAAATAGCCCCCACCGTTTGAGAATGTTTTCGAGCAATCGCGGTCATAATGGGCAACCTGCAGTACCCGGTCGAGCTTTCAACAAATGTGGCAATCCCGCCTCCTTTCAAGGACGTCACGAGTAAAATGGATCTTTTAACCAACCTGCCCAGCTGGGACGACATCGAGAGAAATTTTGACCAGAAATTCAATGCGCTGAATGAAAGCGTTGATAACGGCTTCCAAAGCGCCCACGACGGCTGGAACGGTTTTACCCGCCGCGTCAGCAACGGCGCCACTCAAGCCTACGGATACGTGGGCGGGCATCGGATTGATAACGTCCGCCACGCGATGGCCCTGTCTGTCCCCATCATGCAGATGAACATTAGCCGCAAATGGGCGTCGATCAATATCAACGAAATTCTGCCGGTGTTGCTCAAACTGTTGCAGGAAGTTGTGATGATCGTGGGCGGTAGCGTGACGATCGGCGCCGCCCTCGGTGGAGCGGTCGGCTCCCTTGCCTTTGGTGCTGGCGCAGTGCCCGGCGCAGCAATCGGCGCCGGTGTCGGATTGCAGGTCGGTAATTTGATCATGGCAGCGCTGGGGTTGTACGCCATCACCGGTTATTTCTCGGCGGGAATAGGGCCCTGCCTATCCACGATATTTGAAGGTCTCTGTACCGCGTGGCAAGCGGAAGACGGCTTGAGAAATCCAGGCCTCGACCCCACTGGCGGTTCAGCGGCGATGATCCAGGAACGCGAAGAACGCGCAGCCAGACAGTTGGCCCAAGGGCAAGAGCAATTGGTGTTGCTGTTGCTGACGGCGATTGTCACCTATCTCACCCGGGGACAGATGAGAGCGGGGGTGGTCAACAGCCTGGAAAGTATCGCAACGCGAAGTGCCAAGCTTCGATCAGAGATTTCCAACAAGCCGTTCGCTGTATGGCTCACGAAAAACGAAAAGCTAATTTTAGAGCATCCGGAGCTACAGATTAGGGGAGTGACCTCGCTGGAGAGGCTCGCAAAGGAAAAGGAGATGCGGGAGTTTTATGCTCAGCAGGATCCGAAATTCGTGGCTGTCGAAAAACAGCGAGAGCTTGCTAAAACTTTCAAGCCGGTAGGGTTGACTGACCAGCAAGTCGATGACTATTTGCTTAGCGCAGAGGGGCAGAAATACTCAGCCAAACTAATTGCAGCAGACCCTACACTGACGGCTGAAGCGCTTTACAACAGGGCTCTCAATCAGATCGCCTCAGGAAGCACTGTGCCAGTAACCACTCGCATGTCAACGCCACTGGTGAAGGTCGGACCTCAGGGCGCAGAAGGAATTTCCGACTACTCGCCTTTTTTCACCACCATGGAGGAGCTTAAGGCTGCAGCTAGAAGTGATAAAACTTTAGCCGATTCGCTCGGCCTACCAGTCCTCAGTGAAAACGCTAGATATTCAATTTTTGAAATCACACCACTCCAGCCTACCGATGTTTTTGTTAGTAAGGTCGCGCCGACGATAGAGTTCGGAGGTAACATCACAAGAACTGGGGAAGCGGCGCAGTATTTAGTACCTAACCGAAATGAGTGGTCATCTGCTAAACTCATCGGCGAAATCGATAATTAGGAACTGGCATGAATATTATAGCTTTAAAACAGAGTGCTATTGAGCTTCGTGAGAAGCTGGATTTTTACAAAGACAAAGAGCCGGCCGCGCTAGCCTTACTTCAACAGCTTGAATATTTAATATCAGCAGCTGAACGTGAAATGATCAAAGAAAAAATGCAAGCGAGAGATATTCCTGGATACCGTACCTTTGTCGAGTCAAATTTAGAGCAATACTCTGACCTTTCGAAAGCCTATAATAATTTCTTTATTGAACTGAATGATGGCAGAAAGTCTGAGGCCTTCGAGATGTTACAAGAAATGTTAAGAAAAAGTAGGTTATAAGAATGCTTGTATCGTTTGCGTACCTTGCCGCGACTGCTGAAGCACAGGCACAAGCGAGCTATTTACGTCATGATGCACTACCGGCAGGAAATTCCAGAGTCTCCCTACGTGGAGCGACCTGATTAAATTCAATTGACCGCAATGTAGTGCTAGTCGTAAGACAAGCCGCAGATATTATTGAGCTTGGGGTTTGAGCGCAGGCCACCTCCAGCAGAATTGAAACCTAATCAAGCCTGAGTGGCTATAGCCAGTTCGATGGGATCTAACGGAAATGCGAGACCCGTTAAAGTCACGGAGCAGTGCCCGTTCGCACTCGGTAGTTTTCCTTCGGTAGACCAGGAGTCGTGCGTATACTTCACCCCTTCTAAACTGCTTAAGCTTTCCAATGAAAAAACTGTTTTCTGTAGTAGCGCTATTTCTCTCGGTAATTACCCCCGCTTTTTTCAAACCCTCCATCGACCTTCTCCGAAGCCAAGGTCATCGCCAAGCAAAAGATCTACCTAGACCAGGCGAACAGTGCCATGGGCGAGCTGTATTGCGGCTGCAAATGGACGTGGGTAGGTAAGTCCGGTGGCCGTATCGATGCAGAGTCATGTGGCCTTAAGGCGAGGAAGCAAGAGACTCGATCAGAACGTACTGAGTGGGAGCACATAGTTCCAGCCTGGACATTCGGCAATCAACGTCAATGCTGGCAAAAAGGTGGTCGCGAGCATTGCGTGGACGATGATCCGGTATTCCGCGCGATGGAGGCAGACCTTTTCAACCTTTATCCATCTGTAGGTGAGGTAAACGGCGATCGTAGCAATTTCAATTATGGAATGGCGTCCGGGATCGCGCCGCAGTACGGCCAGTGCAAGACGCGAGTTGATTTCGAGCAACGTGCAGCGGAACCGCGTGACGAGGTTAAAGGCTTGGTCGCCAGAACAACCTTTTACATGTTCGACAGATACAAGCTAAGCATATCTCGTCAGCAGCAACAGCTACTGATGGCCTGGGACAAGCAGTACCCGGTTTCGTCCTGGGAGAAAGAGCGAGATAGCCGCATTGCAGCAATCATGGGGCACTCCAATCCATTTGTAACTGGCGAGCGTCGATGGTCACAAGGGTACAAGGCAGTTGGTGATGGGGTCGTTAGCGCGATCCCTGTTAATCCTCCGCGAGTAGCAGCCCAGCCAACCCTCGCGAGCGCGACCGGGATAGGTGTGATCATCGGTAACCGGAAGAGCCAGGTGTATCACCTCTCAGTGGGGTGCCCTAGTTATGGTCAGGTGTCCGAGAAAAATCAGATCTACTTCACCTCAGAATCTGATGCTCAAGCGGCGGGATATCGCAAAGCCGGCAACTGCAAATAGTTGTTTTTCGTTGAGACCCGGCCTTGCGAAACCGAGGCCGGCACCCAACATTAGACTGATACGTGCGTCCTTTTTTGCGATTTTCATACTTGATAAAGCCATTCACCGCAGGCCGTTCCAGCTAAGGCTTGGACGCCACATCTTTCACCATCCAATAAGCCAATCGCTGGCTGTGAACGAGGAGTAGAAAATTGCTTAACCGTCCCGACAAAGACGCGCTCCGTGCATTGCTGGAGTCGCAAGTCCAAGAGAAACTACAGCACGACCCAGACGCGGTAACGACCTACGCCGCCCAACCTGAACCAGAGCGCAAACCGTACACCAGCAAACCCACGGTTCAAGACAAGGCTTTTCACAAAGAGCTCGAGCAGATGCGTTCAGACGCCGAAGCTGGAGTGATACATACGCCTAAGTGCGAGTCGGAGAACGAAGGCGCTCCGAGCCTTAAGCTTGATGATTATCCGGATCTGTAAAACGTGCCACGGAGAATCTACAGGCGGGAACGGCTTGCAGGCTCATTACAACGGACACTTTAGCGTTCACAGTAGCAGTAGCCATGAGGGCTACCTAGCGGTTGAGCTCCTGCATGAAAGCCGAGCTGCACGGTCAGACATCGGGCAGTACTCCAGGTCGAGCCGGGCCTCAAGGGCCCGAAATAACGACGGCCCTAGAACGTGCAACGCTCCCTCATCACACGCCCCTTCTTCGCTCTATAGGCCTGAAAAAAGGCTCCAAATTCATTAGGCCAGTTCAATAACCGCCCCATGCAACGGGGTAGATCGGCGACCTAATGATTACCCGGTGACATCCCTTACGACCGCAAGCAAAGCCTGTAGCGGATGCAGAATCGTCGCCCCATCCTTGCGTTTAACTTGACTTCGACATGAGTACCCGTCCGCCAACAAGCGACCTGAACGGTTGAACTTCTCCACCAGCGGCCCCCAAGACTGGCTGTATATAACGTCTGAAGTCTTCGCGTTTTGTGTCTCATGTCCATAGGTGCCAGACATCCCGCAGCAACCACTCGCTTGAACCTGCAGCTTCAACCCCATCCGCGTATAAATTTGCTGCCAAAGGCCGATGCTGCCGGGCTCATTAGTTTTTTCGGTGCAGTGAGGAAGGAAGTAGTAGGTGTCTGCCTCCTTGATCGCATTCGATGACGGGAGCACATCCACAAGCCACTCCTGCGGCAACAAGACGGTTGGGGTCTGATCGCTGCCAAGCGTCTTGGCGTACTCTTGTCGATACACCAAGGTCATAGCGGGATCCAAGCCAACCAACGGAACCTGGTATTGGTGAAGCTTACTCAGCGATTTGGCGTTGAAATGCGCGGCTTTTTCAAATGCCTTCAGGAAACCCTGAACCTGCAGGGGTTTGCCGTTCGGAGAGAACGGTGCGATGTATACTTGGAACCCGAGCCTTGAGATCAGCTCAATCCAGTCGGCAAGCACATGGGTTTCGAAGTAGCGCGTAAAGGCATCCTGTACGAGAATCACACTGCGCTTACGCTCTTCCTCCCCCAATGCAGCAATACTCTCGGACGTCGCCATCTGAACGTTCCAGCGACGGCATACGTCATTAAAGTCCATCAAGCTGATCAATGGGCTATCGACCATTCCAGCGACGTGCTCAAGAAGGACGCGAACTGGACGGGCGCCCATAATGAAATTGTATAAACGCGGCACGCGCGCAATGTAGGGAATGGTGTACTCAAGCGAGCCGATGAGGTAGTCCTTCAAGGGGCGCAGATACCGGCTGTGGTACAGCTCCAGGAATCGCGATCGGAACTCCGGCACATTGACCTTCACCGGACACTGACCCGCACAGGACTTACAGGCGAGGCACCCCGTCATGGCCTCATAAACCTCATGGGAAAAGTCCTGTTGCCCCATCTTTTGCGCGACTGTATTCGCTGTTCGTTTGGCAATACTGAATACGTTGGTAGTCGAGCGCAGCCGATCACTGGTGGCCAATACATCGATGTCTTTTTGGCCCTGTAATCTCAGCCACTCCCGTATGAGCGAGGCGCGCCCTTTGGGTGAATGGACTCGATTACGAGTGCCTTTCCAGGAAGGGCACATGGCGTCATCAGGATCGAAGTTGTAGCAGGCTCCATTGCCGTTGCAGTGAAGGGCTGTGTCATAGCTTTTCCACACCCGCTCATCAATTGTCCGATCAAGCTCGCCCCGCAATTTGACCTCGTCAACGCGCGTCAATCGAGCGTCAGGCACAGTCTTCGGCGTGGCGATTTTGCCGGGGTTGAGTTGGTTGTACGGATCGAAAGCAGCCTTGAGCGCCTGCAACGCCGGATAAAGTTCACCGAAGTAATCCGGCACATACTGGGATCTCAACCCCTTGCCATGCTCACCCCACAACAAGCCGCCATGCTTTTGCGTCAACGCGGCGACGGCATCCGATATCGGCTGAATTAGAGCAGCCTGAAGAGGGTTTTTCATGTCCAGGATCGGGCGCACATGGAGGACTCCCGCATCGACGTGCCCGAACATTCCGTACTCCAAGTCATAGCTGTCCAGAAGCCCTCGAAACTCCAGGATGAAGTCAGCCAATCTCTCAGGCGGAACGGCAGTGTCTTCGACAAAGGGTTGTGGCCGGGCCTCTCCTTTGACGTTGCCGAGCAGCCCAACTGCTCGCTTACGCATCGTATAGACGCGTTTGAGGGCGTCAGCACCTATTGCAAGCGTGTGACCCAATCGCATGACGCTTGTGTCGCGCTGCAGATGCAAAACAAACTCATGAACACTCTGCTGAACTGCCTCGTCATCGTCGCCGCTAAACTCAACAAGATTGATTCCGAGTGTCGGTGCGTCTGGGTCTTCCGGAAAATATTCTGCGACGCCGTGCCAAACTATGTCCTTCATGGCAAGCATAAGCACTTTGGAATCGACTGTCTCGATAGACAAAGGCTTCAACAGCATTAACGCCTTGGCGTCCCTCAGAGCATCCATGAACCCTGCATAACGCACGTTCACCAGGATCGAATACTTGGGGATCGGTAACACGTTGAGCTTGGCTTCAACGATGAAGCCAAGGGAGCCTTCGGAGCCACACAAAACGCTGTTGAGATTGAATCGATCATTTGGCTCTTGGAGGTGAGCCAAGTCATAGCCAGTCAAGCAACGATTGAGTTTCGGAAACGTACTCTGGATCAGATCAGCATGATTAAGCGCGATGTCTGTGGCACATCGGTAGACCTCTCCTATCCGATCTGTGCGACCTGTTTCCGCCCACCAACAGTCGCGTTCCAAAACTGAACTGTTGAGCCGATCGCCACCCAGTAAAACGGTAGAAAGCTCCAAGACATGGTCACGGGTTTTGCCATACGTACAGCTTCCCTGACCACTCGCGTCGGTGTTAATCATTCCGCCGATGGTGGCGCGGTTTGATGTGGATAGTTCAGGCGCGAAAAATAATCCATGTGGTTTTAATGCAGCGTTGAGCTGATCCTTAACCACACCGCTCTGCACTCGAACCCAACGCTCCTCGACATTGATTTCAAGAATACTGTTCATATGGCGAGACAGATCGACAACAACCCCCTCTGTTAGTGATTGGCCGTTGGTACCGGTTCCACCTCCACGGGGTGTGAGCACAACAGATCTAAATTCGGTACGGGCCACCAGGCGCGCCAAGGTTTCGACATCCCGAGCATGCCGTGGAAACACCGCCGCTTGTGGTAAGCGCTGATAGATTGAGTTGTCGGTTGCCAACACCGTCCTATCGCCGTAGCTGCGTGCGATTTCTCCCTGAAAGCCCTCTTCCACAAGCCGACTTAAAAATCCTTCGTAGGATACGTTTTGGACATCAGGGGGAGATAGCCGAGCAATCATGGTGGAGTTCCTACGGGTAATGCAGCTAATCTAAACATTCTCGTTATGTATGCTCAGCACCAAGGTGTTAGCAAACCATAAGGGGTTTACCTTCGATTTTGTCGGGACACGATGTCTCGTGCAAACGTAAAACCTGCAGAATTTGCATGAGCTTTATGAATGAACCCAAGAAGACTGACGCCCTCCATGTCCTTGCTGATTGCCTTCGAAGCAGCCGCTCGACATTGCAGCTTTACCAAAGCTGCAGACGAACTGGCATTGACTCAAAGCGCCGTCAGCCGGCAGGTGCAATCCCTGGAAGCCCAGCTTGGGATCGAACTCTTTCGCCGTGATGGACGAAAGATCGAGCTAACCGCAGCCGGTGCCCTGTACCAACATGAGCTTGCCGCTGCACTGGGTCGAATTCGAAGTGCAACGCTGCAGACAATTGCTTACAAGGCTGAGGGTGGCCCACTAAACCTCGCTGTACTTCCGACATTGGGATCAAAGTGGCTCCTCCCCAAAATGCATGAGTTTTATGCACTCCACCCTGGGAACCTGGTGCACATCCATTCAAGGATCATTCACGCCGACATCCAGTCCAGCGCAAGCGACATGCAGGCAATCATCTGCGCTGGCAAAGGAGACTGGCCAGGCTACATTTCGCATCTATTACTCAAAGAAAAACTGGTCGTTATAGCGAGCCCAACCGCGCTAGCGGAATTTCGCGCTATGTCACCAGCGGACGTCGCTGATCAAGTTTTGTTGAATGTCGTCTCTCGACCCAATGCGTGGTCTGATTGGTTTGACCGCTACAACCTTGGCCATAGAAGTATGCGTACCGGCCCAAATTTCGAGCTCACTGCCCACCTCATTCAGGCCGTATCAGCGGGCATTGGTATCGGGCTGGTTCCCGACATTCTGGTGCAGGACGAACTCAAATCCGGAGCGCTGATAGCACTGTTCGACCCGATGGAAAGCGGTCGCAATTACTACCTTGCGTATGCCACACGCTATCAACATCTGCCAGCGCTTAAGACCTTCAGTGCTTGGCTGCTGTCCCTTCCATTCCCGGATTAAAAAACCATGGAACAAACACCACAGCAATGCTTAGTGGTATTTCGAGCATTGCTGTGGCGAGGCTGGTCTCAGGAACCTAAACGCTGGCATTATTCAGGATGCGACCGTCATATGTAGCTCCAAACACCCGGCGCTCATACTGAATCACCTCGCCGTCGAGTAGCTTGCCAACAGATTAGCGATCCTGCTGTAACTAACACTGCCCCCTGCCAAAACTGAATGTTCAGCACAACCCCCAACCATACTGCAGCAAATGCCGACGTCAGCACGGGGGCGAGGTAGGAAGCGGTGGCCAACAAGGTGAGATTTCCGCGCAAGATGCCAATGTTCCAGAGCGCGTAGCCGCCGGCCATTGCGACAGCAGCGGCTACAAGCTCTAGGCCGCCACCCAAGCTGATTGCTGGAATCATCTCGCTGCTGAACAGATATTTCAGCCAAAGCACAATTGCGGTTAAGACGAAGAACAACCCCACCAGATTTTGCCCGTCCGCATACCGCCGAGTAACGTTGCAATACAAGGCAAACGTGATCCCGCAGCCGAGTGCAAGGCTGTAACTGAGCGGGTTTGACTGCACGTTTTCGATAATTCCCGGCAGTGACAAACCATCACCACTCACCACCCACAAAATGCCAAAGAGAGCGAGAGCAGTACCTGGGATGATGATCCACCGCGCCTTTTGGCCATTCATGATGATCGCTAGAACAACGGTGAGGCATGGCCATAGGTAGTTCACCACGCCAAGCTCGATTGCCTGATTACGGTTGCTAGCAAATCCCAGAGCAAGTGAAAGACACACCTCGGAAGCGAAAAATAGGGCACTGCCCAAGAAGAGGTAGAGTTTTGATGTCGACCGAAGGCGAGGTTTCCCCAGCAGGAAGACAAGCAGAATTGCGCCCAACGTATAAATCATCGCGGCGCCACCCAGCGGGCCGATGAGTTCACTGACACTCCGAATCAAGCCGGCGGCGGTGCTCCACAAAATAATCGCCACTAATCCACACGCCGTGGCGGCAAGCTCACCTTCAATTCGCATCATAGCGCTCTGTGACCTGTTTAATATGTATCGGGCCTTGAGGCTCACGCGAGTTGTCGCCTTGAGCATAAGTCCCGAACTTTCGAAAGAAGGGCTTGAGCGTGGCGAGATTCCACTGCTTCGGCGCAAAAAAAATGCGCACATACGAATATGTGCGCAAAAAGTTAGTTGTTGCAGGAAAAGCGTTACACAATCCTGAGAGCTTTCAGAGATGAGTCCAACGACCGAGCCTGGATATCTTGATACAACGAGAATTCATCACGAACCCCACTGCCCAGTGCGGCCTCAAACTCATTTCGGGATGACCCAGAGAGACCTGTATCTGAAGCTTCGTCACCCAAGTTGGATTGGAAAATTCCGGCAGCGCTGACCGGAAGGAAATCCTCATATACCACAGGCCTATACTTGATCAGTCCCTCCGATATTAAGTCTTTCAGAGGCCATGCTGTCAGATCAGAATCCTGGAAATTCGCAACCTTATCGAGCTCCGGGTAATACCTAACGAACACCAATTCATTATCGTGCAGCGATTTGATATCGTCCGGAAAATCCAGAAACACACGCTGGAGAATCTCAGCGTATTGGTGTGCGTTGGCTTCGGATGGAGGCACTCCCAATTCGGCTTTGGCAGCAAGCAAGAGCCTGTCGTAGAGTTCACGGCCCTTAATGGTAAGTGCTGCGCCTCGCTGCTCAATCTCGCCAAACCGAGCCGAGTGACTGCCGTTTACTTTTCCACCGTCTCCCGGGAAAGCGATGTGCTCATTGAGAGCTTTGAAGCTGGTTTGCCGAAGGAGAATATCGATCTTGCGCTTCGGAGGCCCTTCAATCACAGCTTTAGGGACGATGCCCTTGGACGGCATGCTGGCCTGAACCGCATCAATATCGAGAGTTCGAGGTGTCAGATGGTTGATATGTGGGCCCTTGAATGCGACCACATCAGCAATGAGGCGATGTTGTTGCTGAAGTTTGTTGAAGGTTTCTAGGCTGACAGTGGCCGAACTATGCCATCTGAAGGTCTCAAGTGCTTCTGCGACGAATTCCTCTGCCTGTTCGACAGTGAGTCCACCATTGGACTCATGGAGTTGGATCAGCTCGATTGCTTTGGGAGTGAAAATATTCCTGGCTTGAAGGGCGGCTTGGGCGACGTCTCTGAGGTCTGCATCATCGATGAGCTCTAACCGTAGGAGCGATGTGAAAACCCGGAACGGACTTTTGTTGAGCGACTTTTCTTCAACAGCCCTAAACGCGGTGGCATGTACCGGGACGCCAGCGGGAGCGAGATCGTAGTAGCCGACAGGCTCCATTCCCATGACTGCAAACAGACGACGCAATGTAGCCAGTTCACCCGGTGTGCCTACACGAATGGCACCATGACGTTCCATGGACAGGCGATCCAGTTCCCCGCCCAGGCTGAGGTTCTGCTCGAGCTGCGGATCTCGTTCCATGCTGCTTTTGTTGATGTAGGCCACCAAATCCAGAAGCGTTCCATATTGAGGGACTTCGCTCTTATACATCTCAGACATTGCAGCCGAAAAAAGTGTCCGAATTTCATCTTTGTTTTTGAATGCGCTAGTGGACATAAGCACTCCTGGCCAGGCGACTGAGGATTACAGTCGAGGCACATTTAATCGGTAATTTCATGGCGTTCCATACCCGCATCAGCTCGGAGTAAATGTCGAGGTTATGGATGGGCGCCATTAATGGTGTGCGGTTAGTTAAAGCGAATTTCGTCGTTTCCAATCACCCGGATAAACAACGTAACCAAAGGTTGCATGGCCAGTGTATTCAAGAACGGTATTTTCGGGGATCCAAAGAAGCTGGCCCGGATGTACTTCGTAGGCCTGACCGTTTGCTTTCAATGTGAAACACCCTTCGAAGACAAAAATCACCTCGTCATAAAGAACAGTCCAGGAAACCTCGGCACCTTCCCACTTGCCAAATCCCACACCCAGGTTCGGAGAGATATCGTCAGAGAGCGCTCGGACGACACTAGCACTGCCGGGTGGGCCACCACGATGGATGAATTCAAGATCCCTGTGGTCAACGACATAGACAGGGGTTCTGCCTGTTGTGGACGTCATAGCTCGCTCCGGCTGTTCCATGCTGCCCAACGAATTCGCGTGCGGACACCCATACCCAGAAACGGCTCGGGAGGGTTCAGAGAAGGCATGCCGCTCACATGACGAATATCGTTCAAGAGCGAGGAGTCTGATCCGACCACGCTATCAGCCAGTAACGCGCCGCCGATGGTGCCCCAGGCAGCACCAACACCGTTATCACATGCAGACGCATACACGCCTTCGTCCAGCTTCCCGAAAAAGTTGGTGAAGTTCCGGGAGATCGCATACGACCCACCCCAAGTGTGAGTGAATGGAACGTTCGCCAGATGAGGGTAGCGAAGCAGCATGGAAATTCGGTGTTTGTCGCGCACCTTGTCTCTCAGATCACCGTTCACGCTCTGCCCGTACTTTGGAACGTGCTGATACGAGTTGCGAATGATCAGGCGACGATCCTTGGTCATGCGTACTGTGGTGCCAGCGTGATCTGCCGGGGTGAGCCCCCAATCTTCGGTAATGCCTGTGGCGTCCATTTCCGCCTGTGTGAGAGGGCGAGTCCAGCTCGCGAAAGTCATCACAGGCAGGAGGCGGTTTTTGAGGTAACCAAACTCTTGAGTGAAGATGCTCGTCGTCAGGAGCAGATTTTTCGTCTGTACTGATGCGCCCGCCAACTCGATAACCCAGTTTCCGTTGCTGCCTTTACGCAGACCGGTGACAGGGGAATTTTCGAACAGTTGAACGTTACTCGGCAGTGAGTCGCCCAATCCCCGCACGAGTGCAGCAGGCTGCATGAGGTAGCAGCCGGGAGTGAAGACAGCCTGGGTATAGTGCGAGGTTCCTAGTACTTTTTGCAGACGATCCCGCTCCACCATCTCAAAAGGCTCACCCAGATTTCGCATGAGCGAGACAAAATTTTCGAGATACGCGACGCCACGCTCTCCCACAGCGCCCTGGTATTTACCGGCGTGAGACCATTGGCAGTCAATGTCGTGAGTTTCGATCAGGCCTTCCAGCTTGGAAATCGCGGAACGATTAAGCCGCAACAGAGCCTGTTTGAAATTCGGATCCGGATGTTCCAGCGCCATCTTGTGTGGAAGGTCTATGACGAAGCCGGAGTTACGGCCTGATGCCCCATATCCGACCCGCTGAGCGTCCACCAGGAAAATCGTTGCCTCTGGCTTCAACTCTGCCAGTCGTCGCGCAGCAGCAAGACCGGCAAAACCGGCGCCGATCACGACATATTCGGCGCGCTGCTCACCTTTCAAGACTTTGGCAGGAGTAGGCTCCGGAAGAATGTCATACCAGCCACAGTCGTGGTCATCGTTGGGTAAATTAATAGCTCGATTATTCATTTTATTATGCTCACCCGATAGGCAATGATTGGCATTTTGCGAGCAAGTCTGTCCTGCTCTTCTGGGCTTGACGTCCAAGCAACACAAACCCGGTAACTCGGCCCGTCTGATCCTTATGGCTGGCCACTAGGCCGTCATGAAGGGAGTCGACATACCAGTCACCCGTGCTGCCGGCAGGTGGCGGAAGAAGAGATAGTGGAGCAGACGGTGTCTTAACGGTAATAGGCATGAGTGGGTAGTTGACGGCTGTCGGCTCACCCAGGAGTGTGCGCGCAAGAGCTTTTATGCCCTCGTTAATTGGCGCGAGGTATGGAAGCAGTTGCCCATTGATTTCAATGCAGTCACCGATGGCGTAGATGTCTTTTTCCGAGGTCTGGAGTTGAGCATCCACCTTGACGCCACGACCACACTCAATGCCGCTTTCACGTACGAATTCGACATTCGGAAGTAAACCGACAGCGGACAGCACGAAGTCGGCGATCAAAGATTCGCCATTCGCAAGCTGAATGTTGAAGTCGTTCTCTCGCTTCTGGATGCTAGAGATGGTTGTCTTTAGGCTCCACTTCACCCCGAGCTCCGACAGCTTTTCCTGCAGATGAACTCCGGCTGGTTCTGGGAGAAGCCGGCCCATAGGCCACGCACCCAATCCAATGACATGTACCTGATATCCAACAGATGCCAAGTCGTTTGCAAACTCGCAACCTATTAAGCCTTCTCCGAGGATGGCGATGTTCCTGGCGCTTGGAAGCTTTTTCCTGAACAACTCATAATCAGTCAGAGTGTTCACGCTGAGCATCGCATCAAGGCTACCGTCCAGCGGAATGCGAATGGGGCTGGCACCACTCGCAATCACGAGTTTGCCAAAACCAATCTCACCGAAGTTGGTGTGGATACGCTTTTGTTTCGAATCGATTCGCTCAACAAGACAATGAGGGTAGACCCTGATCGACAGGCGCGACTCAATTTGGAAAGGCGCCTCGTCAATCAACCGTGCTGCGCCTTTATCCTGTGCCAAAGCGATGGATAAGGCCGGTTTGTAATACCTATGGCCGGACTCACTGGTCAGGACACAGATTTCTACATTCGGATCAGCTTTCCGGATAGCTTGAGCAAGTCCATAGCCGGCGTGACCGCTACCAATAATCACGATAGATTCTGCAACCGAAGTCGAAACAACACGTATAGGAGTTTGAGCAACGACTGCTTGAATTGGTGCAGGAGCGATGGCCGCAATGGGTGGCACAATCGCAGCCAGTTCCGAGTCGGAGATTTCAAGCATCTCAAAATCGGCCTTACCAACTTTGCACTCTGGACATATCCAATCATCAGGAATGTCTTCCCAGCGCGTGCCTGGAGCGATCCCGTCATCAGGCCAGCCCAGCGCCTCATCATAGATCCAGCCGCAGATAATACAGAGCCACTTTTTCATAGCGTCTTACTCACCTGCGACCTTGATGGCCACGTTCTTGGTTCGAACATAGCTATACAGCGCTTCCTGGCCTCGTTCACGTCCATACCCGGACAGTCCTACGCCACCGAAAGGCACCTCGATACCGCCGGCATACCACTCGTTGACAAACACCTGGCCTGAACGCAGAAGACGCGCACACCGCATCGCCTTGTTCAAATCCTGAGTGAAGACTCCCGCCACCAAACCGAAGGCAGTGCTGTTCGCGATGGTGATGGCTTCAGACTCGTCGTCGAAGGGGATGATGACTAAAACGGGCCCAAAGACTTCTTCCTGGGCAATGTTCATCTCAGGGGAAACATCTTTGAAAATAGTAGGCAGCAGGAAATTGCCCTGGCTGTCGCTTAAGGCTTCGCCACCCGTCACCAGTACTGCCCCTTCCTGCTGAGCGCGCTGGCACATTTGTTGAATCTGATCCAACTGCCTCGCGGTGATCACCGGAGTGAGATCGTTACCGTCTGCGCCGTTCCCAACAGACAGCCCCAGCGCCAGATCTTTAACGCGAGAGACGACGGTCTCGTAGATCGAGCGATGAACAACCAGTCGTGACATCGCCGAGCACACTTGGCCCGCGTTGAAGAAGATCCCCATGCGTACACTGGCCATAAGTTCGTCAAGGTCGGCGTCCGGGAAAACGAGGGCGGCGGACTTCCCACCGAGCTCCATCACGCAGGGAGTCGCATTCTCTGCAGCAAGTTTCAGGATGGTCTGTCCGGTAGGAACAGAGCCGGTGAAAACAATCTGATCCACTTCTCGCCGAGCAGCGAGGTAAGACCCGATTTCGCGACCGCTGCCACAAAGCAAGTTCACCGCGCCGTCAGGAAGACCTGCACGCTCAATGGCCTCGAAGAGTACGCAGATTCCCAGCGGCGAGAGTTCTGGTGATTTCACAACAACCGCGTTACCCGCAGCCAGTGCCGGCGCGAGAGCTCTGGCACAAATAGAGACCGGGAAGTTCCATGGGACAATTTGCAGTGACACGCCCATTGGATCGTACACGGTGAAGTCCATGTATCCGTTACCCAGCGGAATGGATACGCCTTCGATCTTGTCCGCCATACCACCGTAATACTCAAAATATCTGGCGGCCTCAAGGAACTCGTCTAGGGCTTCGGGAACGGTTTTGCCGTTCTCAGCGCACAGGATATGCGCTCCTTCGTCAGCAAGTGTGCGAATTTCCTGGGCAATCCGGGTCATCCACTTGACCCGTTCGGCGGGTCGTACGGACGACAGGAGTCTGGAGTCGGCGCAGCGACGCGCTGCCGCCAGAGCTGCTGCTGCATCGGTAATTGAAGCTTTTGCGATTGTCCCGATGCTTTGATTCGTAGCGGGATTCAACAACTCGAAGCTGGCATCGCTGTCGCACCAATTGCCATCAATAAAATTCAGCCAGTGTCTTTTTTTCATGATTCGCTAACTCCCGCCTCAGGCCTGTTCTGTCTGGAGGAGCTTTTCAGCAGCCCAGCGGTGGAAGTAGTGTGTCGGCAAGTCCATTTCAGGTGAGAACACACCACCTTTGTAGCCTGGTGAACTACGGCCTTTCTGCATGCCTTCTACTGAGGCGATGTCCTCAGCAAACACGACTTTCCAGGATTCCATGATGGCGTTGCGCGATGCTTCATACTTTTCACCTAGCGCCTCGTCGCCGATGTAGTACACGCGCAGGTGTTCGATGGTGCGACTTGGGGAAATGGGTTGAAGCATCATTGCGAAGACATGGTCAGCTTGGATGCCGATCAGCGTGTTCGGGAAAAACGCAACGTACTCAGCGTTTTTCATCCGGTCAGTTGGCCAACTCGGGAAAATTGGCAGGGTTGTGCCCGCCACGGTTGACAGGTTGTAGGCGTAGCTACCCTGGCCTGCGAACTGGTCGAAGAGGATGTTGTAATGGTCTTCCAGCCGAGAATAGGTGTTCAGGCTTGGGTGAACCCACGGCAGGTGATATGCCTCGCAGAAGTTCTCAACCGCCAGTTTCCAATTGCACTCGACTTCAAGCGCCATCGACCCTCCATCGGCCTCCTTCCTGATCAGCGAAAGGCCATCAGTCCCGAGAAACTGAGTCCAGCGCTCTTTCAGCGGAACCAGGACTTCTTCGAGTGGAGTCGCGTCTCCGGACAGATTCACCAGAACCATATCCATGAAAACAGCGCTCCGCAAAGGCTTCAGACCATGCTTCTCGCAGTTGAATCGATCATCCTTGTGAACATCGATGCCACCAACGTGCGGCGTGCCTCTAAGGGCACCATTGAGGTCATAAGTCCAGGAGTGGTAAGGGCAACGAATAACACCTTGGATAGCGCCGGCTTCCTGCACTAGCTTCACCCCACGATGGCTACAGACGTTGTGGAATACTTTGAGCTCTCCCTCTCTGTTGCGCATCATCAGCAACGGAAGCCCCATGAAATCAACGGGCTTCACATAGGATTTCTGTGGCAGGTCAGTCGCGAAACCGATGCAAGTCCAACCCTTGCCCATCAATTCGTCGCGATCCAGCTCAAAGAACCTTTGCTCTGTATAGAACTCGTTGGTCAAACCATGAGCGTGCTCAATTGGGTTCAGCACATTTGTAAGATTTTGGACAGGAATCAGGTTTTTGGTTGTCATTGTTATTTTCTCCAACGACTTGGTGGTCGATGTCGACATTTAAAAATCACCCCTCGCCTCAGACAAACGAATTATTCTCCGTCATTTATTACCCTCAGGAATAAATGTTATTGGGATGAAAATACATTCTAGGATCGATTTTTTATTTATTCCTTCGGCTCACAAGTGCATGAGTATTTCTACATTGCCTCTGCGCTTCGCAACTAGCATTCTCAACTCGCTCTATCTCTCCAACAACACTTAAAAAACAAACGGAGAATTGCGAATGCTTTCGAAATTCCGTCTCTACTCTACTGTCGCAATACTCGTGGCGCCGACAAACATCGCCACGTCAATCGTGAGGTCGAGCTTTGTCGACATACCTGCTTCAAGGTTCGAAGCGGCCCCGACGTCCCGAACGTCCACAATCGACTTACTAATGGAGCAGCCAAGACGAACTCGCCTTGCAGCTTCGTACAGTGGTAGTCATTCATTTTATGAACTTCTGACCCAGATCTTTTGGCAGGCAGGCCCGCTCCATAAAACTTCTTACTCCCATTCTTTTTTAAGTGCTTAAAGTCCGTGGAATCGCTTTCGCACGCGTAAAATGGAATATAAGGGAATATTCGCGAAAGCATTCGGATAGTTGCTTTTAACACTAATCCTTGGACTAATACGGTCGCATTACTAGATATTAATTCTAGCGATCAACAATAAAAACACAGCCGTTCTAGGAGACAACATGACGAATCAAGTACGTAATATCGAAGACCTGCCCTGGAGCAGATTTCACCGGTTGCTTACCTGGCGATCTGCTGGTGGCTCTTTCGTGGATGGATACGTTCTCAGCCTCATCGGTATTGCCCTGATGCCCGCATCAGCCGCGCTGGGTTTTGATAGTTTCTGGGAAGGAATGATCGCGGCCTCTGCGCTCATTGGGATTTTCGTAGGTGGCCTGTTCGGCGGCTGGCTCACCAATCGGTATGGCCGACGTGCGATCTACTATGTCGGGCCTGTGTTGTTCACGGTCGGTTCGCTGGCCCAGTACTGGGTACAAGACGCACAAACGCTTTTCCTCTTGAGACTCATCATCGGGATAGCAGTGGGTATCGAATACCCTGTCTCAACCTCGATGCTCGTCGAGTTCCTTCCCAAAAAAGAACGAGGCCCAAAGTTGGGATGGTTCGTTATCGTCTGGTTTATCGGCGCGGCGGTGGCGTATGTTGTTGGTGAGCTGATCCTGCGAACAGGGGGCCAGGATGCATGGCGCCTGGTGCTTGCCAGTACGACCGTCTTCAGCATAGCGCTTCTTTTGCTACGCATTGGTACCCCTGAATCTGCACGGTGGCTCATAAGCAAAGGCCGACATTACGAAGCCGAGCAGGTAATCAAAAAGGTGTACGGCAATGAGTTTTCATTGAAAAACCTGCCTGAAGAACCTCAGTCGCTAAAGGTTTCCTTTTGGAGCTTGGTTCGTGCTGGCTACGGTCGTCGCATGCTATTCGTGTCGATCTTCTGGACGTGCTCAATTGTTCCCATCTTCGCAGTCTATGCATTCGCTCCGAAGGTGCTCCAAGCACTCAACATCAAAGACGATTGGGCATCGATAGGCTCTGTGACAATCACGGCACTTTTTGTCGTCGGTTGCATGGTCGCTACCCGCGTAATCAACAGCCTTGGTCGCCGTAATTTGCTGATCGGCAGTTTTCTGTTCTCCGGACTTGCGTTGTTTGGACTAGGGATTTTTCACGAAGGTTCGCCGATGGTGATTCTGGGCCTGTTTGGCGCTTATGCCGTGTTTATTGGCGGCGCCCAAGTTCTCACGATGGTTTATCCCAATGAACTGTTCCCGACCGAAATCAGGGCTCAAGCTATGGGCTTGGGGACATCCATATCACGCATCGGTGCAGCAGCAGGTACGTATGCTGTGCCGGTGGCCCTTGCTGAGTACGGTATCGCGGACACCATGTACGCAGCAGCTGCTATAACCATAGTGGGCTTGGTCGCCAGCTGGATTATGGCACCAGAAACGCGGTCTCTGAGCCTGCAGCAAGCTGGCGCGCTGGACTGACCTGCTCCTGAGGGCGGTGATATGTCACTCACCGCTCTCATATCGAAAACCTGGCTACACGCTCCACCGTCAGGGGGAATCATCAGCCATCGGGGCTTGGGCATATTTTCCGGCCAGCTAGAAGAGCGACTCAAATTCATGATGCCAACTGCGAGCTCAGACAAATTCAAGCTAAATGAAGTCGTATGGGCTGACTTAGTCATTAATGGTAAATTACTACCTGGCATTACTTACTTCATGTTGGAAAGTAACGATACCTGGTGTAGTTACTGGATGAAAATGGGCACTAATTGCCAATCAGTTTTACATCGTCATACTGACGTAGAGCTGATAATGATCCTGCAAGGGCAGGTCAAGGATTCTACGGGAAGTATTTATGAGAAGGGTGATTGTGTAATCTACAAAAAAGACTCCGAACACCAGCTTTATTCGAAGCATGGTTGTATCATGCTCGTCATAGAATCTAGGCCGCCAATTATCTATTAAGTTAATCAAGAGGCGCCTAGATGGCGCCTTTAGAATTTACATGTGCGGGATTTTGTCGATCAACCAATTGCGAAATTTATCAACGCCTTTCTGGTTGCGGGTGTAGCTTTCGGACTCGATGAGCCAGAATTTTGAACCAGTTTTCAGCACGCGTTCCATTGGCTTTATCAGCATTCCATTCCGCAGATAATCATCGACGAGATATGACCATCCAAGTGCAACACCCTGCCCGTCCAGACAGGATTGCAGCAGCATGGAGTAGCTATTGATTTTTAGTTTGCGCTTCGGCACTGGGGCAGGTATTCCCAACCCATCAAACCACTCTGGCCAACCGAGCCAATCCTTTTGCATCTCTTCAAGATAAAGCCAGGTGCATTCAGATAAGCTTTCAGGGGTAGTAAGGTTAGGGTTTTTGCGTAGATATTCAGGACTGCATACAGGAAAAATCTCTTCGTCAAACAATGCTGTGGCCTTGCAACCACGCGGTGGGTGACGCAGATAGTTCAAAACAATATCGTATTGAGCCGTCTCTCTTAAATTATCTGATGCAACGATTCTGAGCTCGATGTCTTCATTTAAGGCCTGAAACGTGGAGACCTTCGGCATGAGCCATAGAGATGCCATCGCCGTGGTGGCTGCGACCGTAAGCTCTTGGCTCCCATGCACCCCGCGAATTTTTTCTGTGCCTTCCGCCAAAATTAAAAGTGACTTCCTAACTACGTCGTAGTACTCCAAACCTGCTAGGGTCAACTCCATTTTTTTTGTACTTCTATGTAAGAGTTCTTTGCCAAGATACTCTTCCAGCAACTTAATCTGTTTGCTCACGGCCCCCTGAGTAACATTCAACTCAATTGACGCTTGGGTAAAGCTGAGGTTGCGCGCAGCAGACTCAAACGCGATAAGGCTATTCAACGGAGGTAACGGAAAGCTTCTCATTTTAACCTCTTGGAGGTTTATTCTTCTGTTACTCCATTCTACCCAATCGTCTGGCCGCGCTCCAGAACTTTCAAAGTTTTGGCCATGTAAATCGTCGTTTTGCCATACTCCTTGGGCGAACAAGATCAAAACCCGGCGATTGATTACCACTTAGATGAGGCAGCGAAAAAATGTTTTTCTTCGTCCGCAGCTATAGACTCTCACTCGCAATGAACACCAAAAAAGTTACCGAAATCATGGAATCATGCTTTAGCAGTAATCATGTCTACGCCATAATATTTAATAACTTCCCGCCATCGTGATAGCTGTAGCGCTCACCAAAGTAACCATGCAAATAAGATTCAGAGTGATTGAGACCACCACACTGGAGTATGGTAGCAAGCGATACAGAGTCGTCGATCTTTTAGAGGAGGCTCAGTTAGCAAGCATGGTGTCTTCAAGGTTAGGACGGAGGCAGACGCGGTTTGCTCGATATTGAACGTTGAACAACCGAAGCCGGTGGGAGCACGTGACACAGCACCGCATATGGGGCTCCAACGCACGGAAGACAGTGCGCTCTCTTTGCCTGAGCGCGCCTGTATTGGTGGAGAGGTACAGTGCTTATTACTTCAAAACAAAAAAATGACGATCCAAACTGTGCATAGGTTTGATGATTACGAACAGCTTTACGAGCAAATGTGTGATACTTTACCAGGCCAAGCTTAGTGATTTACCTGAAGCAATAACAGATTATCTCGCATGCTGAGAGTTAGAAAATCGTAATAATCATATATTTACGGTTAGAAATAACAATTCTATTCAGGGGCCATCGTGAAAAGCTGGTCGAATACGCAAATCAATCGTTTAGCGACAGCAAATTTGGATGGACTACACCACTGAATTCGTGAAGAGAGGTGCGTGCGACAACCTTCAATCCTCCTACCCTGCCGCCGCAATGCTCATGGACGAAGCTTTTGATTTGTCGCTCGAAGCCATGAGGAAGGTGTAATGAAATGCTATCGCCGTAAGACAATGAGGCAGGCAACATGTCCGACCCGAATCCATAGTTTGTTACCGCCAAATATTTACTGGCATGAGGTGAATGCACTGACAGAGAGGTAACTTTGGCATTGCGGTTACCGTCCGAAATTAAAGTAACGGCCATAAACCAACCGCCCATACCGTTATCGAGAATCGCAGCGCGTACGTCAACTTTGACGCTTTCGACGTCTTCTCTACGTTGTTTATCTGCAAGCCAAAGCGTCACAAGAACGGCGAAAAGAGCTCCGATACCAGATACCCAATCACCAACGCTTCCCCAATCTGGAACGAATTTGACAGTTGAAGATGGGTTTAGGTTTATTCCTGCCGTGAGCCCTAGAAAGCCAGACACGGTGCATACAAAAACGAAAAACGCGATCCATACCCACTTCATTTTTTCACCCGTCGTTAGAAATCTCGCACTTTAACATCAAGCGCTCTTTTTAAGCGTCGCTGGCAACGTTCCCAGTTTGGATCTATATTCACAGCAGCTGACAGCACCCACCGATGTTAACGATTAGGTAATGATTCACGTGCTCTTGGCGGGAAGTGTTCGTGGTGACCGACTCTTCCGGCACGTTCAACACCACTGTGCAGCAGGCAGCTTGGAACCGCTTGACACAGGCCGGAGTTCTAATGATGAACTGGTTTTCGGTGGCCTGTGAGCTACAGCGTGACTGTCGGAACGACATCGAAGGTCTAGGTAACCTCTTATCCCAGCGCATTCCGAACTATCGCAACTTGATGAATAGCTACTCGGCGTTGACTGCACGCCAATCGTAAGTCTGGCTTGGAAACTAAGGCTCGCTTTTGCGGGCTTTGGGCATGGGCTAGACGTGGGAAAGCTTCATAGCGCGTAACAAAAGGGCACTCGATGGGCCCTTTCTTGTACCAAACCAAAGTCACTTGGTCAGCCTAGACACAATGGTTGCGGAGCCGTGTCGAGCTTCCACAACATGAAATACTCCCACCGAAGCGAATTACAACGTATATGAAATACCGACCTGCACGGTTCTCGGCGCCCCTGGATAGGCGTAAACGTTGCCAAATGCCCCTTCCTCATAGTTTTCGTCAGTTAGATTTTTCACATCTAGATTGAGCCTGACTTTGTCGTTGACCTTGTAGTAGCTCAGTAGATCGACAACGGTGTAGCTGCCCATCGAAAACGCCGTGTTGGCCGTCTGCCCCGCACGCTCATCGACGTACTTGAGCCCCGTGCCTAGACCCAATCCACGCACGACATCCAATATGTGGGCCATTATTTGATTTTTCCCAAGCGCCGCACACGTCATCCAGCAGTCGAGACCTTTAAAAAATGGCTGCTAGACGAACTGGGGCTTTCACAGCAAAGTTGAAGCTGAGGGCATAAAGTTGCTCGGGGCCAGATGGGGATGACGACGCCGGCAGCCGCAAAATAGTGCAATAGAATTCCCACATGTCGCAGCAAATCGTTTTCGACGAGAGCGATAACACACGCAAGAAATCTCAACCATTTTTGCCCGCGTCTGATTCTGTCCGCCGTTTTTTGGGCCATCGGCAATCGCCAATGGCTCTGGAGTCACCGGATGCGCCAAAGCGTGAGCCGTCGCAGAAACTGTTGGGATAATGCGCCGATGGATCGAGTGTTTCTCAGCGAAAAAACCGAATAAATACCGACCGTCGCGCCCCGGGATTAGTTGACCTCTACATTCCCTCATCCACCTCGTTGCGCTTGCTCGCTCTAATATGGGTTCCATCGTTGCGGCAGTGCCCGAACCCGCCGGCAAGATTTTTCAGGTCAATCCAAGTTCGTCAATTACCTTGGCAATTTTCTTCCGTCCTTCGCCACTGATAGTTCTAAGAGGTAGGGGCAGACTCGGCATGGTGGTGAACTGACGGAGCTCAGCCGCCGTTGCAATAACCCGGTAGCTACCACCGAATTCACGGAACAACGACCATAAAGGTTGCAGCCGCTCAGAAAGACGGCTTGCTTCTGCGGCATCCCCAGCAAGGGCAGCGTCAGTGATAGCTTTTGCAGTGATGGGGAAAAGGCCAGCTATGACGGAATACCAGACCTCACATCCCGCATTCAGGCCAGTGGCGGCGAATGCATCCCCACTCACACCAATGGTCACGTGACCTGGAATGACTGCTCGAAGACGATCAACCCGAGCCTTGGCCTCGTCAGGAGCGTGAGGGACACCTGGAATCTTTATAGAACGGACGTTTGGTAGATGGGCAATTCGTCCATGAAGCTCATCGTTGAACTCAAAGTGAGTCGTACCTGGATTGTCGTAAACGCACAAAGGAACAGAGATGTTGGAGCTGACGGTCTCATAGAGCGAGTAAACGTCGTCGTCCGTCAGCTTTTGATAGGAAACCGGCGGAAGCAACAATGCTTTAACGCCTGATTTCTGCGCATCCTCCGCCAGCAATAGCACGTCACGCGTACGCAGGGCCCCGATACTCACCATGACGGGAATATCACCTGCAATCTCGACTGCGAGTTGAGCAACACGCTGACGTTCTGTTCGGGACAGGTATGCGTAACTGCCTGTTGACCCTAACGCGCCTATCGAAGACACCCCTGCAGCAACAAGGTTTTCCACGAGATGGGCGAAGGCTTGCTCGTCTACCCCCGATTCATGCATCGGGGTTAAAGGGAATGCGCTAAGTCCGTTGAACATGATTCATCTCTCCGTCCGGGATTTAAGAAGCCTTAGCCTCGATCAGAGTGCTCTCAATTCGGGCGCCGGGCATCATTAGCTCCAGTCCCTCAATCAGCTTATCTCCAGCTTCTGTCAGGGCCTCTAGCGGCATCGCCGGCAGGCTTTCCAGGATGAACCACATGTGCTTTGCGTCAGCATTGAGCCTAGTACGAACACCCTGACGCCAATTCCACCGACGACAAGTGATGCCCTGATCATCCCGCCAAACGATTTCGCCAGGGTCGGCAAATTCCTGTGCCGGTACGCCTTCTTTCATGGTGTCGAACACTTCAGTACCGTCAGCAGCTACTAGACGCGGAGAGCCCACATAGGCCTCTGCATTCTCCCCTCCAACAGGGATTGCATATTCGATACTGATGGCGTTGTAGAGATCCACTACGGGATCAATGCTGGCTAGACTACCGTCGCGCAATACTCGCTTGCGCAGGGCCTCGGCAGAGCACGGAGTACGTTGTGGCTTAGCGCCGAACTTACGGAAGACATCTGCCCAAGCTGTGAGGTGAGCTTCTGCCCAGCCTACATCGCCCGATTGGACTGATTTACATGCCTGAGTCAGGGCCTTTGAGGCGACGTCACGATTGGTTATTGGAGCAGCTTCAACCACAATGCTTAACGCTCTGAAGCCGGGCGCCAGATTGGCTACGTCTTCGCTAATTGACGGCAGTACGGACAGCATCAGAGAATCCCCTAAGCCCTTAAATTGAAAATCATGCTAGCTACCAATGACCAATAAAGTCAATATATCGACCGAACTAGGCGCTGACGTTCAGACGGTCAGTGAGGCGGTTTCGCGCAGGCTCAAACAAGAACGGCAGAAGCAAAAGATCACGTTGGACGAGTTATCTCGGCGTTCCGGCGTGAGCAAGGGGATGGTGGTTGAAATAGAGAAGTGCACCGCCAATCCGAGCATCGCTATCTTGTGCAAAATCGCGGCTGCGCTTGGGCTGTCAGTTGCTGACGTGGTGAATGTGGCCGACACACCATTGGCTCACCTGATCAAGAGCCACGACATTCCTACGCTATGGACAGGCCCATCCGGGGGATCCGCCCGCCTCCTCGCAGGAACTAGGGGCCCAAACATGCTAGAGCTGTGGCGATGGGAGCTGTACCCCGGTGAAACGTTCGCTTCCCCAGGACACCCTCAAGGCACAACTGAACTGTTCCATGTCGAGTCAGGGACGCTTCATCTTGAGGTAGGCGAAACTGAACTGATCATTACTAAGGGCAGCGCAGCAGTAGCCAAGACAGATGTACCCCATAGTTATTCGAATAATGGGAAGGCCAAAGTGGTGTTCACCATGTCGGTAACGGAGCTACACCGCCCCACACGGGAACTCTAATACTCAGTGGCTTGCGGGACTTCAGTTGCCCTCGGTCACGTCCTGAGCTGTGGCGTGGCTCCTCGGAGCTAGCAGCCTGGCGCAGATTCACAAGGGAGAAAATGAGCGTGATCGATATCCACAACCTACTGATTGTCTTCACCGCATACATCATCGGAGCCGCGAGTCCTGGCCCTAGCAATATGCGGATCATGGGCGTTGCCATGAACCAAGGCCGACGGTCGGCTTTGTCGCTCGCGGCAGGTGTTATCAGTGGCTCGTTCTTCTGGGGGATATTGGCAGCCACCGGCGTCTCAGCTGTGCTAACGCAATATGCGCAAGCGCTCGTCGTCCTCAAAGTGGCAGGAGGGCTCTACCTCCTCTTCCTGGCCATTAAAGCTGGTCGATCCGCACTGACTACCGACAAGCAACTTGCAGAGCAGGTGGCAGTTTCCCCTAGCGTAACGGGCTTCAAGCTCTATCAGCGCGGCCTTCTGATGCATCTCACAAACCCAAAAGCATTGCTGGGTTGGGTGGCTACGATGACGCTCGGGCTGGGCCCCGAAGCATCCTCTATGACAGTCGCAGTAATTCTGGCGGGGTGCGCCATGCTCAGCATCACGATCTTCTGTGGTTACGCCATCGTCTTCTCTACCGCCCCCATGGTACGGGGTTACCGGAAGGCTCGCCGCTGGATCGAGGGTACACTCGCGACAGTCTTTGGAGCCGCTGGATTCAAGCTGCTACTTGCCCGCCCCTGATTTGCGTACAGCTCGCGCCTCCGGACAGTTGTTGGAAAGTTTGCTGACTGAGACGGGATCACGTAGCGGTGAGACAGCACTATGAGCCGGCAAATGCCGGCGATCTGGTGATGGTGACAATACAATTACCTATTTTGAATCAATGCGCGCATGGCTCGTTTGACAGCCTTGTCGGCCAAGGTGACCGGATCGAAGAACCCAATCGGCTAACTGTTCCCGTACACAGCGGAAAAGCTCGGTTGGATGCGGTTTGCTCGTAGGTGTAAACGGCACTTCCTACCGCATCATCCAATGCATGACGACAACGCTCGAGACCCATCCGATTGCCAGGATCCCCATTCCGAATGTGATGCCGAGAAGCAGAGGATGTTTCCACAAGGCTCTAGTCTCCTATTGCTAGCATTCTTGAATGTTCAGCTACAGCAGCTGAGCAATAATCAAGCCATCTATCAACAGCAGGTCTAGATCCAATTATCAGCGATGAAGTGGCCCTTTAAGGGGGTAAGTTGCCATAGCCTTTTGTCGCAAGGCCCGAAGTTGGGGGTAACCTTCCGCAATTGCGGGCTTGGGCTGTGATTTATTGAGTAACCTCCCCCGCATCCTCGGCTAGCCTTTCAATTCTCGGATCAAATGATCCCTCCTCTTTCCTTGGCCTTTGGGCGTAGGTGAACGTGAAAGACAAATTCATTGGTATTGCTGCAGTCCTCATTTTCGTGGCGGTCGGAATATTCGTGTTCAGCGTTTGGGAGGTTAGTGAAAATCGGCAACGGGATGAACAGTGCAAGGTAGCGCGGGAACATCTGAAGGCCATTGAAATACAAGCACGGGCCATGGCAACTGGCCTTTCCATTGAAAGCTACGCCGAAGCGGAAAATAATGAGGTGGGCAAACTGATAAACGCGCTGGAAACCGCGAAAAACAAAGAGGAAGCTGAAGCTGTCATCACGGAGCACTCCGCTACGGTTAAGGCGCAAGTCGATGCAACAGATGCAGAAGTGAAATCGCGAGGCGGTCAACCCTTCCTGGTGCAACAACTCAAAGAGCAGAGGATAACGACTGACGTCAAGCTGGGGATCCAACGCGCCGAGAAAGCGGTCAGAATTGCATGTGAATGAAGTTGATCAAGCATGAGATTGCGACCCGGAAACAAACAAAGTTCTGTTTTGAAATCTACCTGGCACTCAGATCGACCTTCTGCCAGCATGCCAGGCAGAAACTTGCCATGAAAGGCCACAAACATCGCTAAGACTCCTAAGACTCAATGTCTACGTTGCAAGGTCTGCTACCGATCGCGCGTAGGCCGCCGTTGCAATTTCGATCAATGTGTTGCGCTCTGACTTATCAATAATCCCTCGGCATCGATATTCGTCAGCAAGCTTCAGCAACTCATCATATCGCTCCTCCGCATCCATCAGGATCTCGGAATCCGTCAACAGTTCGTGCCATTTGGCGTAAGCCAGCATTTTCGCTTCGCTGTACATGACCGCCTACTCCATCGCCTTTTATTGAGTAGAGGACGCCGGCGAAAGCCCGTTCAGTGCGGTGGACGTATGGCGTTGCTTTTGCCCTAATCGGCACGACATTTACTCGGAATTTTTTGTAAAGCCGCCCAGTCATTAGCTTATAAGAAGGTAAAAGGCGTAAAGCTACAGAACGATCCCGGCGACCTCACAATGAAGATCCGAGCTACAGTCATTTGCGAGAGAGATAGGCAGGTTTTGCTGGTTCGCAAGCCGGCGTCAAAATGGGCGTTGCCTGGCGGCAAAGTAGAGCTTGGCGAAGCCATTGTCGGAGCAGCTGCTCGAGAACTCCAAGAAGAAACGGGGCTTAACGCTGAACAGCTTCTGTACATGTTTGAGTTTGAAACGGATCGTACCCTTCACCACGTTTTCGAAGCCTTTGTCCTCCACGCCGAAGAGGCGACGCCTCAAAACGAGATCGCCGAGTGTTCCTGGCATTCACTGAACATGCTGCATGAGCTCGACATCAGCCCTGCGACGCAATCAATCCTTCGGTCATTCATACGTCGTCTTTGACTAATGAAAAAGCGCCTTCATTTGTCATTTTCAACGCCAAATGATCGATTTTTTAAATAGAACTTCTTTGATAATCCCTGCCGATCATACGGTCTGAATTGTAGAGAACCGAAACCGACGCTCATTTTAGGATTTGGGCGATCAGCTAAGTGACAGGGATGATTTGAAGGTAGAACCGTCATGTCCAACTATTCAGCCGACCAAATTATTGCCTGCCGCCGCGTAGCAATGGAACAAAACCAAAAGCTTTTCGAGGAGGCGAACGCCATCAATCGATCAGCACTCGACCTCCTGGAACGTAGTGACTTCGACAGTGAAATGTTTCTGGTTTATCTGCAGCTAAAAAAAAGGGCAAAAAACCGATTTAGAGAAGCGCTAGAGCATGCCGTTTTACTGAATGAGCATTTCCCCTCACCGAAGCTCCAAAATACCCACAGATGGGAACCACCGACAGTAAGAGCGGAAGAGCTGGTAAATGAGCCTTAGCCAATCCATAGAGTAAAGCGACATGATTCGAGGCTAGGAACTTCTGCCATCGCAGGCAGCAACTGGCGTAGCGAGGCAGTCACCGCTCAGCTGAAAACATGGGGTAGTATGGCTGGACGGCACAACGATTTGACTGCAGCATTCCATTCAGGCCTTTGATCATGACGTCTTCCGTAAAGCGCTCCCCCAATGTCCCGCAGCGCAAGGAGCTGATACCCAGCACCTTGCCTTTTCCTGTGGTCGGCATCGGGGCTTCCGCTGGCGGCCTCCAGGCGGTTAAGTCATTTTTTGAGCACATGCCCAATGACAACGGCATGGCCTTCGTCATTATTTTTCACCTGTCGCCCGATTATCCAAGTCAAGTCGATCGGATCATTCAGGAAGTCACCAAAATGCCGGTGCGGCAGGTGACCGAGACCGTCGCCATCGAAAAGAACACCGTGTATGTCATCTCGCCGGCGCACAACCTGATGATGAACGATGGCTACTTGTCGGTGACGCCATCGGATCGGCCGCCCGGCATTCATGTGGCCATTGATCTGTTCTTCCGAGACCTGGCGGATGTACACAAGGAACGTGCCTTCTGCCTGATACTGTCCGGCACTGGCTCTGACGGTGCGGTGGGGCTTTCTCGGATCAAGGAACAAGGTGGCATCACCCTGGTGCAGACACCGGAAGATGCCGAATACGACGGCATGCCCCGTGCTGCCATCAATACGCAGATGGTCGATCTGGTATTGCCCGTGGTGGAGATGCCGCAAAAGCTCCTGGAGCTCTGGCGTAATTCGAAGGCCATCACACTGCCCACGGCCGCCGATCCGGAAATCAAGACCACCCCTCCTGCTTCCGAACGCGATGCCGCCTTGGCCGAACAGCAGCTGCAAGACATCTTGATCCAGCTGCGCAATGGAACCGGTCACGATTTCAAACACTACAAGCGGGCCACCGTGCTGCGCCGCATCGAGCGTCGCCTGCAGGTGACCGCACAGCCCGAACTGGGCGCCTACTACGATTATCTGCAAGCCCACCCAGAAGAAACCAAGGCGTTGCTCGGGGATATGCTAATCGGCGTGACCAATTTTTTTCGCGACCGCGAAGCCTTCGAAGCATTGGAACGCAATGTCATTCCCGATCTGGTTAAAGCACTGCAGGACACCCTGCCGCATCGGGATGAGATACGCGTCTGGTCGGCGGGCTGCTCCACCGGCGAGGAAGCCTACAGCCTGGCCATCCTGTTGACCGAGCAGATGACCTTGGAGTCCAGCCTGGCCAAGCTGCAGGTGTTTGCCACCGACATCGATGATCGCGCGATTGCCTTTGGTCGAAGTGGCGTCTACCCCGAGGCAATCATTACCGACGTTCCGCCGTCGCGCATGCGCCAATATTTCAGCCTGGAAAACCATCACTACCGCGTGCGCAAGGAAATTCGCGAGAAAGTGCTGTTCGCCAAGCACAGCCTGTTGCTCGACCCGCCTTTCTCGCAACTCGACTTGATCGTCTGTCGTAACCTGCTGATCTATCTCGACCGCGAGGTGCAGCGTGACATCATGCAGATGTTCCACTTCGCCTTGCGCCCTGGCGGTTACCTATTCCTCGGCTCCTCGGAATCCGCCGATGGCTGCCTGGATCTGTTTACGCCGGTGGACAAACGCAACCGCATCTTCCGCGCCAAGAGCGTGTCCAGCAGTCCCCGACGCGCACCCACGCTGCCCCGCGGTGGTTATGCACGCACCACCGTCGCCACCCGCCCTCTGCAACCGGCAGTGGCACGCAAGGTGTCGTTTGCCGACATCCACCTGCGGGCGCTGGAAAAGGCGGCGCCGCCGAGCATCATCGTCGACGCCAGCGCTAACATACTGCACATGAGTGAAGGCGCCGGGCGCTTCCTGCGCTATGTTGCCGGCGAGCTATCACGCAACCTATTGACGCTGGCCCACCCGGATCTACGTCTGGACATTCGCACCACGTTGTACCAAGTACAGCAGAGCGGGCTGCCGGTTACCTCGCGCAAAGTCCGCATCGAACGTGAGCAGCGCAGTTACCTGGTCGACCTGAACGTGCATCCGTACAAGGATGACGAGACTGACGGCGAATATACCCTGGTGATCTTCGAGGAACGCGAAGTCGATCCTCAAGCGCAGCTTGATGGCATTGCTAGCCAGACCGAAAACCAGATGTTGGCCAACCTGGAGCATGAACTTCAGCGCACCAAGCTGCAGTTGCAGGAGACCGTCGAACAGTCGGAAGTCTCCAGCGAAGAGCTCAAGGCCTCCAATGAAGAAATGCACGCCATCAACGAAGAACTGCGCTCAGCCACCGAAGAACTGGAAACCAGCAAGGAAGAATTGCAATCGATCAATGAAGAGCTGCTGACCGTCAATGCCGAACTCAAGGCCAAGGTCGAGGAAACCGACAAGGTCAACGACTATTTGACCAACCTGATTGCCTCCACCGACATTGCTACCGTGTTTGTCGATCGCAACATGCGTATCCGCTGGTTCACCCCACGGGCCACCGAGATTTTCAGCATGTTGCCGGTCGACACCGGGCGCTCGCTGATGGACATCACCCACCGCCTGGACTACCCGGAGATAGCCGAGGATGCGGCGACAGTCTTCGAGTCGCTGAACATGATCGAACGCGAAGTCTGCAGCAGCGACCAGCGCTGGTACATCGCCCGTCTATTACCTTACCGCTCCAGCGAGGATCACATCGACGGCACGGTGCTGACCTTCATCGATATCTCCAAGCGCCGTGCCGCCGAGGAGGAGTTGCGCATCAGTGAAGAGCGCATGCGCCTGGTGGCCGAAAGCACCCATGACTTCGCCATTATCATCCTCGATGATCATGGCGTGATCACCGACTGGAACACCGGGGCCAAGTTGATTTTTGGCTACAGCAAAGAGGAAGTGCTCGGCGCCTATTACGACCTGATCTTCACACCGGAGGAACGCAACTCAGGCGCACCGGAAATTGAGCTGCACGCCGCGCGCGAGCACGGTCGAGGCGAAGACGAGCGCTGGCACCAGCGCAAGGATGGCAGCCGTTTCTACTGCAGCGCTGAAATCATCCGCCTGGAAGGCGAGAGCCTCAAGGGGTACGTCAAGATCGCCCGCGACCTTACCGGTCACAAGCGCCTGCACGACGAACAAAGCCAACGGCTGGCCGAAACCCAGACCAGCAGTCATCTCAAAGACGAGTTTTTTGCGGTGATGTCCCATGAGCTCAAGCACCCGCTCAACCTCATTCAACTCAACGCCGAATTGCTGCGCCGTTTGCCGATGACCAAAAGCGTCAGCCCGGCGATGAAGGCGGTCAATACCATTTGCGACGCGGTATCGAGCCAGGCGCGGATCATCGACGATTTGCTGGACGTTGCCCGTGTGCGCACCGGCAAACTCAAGTTGAAAAAACAGGCGGTGGATCTGGGACGGATTCTGCAGGACATCCACACGGTGGTGGTCAACGATCAACACCCTTGCGAAATCGTCCTGCAGGTACCACAGCCACCGGAGCCACCGCTGGTAGTCGATGCTGATAGCACGCGCCTGGAACAGATCATCTGGAACCTGGTGAACAATGCCCTGAAGTTCACCCCCAGGGATGGCCGCATTGAGCTGATCGCCCACCGTGTCGAGGACATGGCGCAACTGGATGTCATCGACAGCGGCATTGGCCTTGAAGCAGAGAACCTGCACAAGGTGTTCGATCTGTTCAGCCAGGCGGAAAACCAGCACGCCACCCATCAGCGCGATGGCCTGGGCATTGGCCTGTCGCTGGTGCGGCAACTGGTTGAAGCCCATGGAGGCTCGGTGGATGTACGTTCCGAAGGCATTGGCTGCGGTTGCACTTTCTCCATCCGCCTGCCGCTGTGCCACCCCCATCAGACTGCGGCTGATCACGCCCGGAACGCGGCTGAATCCGGGCGCCTGCTTGGCCAGAAAGTGCTGTTGGTGGATGACTCTCGAGACGTGATGGAGGTGTTGCAAATGCTGCTGGAAATGGAGGACGCCCACGTGGAAGCCTTCAGCGACCCGCTACTGGCCCTTAAAGCCGCGAAAGAAGGCAGCTACGACGTAATCATTTCCGACATCGGCATGCCTGTCATGGATGGCCACGCGTTGATCCAGGCCATTCGCCAGATCGCCCATCACAAGTACACGCCGGCCATTGCGCTCACGGGTTACGCCAGCAGCAGTGACCAGCAAAAAACCAAACAATCGGGCTTCAATTACCACGTGAGCAAGCCGGTTGCCCATGATGACTTCATCGACATCATTGATGAGGCTTGCAAAACTCGGCCGTATTAGTCTGAACACAAAAACGAATTTCAATTTGCGGGGGTCACTGACGCCCCGCGTTGACCTTCAACACTCCATATACCCTCTAGCGAATATGTGAATGTGAGTCCTCTGACCACTGTACTCAACGGAGTCTGTTCATGAGCTGCCGCATACGCTTGGATTATCTACTGGACACATTTCTTGGCCCCATCGCAAAAAGCGTGGAATGCGAGGCTTTGATCATCCCCATTACGCCAGGTGCCTTTCAAGTTCAGGTGCAAGCCCCCTTCCCGGATGACCTTTTTAAGGCGCATACGATAACCGTCACGCAGCTTTCAAAGCAGCCGTTGACCGGTACTCTTGTGCACACACGCAGATTGGCAAATGGAGATCTGGAATTACAAATTGATGTATGACGTCCATTGATGCCTATGCATGCAGAAAATGCCTTGTGGCTGTCAGCTTGCAGAGTTGAGCGACCAGCAGGTTTCGCAGACACCCTATGCTGATGTACTGGTGTGAGCCCGGCTACTTGCTCTCTTCAGCCTTGCCTTCTTGCATTTGCACAGAGGACTTGCTGCCATCGGTATTGTCTTTGGTGGTGTTTTTTGAGCTATCAAAGCAACCGTGCAGCATAAAAACGCCGCAGAGGGTTAGGCAAGCGCAGAGCTTTTTCATGATTTGTCTCCTGCACGTAGACCTAGTGAATTATGAGACTGTCGGATTATGTTCCCGCCCCTACGCCTTCGACCGCCAGTGCGTATCGCTGCGTCGCCTCACTCACCAAACCCTTACGCTCCTCACGATCGATAAAACCTTGCTTCAAATATTCCTCGGCAAGTCGAAGCAGCTCTTCGTGCTCCTGAGCAGTCATTCGAATTTCCGGTTTGCTCAACAGTGCATGCCAAGTCTCAAGCGCCTGTGCTTTCCGATCTTCGTACATGACAACGACTCCATCGGCTGTGTTGCGGTAGAGCCATTTTGCCACGAGTATGTTCACCGAGGACGACGTATGGCCATCATCCGTTGGCCTCGTGAAATGCACGGATATGTCGGTCAGAGGGGCAGGAACGTATGTTCAATCGATGAAGCGCACGCTCGACGGACGCTCAGTCGAGCCCCTGGACGTAGAAGCAATGAGTTATGTGAATGCGCCGCTATCTATTTCCGAGCCACCTGCAGCGAGGAAGAAAGGTTGCCAAGGTTAGAGAGGTGACTCATGACGAGCTGTTCAAAACAACACCGCAGCTGCTTCCCTCATAAAAATCTCGATAGTCTTGGGCCCTATCCCTTCGAATTCAGACAGGCGTTTTTCGAGTGCTTGGCGGTCAGCGCTAGCTTCCACGATGTTGCTCAACTTGCCGCCATATTCATCGCTGAGCTTTCTGGCCAATGCGAGCAAACGCGACGCGGTGGTTTCATCGTAACGAACGTATCGAGCCTGGCCGAGCATCGCGACCAACTGACAATGGGTGCAGTTCGCGAGCTTTTGTGGTGTGTCCCGCTGATGCTGCTCGACGATGACCTGGTACGCCTTGGCGGCAATCGCACCCTGAATTCTTTTACCCATTAGGAAACTGGCGAGCAGCCATTTGAACAGCCCGGCTTCGCTCGCACTATGAAGGTCGATCTGCAAGTCATGTGCGCTGATTATTTTGCTCACCAGTTCATACCCTCAAGCGATGGTCTCAATTATGAATTTAGACCCAGCACGATCGCGAACGCTTCAAAAGTGGGCATTGATAAAGGAACCCTATCCGCGCTCGGCGCCTAACGGTTGAACCTAAAAATTCGGGAATTACCAAAATGCATATGTCCGAGACAGCCCAAGTCATGGAAGCACTGTCGGCCAGTGACGCAAACATGAAGCTTCATGAAGGATGGTCACTAATATCCGTAGTTGTCACCACCCATCCAAACGGTCAGCTTCACCCGTGCTGCATTCTCGCGAAATCGAAGGCCGTACCCAGCCATCAGAAGCCCGATTGACTAACGGGGCATCAACATAGCGATTCGGCTCACGGAACTGTGCTGGGAGGACATTTTGGCTTATCTGGATTGGGTTCAATGGCCAGCGATGGTTGTGACCGTTCTCGCCGCATGGCTAATCGGATCGCAGCGGCCAGGTCGGCGGATGATCGGGTTTATATGCTTCAGTTTGAGCAACGTTTTGTGGGTTATTTGGGGAGTCGATGCAAGGGCGTATGCATTGATCGTCTTGCAGGTTTGTCTTTTCCTGATGAACCTTCGGGGGCTCAGGAAAAACTCGAAGGGAAGGAGAACGAGCAGTCTCAGGACTGACGGTGGCCATCGAAATTCTTTTTAAACCCTCGGGCGTTCATCCCCAAAAGTATGCACTCGAGAAGAATCAGCGCGTAGGCATCAGCGTGAAAACCCCAGGCCACCCATAGCGCATTGCTGAGGATGAACCCCCAAAAAGCAATCATCCGCCGGTACGCTTGTTGCGAACCGATAAACCATGCAGACGCTACTGTTATCACCATGGCTGGCCATTGCACCCAATCGACATATTCCAAAGTTTTCTCTCCAGCAATGGTGCTCGTAAAGAGACGCCAGCACTCACCTGCGGATCAAGCGCAGGCAATCCCCATGACATACCCAAATTGGCCCTATACTCGCCAAACCTTCGGTGACATCTGTAATCCCTGCGTGCGCTGGTTAACACGGGAGTCGTCGCTGTCCTCACTATATGGGCATCTTTCTCGAACTCAGCGACTAAATGGGCATTCTCGTGTGCAGCGATGTGCCGAAAGCCTCCGGCGTTCCGATAGGCTTCAGCGCTCAGACCGCAATTGGCCTATTCCTCTGGTTCGAGTTTGACTTTAATCCAGCCGGTCTCGTGTTTATCGAACGATTTGAAAGCGGAAATTGCATCCGTCAACGGTTCGCTCTGAGTGAGAATTTTTGAAGGGTCGACCCGTCCTGCGAGGGTCATTTCGATGAGCTTGGGAATGTACTTGCGGTGATGACAGTTGCCCATGTTGATCCGGACATTCTTGTTCATGGCAGCACCAATCGGGAAGCTGTCGAATCCCGCTGGGTACACCCCGATTATGGAAATCGTACCCGCCTTCGCCACGGCCTCGACGGCCCATTGCAGTGCCTGGGCAGGTTCATCGCCTGGCTGCCATTGCGCTTGCTCGTTGGCCTCACCATGATGCGCATGATTGGCATCAATACCGACTGCATCAATCACTCGATCAACACCGATATCGGTGGTCAGTCGAGCGATGGTTTTTACCGGGTCTTCGTTTTCGAAGTTGATGCACTCGGCACCTAGCTCTTTTGCACGGGCTAACCTGTCGTCCAAACCATCGATGGCGAAAACCCTGGCAGCGCCCATCAATTTGGCACTGACAATGGCGAACAGTCCTACCGGGCCACAACCAAACACAGCGACAGTGTCGCCATCCTTGATCTCGGCCATTTCAGCTCCAAACCAGGCAGTCGGAAAAATATCTGACATGGCGATTGCTTGGTCATCGGTGATCTCTTCCGGGAGTTTGATCAAACCGATATTGGCAAACGGGATGCGCGCTTTTTCTGCCTGGAGGCCATTGAATGGGCCGGTGGTTTTTGGGCCGCCGAAGAACGCCGTGCCCGCTGTTTTTCCGTTGGGGTTGGCTACGTCGCATTGCGAAAAATAGCCGGCGCGGCAGTAGGAGCAGTTGCCGCAGGCGATAGTGGAAGGAATCAGTACCCGATCACCGAGCTTCAGATTGCGCACGTCATCGCCTAGCTCCTCGATAATACCTACGCCCTCATGACCGAGAATTGTGCCGGCCTGCATGTCTGGGGCGCTGCCACGGATGAAGTGTAGATCCGTCCCACAGATAGCTGAGGCGGTGAGTCTGACGATGGCATCAGTGGGGGATTGAATAGTTGGATCGGGGACGTCATCCAGTCTGATGTCGCCCACGCCATGAAACACGACCGCTTTCATTTTCTCACCTCGGCATCTTTGTGAAGTACGTAGATGGTTGAGAAAAACGAAGCGTGCAAGGTTTCATTCAAAACTAAGGAAGGCTGACAAACGGCGTCTCCTTTTGTGCGTGTCAGGTTCAAATGGCTGCGCCTGACCTTTCAAAAGCCTAAACATGACTTGGATCAAAGGATCGCTAGGCTTCCCTGTAATTTGCGGGATTGGGCATACACTCAAAGCCAGAATTCAAACCAATCGTCTCGCTTGCACGAGTAAGGAGCCTCTGAGTGAATGTAAATTGGGAAGGAATTTTGCCGTTTCAGGGCGAAGTACTCGTTATTGAAGACGACCCTACCTTGCGCGCATTGATGGTGGAGATCGTTGAGGAGATAGGCGCCAAGGTAACCGCGTTCGACTCGGCGGACGACGCAGTAACTCATTTATTACGGGCAAATGAAAAATGCTGTCTGGCTATCGTTGATCACAGCCTACCCGGCCAAATCCAGGGTATTGAATTCGTCGAAATGGTCATCAGCAGATGGCCAGACATCAAGGCCATTCTCACGTCGGGCTTTTTGATCGCTCCAGAAGCGGTGCCCGCATCAGCCGTTTACCTGCTCAAACCATGGTCGCTGGATGACCTGGTCATCGCAGTGACGTCACTCCTTCAACCTGACTCTCCGATTCAAAGAACAACGCTTTGAATTTTTTGTGACGACGCGACTCATTTGCGTAAGAACGTAAGGAGATCCTCATGGCACGCACAGATATTTTCATCATCGACTACAAACTTCATGGTCAGCCGAAGTCTTTCATCATCCGTGCCCAAGCCATGGGTAACGTAGCGGCATGGCATTGGGCAAGCTGTGACGCCGGCATTGCTCCAATCCCAAAACCCGGACGACCACCGCTTAAGGTCATCTCCAAACCTCAAGCGGAAAAATACGGAATCACTGAGGTCAAATGGCGCGAAACCGCCGCGTTGGAATGGACGGAAGCATCATCATGAGCAGGCACACTCCAGGTGAGTCACTCGGAGAATGGGGAAATGGCTCGACAAAGGCTGAGGCGATGTCAATGCTCAAAAAAATCGGGACTACGCATATCCAAACCCATCATCGAGCCAGTTGCCATTGCGGCGCGGTCGTCCTGGAAATCCACCTGCCCGACGGCATTCCTAGCCCCCATCGCTGTGATTGCTCTTTCTGCAAACGCAAAGGTGCCATCGTGGCAGCAGTGCACGAATCAGATCTCAAGGTTATCCGTGGCGAAGCCGCGATTGTGAGATATCAATTCGGTAAACGGGTAGCGGAACACTTTTTCTGCGGGAACTGCGGTATCTATACCCACCATCGACGCAGTACAAATCCGCTGGAATTTGGATTTAACATCGGCTGCCTGGAGGGAATTAACCCCTATGATTTAGACGATGTACCGGTTGCGGACGGAGGCCCTTGGAGTTCGCCTTGAGTCATATGCAACCGCGCTCGGAAACTCTTTAAGCACCTCAGGGCGCGAGTTGTATGTAGATGGCCCAGCCGCCAAGAACTACCCAGAAGGCAGCGAACATCCAGGGTGTTCGTACCGAGAAAAGCAAAGCCTTGCGATAGCCTTTATGCGTAGATTCACGTTCGCAAAACAGTGGCGATTCATCGTAGGCCATGCCCATGATGGGCTCGCTGCGCAGAAGCTCACTCTGTTTGAAATACCAGTGGTCGATGATGTCGTACGCCGCACGTATACCAGGCCATGCGTTCAACGAACTCAGCACGCCCAGTAACGCCAGAAATGGCGGTACCACAAGCGTGAACAGCTTGCCCCACTCCGGGTTTAGATTGGCCATGCAGGATGCAAACGCAATGACCAGGAAGGATTGGGCCGCCAGATAGGCATCCGTTCGGTTTGCAAGGATGCTCGTCTCGTACTGGATTTCCCGTCGATAAAAATCGAGGCGTTCTTTAGGCGATCCAAACAGCTTGGCGTTGTGTTCAGTCAGTTCAGCGTCACTTGACTGCGAAGTTAAGATTCTTGGCAAAACGATGTCCTAAAAGCAAGGGTAGCAGCTCGCAAAAAAAACACGGCGGTCAACCACTCGCCGCCGTGTAGGAGGTGCCAGAAGATCACGCAGTCTTCAGGCGATTATTTCTCCAGCGTTGCCGCTTGATTGCCGCCCTGCTCCGCGATCTTCGTCAGCTTTTCGTCTGCGCCCTTTTCTTCAGCTAGCGTCGCGGCCAGAAGCGCCACGGCATCGTCAAGTTTGAGGTGCTTGGCCATTGCGATCAGCGTGCCGTAGCTGGCGATCTCGTAGTGCTCGACCTTCTGCGCCGCAGCAATCAGGCCGGCATCCAGCACAGCCCCCTTCTCTATTTCTTCCAGTAACTCTTTCGATTCTTCGACCAATCCTTCCATGGCCACGCACTTCATCCTTTTGAGTTTGATACCGGTCAAGTCCACCAGTTGATCAATGCGTTCGATTTGTCCCTGGGTCTCTTCCAGGTGAGACGTGAAAGCATCAGCCAAGAGCGGATTGGTCGCGGCCCGGGCCATTCGTGGCAACGCTCGGGTAATTTGTTTTTCGGCGCTGTACATGTCCGACAGCTCATGAATAAACAGATCTTCTACAGTTTTCCTGGCCATTTTTTATTCCTTCCGGTCGAGTGAGCACCGTCTGGAAAAGACGTGTGCATGGGATCGACGAGCCATAAATAGGCTGTACATGAACACTGACCAGAGGACTTTTATTGGTGTTCCAAGATTTTGATCAGGAGCCAGACGAACGTATCGGGCCTCTAACCCAAGGCAGTGTCGAGGAACATCATCACGCCGAAACCTAGCATTAAGCCAAGCGTCGCGGGCGTTTCGTGACCGTTGCGGTGTGTCTCAGGAATGACCTCATGGGAGACCACAAAGATCATCGCGCCAGCAGCAAGGCCCATTGCAATGGGATAGCCCAATGCAAAGGCACTGGAAATGCCAAGACCCACCAAGGCACCAAAGGGCTCCATCAAGCCTGACCCGACTGCAATCAATGCCGCACGCAACGCTGAGATACCGGTCACCCGTAAAGCCATGGCGACGGCTAGACCTTCGGGTATGTCCTGGATAGCGATGGCGGTCGTCAGCGGTATGCCGACCTGCATGTCGCCCGTGGCAAAGCTGACACCGATTGCCATGCCTTCCGGAAGGTTATGCAGGGTAATCGCCAGGACAAAAAGCCAGACCCGATTGATGCGCTTGGATTCCGGCCCGCGCCGACCGCTTTTTTCGTGTTCGTGTGGAACAAACCGATCGAGACCTATCATCAAGGCAACACCAAGTGCCAACCCCAGCGCTACGATACTGGCCGCCAGCAAGCTGTTTCCGCTGAGTTCCCGAGCCGCTTCGATACCGGGCAAGATTAGCGAGAAAGAACTGGCAGCCAGCATCATCCCAGCGGCGAAGCCGAGCATGATGTCCTGCGTGCGCGCCGCAATATCGCGTAGTGTAATTGCCACGACAGCACCGACTGCTGTCGCGGCGAAGCCGGACAACCCACCCAGAAAAGCGAAACGCAGATTGTCCTTGTTCGCCCCGACGAAAGCGCCGTAACCGCTGATCATCAGCAATGCCATTACGCACGCTAGACCCAACCAAAAAATGACCCCGCCCCATCCGGAACGGGTCAACTGAACAAACAGCGCGCGTAAGGGGGCTACCAACGAAGAAGACGGTTCCGACATGGCGCCTCCTATTTCCTTGTTGAGCGCTTACCGGATGATCCTCGCATCGAGGACATCCACTCTCTGGAAATCCGTTGCGCCTCCCGCTCAAAGGACAGGGTTGTGGACTGAAACATGTCCGACAAATCATTCTGCTGCATACGCTGTTTGCTGACCATTTTGCTCACCTCCTGATCAAAAAAGACACCGCACGCGCTGCGGCGTGCGGTGAACTTGTCTGGGTTGCAGATCACTCGATAAGAGATCTAATGCGCACCCATATTCATCTGAAGCGAATGCAGTTGGGTTAATTTCAAAAAACTTTTGCACCGACGATAAACGGGCTGAATCTAACCTTTGCTGTGCTCCGGCGAGCTAGGCCCCTCCTTGATACCGCGTGGCCCGGCGACGCCCCAGACGATCAAACCGATCACAGGAAAGATGATAAGACCGATAGCCCAAGCCGCCTTAACCCCTACCGTTTTGTCGCTCCGAAATACACTGATGATGGCCCAAAGGTCGACAAGCAGAATGATCACCGCGACAGCAATCGAAAAATAACTGGTTGCTTCGGACATGATTCGATCCTCCTCAGGTTGGTTCTCGTTAGGTTCCAGCCGGTCATCGATGTTCAAAGCAAAACAGCTGACGAGGTCGCAAAACGACCTGGGCATCAGCTTTCTCGTGGAATGACCGAAATCTTGCCATTGCGCTCAATGATCGCGAACTTGATTTCCTCGAGCTTCTCGATACCCTGGCTTGAGCGTGCGGCCTCCATGATATCGGCCTCCACCAACCGGGCGTGGCGCAGCCGCTGGCGCAAAAGCTTGCCGTTCTCGACGATGATCGTTGGCTCACCATCGATCAGCCTTGATGCCCAACTGGAACGCTGTTTGAGCAGGGAAAGCCCGACGTCGATGGCAATCAGCGTCACGATGACGAGTATTGCGTTGGTGAAGGAAAAGTCGTCACCAAGCAGCGCTTGCTGGGTGGCTTCGCTGATCATCATCAACAGGACTAAATCAAAGGTCGTCAGCTCGGCCAATGAGCGTCGGCCGGCAATCTTGAACAGCACCATGAGCGCCACATACATCGCTGCCGCACGCAATACCGAATCCATAGGTCACCTAGGGGAAAATAAACTGAGCGAGTCTTACGTCGTTTGTACCCGGCAAGACGATGCGGCTGTGGAACAACCCAAGCCCATCGCCTCGCAGCGTAATGAACAAATTGGCTTGGCCTTGGGTGTCTGTCTGTAACCATAAGCGAATGCCTTGACCAGAACTGCGGGCACGCGCCGGCTCAGGTTGCAGTGTCTCGATGCTGAATCCCTCCAGTATCTCTCCAGCCAGTTCCAGTTCGACCGTGGACTCTGGGGCGCCACTCACGCTGATATTCATTGAGTTGGTTGAGCCGTTGCGATGGAACATCTCGTATTGCACTCTGACCCTGCCATCTTCGCTGCGTACATCCCTGGTACTGAGCAGCCCACGGGAAAACAGCCCCGCCAGCCCTAACACCACCAGTAGAACCAACATGTACCAACCACAGCGTTCAAAGCGCCAGACCTTGAGCTGGTAAGCCATGTCTTCGCGAACTGGGAATTTACGACTGTGCAAATCGGGATGTTCGGCATCGTCATTCATCAGGCTTTACTCTCCCTCTGTGAGCAGCGCGCGACGATGAAAGTCAGGAAGCCGCTTCAAAGCGTATTCGGTAGCTGCTGTTTGTACCTGGCAGCGGGAGCCGGAGAACTGATGCTCGTGGCTGAAAACACGACATTGCTCCTGCGACTGAAACGCCCAGGCGAAGCAAATGGTGCCGGCGGGAATGCCATCGACATCTTCCGGGCCTAGTATCCCGGTCGTGGCCACGGCGACATTAGCAGTACTGTCACGCAGGGCGCCCATCGCCATTTCCTTGGCAACCTCCACACTCGTCAGGTTGAAGGTTTCGATTGTCCGCGGGCTGACGTGTAATACACGTTGTTTCGCCTGCGGCGAATACACCACGTAACCGCATTCGATGAACTCGCCGCTGCCTTCTACCTCGGACAACAGCGTCACGATTTTCCCGGCGGTACACGACTCCGCCGTTGTTAGCACCAAAGAGTTGTTGCGCAAGTAGTCAACCGTATCGTCGGCGATGGACATGACCAGGTCTCAGAGGGTTATTGCTCGGTTGACATGCAAGGTGGCGAAACATTCCAAGAAAACGCGTCAGTAATAATCCTTTCTGTCAGCCCGTAGATAGGGTTGATCTACCACAATTCGTAGCTCTCGGCAGAGAGTAGCTGGAAGCCTGGATTTCTAGTCAGTGAATGACGCCCACAGCCGTCACTCGTATCAAAATCTCCTGTTGGCTAAACCTCGTCTCCAAGTCACGTTTGTAGCTGAGCCACCAAAGTTTATCGATCCTTTTGACCATCACCTCGTAAACAACAATCTCGTCCTCTGTCCTCTCATTTCCGTTTTGCAAGAACACACCTTTGGCCGGCGTCCGGGTAAATGCGGTCACCCCACCCCAGCGCTCGACCAATTGCTCTCGCACGCGTCCGAACGGCGGTCTCAAGGAGCAAGTGCAACAGTCAGTTAATTTTCTAGGTTTGCTCAGCGAGCGGTATTCGCGCTTCCAATGCATCATTGCAATGGCCGCCTGAGCGAACCGAGCCAACCCGTTACACACGATTTTCACTGCTAAAGGCTTACCCCATGACCAAGCCTTTCTGTCGCTGAAACAGCGGCTATACAATCCCCCCCCGGCATCGCTTAAACAATGGCTATACAGTCCCCCCCCGTATCGACGATTTGGTGGACTAAAATGACGCGATTTGCCCCCCCACTCGCCACCTCTACCAAGTGACTGGTCGGCGCTCAGCTCGGCTTCCCCTTAACGGTCAGTTGAGAGTTTCGAGCTTGTTGGTCGCGCTGAGCTGAAGATAATCCACCAGCACCTCGACTGGAAATTTCCAGCCCAATGTCTGGCGGGGACGGGTGTTGTGCAAATCGGCTATTTCATCCAGCCGCGCCTGCGTCACCAGCGAGAGATCTGTGCCCTTGGGGAGGTACTGGCGTAACAACCCGTTTGTATTTTCATTGCTACCACGCTGCCAAGGCGAGTGTG
>Ga0160432_100110_pt1 | contig 81561 bp, 79 predicted proteins | sample HID1971M_E0MG_FD_108250 | JGI IMG/M metagenome (GOLD analysis project Ga0160432, IMG submission 108250) | Enriched millipede-associated microbial communities from UW Madison campus, WI, USA - HID1971M_E0 MG | ecosystem: Host-associated > Arthropoda: Insects > Digestive system > Unclassified ... | reverse complement strand
CGCTCAGAAGGGCGGCGGCCCGAAGGATGGCGACCCGGGGTCACGAGGGAGCGGTGCTGGGCCAACCTGACCGTGCTGACGCCCGTCGGTGTCGCCGTGGCCGCCGCTCGCCCCGGGCGCCGTCACCTCCGGAGGGGTGCGATGGGCGCGCCCGGTCGGTGACGTCCACGAAAGGAGCCCGTCGGGCGCGCGGGCGACGCGCCACCCCGTCTGGTGCTTCACCACGTGATGGTGCCGGCACAGGTGGGTGAGGTTGTCGGCGGTGGTGGCGCCGCCGTCGACCCACGCGCGGACGTGGTCGACGTCGCAGCCGGTCGCGGCGCGGGTGCAGCCCGGGAACGTGCAGGTGATGTCCCGGGCCTGCAGGAGCGCGCGGAGGGCGGCGGGTACGGCGTACGTGCCGGGGTCGGCGGTCAGGACCGTCCCGTCGACCGGGTCGACGAGGAACCGGCGTAGCGACGGCGCGTGCGCGGTCAGGCGGATCGCCGTCTCCGCGTCGATCGGCACCTGCCCGTCCAGCTCCGCGACGTCGGACCGGCCCGCGCCGCCGCGGCCCGCGCCGGCGGCCTCGCCCCGGGTGTCACTGTCCAGCAGCGTGAGCACCGGGACGGTCAGCCGGACTGTCGGGGCGATACGGCTCGTCAGGCCGGCCAGGTCAGGCACGGCACCCGAGTCGGGGCCGGCGCCGTCACCCTCGGCCTGGGCGCCCGCCTCGTCGTCGGCCCCGCCCAGCAAGAGGCCGGCGAACGCGTCAGCGCGCAGCTGTCCCGCCGCGCGCGGGTCACCGTGGTCACGAGCGGCGCGCGCCGCGCGGGTGAGCCGGTCGTGGATCGCGTGCGCCTGGGCTGCCGGGAGGTGCGCGGTGAGCCACGCCATGCCGTCGGCGCCGGGGTCGAGGTAGACGGCCCGCTTCTCGACCGCCTCGCGGTGTCGCACGACCAGCGGGACCGGGTGCGCCCGGTCCCTCGCCCGCCGCAGCCGGCGGCGGAACTGCGGCGCCGTGACGTGCCCGGCGGCGGGAAGCACGGCCGCCTCGACCAGGCGCCGGGCCTCCGCGTCCGGCAGGTCGGACAGCGTGTCGGCGAGGGCACGGGCGTGCGCCGCCGAGAACCGCCCCCGGCACAGGCGCACCAGCGCAGGCTCGGAGACGGCACGGGCAGCAGCGTCCACCGCGGCCTCGGTGAGGACTCGAGCGGTGTCGACGAGGTGCGCGGCCTCCTGCTCGGGAAGTCGCAGCGCCGTCGCGAGGTCGGCCGTGAACGCCCGCAGGGCGAGGTCGCGGCGCCGCGCGGACGACGCCCGCCGCAGCTCGGGGTCGCCCTCGTCGAGCAGCGCACGCTCGCACCCGGCCGCAGCCCGCCTCGCCTGCTCGACCACGAGCAGCTTGGCCCCCTCCAGCGCGTCGATCTGCGCCTGGATCGCCACCGCCTCGTCGATCGCCGTCGACACGTCGTGCACCGACGGCCGCGGCCCCGGGTCCACCCGGCGCAGCACGTCGACGACCACCGCGCCCGCCCCCGAGGCAGGCACCGCAGTGCCGTGCCGATGCACCTCGTGGGCGTCGGCACCGCGGGCGAGTTCTTCGAACATGTGTTCGACTCTACCGGTCGCCGATGCACCCCGACAAGGCCTGTGGACGACCGTGACCAGGGGGGATGCGCGGGGGCAGCTCCGCCGGCTCGTCCGTCTCTGTCACGCGAGGAGCCTCGCACCGGCGGCCACCGGGCCAGGCCGACTACGGTCGGCCCGTGCCCTCCCCCTCCACCGCACCGACCAGGACCGGCCGTCTGCTGCGCGAGGACGGCGACGAGCTCTACTACGAGGCCGTCGGCAACCCCGACGGGCCGGCCGTGCTCTGGCTGCACGGCGGGCCTGGCAGCGGGGCCGACGACGGGCACGGACGCCGCATCGACCCGCTCCGGCAGCAGTCGATCACGTTCGACCAGCGCGGCTGCGGGCGCAGCCGGCCGCTCGCCACGGCGCTGGTCGACCAGGGGCGACCGGACCTGCTGGACCGGAACACCACGCCGGCGCAGATCGACGACATCGAGGCGTTGCGCCGCCACCTCGGCATCGATCGATGGATGGTGACGGGCGCGTCCTGGGGCGCCACCCTCGCCCTCGCCTACGCGCAGGCGCACCCGGGCCGGGTGACCGCCGTCGCGCTGTTCGCCGTCACGAACACGTCGACCGCCGAGGTCGAGTGGATCACCGAGGCCATGGGCCGCGTCTTCCCCGAGGAGTGGGAGCGGTTCGCGAGCGCCGTCGACCGCGCGCCCGGCGAGCGGGTCGTGGACGCCTACGCGCGGGCGATGCGCGACCCCGCGCCAGACGTCCGAGCGCGCGCGGCGGAGGCGTGGGGCCGCTGGGAGGACGTGCACGTCTCCCTGGGACCGGGGTGGCGTCCCGACCCGCGCTGGCAGGACCCTCAGGTCCGGGAGGTCCTCGCCACCCTCATCACCCACTACTGGTCGCGCTCCGGGTTCGGCGGCGACGAGACCCTGGGCCGCATGGACCGTCTCGCCGGGGTACCTGGCGTGCTGATCCACGGCCGCCACGACATCTCCAGCCCTCTGGTGACGGCGTGGCGCGTGCACCGCGCCTGGCCGGGCAGCGAGCTCGTCGTCCTCGGCGACGGGCACGGGGGTACCGACTCGATCGGCGAGCTCGAGCGCGCGATCGCCCGGCTCGCCGGCGGCCGCCCGCGTCCGCGCCCGCCCGGTGCAGCTCCCGGTGCAGCCCCCGGTGCCTAGACTCGCGCGATGAGTCTTCTTGCTGCAGAGCACGCGCTCCAGGCCGCCCAGCGTGCCGGCGACGTCACCGCACTGGAAGCCCTGCTGCATCCTCGTTGCGTCGGCACCGGCCCGGACGGGTCCGTGTTCTCGAAGGAGGACGACCTCGAGAGCTACCGGTCGGGTCTGCTGCAGATCACCCGCCTGGAGGAGGAGTCGCTCGACGTCCAGGAGGACGTCTCGAGCGGCGTGACCAGGCTGGTCGCCGCCGTGGAGGCGATCCAGGGCGGCACCGCGGTGTCCGCGCGGTTGGTCTACACGCGCCTCTGGGTGCGTGCGGACGAGGGTTGGCAGGTTCTGGCCGCGACGCTCGCACCGGCCGGCGAGCCGGCCTGACCGGACCCCGGGGCCCAGGCCGGGGTCAGTCGACCGGCTCGCCGGTGGGGTCGTGGGCGACGACGGCGCCGAGCAGGGCACCGCCGACGGGCTCGCGGCGCCAGTCCACGAGCCGCCAGCCGGACGTCGGGTCGCCGTCGACCTCGATGAGGCCGGTGTTGGCGAGCGGGGTGTGCGCCAGCTCCTCGACGTCGAGCCCGCGGACGCGCGCCCCGGACCACGAGCGGATCGCGGCGCCGTGCGAGACGGCGAGGACGACGTCGTGGTCGCGGGCCGCGAGCGCCGCGACGGCGTCGTCGAAGCGGGCGAGGAACGCGTCGCCGTCGGGCCCGCCGGGCATGCGGCGCGACCGGTCGCCGCGCGACCAGGCGAACACCGTCTCGAGGTAGGTGTGGTGGTCGGCGAGGTCGGACGACATCTCGAGGGAGCCCGCCTCGACCTCCCGCAGCCCGTCGAGCACCGTGGGGCGCAGGTCGCGGGCGCCGGCCAGGGGGCCGACCGTGAGCGACGTCCGCACCAGGGACGAGACCGCCAGCGCGTCGATCCGCCGCTCCTGCAGCGCGGTCGGCACGGCGGCCGCCTGCTGCTCTCCCAGCGGGGTCAGCCCGGGGCCGGGAGCCCCGGTGTCGAGGAGTCCCGCCACGTTGGAGGGGGTCTGGCCGTGTCGCAGCAGGAGGAGACGCATGCCCCCAGGGTTTCATCCCGGACGCCCGGGCACCGTCAGTCGAGCACCGCGGCGGCCTCGATCTCGACGAGCACGTCCGGCTCGAACAGGCTCTCGACGCCGACGAGAGTGACGGGCGGCCACGGCTGCGGGATGTCGAGCTCCTCGGCGACCCGCTCGATGCCCGCCACGAGGTCGCCGTACCTCTCCGGCTGCCAGCCGACCACGAGGAAGCGCAGGCGGACCACGTCGCCGAACCCCGCTCCGGCGCCGGCCAGCCCCCGGGCGACGTTGCGGAGCGCCTGGGCGACCTGCCCGGTGAGGTCGTCGACGGCGACCGGCGCCCCGTCGGCGTCGCGGCCGACCTGTCCGGCGACGTGCACGTGCCGGGACCCGACGCCGATCGCGACGTGGTGGTACGGGACGGGCCGGAGCATGCCGGGCGGGGTGCGGAGCTCGACGGTCATGGGACGTCCTTCCGGTGGAGCGGTCAGGTATCTGGTGTCTACCTGGTCTCCTCAGACCACTTCAACGAGACTAGGTGTCATGAGCGAGACCGGCCCCGCCCTGACCCCCGCGCACCGTGAGCTGCTCGACCAGGTGCTCGACAAGTGGTCGCTGCAGGTGCTCGAGTCGCTCTGCGAGCGACCCCAGCGGTTCAACGAGCTGCGCCGCAGCATCCCCGCCGTGACCCAGAAGTCGCTCACCGCGACGCTCCGGCGGCTCGAGCGCAACGGCATGGTCGACCGGAGGCTCCTCAGCACCCGGCCCGTCGCCGTCGAGTACCGCGTCTCGGGACTCGGCGGCACGCTGCAGGACCTCGTGGACTCCCTGCTGGCCTGGTCCACGTCCGTCCTGCCCGACGTCGAGACGGCGCGGGCGGCCTACGACGGGCCCGGGCCGGAGACGGCGCCCCTCAGCCGCTGACGGCGGCGGCCGGCACGTCGGCCGGCGCCCGCCCGCGGGCGCCGAGGGACCGGGCCGCCAGCAGCCCGAGGCCGGCGACGAGGACCTGCACCCCGCCCATGACGACGAGCACCGGCCCGGCGCCGACCCCGCCGATGACCGCGCCGCCCACGAGCAGCCCGAGCGAGGCGCCGCCCGAGTGCAGCACGGTCTCGGCGGTGAACGCGGCCCGCCGCTCGGGCCCGGAGGTCTGCTCGCTGATCAGCGCGTTGAGCGCGGCGATCCCGAACGGCGTCGCCAGCCCGCCGACGGCGGACACGAGCGCGACGCCCGCCACGCTCGGCACCACCGCCGGGAGCGCCACGAACGACAGGCCGAGCACCGCCCAGGTGCCGACCGCCGTCGCCAGGCGCGGCAGCCGGTCGACGAGCAGCGGCGCCGCCAGCGACGCGGCGACCGACGTCACGCCGTAGCCGCTCATCCCGGCCGCGATCAGCGCGCCGGGCATCCCGTGCTCCACGCCGAGGACGGCCAGCCCGAGGGTGAAGCCGAACCAGCACAGCCCGCCGACGCCCGCCGCGACGATCCCCACCGCGACCTGCGGGTGCGCGCGCAGGACGGCGAGCACCGCCGTCGGCGCCGCCTCGCCCCGGCCCGCCTCGCCCCGGCCCGTCTCGCGGCCGTCCGCCCGAGGAACCCCGAGCATCGCCGCCGCTGCCGCCAGCACGACGGCGGCCTGGCACCACAGCAGCGGCTCCGCGCCCCACGCCACGACGAGCCATGCGCCCAGCGGCGGCGCGAAGATCATCGACACGCGGTGGGCGAGGTCCTGCCACGCGAGCCAGCGGGCGGCGGTGCCGCCGGCCCCGCCTGCCCCGCCACCGGGCCCCCCGACGTCCGCGAGGTCGGCGACGAGCGCGCGTTCCGCGGGGCCGAGCAGCGCGCCGGCGACGCCGGTCACCAGGCCGGACGCGCACAGGCTGACCGCGCCCACCTGGCCGACGAGCGCCGCGAGCGGCACGATCGCGAGGCCGGCGACCTGCACCAGCATGACGACGGCGAGCGCCCGCCCGGACACGAGCCGCTCGCGCAGCCCCCGGCCCCACCAGCCGACCGTCAGCAGCGGCAGCCCCGACATGCCGCCGACGAGTCCGGTGGCCCACGCCTCCCCCGTCTCGGCGAGCGCCACGAGCGGCAGCGCGACGGCGGTGACCCGCGCACCCACCCAGGTGAGGAAGGTGATCGCGGTGAGGATCAGCAGGGGACGACGCATGCCTCGATCCTCGGCAGCCACGGCCGACGCCGGTAGACGGCGCCGCGTGCGCGTCGCTCATACGCTGGGGGCATGACCTCCCGCCTGACGGTGGACGACCTGCAGCTCGCCGAGGCGGTCGCGCGGCACGGCTCCGTGGGCGCCGCGGCCCGCGAGCTGCTCGTCACGCAGCCGTCCGCGAGCCGCCGCCTGTCCGCCCTGGAGCGCCGCCTCGGCACGCCGCTCTTCGACCGCGACACCACCGGCGCCCGGCCCACGCCGGCCGGGCGCGAGCTCGCGCGCCTGGCTGCGCGGCTCCTCGCCGACCTGGACGGCCTGCCCGACCAGGTGCTCGCCGCCGTCGCCGCGCCGACCCTGTCGGTCGGCACCATCCAGGCCCTCAGCCCGATGGTGCTCACCGCCGTCGAGCTCGAGCTTCCCGGGGTCACGATCCTGCCGGAGGTGGACCACGGCCCGACCCTGGTGCGGCAGGTGCACGACGGCACCCTGGACGCCGCGATCGTCACCGTCGCGGAGCAGATCGTGGTGCCGCGCGGCCTGCAGCGCACGCCGCTGGGCGAGTCGCCGCGCGTGGTCGTGCTGCCCGACGGCGCCGCCCCGCTCGCCCCGGGGAGCCGGCCGTTCGCGGGCCGCACGGTCGTGTACAGCCTCATCGACCTGGCCGGCGAGACCACGCACCGGCGGCTGTCGGCCCTGGGCGCCGTCCCGCGCCGCGGCCCCACCACCGAGGCCACGCTCCGCATCGCGCGCGAGCTGGGCTGCCCGGCCCTCGTGCCCGAGCTCACCGCACGCTGGTACGCCGCGCCCGGCGACCGCGTCGTGCCGTCGCCGGTCCCCGGGACCGTGCGTGTCACGCTCGTCACCCGCACGCCACGACCCGCCGCGCTGACCGATGCGCTGCCCCGGATCTCGGCGCGCGTGCTGGGCTCGGGAGCACCCGGCGGGACGCCGGCTCAGCGCAGCCGGTAACGGCGCTCGGGGCGCCCCGCGGTGCCGTAGTTGAGGCGCACCGCGGCGCGCCCCGTCGTCGCGAAGTGCTCCAGGTAGCGGCGGGCGCTGACCCGGCTGACGCCGACGGCGTCGGCGCACTCGGTGGCGCTGAGCTCGGCGCCGTCCGCGAGCGCGGCGAGCACGGCGTCGGCGGTCTCCTGGCTGAGGCCCTTGGGCAGGGGCTCGCGCGGCGTCGCCTGCGGCGCGCGGGCGAAGACGGCGTCGATGTCGGCCTGGATGTCGGCCGGGCTCCCTGCGGCGCCGTCGTCGTCCAGGCCCTCCAGCGCGGCCCGCGCGCGGCGGAACTCCTGCAGCCGCGCCGTGAGGTCGTCGGACGCGAACGGCTTGACGAGGTAGTGCGCCGCCCCGCCCGCCGCGGCGGCGCGCACCGTGTCGGCCTCGCGGGCGGCGGTGATGACGACGACGCCGAGGTCGTGGCCCGCCGCGCGCAGGCGCCGCAGCACCTCGATGCCGCTCATGTCGGGCAGGTGCACGTCGAGCAGCACGAGGTCCGGGCGCAGCGCCTCGACGGCGGCGAGCGCGTCGGCGCCCGAGTGCGCCTCGCCGACGACGCGGAACCCCGGCACCCGCTCCACGAAGCGGCGGTGGATGGACGCGACCATGAAGTCGTCCTCCACCACCAGCACGTCGAGGCTCACGCCCGCTGCACCCCCTGCTCGTCGTCGTCGGGCGGCGCGGACGCCCGTCCGGTGCCCGTGACGGCCCGCGGCAGCCGCGCGATGAACACGGCGCCGCCGCCGTGGCGATCGTCGCCGCCGTCGTCGCGGGCGCCGCCATTGTGCACCGTCACCGCGCCGCCGCGGCGCTGCGCCAGCACGTGCACCAGCGCGAGACCGACGCCGCGGCCGGTCGCGCCGTGCGGCTTGGTGCTCCACCCGCGCCGGAAGATCGCGTCCGCCTGCTCGGGCGGGACGCCGCGCCCGGTGTCCGCGACCTCCACGAGGACGTCGCGCGCGGGCCCGTCCAGCGCCAGGCGCACCCGGACCATGGCCGGCGCCGAGACGCCGTGCGCGTCGGGTCCCGCGGCCCACGCCGCCGCGTCGACGGCGTTGTCCACCAGGTTGCCGAGCACGGTGTTGACGTCGGCGGACAGGTCGGGGTCCAGGCGCGGCAGCGCGCTGCCCGGGTCGACGACGAGCTCCACGTGCCGCTCGTCCGCGAGCGTCGCCTTGGCGATGAGCAGCGCCGCCACCGCCGGGTCGGCGACCCGCGCCGTCACGACGTCGCTCAGGTCGGCCCGGCGCCGGGTGATGCGGTCGACGAACCGGCCCACCTCGTCGTACTCCCCCAGCTCGATGAGCCCGGACACGGTGTGCAGCTGGTTGCTGAACTCGTGCGTCTGCGCGCGCAGCGTCTCGGTGACGCTCTCGCGCGCGTGCAGCTCGCTCTGCAGCGCCAGCAGCTCGGTGCGGTCGCGCAGCGTGGTCACCGTGCCGGCCGGGCGACCGTCGTGCAGCACCCGGCGGCGGTTGAGCACCAGCACCGTGTCGCCCGCGACCAGCACGGCGTCGTGCACCTCGTCGGTGCCGCGCAGCAGGTCGAGGACGGCGGGGTCGAGGCCCAGGTCCGCCAGCGGGCGGCCCGCGGGGTCGGGGGCGTCGACGGGCACTCCGAGCAGCTCGCGGGCGCTGTCGCTCATGAGGCTCACGGCGCCGTCGGCGCCCACGACGACGACCCCCTCGCGGATCGAGCGCAGCACGCCCTCCCGGTGGTCCGCGAGCGCCGCGATCTGTGCCGGCTCCAGGCCGCGCGTGCGCCGCTTGACCAGGCGCGCCAGCAGCCACGACCCGGCCGTCGCGAGCGCGGTGCCGATGCCGAGCACCACGAGCACGTCGCCGCCGGCGTCCGAGAGCCGCTCCGTCAGCGGCGGGTACGGGTCGGCGAGCACGACGACGGCCACCGGCTCGGGCGCGCGCGGCTCCGGCACCGGGTCGCTGCCGCCGTAGACGGGCACCCACGCGGCGATCGAGCGCCCCGCCACGTCGGCGACGTCGCCGCTGCCGGCGCGCGTGGCGGCGTCGTCGGGCAGGTCGAGACGCTCGCCCGTACGGGTCGGGTCCGTGGCGACGATGATGCGCCCCTCGGGGTCGGTGAGGTAGGCGTTGCGGGCGTCGACGTAGGCCGCACGGCTCTGCAGGTAGAACGCGAGCGCCTGCGTGTCGGGCGCGTCCGCGGCGAGCGACGCCTGCACCGCCGGGATGCCGGCCAGGCCCTCCGCCGCCACCTCGAGGCGGTCCGCGCGGTCGTCGCGGAACGCGGCGTCGGCCTGCCCCAGGAAGACGACGGCGGCCGCCGCGACGACGACGAGCAGCACGGCGAGCTGCAGCGCCAGCACCTGACCGCCGAGCGTCAGGTGGCGCCGGGCGCCCCGCGAACGTCGTGACCGCAAGTTCCACAACCTCCTTTGGTTGCCCAATGATGACGCGCCCGGCGGTCACCTGTGACGATCTCACCCGGGGCACAGCCGCCCCGCAGCACCGACAGTCTGGAGTACACGGTGTCGACGACGACATCCCGCCGACGACGCGGCGTGCGCGCCGCGGTCGCCGCGACCCTGGCGACCGCCCTGGTCGCCGTGACCGCCGCCTGCGGGGTCACGCGCGGCGACGACTCGACCGACCTCGACATGTGGATCCCGAACAGCCCCGGCGGCGGCTACGACCAGACCGGCCGCGCCGCCGTCGGCGTGCTGGACCGCGACGGCATCACCGGCGGCGACATCCAGGTCACGAACATCCTCGGCGCGGGCGGCTCGGTCGCCATGTCGCGGCTCATGGGCGAGGCGGGCAACGAGCGGCTCCTCATGACGCTCGGGCTCGGCGTGGTCGGCTCCACGTACTCGTTCGGCGTGGACGCCCGCCCCCACGACGCGACCCCGATCGCCCAGCTCATCGAGGAGCAGGAGGGCGTGCTGGTCCCCGCGGACTCGCCGTTCGAGACCGTCGACGACCTGGTCGCCGCGTGGGAGGACGACCCGGGCTCCGTGGTGGTGGGCGGCGGGTCGTCGCCCGGCGGCCCCGACCACCTGTTCCCCATGCAGCTCGCCAAGGCGACCGGCGTCGACCCGAAGGACGTGCGGTACGTGTCCTACGACGGCGGCGGCCCGCTGACCAGCGCCCTGCTGGGGCACAAGATCCAGGTCGGGTTCTCCGGCCTCGCCGAGTTCGAGGGGCAGATCGAGGCGGGCGAGCTGCGCGTGCTCGCCGTCTCCGGCGAGGAGCGCGTCGCCGGGGACGCCCTCGCCGACGTCCCGACCCTCACCGAGTCCGGCATCGACCTCGTCTTCACCAACTGGCGCGGCGTCGTCGCCCCGCCCGGCATCAGCGACGACGCGCGCGACCGGCTCATCGACCACCTCACCCGCATGCACGACTCGCCCGAGTGGGACAAGGCCCTCGCCGACAACGGCTGGACCGACGCCTTCACCACCGGCGACGACTTCGAGCGGTTCCTGCGCGAGCAGGACGAGCGGGTGTCGACCACCCTGAAGGAGCTGAACCTGCTGTGAGCACCGAGGTGGAGACCCCCGACGCGGGGGCGGCCGGCGAGGAGCCACAGGGCCCGGGCACCCCGCGCGTCGACGCCGCCCAGTACGGTCTGGCGGCCGTGCTGCTCGTCGTCGGCGCCTACACGGTCTACGACGCCGCGACCCTCGAGGTCGGGTTCGCCGACCCCGTGGGGCCGCGCATCTTCCCGTTCGTCATCGGCGCCGGGCTGGCCGTGACGAGCGTGCTGCTGGCGGTCGCGACGGCGCGCGGCTCGCGCCCCGAGCCGGAGGCGGGCGAGGACGTCGACGTCACGACCCCCGCCGACTGGCCCACGGTGCTGAAGCTGGTCGGCGTCATCCTGCTGACCGTCGCCACCGTGAGCTGGCTCGGGTGGGCGCTCGCGGGCGCGATCCTGTTCGCCGGCTCGGCGTGGGCGCTCGGCAGCCGCACGGTGATCCGCGACGTGCTGGTGGGCCTCGTGCTCGCCGTGGCCAGCTGGTACGGCTTCGTCGTCGGGCTGGGCATCCCGCTCACCCCCGGCGTCCTCGACGGGATCCTGTGAGGCTCTGATGGACAACCTCGGACTGCTGGCGGACGGCCTCGCCGCCGCCCTCACCCCCATGAACCTGCTGTACGCCGCGGTGGGCGTGCTGCTCGGCACGTTCGTCGGCGTCCTGCCCGGCATCGGGCCGGCGATGGCGATCGCGCTGCTGCTGCCCGTGACGTTCGGGCTGGAGCCCACGCAGGCGTTCATCATGTTCGCCGGGCTGTACTACGGCGGCATGTACGGCGGGTCGACGACGTCGATCCTGCTCAACACGCCCGGCGAGTCCGCGTCGGTGATGACCGCGCTCGAGGGCAACCTCATGGCCCGCGCGGGGCGGGGCGCGCAGGCGCTGGCGACGGCCGCCGTCGGGTCGTTCGTCGCCGGCACGATCGGCACGCTGCTGGTCGCGATGTTCGCGCCCGCGCTGGCCGACGTCGCCGTCGAGATCGGCGCGCCGTCGTACTTCGCGCTCATGGTGCTGGCGCTGGTCATGACCGCGACCGTGTTGGGCGCGAGCCCGCTGCGCGGACTCATGTCGCTGTTCGTGGGCCTGACCATCGGCCTGGTGGGGCTGGACCTCAACACCGGCCAGCCGCGCCTGACGTTCGGCGTCACGCAGCTCGTGGACCGCCTCGACATCGTGGTGGTGGCCGTCGGCATCTTCGCGCTCGGCGAGGCGCTGTGGGTCGCGGCCCACCTGCGGCGCAAGCCCGCGCGCGTCGTGCCGGTCGGGCAGCCGTGGCTGGGCCGCAAGGACCTGCGCCGGTCCTGGAAGCCCTGGCTGCGCGGCACCGCGTACGGGTTCCCGTTCGGCGCGCTGCCCGCGGGCGGCGCGGAGCTGCCGACGTTCCTGTCGTACGTCACCGAGCGCAGCCTGGCGAAGCGCGCGGTCACGAAGGGCCGCGGCACGACGAAGGACGAGTTCGGCCAGGGCGCCATCGAGGGCGTCGCGGGGCCGGAGGCCGCGAACAACGCGTCCGCCGCGGGCATGCTCGTGCCGATGCTGGCGCTCGGGCTGCCCGTGACGGCGACGGCGTCCGTGATGCTGTCCGCGCTGCAGGGGTACGGCATCCAGCCCGGCCCCCAGCTCATGACCGAGCACGCGGACATGGTGTGGACGCTGCTCGCCAGCCTGCTGATCGGCAACCTGCTGCTCCTGGTGCTCAACCTGCCGCTGGCGCCGCTGTGGGCGCGGCTGCTGCGCATCCCGCGACCCCAGCTGTACGCGGGCATCCTGTTCTTCGCCTGCCTCGGCGCCTACGCCACCAACCTCGACCCGTTCGACATCGCCCTGCTGCTGGTGTTCGGCCTGCTCGGGATGGCGATGCGCCGGTTCGGGCTGCCCGTGCTGCCGCTGATCCTCGGCGTCATCCTCGGCCCGCTCATGGAGACCAAGCTGCGCGAGGCGCTCACCATCTCCGGCGGCGACCCCGCCATCCTGTGGAGCGAGCCGCTGGCCATCGCGATCTACGCGGTGCTGGCGCTGGTGCTGCTGACCCGGCCGCTCCTGTCGCGATGGCGGTCGCGGACCGAGTCACGGATCGTCGCGGAGACGCACGAGGCCGAGACCGTGACGGAAGGAGCACAGCGGTGACGGCGGACGAGACGACTCCGGCCGACGGCTGGGTGGTGGTGGCGTGGACGCCCGACGAGTTCGGCGACGCCGCCCTGGAGCACGCGATCGCCTGGGCCCGCGAGGGCGGGCGGGGCGTCGCCGTCGTGAACGGCACCCGCGGCGACGCCCTCGTGGACGAGCGGTTCGCCGCCCCCGCCGGGCTCGCCGACCTCGCGGAGCGGCTCCGCGCCACCGGGCTGCCGCACGTCGTGCGGCAGGAGATGGGGCGCGACGTCGCGGAGCAGGTACTCGACGTCGCCGCGGAGCTGTCCGCGCGCCTCGTCGTCGTGGGGCTGCGGCACCGCAGCCCTGTGGGCAAGCTCCTCATGGGCTCCGTCGCGCAGCGCATCCTGCTCACCGCCGAGTGCCCCGTGCTCGCCGTCAAGCCCGGCGAACGCCCCGCCTGACGCGCTGAGATCGGTCCTCCGGTTCGAGATCGGTCCACTTCCCGACCGATCTCGAACCGGAGGACCGATCTCGCGTGTAAGTCGCCGCCCGGCCGGGACACTACGTCGTGTGAGCACCCCCGACGAGGCTCCCGACGGCGCTGCCGCACGGCGCGAACGACTGTCCGCGCTGTGGAGCGCGCACGCCGTCCGCGTCCAGGCGTACCTGTGGCGGCACACCGACCCGGACACCGCGCAGGACGTGCTCTCCGAGACGTTCCTCGTCGCGTGGCGCCGCCTCGACGACGTCCCCGACCCGGCGCTGCCGTGGCTGCTGGTCGTGGCCCGCAACCTCGTGCGCAACGCGCACCGGGCCGCCCGGCGCCGCCGCACGCTCGACGACGAGCTCGCCGCCCTCGCGGCCTCCGCGCCCCTGCCGGAGGCCGCCCCCGAGGCGCTCGCCGTCGAGCGCGACGCCCTGCTGCGCGGCCTCGCCCGCCTCGGCGAGCGCGAGCGGGAGGCGATCCTTCTCGTCGCCTGGGACGGCCTCGCACCGGCCGACGCCGCCGACGTCGCCGGCTGCAGCACCGCCACGTTCCACGTCCGGCTGCACCGCGCCCGACGGCGGCTGGCGGCGTTCGCCGACGGTCCCGTCGACAGCCCCGCCGTCCGGGACGCCGACGGTTCCCGCCCCGCCGCGCCCTCGAGGAGGTCCGCGTGAGCACCGCAGGCAGCACCACGGGCATCGACGAGCGGCTCGCCCGCCTCGCTCCCGCCACGTCCCCCGACCCCGAGCGGCTCGACGCCGCCCGTGCGGTGCTCGACGACGTGCTCGACGAGTCCCTCGACGGCGACCGCGGCGGGTCCGGCCCCTCCCGCAGCCGACGCGTCGGCGACGCGCACGTCCTCGACCTCGACGACGCCCGCGCCCGGCGCGACGGCGACGAGGCCCTCGACGACGACCGCCGCGCCCCGCTCCCCCTGGTCGACGACGACGTCGTCGTGCCGCTCGGCCGCGGCCGCACCGCCCGCGAGCGGCGCCGGCGGCGCGTGCAGCTCGGGGCGGCCGCCGCCGGTGTCGTCGGCGTCGTCGCCGTCGGGCTGGTGCTGGCGCCGCGGCTCGCACCCGGACCTGCGTCGCCGGAGGACTCCTGCGCCGCCAACCTCACGGCGTCGGCGGTCCCGGAGGGATTCGACCTCGAACCGGCCTGGCGCACCCTCGCGACGGAGTCGAGCCGCCGGGGCGACGTGACGCTCCTGCTCACGGAGGACGGCGAGCTGTCCGGGTTCTGCACCGAGTCCGCCGACGACCGCGCGACGATCAGCACCTCGGTGGTCTGGCCGGCAGGCCCCGACGAGGCCCCCGACCCGGACGAGATCCTGCCGGCCGGCACGCACGTCGACCCGGACGGCTGGTCCGTGCTGTGGGGCACGGCGGGCGAGGGCGTCAGGTCCGTCGACCTGCACGCCGAGTGGGACGAGTCGGTGGACCGGTCGTTCCGGGAGGAGAACGGCATCGGCCTCCTCACCGAGGGACGGCTGACCGACGGCTTCTGGTCGGTGTTCCTCGCACCCGGCGAGATTCCCGAGGGAGCGAGCATCGCGCTCACCTGGCACCTCGCGGACGGCACGTCCCGGTCGGCGCCACTGCTCTCGGCGTGGGACGACCGTGGCGAGTTCGCCGGGCAGCGACGTACCGCCTGCGTCCCCGGGTGGCGCGGCAACGAGACCGTCGTCGACGACCGGCGCGGGGAGCACGGCGTCACGATGGTCGCGGACCGTGAGAGCGGCTGGTTCACCGCCTGCGTGCAGGAGGCCGACGCGCCGTACATGCCGCTGGTCACGTCGGGGGGCGAGCTCCCTGCCCACCGGCCCGCCTCCGACCAGGCGGTCGCCGTCTCCGGAAGCGCGGGCGGCCGTGCGGCGCAGCTCGTCGGTGTCGCGGGCGACGACGTCGCCCGCGTGGAGGTACGGACCGAGGACGGCTCCCGTCTCGTCGCGCTGGTGTCGGACGGCTGCTGGGTGGCGTGGAGCGCCGACCTCGTCGACCCGACGACGGCCGGCGAGGCTGACGAGGGGCCCTGGGAGGGCGCCACCATGGCCTGGTACGACGCCGACGGCGAACCCCTCGGCGAGGCCCCCGTTCTTCCGTGACGGGCGCCGGTAATGGCCCAGTAACGGCGCCTCCTTAGCGTGCAGGCACCCTGCACCTGCCCCTGAGGAGCGCACACCGATGCCCCTGCCCCGACCGCCCCGGCGCCGACGCGCCGCCTGGGCGGCGGCCACGTTGACGGCCGCCGCCCTGCTGACCAGCCCTCTGTCGGCGGTCGCCGACCCGGACACCACCGTCGGCGACAGCCCGAAGGTCGACTCCGCGCTCGCGAGCGCGGTGCAGGGTGGCAAGGACGCCACCTTCTTCGTCGTCCTGAAGGACCAGGCGACCCTCGCCGCACCCCGTGCGAAGAAGTCCCACGCCGCGCGGGCCAAGGCCGCCTACACCGAGCTGCGCGCGCACGCGGCGGCCAGCCAGAAGTCCCTCACGACGTTCCTGGACGAGCAGAAGGTGGGCCACCAGGACTACTGGATCGCCAACACGGTCCAGGTCACCGGCGACGCCGACCTGGTCGCCCGGCTGGCGAAGCGCTCCGACGTCGCGACGATCGTCAAGGAGCAGACCTACCACCTCGACGAGACCGGCACCGCCGGCACCGCCGACACCGAGGTCGCCGCCGACGGGACGCCCGAGTGGGGCGTCGCGGACATCAACGCGGACGACGTGTGGACGAGCTACGAGGACCGCGGCGAGGGCATCGTGATCGCCAACGTCGACTCGGGCGTGCAGTACGACCACCCCGACCTCGTCGGCAGCTACCGCGGCAACGACGGCGACGGCACGTTCACGAACGACTACAACTTCTACGACCCGACGGGCACCTGCACCGACGGCGTCCCCTGCGACAACAACGGGCACGGCACGCACACGATGGGCACGATGGTCGGCGCGGGCGGCATCGGCGTCGCGCCCGGTGCGACGTGGATCGCGGCCAAGGGCTGCGAGGCGCGCTCCTGCTCCGACTCGTCGCTGCTGGCGGCCGGCCAGTGGATCCTGGCCCCGACCGACGCGAACGGCGAGAACCCCCGCCCGGAGCTCGCGCCGAACATCGTGAACAACTCGTGGGGCGGCGGCTACACCACCTTCTACGCGGACACAGTCGCGGCGTGGGACGCGGCGGGCATCTTCGCGACGTTCTCGGCCGGCAACTCCGGCGACGGCGTCACCTGCTCGACGGCGGAGGCGCCCGGCGCGCAGGCGACCGTCTACGGCGTCGGCGCTTACGACGCGACCGGCACGATCGCCGGCTTCTCCGGGTTCGGGCCGTCGCTGATCGACGGGTCCGCCGTGCCGAGCATCACGGCGCCGGGCGTCGACGTCCGCTCGACCTGGCCCGGCTCGGAGTACAACACGATCTCGGGCACCTCGATGGCGGCGCCGCACGTCGCCGGTTCCGTGGCGCTCCTGTGGTCGGAGGCCCCGTCGCTCATCGGTGACATCGCCGGCACGCGCGAGGCGCTCGCCGCCGGGGCGCGCGACGTCGACGACACGCACTGCGGCGGCACCGCCGACGCGAACAACGTGTGGGGCGAGGGGAAGCTCGACATCCTCGCGTCGGTCGACCAGGCCCCGCACACGGCGGCGACCGTCACCGGCACGGTCACGGACGAGGCGACGGGCGCGACGCTGCCGGACGTCGTCGTCACGGTGACGAACGCGACCACCGGCACCCGCACGGTCACCACCGGCTCGACGGGCACCTACCGGATCGCGCTGCTGCCGGGCACGTACGACTTCGCGTTCAGCGGCTACGGGTACGGCACCACGACGGTCGCCGGCGTCGAGCTGGCCGACGGCCAGGAGCTGCCCCAGGACGTGACGCTCTCCGCCACGGCCGCACACCCCGTGACGGGCACCGTCCTGGACGTCGTGGGCGCCCCGCTGGCCGGTGCCACCGTGGAGGTCACGGGCACCCCGGTCGAGGTGGTCACCTCCGGTGCGGACGGCTCGTTCACCCTGCCGGCGGTCGCCGAGGGCGACTACACCCTGACGATCTCGCCCGCCGACCCGGTCCTGTGCAACGGGGTCTCGCGCAGCGACCTGACCGTGGACGGCGTCGAGACCCGCACGGTCCGGCTCCCGGCCCGCACGGACTCGTCCGGCACCAGCTGCACGCCCGCGGCGTACTCGTGGGTCAAGGGCACCGACACCGTGGCCCTCAGCGGCGACGAGGACGCGGCGACGATCGCGCTGCCGTTCTGGGTCAGCCTGTACGGCGTCGACTACTCCAGCGCGTCGGTCACGACCAACGGCCTGATCAACGTCCTCGAGCCCCGGCTGGGCGACTACGAGAACACCGCGCTGCCGGAGGCCGGCGCCCCGAACGGCATCGTCGCCCCGTTCTGGGACGACCTGATCCTGGACAAGAGGTCCAGCGTGCAGACGGCCACGAAGGGCAAGGCCGGGAAGCGCACGTTCGCCGTGGTCTGGAACAAGGCCACGCTCGCCTCCGACGGCAGCCGCGTCACCTTCGAGGTCCTCTTCGACGAGGCCACGGGCGACGTCACCTTCCAGTACCAGTCCGTGCCCGACGGCGGCGCCTCGGCGACCGTCGGCCTCGAGAACCAGGCCGGCTCGGACGCCCTCCAGTACTCGTTCGACCGGCCCGTCCTCACCGACGGCTCGGCGATCCGCTTCGCGCAGGGAGACTGACCATGCGAACCATCCGTTCCAGGCGGGCCGCGCAGCTCGCCTCGACCCTCGTCGCGGCCGGGCTCGTCCTGTCCGCGGCACCGCAGGCGCTCGCCGCCGACGGCGACGACGCGCTGACCCTCACGGCCGACCAGGCGCAGGAGCTCGCCGACCGCATGAGCGGCGGGCTGTACGGCGACGCCGCGGTCGACGGCACGTCGGACACCGAGGACGGGACGTCCGTCGACGCCGAAGCCGGCGCCGAGGCCGCCGAGTCCGGTGCGGAGGCCGCCCCCGAGACGGACGTCGACCCGACGACCCCCGTGACGTTCACCGCCACGTCGTCGCTCGAGGGCGTGCGCGGCCTCGGCGTCACCCTCCCCGCAAAGGGGCAGCAGTACTTCACGCTGCACAGCCTCGGCAACGTCCAGCTCCACCGGCCCGACGGCAGCACGGTCTGGGAGCGCACGAACACGTCGATGTACGCGGACTGGGGGGTCAAGCCCGCTCGCGCGTGGGAGAAGACCCTCTACCCGCCGAACGTCCTCATGGGGTACAACGCCGTGAGCCCGTTCTCGCCGACGTCCGACGCGGGCTACGGCACCGGCGACCTGACCGGGGACGGGACGCCCGACATCGTCTACTCGGCGACGGTCGGCATGAACCCGCCCGTCGGGGCCACCATCCCCGGCACCACCATGAGGGCCGGCACGCTGGTCACCGTCCTGGACGGCGCCACCGGCAGGACCGCCTGGTCGAAGGTGTACTCCTACGCCTCGATGGTCCAGGTCGTCGACGGCGTCCTGCTCGTCGGGAACGCGCCCCGCAACAACCAGTACGCGCCCGCGACCGAGACGGCGACGCTGACCGGCATCCGATTCTCCTCGGCGGACGGCGTTCTCACGCCGGCGGAGACCTGGACGTTCGACACCGCCGAGGCCGGCGCGGCCTCGTGGGGCGCGATCGAGAACCTCGGGGACGGGCACGTCGCCGTCTCGTGGAACGAGGGCAAGACCGACTCCGCCGCCGGCCAGGGACACACGCTCGTGCTGGGCACGGCTGACGGGTCCGTCGTGTGGCAGACCGACGGCGACCTGTACGGGCGCCAGCTCCACCTCGACGCCGCCCGGGGCCGGCTGGTCGCCCTGGAGCAGGCCGACACGTCCGACGCCGTGACGTACTCGGTGGTGACCTACGACCTGGGCACCGGTGAGCGCGACGTGCTGAGCACGCGGGTGAACGCGCTGCCCACGGCGATGCTCGTGGGCGACGCCGCCGCGGGTTCCGGCAAGGAGTACGTGGTCAGCGAGTCCACCCTCGACGCGAACCGCTACGTCAACGCCGCCACGATCCGGGTGCTGAGCGGCAAGGACGGCTCAACGGTCCGCTGGTCCTCGACGACCAAGCGGGACGCCGCCAACGCGGGCGACGCCCCGAGCACCTGGAGCCTCGACGTCGCGGGCGGGCTGCTGGTCGCGACGGCCCAGGACGACGCCGGCATGGCGACGGCCGACAACCCGGGCGGCCTGCGCTACGGCACCCTCACCGCGTACACGAGCGCGGGGAAGGCGAAGTGGCGCCAGGACGGCGTCGCCGCGTCGCCCATGTTCCAGCAGGTCTACCGGTCGGGCGGCACGGACTACGTCCGGGTGGTCGACCAGGGGCAGAACATCCGCACCTACACGGTGGCCCAGGGCAAGGAGAAGGGCCTCACGCCGCTGCAGGGTGACCTCAGCTTCGCCCGTGCCGCGGACCTCGACGGCAACGGGAAGGACGACGTCGTCGCCGGCGGCAGCTCGCACGGCGTGTGGGCCTGGACCGGACGCTCCCTGGTCACGGGGACGCCGAAGGAGCTGTGGCGCGCCACCGTCCCCGGTGAGGTGCACGACGTCGAGACCGGCGACCTCAACGGCGACGGACGCCCGGAGGTGGTCGTCGCGGCCGACACCGCGACCGTCGTCCTCGACGGCGCCACCGGCACCGTCCTCACGACCGTCGACGGCGCCGGGCAGTACGTGCGCTCCGTCACCGTGGCCGACGTGAACGCCGACGGCAAGGACGAGATCCTGGTCCCCACGGACGCGCTGCGCGCGTACGACGCGCGCGGCCGGCAGGTGTGGACGTACACGGCGCCTGCGGCCGCCGGCGCCGTGGTCTTCTCCGACGCGGTCACCGGCGACGGCCAGGTGTACGCCCAGTACTCGAGCGTCGACGCGTTCAACCTCGAGGACGCCGTGGAGAACGGCGTCGCCCTGGACGGGAGGACCGGTGCCGAGATCTGGACCGCCGACCCCGTCGCGCCGGCCAGCGCGGCCGACGGCAAGCTGCACGGCGCGCTGCTGCGCAACGCCGTGTTCGCGTCGCCGAACATCCCCTACGCGGACGGGCACGCCGTCGCCTACACCTGGGTCGCGAGCATCGCGCCGAACACGGCGGACGAGTCCGCCGTCGCCACGCCGAGGGTGGTCGTCGAGATCCGCGACGGGCGGACGGGCGAGCTGTTGCGCCAGCAGGCCACCGGCGGCCCGTGGTCGCACGACAACTTCTTCGTCGACGGGCCGGGCGACCCGCTGTACGCGCTCAGCTTCGGCACCTTCCGGGGGTTCGGCGCCGACGGGGCCGACACGTCCAGCTCGGTCGTGCAGCCGCTCCGCGGCGTGCAGTTCATCACCGGGCCGGGCGGCCGCAAGCTCCTGGCCGGTGGCACCGAGGGCGGCGTCGGCGCCTGGGACCCGTCGGTGCTGACGACCGGCTGGTCGTTCCAGAGCGCCGTCGGGAGCGGGGCGTCGGCGGGCGGCCGCAACTACCTCGCCGCCGACCTGGACGGGGACGGTGCGGAGGAGATGATCTCGCTCGGCTTCGACCACCACGGGTACGACCGCATGGCCCAGGAGCTGGGCAGCCGGGTGCTGTCCCTCGACGACTCCACCCACCAGATGACCACGTTCAAGCTCTCCTGACGCGCCCCTGAACCGGACCCCTCGACCCGCTCCCCGGGTCGGGGGGTCCTTCGTCGTCCCTCGATTACAGTTCGACCCCATGACCGCACCCCTGCTGCGGCTGCACCTCCTGGGCGGGTTCCGGGTGACCCGCGACAGCGGGCCCGAGCTCCCCGAGCGCTGGCCGCGGCCCAGCGCCCGCACGCTCGTGAAGCTCCTCGCCGTCGCGGGCGACCACCGGCTGCACCGCGAGCAGGCCACGGACGTCTGCTGGCCCGACGCCGACCCCTCGGCCGCGGTCGGCAGCCTGCGGGTGGCGCTGCACGCGGCGCGGCACGCCCTCGAGCCGGAGCTCGCGCCGCGGGCCTCGTCGTCGTACCTGGTCTCGGACGGCGCCCTGCTGCGGCTCGACCCCGCGACGGTCTGGATCGACGCCGACCATGCCGAGGACGTCTCCCACGCCGCGCTCGCCTCGGGGTCGCGGGACGACCTCGCCGCGGCGCTCGCGCTGTACACGGGCGAGCTGCTGCCGGAGGACCGCTACGCCACGTGGGCGCAGTCGCGTCGCGAACGGCTGGCGCTGCTGCGCGAGCGGGTGCAGCTCACGCTCGCGCGGGCGCACCTCGCGGCCGGCGACCTCGCGGACGCGGCCGCGCAGGCCGAGCGCGTCCTCGCCGAGAGCCCCGCGGAGGAGCTGGCCCACCGCGTGCTCATCGAGGTGCTCGTGCGCCAGGGCCTCCGCCGGCGTGCCGTTTACCAGTACCACGCCTGCCGCGAAGCCCTGGACGCCGAGCTCGGCGTGCGGCCCGGGCCCGAGACGGAGCGCCTGCACCGGCTCGCCCTGGAGACGGTCCCGACCGGCGCTCCGGCGGGGGCCGCGCTCCCCGCGCCGCTGCGGGCCCCGGCCGCCGCGCCGCTGCGGGGCCGGGACGCCGAGCTCGCCCGGCTCCTCGCCGACGACGGGCCGCCGGCGCGCCTCCTGTCCGGCGAGGCGGGGATCGGCAAGACCCGCCTCGCCGCGGAGGTCGCCCACCGGGCCGCCGCGCAGGGTGCGGCCGTGCTCTGGGGCGCGGGGCACGAGGCGGAGGGACACACCCCGTACGGGGCCTTCGCCGAGGCCCTCGACGGCTGGCTCGCCGAGCAGGGGGCGGACGACCGTGCCCGGGTCGGGTCGGAGCATCCGGAGCTCGCCGCCTTCCTGCCGTCGCTCGGCCGTGCCGACGCCGGCGACCGCAGCCCCGAGGAGGAGCGCGACCGGCTCTTCCGTGGCACCACCGCGCTGCTCGCCGACCTGGCCGCGACCCGCCTCGTGGTCGTCGTGCTCGACGACCTGCACGCCGCCGACGCCGGCTCCTTCCAGCTCCTCGGCCACCTCGCGCGCCGTGCCGCCCAGGCGGGGCTGACCATCCGCTTCCTGGTGACGTTGCGGTGGGAGGAGCTGCCCGACGGCGATCCGCGCCGCGTCGGGCTCACGTCGTTGGTGCGCGGCGGGCTCGCGGTCCACGAGGAGGTGGGGCGCCTCGACCGCGACGCGTGCCTCGCGGTGATCGCCGACGCCGCCGGGCCCGTGCCGGGCGCCGCGGACGACGACCGGGTCGCGCGGGTGTGGGACCTGTCCCTGGGGCACCCTCTGTTCGCCACCGAGCTCGCGCGCGGGCTCGGCGACCCCGGCGGCGGGGACGGTGCCAGGGACGGTGCCAGGGACGGTGCCAGGGACGGTGCCGGCGCGAACGAGACGCCCGTGGGCGTGCGCCAGCTCGTCGACGAACGGCTGGGACGGCTCGACGCCGACGCGCGCCGCGTGGTCGAGGTCCTGTCGGCCGCCGGCGGGGACGCCGCGCTCACCGAGCTGCTGGACGTCGCGGCGACCGGGCTCCACCCGCCCCTGGTGGGCGCCGAGGCGGCCGACGCCGTGGAGCGTGCCCTGGCTTCGTCGCTCGTCGAGGAGCGCGACGTCGTCGTCGACGGGCGCACCGAGACCGGCCTCGCCTTCCGCCACCCGCTGGTCCGGCTCACCTGCTACGACCGCCTCAGCGCCGTCCGGCGCCGACGCCTGCACGCCGCGTTCGCGCAGACCGTGCTGCGGCGCCGGCCCGAGGACGTCGACGTCCTCGCCGCACACTTCGCGCGCACGGACGACCCGCGCGCGGTCGAGTTCCTGCGCCGCGCGGCCGAACGTGCCGCCGCCCTGTACGCGAACGACTCGGCCGACCGCTACTACCGCGACCTCGTCGGACGGCTCGACGTGGACGCTGCGCGGGCCCGCCTGGACCACGGCCAGGTCCTCCGGCGCATGGGACGGTTCGAGGAGGCCGTCGAGGTGCTGCGTCCGGCGCTCGCCGAGCTCGCGCGCCGGGAGGACCACGACGGCACCGTCTTCGCGGCGGCCCGGCTCGCCGAGATGCTCGCCCGGACCGGGGAACAGGGCCGCGCCGTCGAGGTGCTGCAGCGTCATCCCGCCGAGCCGCGCACGTCCCCCGAGCAGGCCGCCGCCCACCATCTGGCGTGGGCCACCCTGCTGGGCCGGCTCGGGCGGCACGACGACGGGGTCGCCGCCGTGGACCGCGCGCTGCTGGTCGTGGACCAGGTGCCGGATCCGGCTCGCGAGGGCCTCCTCGCCCGCGCGTACGCCCTGCGCGCGACGAGCCTGGGCAAGTCCGGCCGCATCCGCGAGGCCGGGGAGGCCGCCGACCTGGCGCTCCCGCGCGCCCTGGCGTACGGCGACCCGACCCTGCTCGGCAACATCCTCTCGTCGCAGCGGGAGAACGCCCGGCGGGCCGGACGACTCCGTGAGGCCGTCGAGATCGGCCGCCGCGCCCTCGACCTCGTCGCGCAGTCCGGCGACCCCGTGTCCGCGGCGTTCGAGCGCGCCAACCTCGCCGAGATCCAGCTCCTCCTCGGCGAGGTCGACGGCGCGCGCACGCTCGCGAAGGAGGCCGTGAGCGCCGCCGAGGGCGAGGCGGAGTGGATCCTTCCGTACGCGTTGGCCGTGCTCGGACGCGTCCTCGGTGCCGCCGGTCGGTCCGCCGAGGCCATGGCCCTGCTCGACCGGGCGACGACGTCCGCCCGGCGGCTCGCCGACCGGCAGGCTCTGCACGAGGCCGTCACCGCCGTCGCGGAGCTCGCGCTGCGCGACGGCCGCCCTGCCGACGCGTGGGCGATCCTCCGTGACGACCCCGAGCCTGCCCCGGTCCTCGGGGCGTGGTGCGCCCTCGGCCTCGGCGACCCCGGCCGCGCCCTGGAGCTCGCGGGCGCCGAGGCCGACCGTGCCAGGAGCGCCGGCGAGCGGCTCGTCGAGGTCGACGCCCAGATCGTCCAGGCTCTCGCGCTCCACCGGGTGGGCGAGGCCGCCCGTGCCGCGGAGACGCTCGGGCGGGCCACGGCGTCGGCCGAGTCCCTGCCGTACCCCGCGGGCACCGCCTCCGCCGCCGACGCCGCCCGGGTGCTGGGCACCCCCGCCGATGCCGGCGGCGCCCGCCCGGCGAGACCCTGATCAGGCCGGACGGGCGCCGTGGCAGCTCATTGCGGCGCGGTGAGGTGCTCCTCCCACGGCAGCAGGGTGACCGGGTGCGGCGGGTGGTCGGACGCCCGCAGGGTCAGGTCCACGACGGCCGCGCGCACCCGCGCCCAGTCGGCGTCGCCGCCGGGACCGTCGGGCCCGTCCGGACCCTGCGCGACCTCGAGGATCTGCCGCAGCACCAGGACGGCGCGCGCCCGGTCGACCCGGTCTGCGGTGCCGGGCCGGGTGGCGGCCCGCACGACCTGGGCGGCGAGGGCCGCGCCGCGCGAACCGGGCTCGAGCGACTCCGACGTCGCCAGGCGCACCGGCACCGGCGCCGCGCGCAACGACCAGCGCGCGCCGGACGGGTCGTGCGCCACGATCCGCGTCGGGCCCCGCAGCAGCGACGCCACCAGCAGGCCGTCGGCGACCAGCACCGCCACCCCGGCGGCGGTCAGCACCCAGCCGGCCGCCTGCGGCCCCGAGACGTCGATGAGCATCAGCACGCCCAGCCACACGACCCAGACGGTGGCGCAGCCGAGCGCCACGAGCGCGAAGATCAGGGGCGCGGAGGCGTCCCCGGGGCGTCGGCGTCGAGTGCTCATACCTCTGAGTTGCCGGCACGGGGTCGATCACTACCCCCGATCTTCCGCCCGACGTCTACGCTCGGCCCGTGACACGCCCCGCGAGCCGGCGGTGACCGGGCCCGGTCGCCCGGCGAGAAGGCTCCTGCCGCCCCTGTGGGTGCCCGCCCTGGTGCTCCTCGTCGTCCTGCCGCTGTCGGGGGCGCTGCCCGCCGCCGAGGCCCGCTCCCTCGCCGCCCTGACCGGGCCGGTGCTGGGCTTCGTCGTCCTGCTCACGGTGGTCGCCGAGCTCTGCGCGGGCGCGGGGCTGTTCGACGCCGTCGCGGACGGCGCCGCCCGGCTCGCGCGCGGGCGGGCGGTGGCGCTCTGGCTCCTCGTGGCGGCCGTCGCGACCGTCTGCACCGTCGTCCTGTCGCTCGACACGACGGCCGTGCTGCTCACCCCGGCCGTCGTGGCCGTCGCACGCCGCGCCGGGCGCGACCCGCTCCCCCTCGCGCTCACGGTGCTGGCGCTCGCCAACACGGCGTCGCTGCTGCTGCCGGTCTCCAACCTCACCAACCTCATGGCCGCGTCGTCGTTCGACGCCGGGTACCTCGGCGTCATGCTCGCGCCCGCGGCCGCGGTGCTCGTCGTCGTGGTCGCCGCGCTCGCTGTCCTGCACGCACCGGCGCTGCGCGGCACGTACGCCGTCCCGGACCGCCGCCAGGCTGCCGACCCGGTGCTCCTGGGGGTGGCGGGGGTCGTCGTCGTCCTCATGGGAGCCGGCTTCGCGGGCGGGCTGCCCGTGCTGCCCGTGGCGCTGGGCGCCGTCGTCGCGCTCGGGGCGGCGACGGCGTGGCGCCGGGTGCCGCTGCTCGTCCCGGTGCGCGAGCTGGTGCCGTGGCGCACGGTCGTGGTCACCGCCGGCCTGTTCGCCGTCGTCGGCACCTGGCACGCGCACGGCCTCACCGACCTGCTCGCCCCGCTCGTGGGCACGGGCGACGACGCGGGCGCCCTCGCCCAGGTCGCCGTCGTCGGCGCGGTGTCCGCGAACGCGGTGAACAACCTGCCCGCCTACCTCGCCCTCGCACCCACCGTGACGGGCGACGACGCCCGGCTGGCGGCGCTGCTCGTCGGTGTCGACGCCGGCCCGCTGATCACGCCCTGGGCGTCGCTCGCCACGCTGCTGTGGCTGCAGCAGTACCGGCGGCACACGTTCTCCGCGCCCGTCGGCCTGGTGCGCCGCGTCGTGCTGCAGGGCGCCGTCGTCGCGCCGCTCGCCGTCGCGGCGGGCGTGCTCGCCCTGGCGGCGCTGGGCTGATCGGCCGGCGAGACCCGTCGACGAGGACGGCGAGTGCCGACGGTGCAGCCACGCCCGCACCTGCCGCCGGCTCAGGAGCGCGCTGCGGAGGTCACGGCACCAGCGTGCCAGAGCCGGATCAGGAGGTGGCCCACACCCCCAGCTCGTTGCCGCTCGGGTCGAGGAAGTGGAAGCGGCGGCCGCCGGGGAACTCGTACGGCCCGGCGACCACCCGGCCGCCCGCGGCCGTCACGCCGGCCAGCGTCGCGTCGAGGTCGTCGGAGTACAGCAGGACGAACGGGCCGCCCCGGGAGACGTCGGAGGCGTCGGCGAGGCGCAGCCCGCCCGCCTCCGCCGGCGCCTGCTCCGCCGCCGTGCGGATGCCCGCGTACTCCGGCCCGTAGGGGACGAACTCCCAGCCGAAGGCTGCGGCATAGAACTCCTGGGCCGCCGCGAGGTCGGTCACCGGCAGCTCGAGGTAGTCGATGGTGTGGTGGACGCCGTGCGCGTGCTCGATCATCCCCGCAGCATGGCGCGGCCCTCCGACACGCGCCGAGCACGTCGCGCGACGGCGAGGCGTCCTCCGCCCGCGGCCACGACACCGGCGACGACGAGGGCGGCCGTCAGCCCCGGCCACGTCCACAGCCCGACGGCGACCGATGCGACGAGGGCCAGGGCGCCGCCGAGGGCGGCGAGCGCCGCCGCCCTCCACGGGGGCGCTGCACCGCGCCCGTCGAGCACGCGCTCGACGACGAGCCCCGCGGGAAGGCCGAGGACCCAGACGACCGCGACCGCCACGAACCACATCATCAGGCCGATCGACGCCGCCGAGGCCGCCCAGTACAGGCCGCCGCCGTCCTGGGCGGCGGCGACGGCGCCCGCCACCAGGCCCACGACGGCCGCCGCCAGGACCGGGACGAGGAGGATCGCGCAGGCCCAGCCGCACGTGCCGGCGACGACGCCCGCCGCCCGCGACCACGGCCCGTCGCCGCCGAGGCGCCACACCCCGGCCTCGCGCTCGCCGGTCACTCCCGCGCCTGCCGCGCGAGGCGGACGACGTCGTCCACGACCGACCGCACGCCGGGAACACCCGCGAGCCGGACGAGCCGCGCGAGCAACGGCGCCGCGCCGTCGACGAGGGCCCGCGTCCTGCGCTGCCCCGGTGAGCCGTCGTGCACCCAGAACAGGGTCACGCCCAGCCACGCCAGCCAGAGCAGGGACGGCAGCTCGTCGCGCAGCGCGGCGGGAACCCGCGTCGACGCGCCGTCCACCACCTGCGCGTGCAGGCCCTGGCTGAGCTGCGCCGTCGCGCGGGAGGCCGGGGAGAACGGGCTCTCGGCGGCACCGGGCCGGATCGCGACGGCCACGAGCTCGGCGCCCAGGTCGTGCGACGGCTCGAACGCGTCGAGTCCGGCGTGCCAGAGCGCGCGCAGCCGCGGCCCGAGGCCGGAGACGCCCTCCAGTGCGCCGGCCGCGCGGCGGGCGTGGTCCTCGTTGACGTCGACGTACAGCTCCTGGACCAGGTCGGCCTTGGACCCGAACCAGTAGTACGCGACGCCGGTCGCGACGCCCGCCTCCGCGGCGATCGTCCGCATAGTGGTCGACGCGAACCCGCGCTCACGGAACAGCCTCAGAGCGGTGCGCCGGACGACCTCGCGGGTCGACTCCTCGGGCCCCGTCATCGGGCCGGCACGATCGGGCCTCGGCACCTGAACACGTTCAGTCTGAACATGTTCAGATTTCATCACACCTTCGTGGCGGCCGGTAGAGTCGCCCGATGCTCAGAACCCTGCGGCGGGCGCTCGCCGGCACCTACTGGCGGCTCAGCCGCTGGACCCTGCGCAGCGAGCCGGTCCCGCCGCAGGCCGGCGTGCTGGTGGGCGCGCCGCACACGTCGAACTGGGACTTCGTGCTCATGCTCGCCATCGCGTGGCGGCTCGGGCTGGACGTGCGCTGGCTGGGCAAGCACACCCTGTTCGCCGGCTGGCGCGGCCCGCTCATGCGCGCGCTCGGCGGCATCCCCGTGGACCGTCGCGACCCCAGCCGCGTGGTCGACGACGTGCTCGCGCACGTCCGCGCCGGCGAGGTGTTCCACCTCGTCGTCACGCCCGAGGGCACGCGCTCGGGCGACGGGTGGAAGTCGGGCTTCTACCGCATCGCCCGGGCGGCGGACCTGCCCGTGACGCTCGGGTTCGTCGACCGCACCACGATGACGACCGGCCTCGGCCCCACCCTCCGCCTCACCGGCGACGTGCGCGCCGACATGGACGTCGTCCGCGCGTTCTACGCCGACAAGGCGGGCGTGCGGCCGGCCCTGCGCACCGAGCCCCGCCTGGCGGACGAGGACCGGCCGGGCTGACGCTCCGGCCGGCCGCGGGCCCGCGTTCCCCGCGCCCCCGCGTCAGCCCCGTGCCACGTGGTCGTACGCGCCGGCGGCGAGATCCTCGACCAGGGTCGGCCCGGTGGGCTCCCAGCCCAGCAGCTCGCGGGTGAGCGCGCTCGACGCCACCGCGTCCAGGCCCCAGAACCGGCTGAGCCAGCCGAAGTGCTCGGGAGCGTCGGCCGGGTCGACGGAGACGGCGGGCACCCCGACGGCGCGGCCGATCGCCTCCGCGATCTCCCGCGACGGCACGCCCTCCTCGGCCACGGCGTGCACCGCGGAGCCCGCGGACGCCTTGTCGACCGCCAGGGCGACGAGCCGCCCGGCGTCGTCGACGTGGACGGCGGGCCACCGGCCCGACCCGTCTCCGACGTAGCCGGAGACGCCGCGCTCGCGCGCGATCTGGGTCAGCGCGGCGGTGAAGCCGTGGTCGCCGACCCCGTGGACGGTGGCCGAGAACCGCAGCGCCACCGACCGCACGCCCCGGGCCGCGGCGTCGAGGGCCAGCCCCTCGGAGCCGCCGCGCGGCGCGTCCGGGCCGGAGAAGACGGAGGCGTCGTTCTCGGTCATCACGACGCCCGGGGTCCCGACCAGGCCGGACGCCAGTAGGAGCGCGCGGCCGCTGCCGGCCAGCTCGTCGACGAACGCCTGGACGACGGCACGCTCGGTGCGGCCGGCGCTGACGTAGTCGTCGAAGTCGTGCTTGAAGGCCAGGTGCACGACGGCGTCGGCGCCCTTGGCGCCGGCGCGCAGGCTCTCCAGGTCGTCGAGGCTGCCGCGGTGGACGGCGGCGCCGAGCGCCTCGACGCGACGAGCGGAGTCGTCCGAGTAGCCGAGGCCGACGACGTCGTGCCCCGCCGCGAGCAGGTGGGGGACGGTGTGGGAGCCGATCCAGCCGGAGGCTCCGGTGACGAAGACGCGCATGATGCTCCTTGAGGTCGTGATGTCAGTTGCTGACATCACTCAACGTACACCTCGATGTCAGGCGCTGTCATCACTAGACTGTCCCGCATGGCCCGATGGGAACCCGACGCGCGCGGGCGCATGACGCGCGCCGCGCTCGACCTCTACGCCGAGCAGGGGTTCGAGCAGACGACGACCGCCCAGATCGCCGAGCGCGCCGGCGTCACCGAGCGCACCTACTTCCGGCACTTCGCCGACAAGCGCGAGGTGCTGTTCGACGGCTCCCACGAGATGGAGGCTGCCCTCGAGGCCGCGATCACCGCCGCGCCCGACGCCGCCGACCCGCTCGACGTCGTCGGCGACGCCGTCGCCACCGCCGTCGCGGTCCTCGAGGAGCGCCGCGAGTTCGCCGCCCGCCGCGCCGCCGTCGTCGCGGCGACCCCGCGCCTGCAGGAGCGGGAGCTCCTCAAGCTCGCCGCGCTGCGCGACGCCGCCGCGGCGGCCCTGCGCGGCCGCGGCGTCCCGGAGCCCGACGCCTCGATGGTCGCCGAGGCGGGCGTGGGCGCCTTCCGGGTGGGCTTCGAGGCCTGGATCGCGTCCGGCCAGGCGCGCCCGATCACCGACGAGGTGCGCGCCGCCCTCGCTGCCCTGCGCGCGCAGGCCCGCGGCTAGGCTCGCCGTCGTGCCCGACGCCTCGCTCCCCTCCCCCGCGCTGCCCGACGGCGTCGCCCTGCGCCTGCTGCGCCACGACGACGGCCCGGCCCTCGCGGCCGCGTACACCCGCAACCGGGCACACCTGGAGCCGTGGGAGCCCGTGCGCCCGCCGGAGTTCTACGACGCCGACCGGCAGGCCGGGCTCGTCGCCACGGAGCTGAGGTCGCACGAGGACGGCCGGTCGGTGCCCCTCGTCCTCGAGCGCGACGGCGACCTGGTCGGCCGGGTGAACCTGTCCGACATCGTGCGCGGGGCATTCCGCAACACCCACCTGGGCTACTGGGTCGACGCCTCGCTCGCCGGGCGCGGCGTCATGACCGCGGCCGTCGAGCTCGCCTGCGCGCACGCCCGCGACGACCTGGGCCTGCACCGCGTCCAGGCGGCGACCCTGCTGCACAACGCGGCGTCACAGAAGGTGCTCGCGCGCACCGCTTTCGACCGCATCGGCACCGCGCCGTCCTACCTCCGGATCGCCGGCCGCTGGCAGGACCACGCCCTCTACCAGCGCATCCTCCACGACTGACCTCCGCCGGCCGCGCCGCACGAGGGCGACGACGCCGCCGCCCGCGGCGAGCGCCAGCACGACCACGCCGGACCCGGCGGCCGTCGCGAGCCCGGCCCGGTCCGACGCCGCGCCCGCGTGCTCCGCAGCGGCGTCCAGGTCGCCGGCGGCAAGGTCGTCCCGCGCCCGCCCGGCCGCCCGGTCGACGCCGAGGACGGACGCCCCGAGCGACGACACCGGGTCGCGGTCGGCGTCGGCCGCCCGGGCCGCGGCGCCGACGCGCGTCGTCACGTCGGCGGCCCGCGGCAGCAGGGTGGCGAGCTCCGTGTACCCGTCCGCGTCGGACGCCCCCTCGTACGCCGCGCGCACCGCCGCCGGCACCTCCAGGCCGGCCTCCTCGGCCGCGGCCTGCACGGCACCGGCGTCCTGCGCCGCGCCGTCGAGCGCGGACCGCACGTCCTTCGCGTCGTCGAACTGCCAGCGGGTCATCGCCGTGCGCAGCCCGAGCGGCGGCGCCCAGGGTCCGTCGGCCTCGTCCAGGGCCGCGTACGCCTCGCGCGCGGCGGCCCGGGGCTTCAGCGCGGCCTTCTGCTCGGCGTCGAGCACCCAGGTGCGCAGCACCTTCGGGGCGCCGGAGACCTCACCCCGCTCCTCCACCAGGTCGAGGAAGCGCCGCCAGTCCGTCCGCCCCCCGTTCTCCTGCATGGAGCCCGGGCGCTCGTACGCGCTCTCCCCCGCCTGCGCCGCCGAGACCACCGCGGTGAACGCGTCGTCGTCGAGCCCGCCCAGCAGCTTCTGCACCACGGTGTACGACGCCGCGTACCCGTACTGCTCGGCGTCCTCGTCCAGCTCGCCGGGGCGCGCGTCCCACGCCGACAGGGCGACGGCGACGTCGGCGTCGCGGTCGGGCGCCGCCCACGGCTCGCTCGTGCCGCCCGTCCGGTCCACCACGCGGTGCGCGACCACCTCCGTCAAGCCCTCGGACAGCCAGCGCTCCGTCAGGCGGTCCGGGTTCAGCCAGGCGTGCCCGAGCTCGTGGTACAGCGTCGCGGGGTCGAGGTCCTCCGGGATGACGATCTCGTCCTTGTGCGGGTCGAACCACGCGTACCCGAGCACCTTGGGCGACACGTCCTCACGGATCGTGTCGAGCCCGCCCGGCCACGGCCGCCCGACGAGGTCCTCCAGCACGGGCAGGCCCTGCTTCAGCCGCTTCGCCACGAACCTCGTCCACTTCTCGTCGCCCGGGAAGCTCTGGAGGGTGAGGGTCGTGCCGTCCACCTCGACGGTCTTCTCGTCCGCCTTCTTCGGGTCGCGCGCCGAGACGACCGCCCAGATGCCGTCCTTGTCCGAGTTCTCGGTGGCCGTGTAGGTGGTGGTCTTCCCGGCCTGCTCCGACGTGAACGCGTCGGACGTCGCGTCGAAGGTCATCGACGCCGGCAGCACCACCTCGACCGTCGTCCGGCCGGCGTCCCCCACGCCCGACGCCGCGAACGTGGCGAAGCCGTCGCCCACCCGCGTGTAGTCCTTCGAGCGCACCGGCTCGCCCGGCACGACGAAGCTCCACTCGATAGTGCGCGTCTGCCCGTACCGCAACGGCGCGAAGGTCGCCACGGCGTACCGGGTGCTCGGGTCCTCGGTCGCCTCGAGACGCACCGGCAGGGCGGCGCCGCCGCTCGTCGCGCGCACGTCCTCGGCGCCGGCCGGCACGGCGATCGAGTAGGTCGTGAAGTAGTAGTACGTCAGCCCGCGGTCGGGCGTGACGTTGCCGATGGTGGTGGTCGTCGTCGCCCGCACCTCGGTGTCCTTCGCCCGCAGCACGTACCGGCTGTGCGACTCCTCCGTGAGCCCTTCGTCGGCGACGGCGGCGGGTCCGGCCAGCAGCAGGGCGCCGGCCAGGCAGGCACCGAGCGCGACGGCGACCGGACCGGGCAGCGGGTGCGGCGCGGCACGTCGGCGAGGCGCGGGCGAGGGGATCATCGCGCGCATCCTTGCGCCTGCCGCCGGCTCGCCGCAAGCCTGTCCGGGTGCGCGACGTCGCCCCGTGCGGTAGACCGGAACCCGTCGGGCCGCGGAGGGGGACGCCATGGGTACTGACAGCACAGGTGCCGGCGACGGCAGCGCCGGGGCGGACGCCGGCTCGCTGACCATCGCTCTGCTCACGGCGTGCTCCGAACCCGACCTCGGCATCCGTTCCCGCATCGTGCAGGAGCTGCTCGACGAGGCGAGCACCGACCCGCGCCTCGCGCGCGAGGTGATCACCACCATGCTCACGGCGTCAGTGATGTCCCTGCGCGCCTACACGGACGCGACACGGCGCGACCCGCACGACGTCCTGCGCGCCCTCGGCACCAGCTGGTCGCAGCGCTCGCTCAGCGCCTGAGTCGCACGCCGGGATCCAGCGCCTCCCCCGACCGTACGAGCTCCTGCCGCCGCGGCCCGCCGGGGGAGTCGACGGGCGCGCGACGGCAAGCTATTCGTGCACCACCGACACGGCGCACGGCGCGTGCCGCACGATCCGGTCGGACGCGCCGCCGCGCGCCCGGCCGACCTGCAGGGAGGCGGCGTGGCCACCCGTCACCACCAGGTCGTCCGACCGCAGCGCGGACAGCAGCGCGCCCGGTGCCGCGCCGCCGCGCGAGTCGATCGACCAGCGGACCCCGGGGTACTTCTCCCCCCAGCGTGCGGCCTGGGCCTCCAGGTCGGCCCGAGCCTCCGCACGGAGCCGTCCGAGCCACGCCAGGTCACCCTCGGTGACGCCCACGAACATCCCCTCGTCGATCGCGTGCGCCGCGGTCAGCGGCACGCCGGCCCGGTCGGCCTCGTCGAACGCCGTCTCGAGCAGGCGCTCGGACGAGGTGCGCGGGTCCACGGCCACGACCACGCGCCGTGGGGCCAGGACGCGGGCGGCGCGCGGCACGACGACCACCGTGCCCGGCGCCAGCGCCGCCACGGCGGACGAGATCGACCCCATGGCGACACGGTCGAACGTGCCGACTCCCCTCCGTCCCACCACCACCACGGCGCCGCGGCGCGCGTGGTGCACGAGGACGGCACAGGCGTCCCCGCGCACGACCGCGAACCCGACGGCGGTCAGCTCCGCCGTCAGTGCCCGGGCCTGTGTCGCGCGCGCGTACCGGGCGTGAGCCCGCGCGAGCAGCGCCTCCGCCTCGGGCCTCGCGTCCGGCGACCGGGAGCCCGCGGCCACGGAGCCGACACCGATGGGCTGGGCGTACGCGTGCACGACGACGAGCCGAGCGGCGAGACGCACGGCCTCCCCCGCGGCCCACGCCATCGCGTGGTAGCCGCCCTCCGAGCCGTCGACGCCGACGACGACGTCGCGGACCGGCTGTCCGGCGCTGATGAGTTCGCTGGGCTTCTCCTCCACCCCACCAGTGGGCCACGCGCACCGGCGTGCTCGTGAGTGCCGAACGCCCCGTGCCTCAGGCCGGGCGGCCTTCACCCGTGGGCCGAAGGTCCCGATCACGACGATCGGCGGCATCCGGGGCATCGGCGGCATGACGGACGTCCACGGGCCGGTCGTACTACGGTGAAGACGTGAGCGCTCGGCAGGATCGCCGGGACCAGGACATGGACGTCCTGCTGGACGCCGTCGTGTCCGTAGGCCGCGGCCTCGAGCTGGAGACGACGCTGCGCCGGGTGGTGCAGGCCGCCGCCGTGGTGGTCGACGCCCGGTACGCGGCCCTCGGCGTGCTCGGGGACGACGGCGGCATCGCGCGGTTCCACACCGTGGGCATGTCCGAGGAGGAGATCGACGCCGTCGGCCCGTTCCCGAGGGGGCACGGGATCCTCGGCGAGCTCGTCCGCCACCCGCGCCCGCTGCGCCTCCGGGACATCGCCACCGACCCGCGCTCCGTCGGGTTCCCGCCGCACCACCCGCCCATGCACAGCTTCCTGGGCATGCCGCTGCAGGTGCACGGGGAGCCGTTCGGCAACCTCTACCTCACCGAGAAGCGCGGCGGCGGGGCGTTCACGGAGGACGACCAGCGACTCCTGGAGGCGTTCGCGTCGGCCGCGAGCGTGGCCGTCGAGAACGCGCGCCTGTACGAGGAGGCGCGGCTGCGCGAGCGGTGGTCGCGCGCGGACGACGAGATCGCCCGCCGGTTGCTCGCCGGCGAGGACCCCGACGCGGTGCTCGACCTGGTCACCACAGGGGCGACCACCGTCGCGGCGGCCGACACCGCGGGGATCGCCGTCCCGTCCGACGACGGCCCCGCCGGCGGGGTCCCGACCCTCACCGTGCGGGCTGCGGTCGGGATCCGCGCGGAGTCGCTGCGCGGCAGGGCCCTGCGCACCGCGGGATCGTTCCTCACGATGGCGTTCGTCGAGGGACGGGCCATCATCTCCGCCGACGCCTCGGCGGACGACCGGGCACAGCTCGTGCTGCACCCGGTCGGCACCGTCGGCCCGCTCGCCGTGTTCCCGCTCGTCGGGCGAGGACGTCGCGTGCTCGGCGTCCTGGCCGTCGGAAGGGTCCGCGGTGCGGAGCCGTTCCGCGACGTCGTGATCGAGGCTCTCGGCGCGTTCGCGAACCAGGCCGCGGTGGCGCTCGAGCTGGCGGAGCGGCGCGCGGACGCCGCCCGGCTGGCCGTGGTGCGCGACCGGGACCGCATCGCCCGCGACCTGCACGACCTGGCCGTGCAGCGTCTGTACGCGACGGGGCTGTCCCTGCAGTCCGTCGACCGGCGCCTCGGGGACGCCCGGCCTCTCGACCTGGACGGGAGGCAGGAGCTGGGCTCGCGGGTGGGCGAGGCGATCGACCAGATCGACGAGACGATCGACCTGATCCGCACCACCATCCGGGACCTCCGTGACCCGGGGAGCGACGCCCCGCGCCGGGTCGCCACCCGTTCGCTGCTGCTCGCCGAGGTGGAGGCGGCGGCACACGCTCTGGGCTTCACCCCGACCGTCCGCATGGACGGGCCGATCGACGCCCACGTCCCCTCGACGACGACGGCGCACCTCGTCGCGGTGCTGCGCGAGACGTTGTCGAACACGGCCCGGCACGCGCGGGCCACGCGGGTCCACGTGCGGCTGCGGGTCGCCGACGACCTGGAGCTCACCGTGACGGACGACGGCTCGGGGATCTCCCCGGACGCGCCGCGCAGCGGGCTGGCCAACCTCTCCCGCCGGGCCACGGAGCTCGGCGGTTCGTTCGAGGCCGGCCGGGGGCCCGCCGGGGGCACCACGGTGCGCTGGCGGGTGCCGCTGCCGACGACGGCCTGAGGGCGCCGTGCCGGAGGGTCAGGACGGGGCCGTCGGGTGCTCCCCCTCGCCGGGCCGGGCGGGCTGCTCGAGCCGTGCTGCGAGCACGGCGGCCTGCACCCGGCGCTCGAGCCCGAGCTTGGACAGCAGGCTCGACACGTAGTTCTTCACGGTCTTCTCCGCCAGGAACAGCTCGGCGCCGATCTGCCGGTTCGTCATGCCCTCGCCGACCAGCCCCAGGATGCGCCGCTCCTGCGGCGTGAGGTCGGCCAGCGGGTCCTCGTCCTCGCCCTGGTGGCGCAGGCGCGCCATCACCCGGCTCGCGGCGCGCGGGTCGAGCATCGAACCGCCCGCCGCCACCGTCCGGATCCCGGAGACGAGGTCGCTGCCGCGCACCTGCTTGAGCACGTAGCCCGACGCCCCGGCGAGGATCGCGTCGAACAGCGACTCGTCGTCGTCGAACGACGTGAGCATGAGGACGGCGGCGTCCGTGCGCGACCGCAGCTCCCGGCACACCGTGACGCCGTCGCCGTCGGGCAGGCGCACGTCCAGGACGACGACGTCCGGCCGGACGGCCGGCACCCGGGCGAGGGCCTCGGCCGCCGTGCCCGCCGTGCCGACCACCTCGAGGTCGGCCTCCATCCCGAGCAGGTCGGCGACGCCGCGGCGGACCACCTCGTGGTCGTCGACGAGGAACACCCGCACGGGCGCGCCGGTCATGCCCTCACGCTAGACCCATGGGGCCGGTCGTGAGCGGCGGTCAGCCGTCCAGGTCCTCCAGGCGCGCGACGCTGGGCTCCCGCACGGTCCGCAGCCGGGCCGCGACGTCCTCCGCACCGCGCAGCACGCGCAGCACGTTGCCGCTGGTGAGGGCGGCCAGGTCGGCGTCCGACCAGCCCCGGTCGGCGAGCGCCGCCAGCAGGGTCGGGTAGCCCGAGACGTCGCACAGCTCGTCGGCGAAACCGCCGGCGCCGTCGTAGTCGCCGCCCAGGCCGACGTGCTCCACCCCGGCGACCTCGCGCACGTGCTCGACGTGCGCGACGACGTCGTCGAGCGTCGTCGGCGGCTTGGGGTGGGTCTCGGCCCACGCGGTGGCGAACCGGTCGAACTCGGCGATGTCGTTCGGGGCGATCCCGGCCGCCCTCGCGGCCTCGCCGGCCTGCGCCCGCCACTCGCCGATCGCCGGGGTGACGAAGCTCGGCACGAACGTCACCATGCACACGCCGCCGTTGTCCGTGAGGCGCGCGAGGACGTCGTCGGGCACGTTGCGCGGCACGTCGCAGACGGCGCGCGCCGAGCTGTGCGAGAAGATCACCGGCGCCTCGGAGACGTCGAGGGCGGCGCGCATCGTGGCCGCCGAGACGTGCGAGAGGTCGACGAGCATGCCCAGGCGGTTCATCTCGCGCACCACCTCGCGGCCGAACGCCGTCAGCCCGGCCCGGTCGAACCGGCCGTCGGCGGGGCGCTCGTCCGTGGCGGACTCCGCCCAGGGGTTGTGGTGGTTGTGCGTGAGCGTCATGTAGCGCACGCCCAGCTCGTACAGCATGCGCAGCGTGCCCATCGACGAGTCGATCGACTGCCCGCCCTCCGCGCCCATGAGCGACGCGACGCGGCCCTCCGCCCATGCGGCCACGACGTCGTCGGCGCTCGTCGCGAGCCGGAAGTGCTCCGGCCAGCGCGCCACCATGCGGCGGACGGCGTCGACCTGCTCGAGCGTCGCGGTGACCGCGGCGCTGCCGGGCAGGTTGGACGGCACGTACACCGACCAGAACTGGGCGCCCACGCCGCCGGCGCGCAGCCGCGGCACGTCGGTGTGCGTGCGGCCGTCGGTCCCGGCCTCGAGGTCCAGCCGCGCCCAGTCGTACGCGACCTGGTCGCGCGCCTCCCACGGCAGGTCGTTGTGCCCGTCCCAGACGGGGTGCTCGCGCAGGAGCGCGGCGATGCGGTCGGTGTGCTCGGTCGTCATCCGGCGACCATATCGGCGCGCGGCCGCACAGGGGCGAGCACCCGCGATCCCCGGTCCCGCAAGGCGGGACCGCCTTGACCTCAACCTTTCTTGAGGTCTTAGTCTCGCCGCACGACCTGCACCACGGGCCGGTTCCGTGACCGACGCTCCAGGGAGAGACAGCCCATGACATCTCAGCCCACCGACGCCCAGCTGGCCGCCCAGCCCGCCGCGTACTGGACCGGGGTCGCCTACGAGGCGCTCATCGCGTACACCCGGGCGCAGCAGGCCGAGAAGGGCTACACCCAGCCGCAGTTCTGGCTGCTGCGCAACCTGTCCGTCCACGACATCTCACCGGACGGCGAGGGGATGACCCTGGACGAGCTGCGCCGCGCCATGGGCTCCTACCTCCGACCGGAGGACGACCTGGCCACCGAGTCCGAGACTCTGGTGCAGCGCGGCTGGCTGACGCGGGACGCCGACCACCGGCTGTGGCTCACCGAGGCGGGCGAGCAGGCGCGCGTCGATCTCGCGCGCAACGCCCCGGCGATCCGCGCCGTCCTCCACGCGGGCATCGACGACGCGGACTACGTCACCACGGTGAAGGTGCTCCAGCGCCTGATCCGCAATGCGGGAGGGAGCGTCGCCTGACGGCGCGCCCGCGCCGCCGGTACGTCTCAGCGACGACCGCCGCGCAGCCGGTCGATCTCGCGCCGCTCGCGCTTGGTGGGCCGGCCGGCGCCGCGGTCGCGGACGCCGACCGCCTCCCGCTCATGGCGGGTGGGCATCGGCGGGCTCTCGTCGCGGTAGGCCTTGACCGCCAGCGGCGCGCCGACCCGCTTGGGCAGCAGCTCGACGACGACGACCTTGCGGTCGCGCAGCGGGTCGCGCCAGGTGACCGTGTCGCCCACGGTGACGGACGTCGACGGCTTCGCGACCGTGCCGTTCACGCGCACCCGTCCCGACCGGAGCAGGGCGGCCGACGACGAGCGGCTCTTGAAGAGCCGCACCGCCCACAGCCACACGTCCACGCGCACGACGTCAGCCTCTCACGACGACCGTCCGGCCAGGCCGGTCTCGTACGCCGCGATGACGAGCTGCACGCGGTCGCGGCACCCGAGCTTGCGCAGCACCTCCGACACGTACGACTTGACGGTCTGCTCCCCGATGAACAGGGCGTCGGCGATCTCCGCGTTCGACAGCCCGCGGGCGACGGCGAGCAGCACGTCCGTCTCGCGCGGCGTGAGCGTGTCGAGCGCCGGCAGCGGACGTCGCGCCACGGCCCGGGCCGCGAAGTCGTCCACCAGCCGTCGCGTGACCTGCGGGCCGAGCAGCATCGACCCATCCGCGACGAGACGGACGCCCTCGATGAGCCGCTCCCCCGTCACGTCCTTGAGCAGGAACCCGCTGGCCCCCGACCGCAGGGCGTCGTACACGTACTCGTCGAGGTCGAACGTCGTGAGGATCAGCACGCGCGTGCCGGGGTGGTCGGCCGCGATCCGCGCCGTGGCGGCGATGCCGTCGAGCACCGGCATGCGGACGTCGACCACGGCCACGTCCGGCTCCTCGCGGGCGACGAGGTCGAGCAGCTCCCGGCCGTCCCCCGCCGTCCCCACGACCTCCAGGTCCGGCGCCGAGCCGAGGATCGCGGTGAACCCGTGCAGCACGACCGGCTGGTCGTCGGCGACGACGACCCGGGTCATGCGACGCCCGCGGCGTCGCGCCGGACCGCGGGGACCGTCTCGCGCGGACCGACCGGCAGGCTGACGACGAGCACGAACGTCGACCCCTCCCGCTCGGCCGTCACGACGCCGCCGAGCGCCTCGACCCGCTCCCGCATGCCGATGAGCCCGCCCCCGGGCACGACGTCGCCCGGCCCGGCGGGGTGGTCGACCGGGTTGGTGACCCGCAGCCCGGCGACGTCCGACACGTGCGCCAGCGTGATCGTCGTCGGCGCACCGGGTGCGTGCCGCCGGGCGTTCGTCAGCGCCTCCTGCGCGGCGCGGTAGAGCACGTAGCCCTGCGCGGCCGGCACGTCCTCGCAGTCCCCGGTCAGCGTGACGTCCTGGCCCGCGGCCCGGGCCTGCTCGACCAGGCCCGCGATGTCGCAGGCCGTCGGCTGCGGCGCCCGGGCGCCCCCGTCGGTGCGCTGCAGCACGGTGAGCACCTGACGCAGCTCGCTCAGCGCCTCCCGCGCGTCCCGGGCGATGTCGCCGAGCACCCGGCGGGCGTCGTCGTCGAGGTCCGGGTACGTGTACGGGGCGGACTCCGCCCGGACAGCCACGAGCGAGACGTGGTGCGCGACGACGTCGTGCAGGTCGCGGGCGAGGCGCGCGCGCTCGACGGCGACCGACTCCACCTCCAGCGCGTGGCGCTCCGTGGCGGCGGCCGCCAGCGAGCGCCGCGACGACGCGCGCGCCACGCGGACGACGGCGGCGACCCCGACGACGAGCGCGACGGCCACCGTGTAGATCACGCCGGCCGCCGGTGACGGGGCACCGTCGGAGCTGCCGGCGTTCACCGGGCCGACGGGCAGCGCGGCCGGCACGTTCGTGAGGGCGTAGAGCCACGCACCCGTGAGGGTCACGACGAGCGGCACGGCGGCGCGGCGCCAGGAGTCCTGCACCACCAGGCACGTGATCATCAGCAGTGCGAGCCACCACCCCCACACGAACGTCCCCAGCAGCGGGACCGTGACGAACGGCCACGCCGCCAGCAGCGTCGCGAGGACGGGGCGGCGACGGGCGACGAGCACCGCGGCAAGACAGCTCAGCCCCGCCGCCCAGGCGACGAACCACACGAGGTATCCGGTCTCGAGCCAGCTCGTGCCGAACAGGTACGGGGTGCTCGGGGAGTTCGTCCACGACCCGTCCGGCATCTGCACCAACCAGGACTCCTCGATCCGGAGCGGCGAGGCCAGCAGGAACAGCCCGAGCACCGCCGCCATCACCACCGAGGCGGCCCAGGGACGGGTCGGTGCGAACGCGGGCCGGGTGGCGGCGGGGGCGGTCATGGCGACGATCATGGCCGCTCGGGCGCCCCGCCCACCACCGCCGTCCGGGGGAGAAACGGTCCCCCGCGGGAGGGGGACGCCCTACTTGGCCGACGCCGGGTCGCTGTCGCCGATGTGCCCCGGCGCGGTCACGGCGAGCACGCGCTGCACGAACGCGCAGTACTCGTCCATATAGTGCCGCAGGAAGCCGGCGGTGCTGTCGTTCGTGACCTCGCCGTCCGCGCCGAAGTCGTCGGCGACGTAGGTGATGTACGCCTCCGGGGAGTTGAGCTGCGGCGCGTCGAGGAAGCTCAGGACGGCGCGCATGGACGACTGCATGACGGCGGTGCCGATGCCGCCCGGGGAGGCGCCGATGATGCCGACGGGCTTGCGGGCGAAGGAGTTCTGGCCCCACGGGCGCGAGCCCCAGTCGATGGCGTTCTTCAGGGCGCCCGGGATCGACCGGTTGTACTCCGGCGACACGACGAGCAGCCCGTCGGACGCCTCGACCGCCGCCTTGAAGGCCCTCCCCTCGGGCGGGTAGTCGGCGTCGTAGTCCCAGCTGTAGAGCGGGAGGTCCCCGATGGGGATCTCCGTGAACTCGAGGTCTGCGGGCGCCAGCCGGACGAGCGCCCGGGACAACGTCCGGTTGATGGATCCCTTCGCGAGGCTCCCGACGATGTAGCCGATCTGGTACGTCATGACGACTCCCTGTTCCTCCGGGCGTTCCTCCGGGCGTTCCTCCGGTCCGACGACGGCACCTGTCCCAGGATCGCCTCCGCCGCGGCCAGGTCGCGACCGAGAGCGGGCTCCGGCCGACGCCGCCCCGACCCGAGGACCGGGGGGTCGCGGTCCACGCGGACGTGGACGACGGGCGTCCCCCGCGCGTCCACGGACGGCACGCCGGGCGGGAGGTCGCCGTCGCTGATCGCGACGACGCCCTCCACCCGCAGCAGCCGGATCCGCAGCAGCCGCGCGAGGAGCTCGATCCTGACGATCATGTCCGGCGCCGCCTACCCGCCGAGGCGGATGTCGCCGTACGGGTCCGCCCCCGCGCGCGACGACCCGGACCGGCGTCGCGACTCGCCGTCGCGACCGCCGTCGCCGCTCCCGCCGTCGTCCTCGCCGTCGATGCGATCGCGCAGGCCCGCGACGAGCGCCCGGGCGCCGGCCTCGATCTGCGCGTACCGCTCCCGCCCGGCCCGCGTGCCCACGACGTACCCGAGCCCGAAGAACAGGGCGCGGCCGAGCGTCTTCCGACCGATCATCCTGACCCCTCCTGGTCCTGCCGCGTGCGGATCGCCGACGCGACCGCGCTCGCGGCCGTCACCCCGACGACCGACCCGAGCGCGATCAGCCCGGACCGCACCGCCGTGCCACCCGACCGCCGCGGCCTGCGCCCCAGCGCCTCCGCGACCCGGTCCGCGAACGTCTTCTTGCGCCACCACGTCATCGTCGTGCTCCCGTCTCTGCCGGTCGTGCTCTACCGGTCGCGCTCGTCCTTGTGCCTGCGGATCCTCGTGACGATCTGCTCCTTGCGGAGGGAGGTCGGCAGGTCGAGGCCCATCTCTACCCCGAGCGCGCGCAGCTCGTCCTTCGTCATCTCCTTGAGGTCCAGCGGGCCGGTGTCGGCGTCCGCCCCGAGCTGCCGTCCCTCGGACGCCACCTCCCGACGGCGCTCGTCGGCCTCCTCGACCCGCCGGCGTGCCTGCTCCGCCTCCTCCTCGGCCTCCCCCGCGAGCCGGTCGGCCCGGGCCCTGGCCTCGTCGGCCGCGCGCCGGGCGTCCTCCGCCGCGGCCTCGGCCAGCTCCCGGGCTCGCGTCATCTGCTGGCGGGCGCGCTCGACCGCCTCCTCGGCCTTGGCGCGAGCCCGGTCGGCCTCCGCCCTGACCTGCTCCACGTGCTTGCCGACATCGGCCTCCGTCTCCTCCACCTGCCGCGCGGCGAGCTCGGTGGCCCGGCCGCGCTTCGCCGCGACGTACTCGTCCGCCTCGCGCTGCGCCTCCGCGGTGACCCGCTTCACCTCGCGGTCGCCCTCCGTGCGGGCCTCGGCCACCCGGCGGTCGCCCTCCGCCTCGGCCGCGGCCACGGCGTCGGCCTGCTCCTTCGCGTTGCGGGCCTCGTCGTGCGCGCGCACCTCGAGCTCGTGCGCCCGTTCCATCGCCGCGTCCACCCGGTTCAGACGGCGGTCGCCGCCGTCACCGGGGAAGGGGTTGGCGTCGGCCAGGGCGGCGACCGCCTGCTGCCCGGCGGACTGCACGGTGCGCCCGGCCGACTGCGCGGTGCGCCCGGCCGACTGCACGGTGCGGCCGGCCGACCGGGCCGGGTTCTTCACTCCCGCGTCCAGCATCCACAGGACGTTGCGCGGCAGGTCGGTCACGCCGCGCCGGGCCTGCCTGCCCAACCACGTCACCGGGTTGGTCCTCGTCATGGGCTCCTCCTCGATTCGGGCAGCCGAACGACCACCGGTGGCGCCCCCTGACGACCTCGTGCCCCTTCAGGACACGCCGGTCCGCGGATGCACGCACGCCCATCGCTCTCGTCGGGTGTCCGACCGGCCCCGTTGCTAGCGTCTGCCCCATGGCTGAACCCACGGCTGACGTGCGCGTCGAGGAAGACCTGCTCGGACCGAAAGAGGTCCCTGCGCAGGCGTACTACGGGATCCACACCGTCCGGGCGATCGAGAACTTCCCCATCTCCGGGACGACCATCAACGACGTGCCGGAGATGATCCGCGGCATGGTGATGGTGAAGAAGGCGGCGGCGCTCGCGAACCGGGAGCTGCGCGCCATCCAGCGGGACGTCGCGGACGCCATCATCGGCGCGTGCGACGAGGTGCTGGTCAAGGGGCGGTGCCTCGACCAGTTCCCGATCGACGTGTTCCAGGGCGGTGCGGGCACCAGCGTCAACATGAACACCAACGAGGTGGTGGCGAACCTCGCGCTCGAGCTGTCCGGCTTCCCCAAGGGCCGCTACGACGTCATCAACCCGAACGACCACGTCAACAAGTCCCAGTCCACGAACGACGCCTACCCCACCGGCTTCCGCCTGGCCGTGCACGCCCTCGTCGACGCGCTGATCGTCGCCGTGCGCCGCCTGTCGCGGGCGCTCGACGAGAAAGCGTCGGAGTTCGCGGACCTGCCCAAGATGGGCCGCACCCAGCTGCAGGACGCCGTGCCGATGAGCCTGGGCCAGGAGTTCGCCGGCTTCTCCGTCAACGTCGCGGAGGAGATCAAGCGCCTGCGGAACGCGGCCGACCTGCTGCTCGAGGTCAACCTGGGTGCGACGGCGATCGGCACCGGTCTCAACACCCCGCCCGGCTACCCGAAGGTGGCGGCGCGGCGGCTCGCGGAGGTGAGCGGGCTCGGCACGGTGCCGGCCGAGAACCTCGTCGAGGCCACGTACGACAACGGCGCCTACCTGGCCGTGCACTCCGCGGTGAAGCGGCTCGCGACCAAGCTGTCGAAGATCTGCAACGACCTGCGCCTGCTGTCCTCGGGGCCGCGCGCCGGGCTCGACGAGATCAACCTGCCCGAGCTCCAGGCAGGGTCGTCGATCATGCCCGCCAAGGTGAACCCGGTGATCCCCGAGGTGGTCAACCAGGTGTGCTTCAAGGTGATGGGCAACGACGTCACCATCACGCACGCCGCCGAAGCCGGGCAGCTCCAGCTCAACGTCATGGAGCCGGTGCTCGCGCAGTCGCTGTTCGAGTCGACCCGCCTGCTCACCAACGCGTGCGACGCGCTGCGGACCAAGTGCGTCGTCGGGATCACCGCGAACCCCGAGGTCATGCGCCAGCACGTGCTCGGCTCCATCGGCATCGTCACCTACCTCAACGAGGTGATCGGCCACCACAACGGCGACCTCGTGGGCAAGGAGGCGGCCCTGACCGGAGCCTCGGTGCGCGACGTCGTCGTCGCGCGCGGCCTGCTCACCGCCGAGGAGGTCGACAAGATCCTCACCACCGAGAACTTCCTGCACCCGCGCTACAGCGGCCGCTTCTACGCGCCGGACGAGCGCGGCATCCCGCCGCTGGGCGAGGAGGGCGAGTCGTCGCGCGTCGTGGAGTCCGACGACGCGACGGGCGCGCCGTCCGACCCGGGGCACGAGCACGACGACGACGCGGCCGCCGAGGAGGGTGAGGCCGCCCGGTGATCGTCGTCCAGTTCGCCGTCGTCCTGGTCTTCGTCTTCATCGGCGCGCGCCTCGGCGGGATCGGGATCGGGCTGGCGGGCGGCGCCGGCGTCATCGTCCTCGGGCTGCTCGGCCTCGAGGTGGACCCGGCGACGGGCGTCCCCTGGGACGTGCTGGGCATCATCATGTGCGTCATCGCGGCCATCGCCGCGATGCAGGCCGCCGGCGGGCTGGACTACCTCGTGGCGAAGACGGAGATGCTGCTGCGCGCACGGCCGCGCAGCATCACCTTCCTCGCCCCGCTCGTCACCTACGTGATGACGGTGTTCTCCGGGACCGGGCAGGTCGCCTTCTCCACCCTCCCGGTGATCGCGGAGGTGGCGAAGGAGTCGAACGTGCGGCCGTCGCGGCCGCTGTCCATCGCGGTCGTGGCGTCGCAGATGGCGATCGCGGCGTCGCCCATCTCGGCCGCGGTGGTGGCGATGGCCGCCGTCGTCGAGCCGCTGGGCGTCGACTACCTCACGCTGCTCACCGTGGCGGGGGTCTCGACGCTGGTGGGTTGCATGGTCGGCGCCGTCGTCGCGTCCCGGCAGGGCGTGGAGCTGCAGGACGACCCGGTGTACCAGGAGCGGCTCGCGAAGGGGCTGGTGCAGCGGCGCGAGCGCACTGCGTTCGTCGCCAAGCCGCGGGCGCTGCTGTCGCTGATCATCTTTGCGGCGGCGCTGCTCGTCGTCGTGCTCTACTCCACGGCCGTGTCCGACTCGGTCGGGCTCATCGAGAACCCGACCATCACGCGCAGCGGCGCCATCATGACGTTCATGCTGCTGGCGGGGCTGCTCATCGCCCTGCTCTGCCAGATCGACGTCAGCACCGTCATCACGCAGCAGACGTTCCGCAGCGGCATGAGCGCCGCCGTCTGCATCATCGGTGTCGCGTGGCTGGGCAACACGTTCGTGCAGGGCCACACCGCCGAGATCGAGGAGCTGGGCGGCGACATCATCCAGCGCTACCCGTGGATGCTCGCCGTCGTGCTGCTGCTCGCGTCGGCGCTGCTGTACTCGCAGGCGGCGACGACGATCGCCCTCATGCCCGTGGCAGCCGGCATGGGCGTGGCGGCCACGACGATGGTCGCGTCCTTCCCCGCCGTCACCGGCCTGTTCCTGCTGCCGACCTACACGACGGTCGTCGCCGCCATCGAGCTCGACGACACGGGCACCACCCGCATCGGGAAGTACCTGTTCAACCACTCGTTCATGGTGCCGGGGCTGGTGTCCGTCGCGACCGCCGTCGCCATCGGCTTCGGCCTGGCGCCGCTGCTGATCTGAGCGTCACCCCCGAATCGGCGTCGTCAGGTCGCTTCATACCGGGCCGCACGTCGTTCACCGACGATGCGCAGTCTTCCCGCATCGACGAGACGCTTGAGTACCCCTCGAGCCTGCGTCGGGGAGGTCTGGCAGAGGCCCGCGGCCTGGCTACGTGTGATCGAGCCGTAGGCGCTGACATAGTCCAGGATCATGCGCTCCTGCTGAAGTGGGTCCACGCCCTTGACCCGCACGTACGCATCACGATCCTTCGCGACGTCGTAGAAGCGTGCCGTGAGATGGAACTTGCGGCTTCGGCCGTTGCCTCGCGCCTCGAGGATCCCCAGCTCGACGAGCCTTGTGGTGACACGCCGAACGGCCGAGGTCGGCAGGGAAAGAATGCTCGCGATCCCCGGCCCGGTCTCTGAACCGGCAGCCTTGACCTCGTGCACCACCCGAAGCTCGTCGAGGTCAAGCGGTCGCTGACGAGAGTCCTCCCAGGTGAGCAGGAAGCGCACAAGATCGATGTCGGCTGTCCCCAATGGCACGGCCACCAGGACCGAGTCTGGCGTGGTTCGGGAGTAGTCGGGAGCCTCTCGACCTGCTCGAAGCTGCTGCTCGAACATGTCGTTGACGCCTTTGCCCCGGCGCTCGACAAGGCCGGCCCGTTTGAAGGCTGCCGCAAGTATCGGGCTGCGAGGTCGAGACTGTTCGAGGATGTTGTCGATGGTCACCCCGGGCGGAAGACTGCCCGGGTTCGCGACGACGAACTCACCAGCCGTCATCTGCACTCGGGTGGGTCCGAGCGCCGCGTAGTCGCGATGCACCAATGCGTTCGCGATCGCTTCGCGGCGAGTCACCGAGGGGATGAGGGGAATCTCGATCCTGTGAAGCCCCGCAAGCAGTTCGGTCGTGGTGTTGCGCTCGTCGACCAGCTCCCCCAGTTCGGACGCGACTCGCAGGAGCGGACCGACCACGCGGTGATTCACGGCGTCAGGCGTCCCGCGTAGATCTTGAAAGAGGAACTCCGCATTCGGGATCCACCGTTGGACGGCAGCTTCCTGGCCGAACAGGAGAACAGCACCCAGGCTGACTGGCGCCGTCAACGGCACCAGACCAAGTGCCCTGAGCACGTCGACGTCTGAGAGTCGTCCCAAGTCATCACCGCTGGCGGCACACATCGCTCGGAAGCGATCGAACTCTCGCGGGTCGAGGTCGCCCATCGTCGCCTCCGAAGCGACGGCAGCGGCATAGTCCTGCCCCCGCGTCACCATCCCCATGCTGACGATCTCGTGCGCGGTCATCGGAGCACACTGCGGTTGTCCGGTGGCATCGATGGCACGCCGGGTGAACATGCCCTCCTTCGTCCCCACAGGCCCCGGATCGGCACGCGGAACTTCGATGCGAACCACATCCCGCCCGTCGATCAGGTCGAGGCTGACTCGAACGGCCAGTGGCGGTTCTGTCATGTTCTGAACGAGAGCGGCGACACGCTCGGGCACCGTCGTCTGCCCATGCCGTGGCCGGGCGCCGACCACGGTCCCGTCGTCGTCGACGCCGAGGAGGAGCACGCCTCCGTCACCGTTGGCGATGCAGGCCACGGCCTTCGCCAGCTCGCGGTCATTGACGTGCGTCTTGAACTCGGTCGTCAGACTCTCACCAGCTGCGAGGAGACTTCTCGTGTCCACGACAGCCATCGTGATGCAAATTTTTGACGTCGGCAAGACTCACGCTCGCGGAGTCATACCTTTTGAAACTAATGGATCCGCCTCAGACGTCGAGCCACGGCGCGCGGGCGTACTCCTCGTCCGTGACGTGCTCCAGCCACGTGGTCGTGGCGGCCGGGTCGTCAGCGTTCTCGAGCATCGCCAGGTGCTCCATGAAGTCGTCCGGCGACGCGCCGTGCCAGTGCTCCTCCCCCGGCGGGCAGTACACCGTCTCGCCCGGCCGGGCCTCGACCACGACGCCGTCGCGCGTGCCGACCAGCGCCACGCCGGACGTGACGTGCAGCGTCTGCCCGCGGGCGTGCGAGTGCCACGCCGTGTGCGCGGCGGGCGCGAACCGCACGAGTGCCACGACCATGCGATGGTCGCCCTCCTGGGGGGTGGCGATCGGGTCGAGCCACACGTCGCCCGCGAACTGCTCGGGCGGGTTCTTCGTGGTGGCGGGACGGGGGAGCTTCTTCATCGGTCGGTGATTCCTTCTCGGGTCGGGTCGTTCGCTGCGGCGTAGGCGCCAGGCCCCACGAGTGTGGTCGCCGCCCACGACGCGAGCAGCTTGAGCCCGTCGTCGGACGGCGACCCCGGCACGGCGGTGTACACGTTCATCTGCAGGCCCGGGTCCGCGGGCAGCTCGAAGGCCTCGTAGTCGAGCTCGAGGAACCCCACGCCGGGGTGGTGGAACGCCTTCGTGCCCGAGCGGTGGAACCGCACGTCGTGCGACGCCCACATGCGTCGGAAGTCGTCGCTGCGGGTGGACAGCTCGCCCACGAGGGCGGTGAGCTTCTTGTCGTAGGGATTCTTCCCGGCCTCCGCCCGCAGGATCGCGACGGCGTCGTGCGCGATCCGCTCGGCGCGGTCGCCCCAGAACCTCTGCGCCGCGTCCGGGTCGAGGAAGTGGAAGCGCGCGCTGTTGACCGGCTGGTTCGCGATCCGCTCCGGGGAGTCGTACAGCGGCGCATAGAGCGCGCGCCCCAAGGTGTTCGCGCCCAGGACGTCGAGGCGCCCGTTCCGCACGAACGCGGGCACGCCGACCATCGCGTCGAGGATGCGCTGCACGGCCGGCCGCAGCGTGGCCGCCGGGGCGCGGCGGGCGCGCGACCGTGCCGCGCCGGACGCGTTCGCCGCCCGCGCGAGGTCGAACAGGTGCGCCCGCTCGGCGTCGTCGAGCTGCAGCGCCTCCGCGAGCGCCTCGAGCACCTCCTCGGACACGCCGCCGAGGTTCCCGCGCTCCAGGCGCGTGTAGTAGTCGACGCTCACGCCCGCGAGCATCGCCACCTCCTCGCGGCGCAGCCCCGGCACGCGCCGGTTGCCGCCGTACGCGGGCAGGCCGGCCTTGTCGGGGGTGATCCGCGCCCGGCGGGTGGCCAGGAACTCGCGCGTCTCGGCTTTCAGGTCCATGCCCTCGACGGTACGTCGGGCGGTGGCGGCGTGGGAGGTACTGGCGTTACCCGGGCCGACCGGGACTCCCACACCGGCCAAACCGGCCGTCTGATGGACGTCATGACCAGCGCACCCCCCGCACCCACCGAGGCGCCGGCCGCGGACACAGCAGCGACCCCCACCTCGCCCCCGACCCGGCGCGGCACCACCGCGATCCTGGCGATCATCCTCGTCGGCTACTTCATGGTGATCCTCGACAACTCGATCGTGATCACCGGCGTGCCGCACATCCAGGCCGAGCTGGGGATGTCGGCCACGGCCCTGGCCTGGGTGCAGGACGCGTACCTGCTGACCTTCGGCGGGCTGCTGCTGCTCGGCGCCCGTGCCGGCGACATCCTCGGGCGGCGGCGTATGTTCGTCGTGGGCCTCGCGGTGTTCACGCTCGCGTCGGTCGCGGTCGGGCTCGCACCGACGGGCGGCTGGCTGGTCGCGGCCCGCGCCGTGCAGGGCGTGGGCGCCGCGGTGCTCGCGCCGTCGACCCTCGCGCTCCTCACCGCGAGCTTCCCCGAGGGCCCGGAGCGCACCCGCGCCACGGCGGCGTACGGCGCGGTGGCGGGCATCGGCGCGAGCGTCGGGCTGGTCGTCGGCGGCCTGCTCGCCGACCTCGTGTCCTGGCGCGCGGGCTTCCTCGTCAACCTGCCGATCGGCGTCGTCATGTTGGTCGCCGGGATGAAGGTGCTGCCCGAGACGCCGCGCACGCCCGGCCGGTTCGACGTCGCCGGCGCGCTGCTCGCGACCCTCGGCCCGACGGCGCTCGTGTACGGGTTCGTCCGGGCCGGCGAGGCCGGGTGGTCCGACGCCGGCACGGCCGCCGCGCTCGCGCTCGGCGTCGTGCTGCTGGGCGCGCTCGTCGCCGTCGAACGGCGCGCCGCCCAGCCCGTGATGCCGCTGAGCCTGTTCGCGCACCGGGAGCGCGCGGGCGCCTACGTCGCCCGGCTGCTGTTCATCGGCGCGATGATGGGCTTCTTCCTCTTCACCAGCCAGTACCTGCAGGACGAGCGCGGGTTCACCGCGCTGGCCGCCGGGCTCGCCTACTTCCCGATGACGGCGGTGAACTTCGCCGTCGCGCTCGCCGTCCCGCGGCTCCAGCGCCGCGCCAGCGGGGCGGTGCTGCTCGTGGCCGGGCTCGTGCTCGCCGTCGTGGGCATGGCCTGGCTGGGGACGATCGACCCCGGCACGTCGTACGCCGTCGGCGTCGCGCTGCCGATGACGCTGGTCGGCGCCGGCCAGGGGCTCGCGTTCGGGCCGCTGACGGCGTCGGGGATCGCAGGCGTCGGCCCGTCGCAGGCCGGCGCCGCGTCGGGCGTCGTGAACTCCGTGCACCAGCTCGGCGGCGCGCTCGGCATGAGCCTCGTGCTCGCGCTCACCAGCACCTACGCGGCGGCGATGACCGCCGGCGCGGTGCTGCTGCTGGCCGCGCTCGCGGCCGCCGTCCTGCTCGTGCTCCCCGCGTCGCGGCACCGAGCCTGACAGCCGACTCGAGGTATCCGCCTACCTGCTCCCGGGGGTGCGCCTCATGGAGTCCGGCGACGCCCGAGGCAAGCCGTCGCCTTCGCGACCGGCGACCAGACGGCGCTGGTCGCCGCGCTCAGCGACCTGATCCTCGCGACCTGGCGAGCGCGCCGCCGGCGAAGGGCGCGGGCGTGAGGGGTCTGCACAGCGGGGTACCAGCAGGGCCTCCCGCGTCCGGCGACCTGTGCCTACCGTGGAAGGCATGACGACGAACCAGGTCCCCACCCTCACCCTCAACAACGGCGTCGAGCTGCCGGCCCTCGGGTACGGCGTCTTCCAGACCCCGCCCGACGAGACCGTCGCGGCCGTCGAGGCCGCCCTCGCCGCCGGGTACCGGCACATCGACACCGCCGCCGCCTACGGCAACGAGGCCGGCGTCGGCGAGGCCCTGCGCCGCTCCGACCTGGCCCGCGACGACGTCTTCCTCGAGACCAAGATCTGGATCAGCGACTACGGCTACGACGCCACCCTGCACGCGTTCGACAAGTCCGCCGGCAAGCTCGGCGTCGACACCATCGACCTGCTGATCCTGCACCAGGCCCTGCCCTCCCGCTTCGACCTCACCGTCGACGCGTACAAGGCCCTGGAGCAGCTCCTCGCCGACGGGAAGGTCCGCGCCATCGGCGTCAGCAACTTCATGCCCACCCACCTCGAGCAGCTGCTCGCGAAGACCACCGTCGTGCCCGCCGTCAACCAGGTCGAGGTGCACCCCTACTTCCGCCAGCCCGACGTCCTCGCGGCCGACGCGCAGCACGGCATCCTCACCCAGGCCTGGTCGCCCATCGGCGGCATCACGTTCTACCGCGACGGCGAGCACACCAGCACCCTGCAGGACCCCACGATCCTCGGCATCGGCGAGACGCACGGCAAGACCGCCGCCCAGGTCATGCTGCGCTGGCACCTGCAGCAGGGCCGCTCCGCGATCCCCAAGTCCGTCACCCCGCACCGCATCGCCGAGAACTTCGACGTCCTCGACTTCGAGCTCACCACCGACGAGCTCGCCGCGATCGACGCCCTCGACACGGGCGTGCGCGGCGGCCCCGAGCCCGACGCCATCACCCTCGAGACCTTCGGCCGCGACATCCCGGAGGCCTGACCGATGGCCCTCGCCGGCACCGCGCTCGCCACCACCGACCCGGAGCTGGTCGCGATCGCCGACCGGTTCGCCGCCGACGTCGAGCGCGACGCCCCGCTCGACCCGCGGCTGCGGGCCCTGCTCCGGGTCGCGGCCCTCGTCGCGACCGGCGGCACCGCCGCCCTGCGGGTCGAGCTCGACGACGCCGTCGCCGCGGGCGTCACGCCCGTCGAGCTGAAGGAGGTGCTGTACCAGGCGGTCCCGTACGCGGGACTCGGGCGGGCCGTCGACGCGCTGGTGGTGGCGAACGAGCTGCTCGCCGACCACGACGTCGAGCTCCCGCTGCCCGGACAGGCCACGGTGACCGGCGAGACCCGCGACGCCGACGGCCTCGCCGTGCAGAAGCGGATCGTCGGCGGCGCCGCCGTCGACGCCATGTACGCGAACGCCCCCGCCGACGAGCGGCACGTCCAGCGGTACCTCTCGGCCCACTGCTTCGGCGACCACTACACGCGCGGCGGCCTCGACGTCCCGACCCGCGAGCTCGTCACCCTGGCGTTGCTCGTCGCGCTCGGCGGCGCCGACCCGCAGGTGTCCGGGCACGTGCGCGCGAACCTGAACGTCGGCAACGACCGCGCCACGCTGGTCGCGGTGCTCACCCAGCTGCTGCCCGTCGTCGGCTACCCCCGCACCCTCAACGCGCTGCGCGCCCTCGACGACGTCGCCCCGCTCCCTGCCGGGCCCACCACCGAGGAGGAGTCATGACCGACTGGAACCCCGCTGACCTGGCGGCGATCGACGCCGACGGCGAGCTGCGCGTCGCCGCGCACCGGCCCGACGGCTCGCTGCGCACCCCGCGCATCGTGTGGCACGTCGTCGTCGACGGCGCGCTGTACCTGCGCTCGGTGCGCGGCGCCGAGGGCGCCTGGTACCGGGGCGTGCAGCGCACCGGCACCGGCGAGATCGACGCCGGCGGCGTCCGCACCGAGGTGACGTTCACCCGCGACGACACCCGCGACGACGCCGTCGACCGCGCCTACCACGCCAAGTACGGCGACGGGTCGGCGGTGCGGTCGATCACCAGCCCGGCCGCCACCGCCACGACGCTGCGCGTCGAGCCCCGCTGAGACGGCAGGAGAGCATCGTGCACACACGCACCCTCGGACAGGGGCTCGAGGTCTCGGCCGTCGGGCTCGGCGCGATGGGAATGTCCCAGTCGTACGGTCCCAACCCCGGCAGCCGCGACGACATGATCGCCGTCCTGCGCGGCGCCGTCGAGCACGGCGTCACGTTCGTCGACACGGCCGAGGTGTACGGCCCGTACGTCAACGAGGAGCTGGTGGGCGAGGCCCTCCAGCCCGTCCGGGACGAGGCCGTGATCGCCACCAAGTTCGGCTTCGACATCGAGGGCGGCCAGGGTGGGCTGGACAGCCGGCCGGAGCAGATCCGGCGCGTCGCCGACGCGTCGCTGCGGCGGCTGCGCACCGACCGGATCGACCTGTTCTACCAGCACCGTGTCGACCCGGACGTCCCGATCGAGGACGTGGCCGGCACGGTCGGCGAGCTGGTCGCGGAGGGCAAGGTGCGCCACCTCGGCCTCTCGGAGCCGTCGGCCGCGACGATCCGCCGCGCCCACGCCGTGCACCCGGTGACCGCCGTGCAGAGCGAGTACTCGCTGTGGACGCGCGACCCGGAGGCGGAGGTGCTGCCCACCCTCGCCGAGCTGGGCATCGGGTTCGTGCCCTTCAGCCCGCTCGGCAAAGGGTTCCTCACCGGCACGGTGGACCCCGGCACGTCGTTCGCCGCCGGGGACGTCCGCACCACGATCCCCCGGTTCACCGCGGAGAACCGGGCGGCGAACCAGGCGCTCGTCGACCACGTCCGCACGCTCGCCCGCACGAAGGGCGCCACGCCGGGTCAGGTCTCGCTCGCCTGGCTGCTCGCCCAGCAGCCGTGGGTCGTGCCCATCCCCGGCACCCGCCGCCTCGAGCGGGTCGAGGAGAACGCGGCCGCCACCGCCGTCGCGTTGTCGGCCGACGAGCGGGCGGACCTGGACGACCTCGCCGCGCGCGTCGGCGTGCACGGCAACCGCTACAACGAGCACCATCTGGGGCTCGTCGGGCGCTGACGACGCCGCACCTGCGGTCAGGGCCGGGGCGCCAGGACCATCCCGAGGCTCTGCGGCGCGGACTCGACGAACCCCACGCTGCGGTAGAGCGGGCGGCCCGGCGGGTCCGCCATGAGCGTGACGTACGGGTTCGCGGGCGCGCGCTCGTCGATCTGGGCGAGCAGCCACTCGAGCACCCGGCGTCCCAGGCCCCGCCGCTGGTGGTCCGGCAGCGTCGCCATGTCGGCCACGTGGAAGTACCAGCCGCCGTCGCCGAGCACGCGCCCCATCGCGACGGCCTCACCCGACGGCCGGTGCCGGACGTGGACGAACGCCCAGCTGTTCGCGACGGCGTACCCCGCCTGCTCGCGCGTCTTCGGGCTCAGGCCCGCGTCGCGGCGCAGCCGCACGTAGGCGTCGACGTCGGGAGCACCGGGGACGAGCTCGTACGGGTCGTCCCGGGTCGCCGGGGCGGCGCTCCGGGGCTCCCCCGCCGTGAGCACCACGCGCGCCACGCGCACGACGTCGACCGCGGCGACGGTGATCCCGTCGGGCACGTCGCGCACGGACGGGTCGACCCACACCCCGGTGTCGCGGCGCCAGGGCAGCAGCTCGAGGGTCACGCCGTGGCGGGCGACGGCGTCGCGGTGCGGGGTGAGGTCCACGTCCCAGTCGCGGCCGTGCCAGAAGTGGTCGCTGACCACCTGGCCGTCGACCAGCGCGCGGCCGACGTCGCCCGTCCACGCGACCCGCAGGAGGGCGCGGTCGACGCCGGCGAGCGCGTCGGCGGGAACGTCGAGCTGCACGCGGGCGACGCCGGAGAAGTCCGTCGGGGCGCTGAGGCGGTTCATCGGTCCGCCCGTGGACGGCTCGGGCGGGGCGGGGGCGGTCGGGTGCAGGTCGGCCGCCACGCGGCGGTGGCCGGCACCCGGGACGGACAGCGTCCACGCAGACCAGGGCCCGTGCTCCGTGCCGGCCGGGGCCACGCGAGCCTCGTCGGCGCCGTCGGTCGACGCGGTGAGCGCCGCCGGCGCGGGCAGCAGGGACACCGTCGCCGCCGGGGCGTCGGTGTGCGCGACGAGCGCCCCGTCGAGCGCGTGCACCGGGACGTCGGAGAGCACCAGCCGCTCGCGCCCGAAGACGTCGAGCCGGTACAGGCGGTTCGCGCACGCCTCGTCGAGCACGAGGACGTCGACCTCTCCGGACGAACCGCGCAGGCTCACGACCGTGTCGGGCCCGGGCTGCGCGGTCAGGTCGAGGACGGTCGCGCCGTCCTCGGCGCGCGCCTCCACCGGGCCGGTCGCGGCGACGTCGCCCTCCAGCACGAGCTCGACGGGCACGCCGTCGGTCGCGACGAGCACGACGACCTCGCGGCCGGTCCCGCCGTCGATCCGCGTGAGCAGCTGCGCCGTCGCGCTGCGCAGCACCAGCCCGTCGGCGAGCGGGTAGCGCACCGGCCACGCGACCGACACTCCGGCCGGCAGGTCCACGGGCCGCGAGGGAACGACGACGGTCGCGTCGTCGAGGTCGACGGCGACCTGGACGGCGGGCTGCGGAGGCAGGGGGCGGCGCGCGGGCTGGTAGGTGGTGGCGAAGACATATCCACGCCGCCCATCGGAGCGCACGGACCAGCGCAGCTCAGCGGTGTCGTCGCTGCCGCCGCCCACGGTCGTCGTCATGGCCGCCAGCGCCGCGCCGTCGGCCTGGAGCCACAGGTGCTGACGCCGCAGCAGGTGATGATGCGGTCGCACCTGCCCGTGCTCCCCGACGGGGGCGCCGAAGTCGTAGGTGCGGGTGGGCACGTCGTTCGGGTACCCGGTGGCGTGCGACTCCTGCTCGGTGCCGTGCGGCCCGACCCGCTGCGTGCCGCCCGCATACATGTAGTACCCCTGCCAGACCGAGCCGCTGCCGAGCTTCGCCAGCGCGAGCGCGGCCACGTCGTCGGGGGTCACCAGCGGACGGCGGTGGTAGGCGACGTGCATCCCGCCGCCCAGCTCGCACGTCGCGTACGGCAGCGCGTCGGCGTCCTCGAGCGCGTCACCCGCGGCGTCGTCGACGAGCGTGATCCCGTCCAGGGCCTCGCGCAGGTCCGCGCCCACGGACAGGTCGTCGCGCACCGTGCTGTACCGGAAGTGCACGGGCGAGAACGCCGGCCACTCGACGTCGGTGTCCTCCCAGAACCCGTCCGCGTACGCGCTGTACACCGGCAGCAGCGACGGTGGCACCTGCGCCCCACCCCACCCCGTCGCGGTCCAGACCGGCACCCGCAGCCCCAGCTCCTCGGCCATGGTGCGCAACGTCGCCAGGTGCTCCGGCTGGTCGTACAGCTCGTTGTCCATCTGCGCGCCCACGACCGGCCCGCCCTCGGCATGCGTCAGCCCGGCCAGCTGCGCGACCGTCTGCCCGTAGAACGCCCGCACCAGGTCCAGATACACCGGGTCGTTCGTCCGGGTCGCGACCCCGCGCTCCACCAGCCAGTCCGGGAACCCGCCGTACCGCGCCTCGCCGTGCGCCCACGGCCCCAACCGCACCACCACGTCCAGGCCGTGGCGCCCCGCGAGCTCGACGAACGCCCGCAGGTCGAGGTTGCCGTCCCACCGGAACACGCCGGGCTCGGGCTCGTGCGCCTGCCAGAACACGTACGTCGCCACCGAGTCCAGGCCGCCCGCCTTCGCGTGCCCGAGGACCTCCGACCAGCGCTCGCGCGGGATGCGGGAGTAGTGCACCTCGCCGGTCACGGGGAACCAGGGGCGCCCGTCGCGTTCGAGGTACCGGCGAGTCACCCGGATCGTCGGGGTGGGGGCGTCGGTGGGCATGGGTTCCTCTCGTTCGCGACGGCGTGGCCTCGACGAACCTAGGGCCTCTCGAGCACGAACAGCCGCACCACGCGGCCGGACTCCCGCTCGTACGCGCGGTACCCCGGCCACTGGGCCTCGACGCGCGCCCACAGCGCCTCCCGCTCGGCGTCGTCGCGGACGAGGGTGGCGCGGACGTCGAACCGCCACCCCCGGATGCTGACGGCGGCGTCGGGGTGCGCGAGCAGGTTGTACGTCCAGGCGGGGTGGCGTCCGCGCGCGAACGATGTGCCCGCCACGACCAGCCGCCCGTTCCCGACCGGCGTGTACATGAGGTAGGTGTCGCGCGGCTCGCCCGTCCGCGCGCCCGTGGAGTGCAGCACCAACGACGGCACCAGCACGGCGCTGAGCTGGAACCGCCCGCGCGTCGCCCACGCCAGCGCGCGCTCCACAGGTGGCAGCGCAGCGGGGGCCACGGCCCGGAACGCGCGCGTCCGCGTCACGGGGGCGACGACGGACCGGACGACGTGCAGCACGCGGGCCATGCCTCATTCTGGGGTGGCGCGCTCCCCGTCTTGGTCCGGACGCGCCCTGCGAGTGGTCCAGCCGCCCGGTCCGGGGTGTGGGTACCGCGCACCTGCCGGCCGCTCGCCGCGCGGTTCCGCACGGCGAGCGGCCCGAGGCCGAAGAAGGCACGGTGACGGTGCCGCGGCGGTCACGCCACGGTGGACGTCACCACCCGCGGGTCGGCGACGGTCACCTCGTAGGTGTCGCCGGTGACGACGAGCGTCGCCCGCGGCGTCGCCGTGCCGGGCAGGTCGCGCTTCTCGGAGCGACGGGCGCTGGTGATGGCGCCGCCGGTGGCGTGCTGCACGTCCTCGGCCTCGACGTCGGGCGTGGCGGCCACGTGCGACCCGACCCACACCTCGGCGTCGCCCGGCTCGACGACGCGCACGAGACGGCGGTCGGCGAACGCGAGCCGGGTCGTCGGCACGGCGAACGTCACGACGACGGACTCCCCCGGCTCGAGCGCGACGCGACGGTACGCGAGCAGCTGCGCCACGGGCCGGGTCACCGACCCGACCAGGTCGCGCCCGTAGAGCTGCACGACGTCCGACCCGGCGACGGTCCCGGTGTTGGTCACCCGGACGGCCGCGCCGAACGTGCCGCCCGCGGCGACCTCGCCGTCGACGGCCAGGTCGGTGTACGCGAACGTCGTGTACGACAGGCCGAAGCCGAACGGCCGCAGCGGGGTCGAGTCGGTGGACGTGACGTCCGACGGCCCGCCCAGCACGGGGTGCAGGTAGGAGTACGGCTGCGCCCCGGCCGACCGCGGCAGCGACACCGGCAGGCGGCCCGACGGGTTCACCGCGCCGGCGATCGCGGCGGCGACGGCCGTGCCGCCCTCCTCGCCGGGGAAGAACGCCTGGAGCACCGCGCCCGGACGCCGGTCGTCGGAGTCGCCCGCGACGTCGAGCGCCCAGTCGATCGCGTACGGCCGGCCGCTGAGCACCACCATGACGACGGGGGTGCCCGTGGCGAGCACGGCCTCGACGAGCCCGCGCTGCACGCCGGGCAGCTCCAGCGACTCCGCGTCGTTGCCCTCGCCCACGGTGCCGCGGCCGAAGAGTCCCGCGTGGTCCCCCACGACGACGACGGCGACGTCCGCCGACGACGCGGCGGCGACGGCCTCCGCGAAGCCGGACGTGTCCTCGCCCTCGACGTCGCAGCCCGCGGCGTGCACCAGCTCGGGCTGCGGCAGGCCGGCGGAGCGGAACGCGCCGCCGAGCGACTCGAACACGGTGGGGATGTGGAAGCCCTTCGGCACCTCGGGGTGGTGCGCCAGCACGTGGTTGGCGAAGGAGTAGCAGCCCATGAGCGCGTCGCTGCGGTGCGCGTTGGGGCCGACGACGGCGACGCGCACCGGGGCGGCGCTCCACCGCGTCAGCGGCAGCACGCCGTCGTTGCTGAGGAGCACGAGCGACTCCTCCGCCAGGCGGCGCGCCACGTCGCGGTGGACGGGCGAGTCCAGGTCGACCACCGCGGGCGGCTCGCCGGCGAAGGCGTCGTCGTCGAGCAGCCCGAGCTCCTCCTTCTGCGCGAGGGCGCGCAGCACGGCGCGGTCCACGTAGCGCTCGTCCACACGTCCCCCGCGGACCAGGTCGGCGAGGGGCTCGAGGTACGCGTCGCCCGACGGCAGCTCGACGTCGAGACCGGCCTCGAGCGCCTGGGCCGCGGCCTCGCCGCGGTCGGCGGCCACCCGGTGCATCACCTCGAGGAACGCGACGCCGAAGTAGTCCGCGACGACCGTGCCGTCGAAGCCCCACCGCTCGCGCAGGATGCCGGTGAGGTACTCCTCGCTGGCGTGCATGGGCTCGCCGTCCACGTCCACGTACGTGGCCATGACCGACCGCACGCCGCCGTCGAGCACCGCCATCTCGAACGGCGGGAGGAAGACGTCGGCCATCTCGCGCGGGCCCGCCGACACGGGGGCGTGGTTGCGCCCGGCGCGCGACGCCGAGTACCCGGCGAAGTGCTTGAGCGTCGCGTGCACGCCGGCGTCCTGCAGCCCCCGCACGTACGCGGTGCCGACCGTGCCGACGAGGTACGGGTCCTCGCCGATGCACTCGTCGACGCGACCCCAGCGGGGGTCGCGCACGACGTCGAGCACGGGCGCGAGGCCCTGGTGGATGCCGAGCTCGCGCATGGACTCCCCGATGACGCCGCCCATCTCCGCCACGAGGTCGGGGTCGAACGACGCGCCCCAGGCGAGCGGCGTCGGGAACGTCGCCGCCTTCCACGCGGACAGGCCCGTGAGGCACTCCTCGTGGACGAGGGCCGGGATGCCGAGCCGGGTCTCGCGGCGCAGGCGCTGCTGCTCCGCCCACAACCAGGCGGCTCGCTCCGCCGGGTCGACCGGCCTCGTGCCGTACACCCGGGTGTAGTGGCCGATGCCGTGCCGGGTGACCTCCTCGAGGCGGCCACCGTCGCCGGCGACCATCTCGCCCTGCATGGGGGCGACGACGTCGCCGCCCTGGTCGAGCCAGTAGCCGACCAGCTGCGCGAGCTTCTCCTCCAGGGTCATGCGGGCATGCAGCGCGCGGACGCGCTCGGACACCACGGGCAGCTCGGGCGCCGCCGCAGGGGTCTCGGGGACAGGGTGGGTCACGTGCTCTCCTTGGGTCATCCCTTCACGGCTCCCTGCAGGCCGTTCACGATGCGCTTCTGCATCGCGAGGAAGAACACCAGCGCAGGGATCATCGCCAGCGTCGTGAAGGCGAACACGCCCGCGGTGTCGGCCGAGTGCTCCGAGGAGAAGTCGGCGACGCCGAGGGGCAGCGTCCGCATGTCGCCCTGCAGCAGCAGCAGCGGCAGGAGGTAGGCGTTCCAGGAGCCGACGAACGCGAGCACGCCGACGGTCACCATCCCGGGCCCCGACAGGGGCAGCAGGATCCGCCAGAAGAAGCCGATGCGGCCGGCGCCGTCGAGCTGCGCCGCCTCCTCGAGCTCGGTGGGCAGCGCCTGGAGGAACGGGCGCAGGATGACGACCGTCATCGGCAGCGCGAACGCTGCCTGCGGCAGCGCCACGCCCCACCAGGTGTTGCCCATCTGGTAGTTCTGCGTGATGAGGATGAACAGCGGGATGATCGCCACCGTGGCGGGGAACAGCAGCCCGATCACGAACACCATGAACAGCGCCTCGCGCCCCTTGAAGCGGTACCGCGCGAGGGGGTAGGCGGCCATGATGCCGAACACCACGACGACGGCGGTCGTGACGACGGCGATGATCGTGGAGTTGAGGAAGTAGCCCCAAAACGGCGAGTCCGCGGCGAGCACGCCCGCGTAGTTGTCCCACACCCACGGGCTGGGCAGCCCGGCCGGGTCCTCCGCGAGCTGGGCGTTGGTCCGGAAGCCGCCGAGAACCCCGTACAGCACGGGGCCGAGCGTCACCGCCACCACGACCAGGGCGATCGCGTAGACGAGCGGGCTGCCGCCGGAGAACGACTTCTTGCTGCCCGTCCGGGCGGGGGTCGTGACGGCGCTCATCGACCGCCCTCCTTGCTGTCGCGGCTCAGGATGAACTTCTGGTACGCGAGCGCGAGCACCAGGGCGATGACGAACAGCACCACGGAGGCGGCGCCGGCGATGCCGAAGTTCTGCCGCTTGGTGCCCTCGTTGACGAGGAACGTGGCCATGGTCGTCGTGGCGTTGGCGGGCCCGCCGCCAGTGAGGATCCACACCATGTCGAAGAGCTGGAGCGAGCCGATCATCGACAGGAAGCCCCAGGTGCGCATGGTCGGGCCCAGCAGCGGGACGGTGATGCGCCGCTGCACCTGCCACCAGGAGGCGCCGTCGAGCTGGGCGGCCTCGTACAGCTCGTCGGGCACGCCCTGCAGGCCGGCGAGGAAGAGGATCACGGCGAGGCCGAGGTACTTCCAGGTGAGCACCACGAGCACGGTCCACAGCGCGTACTCGGGCGTGCCGAGGAAGCCCTGCTCCGGCCCTTGCAGGCCGACGGCGGCGAGCATGGTGTCGATGACGCCGTACTGCGGCTGCAGCAGCTGGAACCACACGACGCCCGCGATGACCTCGGCCAGCACGTACGGCACGAAGATGATCGTGCGCAGCAGGCCCTGGCCCCACATCTTGCGGTTGAGCAGCAGGGCGATCGCGAGCCCGAGCGGGAGCTGCAGCAGGATCGAGCCCACCACGATGATCAGGTTGTGCACCACGGCGTCGGTGAAGACCTCGTTGGTCAGCACGGAGACGTAGTTGCGCAGGCCGACGAAGTCGACCATCGGCCCGAAGCCCTTCCACCGGTACAGCGACATCTGCACCGCGGTGGCCACGGGTACCACGACGAACGCGACGAGCAGCGCGAGCGCCGGCGTCACGAACAGGGCGATCTCCGCCCGCTTGCGCCACGCCGCGGCCCGGCCGCGACGCTCCGGACGGCGGTCCGCCGACCGCGCCTGCGCGCGGTCGGTGGACCGGACTGCGGTGTCCGTCATCGGCCGGTCACTGGTCCGCATCCGCGGCGGACTGCACCGCGTCGACCACGTCCTGCGGGGTCGCCTTGCCGGCGAACTGCAGGGCGATCGCGTCGTTCATCGCGCCGCCCACGGAGGCCCCGAGCAGCGTGTCGAGGTAGAGCTGGATCTCCGGGGCGTTGTCGCGCACGTCGAGCAGCTCGGCCAGCGACGGGTCGGTGACCGACGCGGACGCCGACGGGTTGGTCGGCAGGCCCATGTCCCGCTCGGCGAAGCCCTGCTGGACCTCGTCGCTCAGGAGGTACTGCGCGAACTCGACCGCGACGTCGGGCGCGTCCTGCGACACGGCCCACGCGTCGCCGCCGCCCATCTGGGCGCCCTCGGTGCCCTGCTGGCCGTCGATCGACGGGTACGGGAACCAGCCGGTGTCCTCGCCCAGGCCCTCGCCGTCCTCCGTGAGGCCCTGCATGACGCCGGGCTCCCAGTGACCGGCGAGCTCCATCGCGACCTTGCCGGAGGCGAGCAGGCCGGAGGCCGACGTCGGGCCGGTCTGCGACGCGGTGGTGAGGAAGCCCTTGTTGAAGGGCTCGGTGGCGAGCGTCTCGTCGAGCGTCTCCCCGGCCTTGACGAAGCACGGGTCGGAGTAGTCGACGTCCGCGATCGCGGCGTCGAGGGTGTCCGCGGCGCACTGGCGCACCACGTTGTAGTACCAGTAGTGCGCGGCCGGCCACTTGTCGCCGGCGCCCACGGAGGCCGGCGTGATGCCCGCGGCCTGGAGCTTGTCGAAGACGTCGTACAGCTCGTCCATCGTGGTGGGGGTCTCGGTGATCCCCGCGTCCTCGAAGAGCGACTTGTTGTACCAGAAGCCGACGACGCCGATCGAGAACGGCAGCGCGTACGACGCGCCGTCCACCTGGAAGCCGGGCATGTACGCCTCGAGGTTGCCGATGGTGTCGGCCGCGGGCTCGGAGATGTCCTTGAGCAGACCGGCCTCGACGTGGTCGGCGAGCTCGCCGCCGCCGCGCTCCATGAAGACGTCGGGCGCGTCGCCGCTCTGGAAGGCGGCGTCGAGCTTGGTGAGCATGTCCTCGTGCGCCATCGCACTGACCTCGACGGTCGTGCCCGGGTGGTCCTCCTCGAAGTCGGCGGCGACCTGGTCGTAGTACTCCTTGCCCTCGCCGGTGTTGGAGTTGTGCCACCACGTGATCGTGCTGGCGTCGGCGCTGCTGCCGCCGTCGTCGCCGCCCTGCGAGCCGGTGCCCTGGCCCGCGCAGGCGGCGCCCAGGAGCGCCACGGTGGTCCCGAGCGCGACCGCGGTGGCGCCGCGCATGATCCTCGTCCTCGTCATCATCGATCCCTTGTCTTCGTCGACGGGCACGGCAGCGACGCTGCCGCGAGGTAGGTGTTGTGCCTGACACGAGGGTGGCAGGCGGTCGTCCCGATCGTCAATCGTTGTCGATAACGATTTCGACATCTCACCCGACGGCCCGCCCCCGACGGCGACGACGACGAGTGACCGCCGCCCGCATGGCGCATACTGTCGACTCGTGAGCACCGCCGCCGACCCGCCCAGGGGTCCCTCCGCGCCCGTCGCCGGGCGCGTCACCATCTCCGACGTCGCCCGCGTCGCCGGCGTCTCGGTCGCCACCGTGTCGAAGGTCGTCAACAACCGGTACGGCGTGGCCGCCGGGACGTCCGAGCGGGTGCTCGCCGTCGTCGAGGAGCTCGGCTACGAGTCCTCGCTGGTCGCCCGCAGCCTGCGCCGCACCAGCACCAACGTCATCGGCGTGCTCGTCGCCGAGTTCGAGCCGTACTCCACCGAGCTGCTCAAGGGCATCTCGGCCGCCGTCGACGGCACCGGCTACGAGCTGCTGGCCTACGCCGGCCGCACCGACGGCGGCGCCCGCACGGGCTGGGAGCGCCGGTCGCTGTCGCGGCTGGCCGGCACCCTGGTCGACGCGGCGATCGTCGTGACGCCGACGATGGTGATGTCCGCCGACTCCCCCGTGCCCGTGGTCGCCGTCGACCCGCACACCGGGCCCGAGGGCACCCCCACGGTCGACTCCGACAACACGACCGGCGCACGCGAGGCCGTCGAGCACCTGATCGACCTCGGCCACCGGCGGATCGCGCACCTCGGCGGCCGCGCCGACCTGGAGTCCGCGCGCCTGCGCGAGCTGGGCTACCGGCAGGCGCTGGAGGGCGCCGGGATCCCCGTCGACCCCCTGCTCATCAAGGTCGGCGGCTACCGCCCCGACCTGGCCGACGCCCCCGTCCGCACGCTGCTCGACCGGCCCGACCGGCCCACCGCCGTCTTCGCCGCGAACGACCTGTCCGCCATCCACGTGCTCGAGGTGGCCCAGGAGCTCGGCCTGCGTGTGCCCGAGGACCTGTCCGTCGTCGGCTTCGACAACATCCCCGAGTCGTGGGGCAGCGCTCCCCCGCTGACCACCGTCGCGCAGCCCCTGCACCGCATGGGCGCCGAGGCGCTGCGCATGGTGCTCGACCTCCTCGACGGCACCGCCCGCGAGCGCCACCTCCGCCTGCCGACGTCGCTCGTCGTCCGCGCGTCGACGGCACCCCCGCCGAGGTAGCACCAGCCCTGCCGAGGTAGTACGAGCCACCGCGAGGTAGTACGAGGCACCGCGAGGTAGTTCAGTGGACGACGACGGTCGAGGCGTCCGGAATCATCACCGGTGCCGCGTCGACGCCGCAGAACAAGAGATGGCTGCCGGCGTAGTCGCCGTCGGGGTGCTTCGGGTCGGCGGCGATCACTCTGTCCTCGCCGGCCAGAAGACGACGTGGTCGACGCCGTCGATCGCGACGACCAGGCACCCGTTCGTGAGGGCCGGAGCGTCCCTGTCGACGGCACCGGCTTCCCCGCGAAGTACTCCTGGAGCTCGGGCTGGTCGAGTGCGGCCACCTGTGACGTGCCGAAACCGTCGGCGTCGTCGAGCGCCCCGCAGCCGGCGACGAGCGCCGTCACCACCAGGGCCGCACCGCCCTGCCACCCGTCACGGGTCCGCATTCGGGGAGCGTAACGGGCCTCCGCTCGCACTACCTCGCGAAGACCCGGACTACCTCGGCGGGGTCAGCGCGCGCGCCCGTGCCGGCGCTCGGGCTCGCGCGGGCCGCGACGGGCGAGGTGGCGCTGCCGCAGCCGCACCACGACGAACCACAGCACGAGCAGCCCGATGACCACGAGCACGGCGTCGGAGATGATGCCGCTCCACTGCTCGAGCACGGGCTCGATGGCTGGGCCGAAGGCGTAGCCGAGGCCCACCCAGATGCCGTTCCACACGCCGGAACCGATGGCGGTGTACATCGTGAACGACCAGAACGGCATGCGCTCGATGCCCGCGGGGATGGAGATGAAGCTGCGCACGAGCGGCACGCAGCGCCCCACGAGGACCGCGACGCGCCCCCACTTCGCGAAGAAGGCCTCGGCCTTGTCGAAGTCGGAGCCGTCCATGAGGGGGATGGCGTCGACGATCGCGCGGGTCCGGTCGCGCCCGAGCAGCCAGCCCAGGTACCACCAGATCCAGGCGCCGACGACGGCGCCCACGGTGGCCGCGAGGATCGCGAGCCAGGCGTTCATCTGGCCGTCGTAGGCGAGGAAGCCCGCGGCGGGCAGCACGGCCTCGGACGGGATGGGCGGGATGAACGTCTCGAACAGCACCGCGGCGCCCACGCCGACCTCACCCAGTGTGACCATCAGGTGCAGCACCCAGCCGATGAAGCCGTCGTACCCCGCGGCCGGGTCGGTGGCAGAGGCGACGGCGGCGGCCTGCGCGACGCCGGTCACGCGCCGGCCCCGGAGTCGAGGGCGGCGCGGGTCGCGGCGACGACGTCGGGGTCGGTGACGTCGTAGCCGCTGATGCCGCCGCCCCCGGGCCCGCCGTCGGCGACCACGGTGCGCTTGGCGGACAGGTGGACGGCGTGCACGCCGGCGCCGACGAGGGCGGGGACGTCGTCCGCGCGGACGCCGCCGCCGGCCATGATCTCGACGCCGAGCTCGCGGCCGCGCACGGCGAGCGCCGCCAGCACGTCGAGGGCCTCGCCGGCCCGCGGGGCGCCGCCGGAGGTGAGGACGCGGCGCACGCCCGCGCGCGCGAGGACGTCGAGGACGGCGACCGGGTCGGTCACCTGGTCGATCGCGCGGTGGAACGTGACGTCCGCACCGCCGGCCGCGGCCACGAACGCCGCGAGCGCCGCGGCGTCGACCTCGCCGTCCGCCGTCATGGCGCCGACGACGACGCCGTCCGCCCCGGCGTCGAGCACCGCGCGCACGTCGCGCACCTGCACGTCGACCTCGTCGGCCGCGAACACGAAGCCTCCGGCCCGCGGGCGCACCAGCACGTGCACGCCGACGCCCGAGCCCCGCAGCGCGTCGGTGACGGCCGCGACCATGCCGGCCGACGGGGTCAGGCCGCCCGTGCCGGCGAGGGCCGCGCACAGCTCGAGGCGGTCCGCGCCGCCGGACGCGGCGACGCGCGCGCCCGCGACGTCCTGCACGGCGATCTCCAGGGCGACGCCCCGGGAGGCGGCGTCCTGGCCTGTGGCGAGCTCGGGCACGTCGTCTTGCAGGCGATCGGTCACGGCGGCGAGTCTACGGGGGCGGACGTGTCCACGACCGGGGCGACCTGTGACGGGACCGTGCCCGTCGCAGGCCCGTGCCGTCCGGGTGGCAGGATCGCCCGGTGCCCTCCTACCGCGTGAGTCTCGCCGTCGGCCTGCTGCAGCCGGGAGTCGACCCGGCCGACGTGCTGCCCGCCGCCGCGGACGCGGCCCGCGAGCTCGTCACCGTCGAGGCGTACGACGTCGGGGTCGTCCGCGGCCGGGCCCGCATCACGGTCCGCTTCACCGCGGAGGACGACACCGCCGCGCACCGCGTGGCGGACGCCGTCCACGACCGCGTCGACGCGCTGGCCGACACCTTCGGCGGCACGCTCACCCGCCGCTGGGGCGGGCGCTGGCAGCCCGCCTGATGCCCGCCCCATGCATCGAGCGTGCTGACTTGATCCCCAGATCGGTGTCTTGAGGATCAAGTCAGCGCGCTCGATCCCCGCTCCGACGGCGGCCGGCTCACTGGCCGAAGGCCTCCAGCAGGTTCCGGCGCTCCGCGTCGGTGAGGTTGGTGCTGACCAGGGTCGCGTTGACGCCGTGGAGCCGCTCGGCGAGACGGTCGGGGTCGATCGGCTCGGTCACGACGAACAGGGCCGACGTGCCGGGCACGATCTCCTTCTTCATCGTCTCGAGGTCCTTCGCGGTGATGCCCACGTCCGAGAGGGACTTCGAGATGCCGGCGATGGCGGCGCCCGCGGCGGCGCCCAGGATCGGCAGGAAGAACAGGGCCCCCAGGAGCAGGCCCCAGAACGCTCCCCACCCCGACGCCTTCGCCGTGTCGTCGTGGTCCCCGTGGGTGCTCGGCTTCTTCGCACCCTCGGGCCAGCTCACGATCGCGTGGTCGATGATCTTCACCAGACCGTCGGCCTCGCCGCCCTTGACGGCCTTGAAGGCGCGGTCGGCCGCGCCCGGGTCGTCAAACTTCCAGACCGTGAAATTTGCCATGTGTGCCTCCCCAACGGAGTCCGGGTCCGTTCCCGGCTGGTCGACATCCTGGCAGCGTGAACAGGCCGCGCAACCGGGCCGGGCGGTCAGTACCGTTGGCCTCATGACCTCCTCCCCCGTCGATCCCACCACCACGACCTCCTGGGGCGACCTGTACGCCCACTACCAGGAGTTCCGGGGCGACCTGCGCGGCTGGTTCGCCGCCGACCCCGGCCGCGCCGCGCGCATGACCCACGTCGCGGGCGACCTGCACGTGGACCTCTCCAAGAACCTCGCCACGGACGAGACGCTGGACCTGCTGGTCCGCCTCGCGAACGAGGTGCGCCTGCCCGAGCGCATCGAGGCGATGTTCACCGGTGAGCACATCAACGTCACGGAGGACCGCGCCGTCCTGCACACGGCGCTGCGCCGGGCCCCCGGGACGCAGCCGCGGCTGGTCGTGGACGGGCAGGACGTCGACGCCGACGTCCAGGCCGAGCTCGACAAGCTGAGCGCGTTCGCCGACCAGGTCCGCGACGGGTCATGGACGGGCATCACCGGCAAGCCGGTGCGCACGGTGGTCAACATCGGCATCGGCGGCTCCGACCTCGGGCCGGTGATGGTCTACGAGGCGCTCAAGCCGTACGGCCGGCCGGACCTCGAGGCCCGGTTCGTCTCCAACATCGACCCCACCGACGTCGCGCAGAAGACGGCGGACCTCGACCCGGAGACCACCCTGTTCATCGTGGCGTCCAAGACGTTCGGGACGCTGGAGACGCTCACCAACGCACGGCTCGCCCGGGCGTGGCTGTGGGAGCGCCTCATCGCGGCGGGCGTCATCGAGGACGACCCCGACGCGAAGCAGGCCGCCGTGAAGGCACACTTCGTGGCCGTCTCGACCGCCCTCGACAAGGTGGCCGACTTCGGCATCGACCCGGCCAACGCCTTCGGCTTCTGGGACTGGGTGGGCGGCCGCTACTCGGTGGACTCCGCCATCGGCACGTCGCTGGCGATCACCTTCGGCCCCGACGCCTTCCGCGACCTCCTCGCCGGCTTCCGCGCCGTCGACGAGCACTTCCGCAGCACGCCGTTCGAGGCGAACGTGCCCGTCCTCATGGGCATGCTGAACGTCTGGTACGGCAACTTCCTCGGCGCGCACACGCACGCCGTCCTGCCGTACGCGCAGCAGCTGCACCGCTTCCCGGCCTACCTGCAGCAGCTGACGATGGAGTCCAACGGCAAGTCGGTGCGCTGGGACGGCTCCCCCGTCACCACCCAGACGGGCGAGGTCTTCTGGGGCGAGCCGGGCACCAACGGCCAGCACGCCTTCTACCAGCTCATCCACCAGGGCACGCGCCTCATCCCCGCGGACTTCATCGCCGTCGCCACCCCCGCCTACCCCCTCAAGGACGACGAGGGCGACGGGAAGGCCGTGGCCGCGGGCGCCGACGTGCACGAGCTGTTCCTCGCCAACTTCTTCGCCCAGACCAAGGCGCTCGCCTTCGGCAAGACGGCGGACGAGGTGCGCGCCGAGGGCACGCCCGAGGAGATCGTCGCGGCCCGCGTGTTCTCCGGGAACCGGCCGACGACGTCGATCGTCGCGCCCGCGCTCACGCCGTCGGTGCTCGGCCAGCTCGTGGCGCTGTACGAGCACATCACCTTCGTGCAGGGCGTCGTGTGGGGCATCGACAGCTTCGACCAGTGGGGCGTGGAGCTCGGCAAGAAGCTGGCGCTGGAGATCGCGCCCGCGGTGTCCGGGGACGACGCCGCCCTGGCAGGCCAGGACTCCTCGACGCAGGCGCTCATCCGCTACTACCGGGAGCACCGGGCCTGAGACGGCCCCTAGGATCGGGGGCCATGCCGGCCCTGGACCCTCGCGCGATCCTCGACGGGCGGCCCACGCGCCGCCCGTCGGTGGGCGTCATCGTGACGATCGCGGTGTCGTCGGCGTGCCTGCTCGCCGCGCTGGTGGTGACGTCCGCGGAGGGCCCGACGTTCCTCGAGGGCCTGTTCCTCGCCGTCCTGCCGCTCCCGCTGTTGCTGGCGGGCGTGCTCGCCCTCGACCGCCTCGAGCCGGAGCCGCCGGACGCCCTGGTGCTCGCGTTCCTGTGGGGCGCGGGCGTGTCCGTGCTGGTCGCGATGGGGATCAACACGGCCGGGCTCACCCTGCTGTGGACGCCGCTGCTCGGCCAGGAGGAGGGCTTCGTCGCGACGGCGGTGCTCACCGCACCCGTCGTCGAGGAGACCCTCAAGGCGCTGGTCCTCGTGGGCATGCTCTGGTTCCGCCGCCACGAGCTCAACGGTCCGACCGACGGCATCATCTACGGCTCGATGGTGGGCCTCGGCTTCGCCACGGTCGAGAACATCCACTACTACACGGTGGCGGGGCCGGAGGGGCTGGCCGCGACGTTCGTGGCGCGCGGCCTCCTGTCGCCGCTGATCCACCCGCTGTGCACGTCCCTCACCGGCCTGGGGATCGCGACGGCGGCGCTCGCCCCGCGCGGCTGGGCCCGGGTGTGGCCCGTGCTCCTCGGCCTGCTCGGCGCGGTGACGTATCACGCGCTGTGGAACGGCGCCGCGTCGCTCGGCGTCGAGGCCGTCGTGGCGGTGTACCTGCTGGGCCTGGGGATCGTGGTCGGTCTGCTCGTCGTCGTGCGCCACGACCGCGTCCGCATCGTGGCGCTCATCGGGCGGCACCTGCCGCAGTACGGTCCGCTGGGCGTCGTCGCCCTGCCGGACGTCGTGATGCTCTCGTCGCTGACGCGGCGCCGGCGCGCCCGGGCGCAGGTGCGGGCGGCGGGCGGCCCCGGCCCGGCCCGCGCGATGCGCGACTACCAGCAGGCCGCGACCGAGCTGGCCATGCTGCACCGCCGCCTCGACCGCGGGCTGGTGGACCGCGCCGCGTTCGAGCGGCAGCGCGGCCCCCTGCTGGCGCTCATGCTTGCGGCCCGGAACGTCGTCACGCCGCTCTGGCGCCCCGAGGCCCCGCCCCGCTGAGCCCCAGCATGATGACGCCGCCCACGGCGAGGTGCTCCAGCAGGAGCAGCACCGTCGCGCCGGCGTTCGCGGCTCCCAGCGGGCCCAGCAGGGAGACGAGCAGGACGGCGCCGCTCAGCACCAGCCACGTCGTGCGGCCGCCGTTCGGGCGGCGCAGCAGGAGGGCGCGGACGCCCCAGCCGCCCAGGGCCGCCGTGAGGCTGGTGCCGATCACCAGGGAGATCGTGACCTCGAGGGTGCCCGACCCGGCCCGCACCTGCGGGTCCACGCCGGCGAGCGTGCCGATCAGGAACACCACCGCCCCGGCGAGCACGGCGCCCACCACCACCGTCCGCGGGCGGTTCCACCACGCCCGGTCGCGCCACGAGCGCCCGGCCGGGCCGCCCGGCGTACCGTCCTGCGTCGTGCGGGCGCCGGTGGTGTCGTTCCTCGTCGCGTCCATGTCGTCCCCTCCTCGGTGCCGGCACCCTGCCGGCACGACGACGCTCCCGCTCGGCGCCCCTGCCGCGCGCCCTGCCGTGGTCGGTCGTCGCCCGGTCGCCGGTCGGGCGCACCCCCGACTTTCGTCGGTGTCGCGGTGCGCCGGCCCGCCGTAGCGTCCCGGTCATGACGTCCACCGGCACCACCCCGCAGCCCGCCGCCGTCGGCCCCCGGCCGGCCCGGGTCGTGGGCCCGCCGCCCGCCCAGGGGCCACCGCCCGTGCCGCGCGGCGTCCTCGCGACCGCCTGGGGGCTCGTCGCCGTCCTCACCGCGGCCGCGACGGCTGCGGTCGTGACCGCCTCGCCGGACACCGGCGCCGTCGTCGGCACGACGCCGCAGGTACCGGCCGCCGTCGACGTCGCCGTCGCGATCGCGGCCCTTGCCCTTGTCCCGATCCTCATGACGCGCCGCAGCGTGCCCGCCGCGCTCGCCCTCGCGGCCCTGGCCGCCGTGTCGGGGGCGGCGACGCCCGCGGCGACGGTGGGCACGCTGCAGGTCGCGCGCTGGTACCCGGTGCGCACGGCGGCGTGGGTCGCCGGGGCGGGCGTGCTGGGGCACGCCGTCCAGGCGCTGTGGCGGCCGATCGGCCTGCCGCTGGGCTGGTGGCTCCTGTGCGACGTCGCGGTGCACGCCGCGCTCTTCGGGTGGGGCGCGTACGGCCGCGAACGCGCCCTCGTGCTGTGGTCCCTGCGCGACCGGGCGCGCCGCGCCGAGGCCGAGCAGGAGCGCCGGGTCGCGGAGGCGCGCACGGCCGAGCGCACCCGGATCGCCCGCGAGATGCACGACACCCTCGCCCACCGCCTGTCACTCCTGGCCGCCACCGCGGGCGCGCTGGAGTACCGCCCGGACGCCGACCCGGCGCAGCTCGCCGCCGCGGCGGGACGGGTCCGCGCCGGCGTGAGCGACGCCCTGGAGGACCTCCGGCAGGTCGTCCGCCTGCTCCGCGCCGGCCCGGACGACCTCGGGCCGGTACCCGGGCTCGACGACGTGCGCCGCCTCGTCGACGACTCCCGCGCGGCCGGCACCGACGTGACCTACGAGCGCGCGGGCGACGACACCCCGCCGGCCGCTGTCGCGACCGCCGTGTTCCGGGTCGTGCAGGAGTCGCTCACGAACGCGCGCCGCCACGCTCCCGGCGCCGCCGTCCGGGTCACGGTCTCGACCGCCCCGGGCGAGGTCCGGGTGCGGGTGGTCGACGACGGCGCGGCATCCGGCGCCGCCGCCCCGGCGGGCGTTGGCACGGGCACGGGGCTGGTCGGGCTGCGCGAGCGGGCCACGCTGCTGGGCGGCACGCTGGCCGCCGGCCCGGACGCCGGTCCCGCCGCGTCGCGCGGCTTCGCGGTGGAGGCCTGGCTACCGTGGGACGCGTGACGACGACGCCCGGGCCCGGCCCGCTCCCTGCTGCCGGCCCGGTGGACGACACGGCGGACCGTACAGGGTCCGAGACCGCCCCCGTGCGGATCGTGCTCGTGGACGACGACGCGCTCGTGCGCGCGGGCCTGCGCCTGATGCTCGACGGCGCGCACGGGATGCGGGTCGTCGGGGAGGCGGCCGACGGCGCGGACGTCCCCGGCGTCCTGGACGCGCACCCGGCCGACGTCGTGCTCATGGACCTGCGGATGCCGGGTGTCGACGGCATCGCGGCCACCAGGCGGGTGCGCGCCCGCCCGTCGCCGCCCGCCGTCGTCGTGCTCACCACGTTCGACACCGCCGAGGAGGTGGGCGGCGCGCTGCGTGCCGGCGCCGCGGGCTACCTGCTCAAGGACTTGCCGCCGGCGCGCATCGCCGAGGCCGTGCACGCTGCCGCCGCGGGCGAGCCGGTGCTCGCGCCGGACGTCGCGCGGCGGCTCATGGCTGCCGTCGCCGGCTCGGACGGGTCGCGCGATCGCGCCCGCGCCGCCCTGGACGCCCTCACCGCGCGCGAGCGCGACGTCGCCGTCGAGCTGGGTCACGGTGCGTCGAACGCCGACATCGCGGCCCGCCTGTACCTCAGCGTGCCGACCGTGAAGGCGCACGTGTCGAGCGTGCTCGACAAGCTCGGGCTGGAGAACCGCACGCAGGTCGCCCTGCTCGTGCACGACGCCGGCGAGGCGTGAGGCTCAGCCCTCGACGAGCCCGCGTCCCAGCAGCCGAGCGGCTCCGCCGCCGCCACCGTGTCCGGGCACGAGCGGAAGGTCCAGACCTGGTCGCCGTACGCGTCCTGTGTGCCGTCGACGTAGATCTCGAGCCCGTCAATCCCGGGTCCGACGCGGTGGTACTCGACGATCGGGTCGCCCTCGACCGTCAGGTACCGCACGATGAGCTCGGCACCGTCCCCCTGGACAGACGCCGCGTCGAGGCAGGCGAACGCCTCGGTCAGCTCCGCCTTCGGCTCGCCCTCCCCGAGGTCCGGGCGCGCGGTCACCTCCCCGCAGGTCGGGAGCGGGTCGCGGGCGGCGAAGACGTCCCCGCCGTTCCCAGGGCCGCACGCCCCCAGCAGCGGGAGGCACGTCACGCCCCACGCCGCCACGGCGAGCCTCCGCCTCCGGTCGTCAGACCACGTCATGCCCTGATGATGTCGTCACGGTGGCGGTCCTTGCACCGGACGAGGCTGGAGCGTCCGGGGAGTCCGGGACGTCGGCCGGCGGCAGGCCGAGGAACTCGGCGACGCGCGGCCCCGCCGGTGCGCGCAGCAGCACGTCCGGCGCGTCCACCTGGAGCAGCCGCCCGGCATCCATGACGGCGACGCGGTCGGCGACGGTGAACGCCTCGTCGTGGTCGTGCGTGACGAAGACGGCGGTGGTGCCGGTGGCCTTCAGGGTGTCGCGGACGTCGACGGCGAGGCGCTCGCGCAGCCGCCGGTCCAGGGCGGACAGCGGCTCGTCGAGCAGCAGCAGGCGCGGGCGGGGAGCGAGGGCGCGGGCCAGCGCGACGCGCTGCTTCTCGCCGCCGGACAACGTCGCGACGGAACGGCCCGCGTAGTCGGCGAGGCCGACGTCGGCGAGCAGGTCGGCGACCCGCGAGGCCCGCTCGGCGCGCGGCACGCCCTGCGTCTCGAGCCCGTACGCCACGTTGCGGCCGACGTCCCGGTGCGGGAAGAGCTGGCCGTCCTGGAAGAGCAGGCCGAAGCCGCGCCGGTGCACGGGCACGCCCGCGAGGTCCGCGCCGTCGAAGGCGACCGTGCCGCCCACGAGCGGCTCCAGCCCGGCGACGGCGCGCAGCAGCGACGACTTGCCGCAGCCGCTCGGCCCGAGCAGCGCGACGATCTCGCCGGCCGCGACGTCGAGCGACACGCCGTCCACCGCGACCGACCCCGGCCGGCGGCGCGTGGCGCCGTACCGCACGACGGCGTCGCGCACGACGAGCCCCGTCGTCTGGCGGGCCTGCTCCATCAGAACTCCCCTCCGGGCCGGTCGCCGCGCAGGCGTTCGGCCACCATCATGACGGTCGCGGTGAGCACGGCCAGCACCACGGACGCCGCGAGCGCCATCCCGTAGTTCTCGGCCCCGGGCCGCCCGATCAGGCGGTAGATGACCACCGGCAGGGTGGCCGTGTCGGGGCGGGCGAGGAACGACGTCGCGCCGAACTCGCCGAGCGAGACGGCGAAGGCGAAGCCGATCGCCAGCCCCAGCGACCGCGCGCCCAACGGGCCGTCGACGGTCCGCAGCACCCGCCCGGGCGCCGCGCCCAGCGTGGCGGCCGCCTCGCGCAGCCGCGGGTCGATGGCGCGCAGCACCGGCAGCATCGTGCGCACCACGAGCGGGATCGCGACGACCGCCTGCGCGATCGGCACCAGCGCGCCGGAGGTGCGCAGGTCGACGTCGAGCCCCAGCGGCCGGTCCAGCGTGATGAGGAAGCCGAAGCCCACCGTGACGGCGGAGACGCCGAGGGGCAGCATGAACGCGGCGTCGAGCACGCCGACCGCGCGCCGGAGCCCCGCCCGCCGCGGGCGCCGCGACACGACGAGCGCCACGAGCCCGCCCACGACGACGGCGATCAGCGCGGCCCACGACGCCGTGCGCAGCGAGTTGCCGAGCGCCTCCCACACCGTGACCGTCAGCGCGTTCCGTCCGCCGGTGGTGCCGAGGGCCACGTAGTTGTCGAGGCCCCAGGACCCGTCGGGGGCGTGCAGCGACCGCGTGACGAGCCCCGCCATGGGCAGCACGAGCAGCCCGGCGACGACGACGAGGGTCACGAGCGCGGGCACCAGGTCCGCACCGGCGCGCAGCCGCAGCCGGTGCGCGGACACCCGGTCGCTGGTGAGGTGCAGGGCCCGCTCCCGGCGTGCCCGGGCACGGGAGCTGACCAGCAGGGCGGCGCCCACCACGACGAGCTGCAGCACCGACAGCACCGCCGCCGAGCGCAGGTCGAGGAACTGGGTGGTGCGCGTCCAGATCTCGGTCTCGATCGTGCCGTAGCGCAGGCCACCGAGCACGAGGACGACGCCGAACGCCGTCGCGCAGAACAGGAACACCACCGCGGCGGCCGACGCGATCGCCGGGCCGAGCGCCGGCAGGGTGACCGTGCGGAACGCCCGCCAGGGCGTCGCGCCGAGCGCGCGGGCGGCCTGCTCGGCGCGCGGGTCGAGTCGCTCCCACATGCCGCCGACGGTGCGCACCACCACCGCGTAGTTGAAGAACACCAGCGCCAGCACGATGCCGGCGAAGCTCTCCTCCAGGTGGGCCCAGCCGAGCGGGCCGCCGGGCGCGAAGAGCGCGCGGAACGCGACGCCGACGACGACGCTCGGCAGCACGAACGGCACCGTCACGAGTCCCCGCACCAGCGTCCGCCCCGGGAACCGGCACCGGTACAGCACGTACGCGCCCGGGAGCCCGAGCAGCACCGACAGCAGGGTGCCCGTGAGCGCCTGGGCGAGCGTCTGGCCCACGATCCGCCACGTGCGCTCCTGGGACAGCACCTCCACGAACCCGGACAGGTCGAGCTCTCGCCCCGCCGGCGTCTCGGTGAAGAACCCCTGCAGGACGAGCGACACCACCGGCCAGGCGAAGAAGACCGCGAGGAACCCCAGCGGGAGCGCGACGGCGGCGCCCCAGCCGAGCCACGCGCCCCAGCGCGGCGTCGTCGGGCGCCTCAGCCGACGACCGTGGCCGTCCACTGCTCGATCCACTCGTCGCGGTGTGCGGCGACGTCCGCGGGCGCCACCTCGAACGGCTCGTCGGCCAGGGGCGCGAACTGCTGCCAGTCGGCGGGCAGCTCCACGTCCGGGTCGGCCGGGTACATGTACATCTGGTCGGGGAGGTCGGCCTGGAACTCGGGCGAGGTGAGGAAGTCGACGAGCTGCCGGGCGCCCTCGGGGTTGTCGGCGCCGGCCAGCACGCCCGCGTACTCGACCTGCCGGAAGCAGGTGTCGAGCATCGCGCTCGTGGTGGAGGTCTTCCCGTCCTCGCTCACCGTGAACGCCGGCGACGTGGCGTAGGACAGCGCGATCGGGCGCTGCCCACCCTCGCCCGCCCCGGAGAAGTCCACGTAGTAGGCGTCCTCCCAGCTCTCCGCCACCTTGACGCCGTTGTCGCGCAGGTCGGCCCAGTAGGCCTCCCAGCCGTCCGTGCCGAAGGCGCCGACCGTCGCGAGCAGGAACGCGAGGCCCGGGGACGACGTCGCGGGGTTGGTGACCACGGTCAGGTCCCGGTACGCGGGCTTCGTGAGGTCCTCGAGCGTGGCGGGCGGCGTGACGTCGTGCTCCTCGAACCAGCCGTCGTCGAGGTTGAGGCACACGTCGCCCCGGTCGACCGGCGTGAGCACGCCCGCCAGGTCGTCCGGCGCGTAGGCAGCGACCTCCGGGGCGAGGTCGGCCGGCTGGTACTCCTCGAAGACCCCGGCGTCGACGGCCCGCGACGCGTACGTGTTGTCCACGCCGAAGACGACGTCGCCCAGCGGCGCGTCCTGGGTGAGCACGAGCTGGTTCACCAGCGTGCCCGCGTCGCCCGGGGCCACCTGCTCCACGGTGAGCCCGGACTCCTTCTCGAACGCGGCCAGGACGTCGTCGGAGACGGCGAACGAGTCGTGGGTGACGAGCGTGACCGTGCTCGACGCCGCGCCGCTCGCGCCGTCCGTGGGCGTCCCGCCGCACGCCGCCAGCAGCGGCAGCAGGGCGACGACGCCCGCGGTGGCCGCCGTGGTCCGGGCCGTGGTCGTCAGCTTCATGCTGTCCTCCTCACAGTGCGAGAAGGGGGTCCTGCGGGCGCCCGGCACCGTCGTGGTGCTGCCGTCCGCAGGGAACGAGATTCCCGACTTCCTCCACCGGTGCTAACCGGGTCAGGTTCGAGGGTCTGCGGCGGTCCGCACTCTCAGCGCCGGTGGGCGCTCCCCTGTCGTATCACCACGAGCCTACCCGCCGGCGCCGCGCTACCGTGGTGCAGTCCTCGGCCTCGGGGTGTGACGTGCCTGACGTGCCGTGACGCCGCCCGGCAGCCGCGGACGCACGCGAGACGACGCGCGGTCATGCCGCGGCCGCGCCGGGACCTACCGAGGGAGAGCACGTGACGGACACCGAGCAGCCGCTGGGCGTGAAGGTCGGCACGGTGGTGCTGACGATCGCCGCCGGATGGGTCGCGCAGAAGCTGATCGGGGTGGTCTGGGAAAGGACGACGGGCAGCGTGGCGCCCACCAACGTGGACGACGACGAGATCTCGATCATCCAGGCCGTCACCTTCGCGGCGGTCTCGGGCGGGGTCGCGGTGCTCGCGAAGCGCCTCGCCCGCAAGGGCGCCGTGCGCGCGGCGGCCCGGTTCGTCCCCGGCCGCTGATCCTCCGCTCCTGACGGGCCCGCCCTGCGGGTCAGTGGCTCGCGCGCGGACGCCGGCGGGCGAGCTGCGCGTCGTGCCCGTGCGGCCGGTCCACCGGCCGCACGGTGGCGAGCGCCTGGCTGAGCCGGTCCGCCGCGTCCTTCGCGGGCGGCGCAGACCGGACCACCTCCGCCGCCGTGAGCGCGGCGTCGTGGTCCCCGACGGGTCGGGCGAGCTCCTTCATCACCTGCTCCCCCGCCGACTGGGCGGAGACGCCGACCTGCGCGCCCGCGTCGGCGAGCATCTCGGTGGCCACCGACTCGTCCACGCCGCAGACGGCCATGATGGCGCCCTTGGCCTGCTCGGCGGCCGCCGCGGCGACGAACGCGCGTGAGACGGCGCGGTGCGCTTCGCGCTCCAGCGCGTCGCGCACGACCGGGCTCGCATCGATGACGTAGCCGACGATCTGCGACGACGCGCCGTCGCTCCCGTGCCGCCCCTGGCCGGTGACGACGACCGTGTGGGTGCGCCCGTGGTCGTCCACGACGCGGTGTGCTCCCGAGAACGGCCGCCCGGCGCCGAGCGCGACCACCGCCGTCCGAGAGAGCCGCTCGCGGTCGTCCGGGTGCAGGTGCGCACGCAGCACCTCGGGCCCCGGCGGGACCGCGCCGGGCTCGCGCCCGAAGATCCGGAAGACCTCGTCCGACCACCACCACTCCCCCGTGGCGACGTCGACCCGGTATCGGCCCACGAGCAGCTGGCTCCCCGCGCCAAGCAGCTCCGCGAGGGCGACGAGCTCGCGGCGCGGTGTGTCGTTGGGCGTGCTGGACATCGAGGCTCACCCCCAGTGCTGTGCAGCTGGGTCCGGCGCGCAGTTCTCCTGGCCTCACCACGGTACCGGGACGGCACGACACCGCCACCGCACGGCGGGTGATGTGCGGCGGCGGTGTCGATGCCTGTGCCTATGGCTGTGGCAGGTTCGGCCCGTCAGGCGACCGTCGTCGCAGCCGCCTCGGGCCGCTCGCCGGCGTTCTCGGCCCGCTCCGCCGCGACCGCCTTGCGGTGCTCGCGGAACGAGTAGGTGACGGCGGCGGCCCAGCCGACCGCGATGAGCCCGAGGGCGAGTCCCCGCACGCCGTCGCTCACGGGGAACTCGTCGAGGCTCAGCAGGGTGCGGACGTTGGTGAGCACGATGATCCCGCCGACGGCGGAGCCGAGGACCCGCGGCGGCACCAGCCGGACGAGCCATGCGGCGATCGGCGCGGCGATCAGGCCACCGATGAGCAGCGCGAGGGCCCAGGCCGGGTTGATGCCCGCCGTCCCGAGGCCGAAGAGGAAGCCGAGGCTCGCGGCCACGGCCACGAAGAACTCGCTGGTGTCGATCGAGCCGATCACCTTGCGCGGCTCCATGCGGCCGCTCGCGAGGATGGCGGGCGTGCCCACGGGTCCCCAACCGCCACCACCCGTGGCGTCCATGAACCCGGCGACCAGGCCGAGCGGGGTGAGGAACCGCTTGCGCAGAGGCTGGCCGAGACGGTCCGTGCGCAGCCCGCGGAGCGTGAACCGCAGCAGCACGTACAGGCCGAGACCCAGCAGCAGGATCGACATCAGCGGCTTGGCGATCTCGGTCGACAGCCACGACAGGAACGTCGCGCCGGCGAACGCGCCGATCGCGCCGGGGATGCCGATCCTGATGACGACCTTCCAGTCCACGTTCCCGAACCGCCAGTGCGAGGCTCCGGACGCCAGGGTCGTGCCGACCTCGGCGAGGTGGACGGTCGCCGACGCGGCCGCGGGGTTGGTGCCGATCGCGAGCAGCAGGGTGGTCGAGGTGACGCCGTAGGCCATGCCCAGGCTGCCGTCGACGAGCTGCGCACCGAGGCCCACGAGGGCAAGGAGGACGAGAGTCCGCACGGGGGTTCCCTCCGTAACGGCGCGGCAGCGGGTCCGCCGCGTCTATGACGAAGTTACCCGATCGGCCCTATCGGATTCAACGGTCTCACGGAATCGTCTGAATCGTGAGACGACGATCCAGCGGTGGCGACGGGCATGTCGCCCGGTCAGGCGATGGGGCTCCGGCTCAGGGGTTGACCCACGCCGACTCCTGCTCGGTGAGCCGGCGAACGACGTCGGGGATCTTCCCGTCCGCGAGGTCCGCCAGGGTCACCTGCTCGAGCACGGCCCGCACGTTCACGCGCAGCGCCACCCACACGTGCAACAGCGACGCGGCCGCGCCGGTGTACTCCAGGTCCGAGGGCCGCGCGTCGCGCACGAACATCAGCGGCCCGTCGACGGCGCGCACGACGTCGGCGACGGTCACCTTGTCGGCCGGGCGGGCGAGCACGTAGCCGCCCCCCGCCCCGCGCCGGCTCGCGACGATGCCCTCGCGCCGCAGGTCGCTGAGGATCGCCTCGAGGAACCGGTGGGGCACCTGCTGCGCGCGAGCGAGGGCCTCGGCCGGGACCGGGCCTCCGTCGGACGCGGCGAGCTCTGCGGCCGCCCGCACCGCATAGTCGGCCTTCGCGGAGATCCTCACGGCGTCGTCTCCGCAGCGACCAGCCGCGCGCCGGCCAGCAGCGGCCCGGCCTTCCGGGCGGACGCCGCGAACGACCCCGTGAGGGGCAGGTCCGGCAGGATGACGGCCTGGGCCGCGTGATAGATGTCGGGCTTGCCGACCCACGTCCGGCCGGAGGGCCGGTTCTCCGTGTCGAGCTCGTGGAACCAGGAGCCACGCTCGTGATCCACTAGGTGGGCGTCGATCCACGCCCACCACTGGTCGGCGAGCTCGGCGTAGCGCGCCTCGCCCGTCGTGCGGTGCAGGACGTCGGCGGCCGCGGCCGCCTCCGCCGCCACCCAGTGGAAGCGGCGCGCCTCGACGGGGGTGCCGTTCCAGTCCGTCGTGTACACGAACCCACCCCCCGGGCGATCCCAGCCGTCCGCCACGGCGCGGTGGAACAGCTGCCGCGCCGCGTCGGTGCGCCGGCCCTGCGTCCCCCCGGCGACGTCCACCTGCAACAGCAGCCGCGCCCACTCCAGCCCGTGGCCCGGTGTGGCGCCGTACGGCTTGAACGGGTCGTGCGGACGATCGGCGTTGTACTCGAGCTGCGGCTGCCACGCCGTGTCGAAGTGCTCCGGGATCCGCCAGTCGTTGCCCGCAGCCCAACCGATCACGCGGTCGGCCACGGTCGCCGCGCGATCGAGCCAGCGGCTCTCCCCGGTCGCGTCGTGCGCGGCAAGGAGCGCCTCGACCGAGTGCATGTTCGCGTTGACGCCGCGGTACGGGTCGACCGTGGCCCAGTCACGCGACCGCTCGTCGAGGTGCAGCTGATGGTCGGTCTCCCAGAATCGTCGGTCGAGCACCGACAGTGCCGCCTCGAGGAGCGTCGCGGCCCCCGGCGTGCGCGCCAGGGTCCCGGTCGAACCGGCGAGCACGACGAACGCGTGACCGTACGCCTGCTTGGTCCCGTCGAGCGCACCTCCTGGGCCCTTCGAGGCCAGCCAGCCGCCCGCGTCGGCGTCGGCCAGTGCCTGCGACAGCCCGGCCACCCCACGGTCCAGCAGAGCACCCGCGCCCTCGACACCCAGGAGATGCCCCAGCCCGAAGGAGTGCGTCATGCGGCAGGTGATCCACAGGTGGGCAGGCTGTGCCGGGTCGACGGCGCCGGCGTCGTCGAGCCAACCGGCGGTCCCGTCCTCACCCAGGGACGGCCGCGCGAAGTCCAGCAGGCTCACGAAGTGTTGGGCGCGCCACGACGGTGTCGGTCCGGTGGCAGGAAGGTGCGGTGCTCCAGTCACCCGACGAGCCTATCGGCACGCCCGCCGCGGGGAGGCGTCGGGCCGGGTGGCGAACCCGGGATGCCCGGCGGGTGGGTGGCGGGGTGGGTAGCAGGTGGGTGTGTGGGGGTATGCGAAAGGCCCACCCCGGATGGGGTGGGCCTTTCGTGAATGGGTGTCCGGCGGCGTCCTACTCTCCCACCCCCTCGCGAGGGCAGTACCATCGGCGCTGAAGGG